>OBCH01000013.1_pt1 | contig 64427 bp, 55 predicted proteins | sample 1495941 | NCBI WGS metagenome assembly OBCH01 (sample SAMN03418276, study PRJEB22391) | human gut metagenome | biome: human-gut; feature: organic feature; material: feces | host: Homo sapiens | place: Tanzania | collected 2013-01
AAGAAGCATAAAGGACATTACTGTAAGATTTGTGGTGAATACAAGTCGAACGAGTCATTTTCGGGGAAAGGTCATGCCCAACACATCTGTAAGGAGTGCATGGGTGAGATGAAGAAAGGCAACAAGAAGATTTTGGACTTGCCTTTCGGGGACAATGAGTTTGAGATCGTTGATGCCGATGAATATATCGATACTATTTTATATGGCAACAACGAAGAACGAGAAAACAAGACTTTCAAGAAACTCAGCCGTGAACAGAAAATGGTGTTGAAAGCGATAGTGCAAGATGAAGTTACGTTCTATTGGCAAGCCCATCGACAGATACCAGTAAATGACAAGTTAAAACAACTCAGAAGTTCTGTCAATACTGTAGTATATGAACAGTTGGACTTTGCCATAAAGGATGACACGATGTTCAAAGCTTATATACAAGAGCAAGTCATCACTGTCATAAACAAGATATTGCGACAGGAGAAAGAACAAAACAACCAATAGCAGAAAGAGTCCATTCATCACGAACGGACTCTTTCTTTTGATAATCATTGTTTTGCAGATTACCGCTTATCGTATGAATGATAGTAAAACACATTTACTGTGCAAATAGTCTGACCGCCGTATGACGGTTGGCTGCAATTGGTGAATACTCATCAATACCGCCCTCGCTTTTTGATATTATCATGGACTTGTCAATGCCTCTTGCCACAAGCTGTTGCGTGATATAATCCGCTCTTGACTTGCTGAGAGGATTGTTGATGCCATCGTTTCCTGTGGCACTGTCGGCAGCACCAACAACGGAAATTTTGAGATGATAAGCCTTTGCTACACGAGCAAGCTCATCCAAGTTTACCATCTGTGAAACGTCAACCAACTGCGTGGTTCCAATCTTGAAAAAGAAGAACACTGGTGAGCCAATGCACTTGGTTCCACCTGCCATTTCTGCAACGTATTTGTTCCAAGAAACAGAATCGGAAACAGAGAAACTATACTCCAGAGAGCGACTTGTTTTTGGTTTTCCCATGCCATTCCAATCCTTGTGAGCCAATCTTGCACGGAGTGAGTTCAAACCGCTGTAGTCATTTTTCGGGTAGATGCGATGCTCCATACTATCCGCATAATATGTCAGGCGGTCGGCATAGGCTTTCAGCAATCCTTCAATCTCCAAGATCTTTCTCATCTCAGCGATGACATTGGCATCCTCCGCATGAGCTTTGCTTAACTTTTGGTTGCGAGCCAACAAATCATTGGTGTAATCTGCCAGCCATTTGTTCTGGTTGATATAAGGAGTGGCATCTACAACCTTCTTCCACCCGACCTTCCCAATGTTGAAAGTCAGTCCGGCAGACAAGGTGAACAAATTGTCACCAAATTTATTGGATGCGCCCACGCCGTCATAGTCACGGAATGTGGTTGCGCCACCCAATTCCATGTTGACCGCCAAACGCTTTGTTAAACGATATTGTCCAATCACACCATAGTTGATGACAAACGGACTCTTGCCGTTATCCTCGTTATGGATAATACCGCAACCAGCATACGGAATGAATCCCCATCTTTGTGTGGTGGCATGACTTGCGGCAAAGCTGCTGTTCACATTCCAAAGAAAATCTGCATGAACCATCTTGTAATCACGGACATTCTTGCTGGCATCCTTGAACTGAAAACCTTGGAAACTAAACCGACCACCAATCTCTGGCGTGAACCATTTTCCTGCCTCTATTGCCAGGGAAGGTTTCATCCTGTCGAACAAGTTCCCTTTACCATGCGGTTTTCCTACAAAAGCGGAAGTGCTACCAGATACACCAACGAACCAGTTGGAAGACCATGCAGAAGGAACTGCCACTTCTTTGAGGTATGTAGGTTCAATCTGTCGGAGCATATCCTCATTTATGCCAGGCGGCACCAAAACATCCGTACCATCATCCGTTGTTGCTGCATTGACCTGCATTTGTCCGCATAGGCACAATGCCATCATAAATATTGCTTTTCTAATCATAAATTTCAATTTGTCGATTATTCTTTCTATTAACGCTTTCTACTCTTGCTGCCTTTCGGTCGCATCATCCTGTTTGCCATCGCAAGGCAACGGTGCGCCCAACGCCTGTCATCCTCGTCATCGTTGCGTCCCCATTTCATGTCATTGCTGCCACCGCCTCCGCCACCTTGCCCTTCGGCAAATGTCGTAGCTTGGTCGATGTAGCCAAGATACAACAATGTGGCACAATGCAGAACTTCGGCAGTGTGCTCGGCTATGGTTTCCAATGGCGAACCGTCAAATGCTACTTTTATTTCAGGTGGCAACGATGCCATCTTGGAACGGTAGTCAGTGACCATGCTTTCCAACATAGCTGTCTTGATAAGTGTGCCAGCACCAGTCTGAGCTTCACGAGAGAACTGCATGGCATCCTGTCGAAGCGTCTCTGTCCGCTCCTTGACAAACTCCATGTCCTTGTTCAACTCATCCAACTGCTGGTCAGCCACAGCGAGCTTGTCTTTCTTGTCTGCCAGTTTCTCATCAACGGAAGCCAACTCATTTTGCAATTTTTCCAACTTCTGCGACAAGATGGAACTATCTCCTTCCTTGTTGGCAATCTGCACCTTCAACTTGTCAATCTCCAACATCTTCTGATGTTTCTCTTCTTCCAGATGTTCCACCATAGAAGAGAGACCTTTCACACGACGTTCTGCCAGTGCTATTTCCACCCGAAGGTCGCTTACAGCCTTGTTAAGGTTGTCCAGTTCCTCTTCCTTTGAAGAACATTCCTCGGACAGGTGCTTGCGGTATTCCTCCGTAGGTCTGTGTCGTTGCCGAGTCTCCGTTTGGCTCGTTCCACGCACCAGTCCCCAAGGTTCATTGACCATCGCCAACTCGTCATGAAGTTTCGATGTTCGTTGACTATATTCCCGATTGTTGGCACCTGCGAAGATTTCCTTGAAGGCAAACTTGCCGTCCTTGATTGGCAGAAGAACGCAATGGATGTGTGGTGAAGTCTCGTCCAAGTGTACATAGAAGGCAACGATGTTCTCCTCACCATACTTTCCTGCGACAAAATTATAAATGTCCGTCGCCCATTGCTCAATCTCAGGCATACGCTTGACGGCATAATTCTCCTTGTTGTCGCCGGGCTTGAAGACCACCTCTTGGTCACCGAAGGCAAGCTCACGCATCTTCCATTGCGAACCGCTGAAGATGAAGTCCGCCACCGTTCTGAAACGTGGCTCAGTCAATCCCTCATTCTTGTCCTTGATGCCACGAGCAGCCAAGTTCTCAGCCATCAGCTGTGGAATGGACTTGCTCTTGTCGATAGGTGCTATCTTGCCTCCTTTGGAAATCTGGAAGTTCAGATGCTGTCTGCCGAGGTCATAGTTTCCCTTGGCAATGGCTACCTGCCATGCCCTGTCGCTCCAGTTTCGTTGGTATTCGCGGCTGAGAGCGGCAGCGCATCCCTTACGTCCCCTGACGTTCAAAACCTGCTTTGCTATTCTTTCCATATCTCTGATATGCTTATATGTGTCAGTAAAAACAGTGTCCCAGCTTGCTGCCTTGGCGGACACTCTCCCGAAGACTGATAGGTCGTAGGGGTAATGAGTTACCACACTCCCTAAATTCGTGAACAGCGGGCAAGCCCGATGCGCTAAAAAAGGCAAGCCACGACGAGTGCGCTATGCCAGTGCCGAACCGTGAGGTCTTACAAAGAGAATGTCCGTAAGGCAGCTACAAAAGAACAGAATGAACTCTACTTATAGTTGTCCGCTTTGGCGTTTATAACTGGCTTGGCAGCTGTCTCAACTGTTGAGGTTGGACAGCAAGCCTTATAAGCGGAACACAGGGATTGGAAAAGGCTCATGTCTTCAGCTGTGTTCAATTTGACGGAAGCAGACTTTCCATGACTGGCGATGTCGGGCAGTTCCTTTATCAGAAGGAGCAACTGGAGCCAGTCTCGATTGAGAACACGAGTGAAGAACTTGAAGATTGCGTTACGCAACTGAAGTTTGTTATGTTCTTCCTCATCTACAAGAGGCATACAATCCACAAGTCTGCCAATCATGCAAGTGGCAATATCATCAGATGAAAGTTGGTTGTCAGATGATGTAGAAGCAGAGTTGCTTTCTTGCGATAACGCTACTGCACCCTTTACAATCTGGCCACAGACAACGACAGTCTCTTCAGTGGTGGAAGTGCCATTGAACCAACTGTCCATTGTGAAACGGATGATTGGTTCCAATATGCTATTTCGCATTGTCGGAACGTTACCGTCCTTCATGCCAATCATCGTGATGATGGTGTATTTCGTTTCAAACTCCTTGCAGTGTATCAGCCCATGTTCCGTTAATTTTTCGAGGAACTGACGCACGGTGGCACGATGCCAATGCCAGTCCTCCGCAAGTTGGGTTTTGGTTGTGATAAACTGAAAATCTTTCAATTCGTCTGCCACTTCCTTGCTTACGGCTTTCGGCATGTAGTGTTCACAAGCCTTGTCCAGCAGATAACAGAATGCCTCATGCTTGGAATACCGCTCGTTATGTCGGTCCTGGAGAGATGCCAGAAAGCCGACAGAGAGGCTTACCTTTATATTTTCCTTTCGTGTATGTTTCATTGAAAATGTCTTGTTGATGTTGTGAAATAATGATTCTCATTTTAGACTGAGTGTTGTGGAATGTGCCAAGTACCAAGTGGCATATTCCAAGAATGGACTAAAAGTAGAAGTTTACGATGTCCTCAGGACATTGCGCCAAGTGTCTGCCACTGTCAGGACATTGTGCCTTGAAGATGACCTTTGAGGACGGATAGTAGATGGATGCCACCAAGAGCATACCTACCATCACTCCCAATGTGTACAAATGGGGAGTGAACATGAACACCAATGAGGCTGTAAAAGCGATGGCACATGATTTCCTGTTGTCATGCAACCTATGCAGCAGATTGTCTGCATAGGAGAACTTGAACAGCAACAATGCCAACAGTGCCGTTACATGAGCACCAATCTCGTTGGGCTGTACTTGATATGCCACGAAACTGAACACCAATATTGCCATCAGCAAAAGCAGTGTGTACAGTTTCCGAAAATTATGCGAAAACACCATGCGGAGATAAAATCTCTGCATCATCCGATTGTTCTTCCTGTAGCACATCGTTGATGCCAAGAAAAGAAACATAGGGAAGAAAAGAAAGATAATCTTGAATATCATAGATCAAATTGTAATGTAAAACGGTCAATAACCTTCGAATAGCTCCAACTCAATAATTCCATAGGTGACTTCCCTGAAAAGTCGCTCGACATCCGCCATTGTCAAAGCATTTGAAGCAAGGCGTTTCTTGAAACCAGCATCCTTTCTCATAAGAATCTTGGCACTTCGGTCAATGTCAAGCAGAGGAATATGCCACTCCTGCCCACGGACATAATCATTGTTGGAATGACAGGCTCGAAGAGTCAGACACCGACAGCAGACGGTCTGCACCATGCCATGCCGTGAAACGGCGGTGTCTTTCCAATGGAACGAACTGCCAACGTCTATCCATGTGTGGCATTTGTGGATGATGTCCACGATGTTCTGAAGCTGCACGTCGCTCATAAATGGAACGTAATGTCACATGAAACACATCAGCATGTCCGCCTTGTCACGCTTGTACTTGAAGAAGCCTGTCCTCGCTTGCAGTTCCATGTCGTGGCACAAGTCACCATACATGAACTCCAAGGACTCATAGATTGTCACCATGACGGAGTGGACATTTCCATTGGCATCCGTACTGGCATTCATCTTGTACATCCGCCCGAAATTAGGGTTGGAGAAGGCACAGCAGAACTGTCCGAACTCTGTATGTACGGAAGTAACCTTGTGGTAAAGGATGACCAGTTCCATCTGGTCTTCGAACAGGTTCATCACCTCTTCGAGAGGACAAGGCTTTTCCAACTTGAAGTCAAGCAGGACATAGCCGTCTTCATAGACTGGCTGTTCCATGCGCTCCTGGTTGATAAGCTCCGGCAACTGCAATGGTGCAAGTGCCAGGAAGTCGTTGAGAAATTTATGCAGCATAACTGTTGTGTTTATAATGAAGAAATGTATAGCTTGATGAACATATCTGGTAACCCGTCTGTCATATTCTTGTCCATCTGCAAGGAACGGCTAAGACAGGCGATTGTGCCTAAAGCATCTATTGACAGTTGCACCAAATCCTTTCGCTGATTCTCTGAAAGCATCGCCATTCCGAAGTCATCAATGGACAGGAATGGTTGCAGTATCATCCAAAAATAGGCAGTCCGTTGTTCTGCGGAAGTAACCTTTCCACTCTTAATATCAGCAACGCAAGTCTGCGCATTGGCGATGATTCTTCGATTGGTACGAACCGCCATATATGCCACGGCATCCCTTGCCGGTAAGTTTCCTTTCCTTGAAGATTGAGCAATCATCTTGCACACATCTTCTGTTCCACTTGTTATATGCGAAACCGACACGTCGCTCATCTCGTATAGATGAGATAGAAATGTTCTGAACAGTCTGTCTTCCGTTTTCAAGAAGGCAAGAAACTGTGATTGGTTGGCTATGCCTTCCTTCTTCACCTTCTCTAAGAAGAAATGATAGGTGGTCAAGATCCTTGTATTGTCACCTTTATACAATGGTATGGTGTCCATACTCTCAAAAAACTTTGAAGCCACCAAGGAAAGGCTATCCGTTTCCTTATTACCTTTATAAGGTGTGGCGTTCATCTTCAACAGGAGCACATCCTTGAATGTCCTTCGCTTGGCGGTAGCTATGCGCATAAACTCGTCACGGATGGAGTCATGGACATTGGAAAATTCTTCCATCGGAAACGAATGTGCCTTTTTGATGGTGTCTCGCATCAGACAAGCAGAAACCGAGTCTTCTAAAGTACGCCATTTGGATATTTTGTCGGCAAGGTGTTCCATAGACAAATCCTTGTCTGGTTTCATCCTTGAAAGGAACACCTTTTGCGCATCCAATGCCTCCCTTGCATCATGGAAAGATGATTCACTGGCATTTTTTGAACAGGATGCCAGCAAAAGAATGGCAAGTATGATGGCAGACAACATGGACATATGTTTTCTACCATCAAAGTATGATATGCGAAAACTTGAAGTGCAAGATTGTTTGCATTTCACCCTTGATTGGCTTTTTGCCGCAGATTTGATAATATTTATATTTTCCATTTCGGACTTTGTTTGAAATTTGCAGTGCGAATTTACGACTATTTATCGGGTATTCATTCAAACTAAATCAAACTTTATGTTTTATTCTCATTCATACTTTATAGTATGATATGAAATGATAATATATCCAAGAAAGTGCAGTACGTCAATCTTTAATTAACTATAATAATTATCAGAGTATGATTATACTTTGATGGAATATAAGTATCTTTGTCAGCAAATTACAAATCAGTGTATAATAGCTATGGCAAAAGTAGGTTACATATTTAACTCGGAGCAGTATGACACATTCACCTTTGACCGGGCTTGGATGGAGAAGTATGGCTGCTGCCGTATCATAGAAGATAGTGCAAGCCAAGAGAAGACACGCCCGGAATGGAAGCAGCTCATGGATTGTCTGGAACGAGGTGATGAACTGGTCATCTCGAAGTTCAGCAATGCGCTGCGTGGTGTTCGGGAATTGGCGATGTTCCTGGAGTTTTGCAGGGTGAAGGTGATAAGGATAATATCCATTCAGGATAAGATTGACTCAAAGGGGGAGTTGTTCCCAAGTACATCAATAGCCGATGTGCTTTTCATGTTCGGTTCGTTGTCAGAAGAGGTCGTTGCCTTGCGCAAGGCTACTGCCCATGTGGAATATATCAAGTCGGGTATCAAACCTGCCAAGAGCTCAACTCCAAAGAAAGGCATTGACCGTGAGAGGAATATCGTCAATATGTATAACAACAACTACACTATCGATGACATCTGGAAGGTCAGCGGCTTCAGGAGCCGCAGCTCGGTGTTCCGCATACTCAACAAGTATGGGGTGAAGCTGAACCGTGGCAAGTTCAGCGGACCGCTTGGCAAGAGAAAACCAAAGAATGAAAGTGAAATATAAAAGGTGATTTTATGAAGAATATACTTTGTTTTGAGGGAGAATGGAAATTCAATACCCACAAAAAGCCTGAACGCTTTGATTTGAATAGCGAGCCTATTCTTAGAATGTTGAAAGACATATCATAAATGCGATGCTATTTATAGGCACATTTTGACAAAAGAGGATTTGAAACTCTACATAGAGTATTTCAACAGGAACAAACGTGAATGGAATAAAATAGACATTGTTTATATAGCTTGTCATGGTTGGTTTCATTCTATAAGTTTAGAGGGAGAGAATGGAAATGTTGATTTACAAGAATTGGCAGATATAGCCGGGGATTTCTTCCGTGATAAAATAGTTCACTTTAGTTGCTGTAAAACACTCGCTAACACCTCTGAAGTTGAGCACTTCAAGTCTATTACAGGCGCAAAATTGGTATGCGGATATAAGAAGAGCGTAGATGCAATGAAATCAGCCATAGCTGACACGGCTTTACTGAATGAATTGATAACAAGCAACAAGCCAGGCAATATCAAAAATATTGCCATTAGTAAGTTTCGCAAAACATACAAATCCTTATTGAACGAATTAGATTTTTGTGCAATATAGATAAATGGCTTGCCCATAATACTTGGCAGATAAGGCAATTCCTTATCTGTCTCTTCTGAAATCATTTCGCTTGTCTCCGTGGAAAAGGCTTTTAAGCGTTCCGCCTAAAGCCTTGAACACGAAGAACACCACGAACAAAGATACGATGTCGTCCATACGCTATAGTTTTCGTTTGTTATACTTGTGACTTGTACAGATTGATGATGTCCATCCCCATCGACTTGGCTTTTCGGCAAGTGTAGAACGTGCCGCCCTTGGGCTTGCCGTCGAAGAAAGCAATCAGTCCGCACGAATGAGAAAGCATATAATCATTTCGTCTGAGCAAGCATCCATTGAAATAGTGCTTACTCAACAGGATAGCATCGTCCGCCTTGTCAAGAATATCCCAATAGCGGTCTTGCTCCCTTGCGCTCCACCTCTCGTTCTGACCGTCATAGGGAATGACGGCAATAAGTTTCAGATTGGGAAGTTCCACTTTCAATGAAATCACCTCCTCAGCTGCCAACATATCGAAACCGAGTGCCATGCCACAATAGAAATTGGTGATGCCCATAGCATAGAGCAGCCTTATCTTGCCCCTCAGTTTCTTCCTTATCTCGTCCTTGCGGTCTTCCGCTATCGTGCGATGTCCCGAAAAAGCCACGGAATTGGCTTTGATGTACTTTGTCTTATCCATATCACTTTGCATATTTATAGTGTGTGCGTCCCAAGAAAAGACCTCCCAACACGTTTCCGCCAAACATTTCCAACTGATTGGCAAAAATGGCATAGCTTGCGCCGGTCGTTACCACATCATCAAAAACATAGATGTCCTTGCCTTTGAAGTAGGCTTCATCAAACTCAATCACTTGTGTCTTAGTGATGCTCTTTTCCTTGTCATGACGGTGCTCGTGTACTGCCAAGCGGTCACCTGAAACGGATATGTGCGAATAGCCGTTGATGATGCCGCAAAGCTCGCTCACACGATTACAGAAAGCCATGTATCGACTCTCGTTCTTGGCTTGGGTGCTGGCTGGCACACATACAAACACGATGTCCTTTATCTTCTCACCACAAACTTTGATAAGATGTGCTGCGGTCATTTGCGCCACCTTCTCAAAAGCGTTGTCCCTTGCATCCTTGAACGCCCAAATCAGTTGGCGTGCAGCCACTGCGTCCTCGCCCACATTGCGAACCCTCACAGGGAAATACTTCAAGAAGAAATCCATCCTCTTGCTCAGCTGTCTCTTGATGTTGTCGTCTATCATTCTTGCCATAGTCGGAAAAATTATTTGTGTTAAACTCAATTTTTATTTTCCCTATTTTCGGAAGCCTTTCGGCTTGCCCAAGGGATATTTTTCCGCCACGCAAAGGAGTTGGAAGGCAAAAAGACAAATCGGAAGCGAAAAATACGCTCTATATGCCATGCACATAGAGGAAGATTTTTTGAAAAGCATCCATGATGCCCAATTTGGCATTTGCCACGCAACTGGTACCTTTGCGGAAAATATCCGAAGCGGCAAAGACGATGGACGAAATGAAATGGCTATAAGTGCTACTACATAAGATTACAACAAGAAAAGGGTGGGTGTGGAACTGCGCCATCGGTGCAATTCCGCAAGGGAGGGACGAAGTGCTATAAAGAGAGAATGGCTTGCCGATTATAACAGAAGGACGGAACAAAGATGCGGCAGGAGTAATTGGGAAACTCTCTTGGCATCCATGCCGAGTGTGTTTCCGCTCCAGCCTTCATGCCATGTGGCTTATTGCAGTAGCGACAGTTGGTCGCCACAGTCAAGAAGCCTTTTGGCATGAAATCTTTGTAACGGCTATAAAAGGGTAAACCATGGATTATAAAAGGAAGACGAGAAGCGAATATAAAAGATATGGGTGGGAGTGAAACTGCGCAACAGCCAGACAAGCTACCCCACGAAAGGGGTGGCATTGGTAGACAGCATGTAAGTGACGGTTGCGTCACGGATGCCGTTAGCCAATGCCATTCTGTTCGTGCTTGTCCTTCGGCAAATGGTCATTCTTCATCTTTCGGGATGTTACTCCCGATAAATGAAGAATGTCGCTTTGACGAACTGTTGGTGCGGTTTCGCAGATGGGTGGGACGAAGCGGTAAAAAAGAAAGGTGATTTGGCAGATATAAAGGGAACTCGTAATGGCGGTTATAAGAGTAAACTTGCTAATAGTGGCTATAAAAGTAAACATGGTTGTATGAGCAAAACAAAAGCGACCGAAGCCGCTTTGTTTATTGGAGAGAATGAAGAAATCCTATTTCTTGCCTTTCTTGGTAGGCTTTTCAGGCTCTGCCGCAGGAGTTTCCTCCTTGTCTGGTGTAGGATAGAACTTGTTTGCGATGAAGACGATGCGGTTGTGCTTGGTGCCTTGCTGATCAACCCATTCATCTGGCTTGAAGTAGCCCTCGACGGTGAGCATGGTTCCCTTCTGCAGCTTGTCGAAAGAGTCAACATGCTCATTCTTGCGCCATGCCTCCATGTTCATGAAAGCTGATACTCTGTTGGTTTCCTCACCATTCTTCTCCTGACGGCTGACTGCCAATGAGAAACGTGCTACTGAAGCGTTGGTGAACTGACGGATTTCTGCGTTGTTGCCTACGAATCCTGTTACTACGAAAGTGTTCTCGATCTTTTTCATATTGAATTACTTTTTGAAGTGAAACTTAATTTTTACATGCAATTCAAAAGCAGGGATGTGGCACATGAGGACAGCACCATGAAAATCGACTATAATACTCGTTTTCTGTTGGCGGTGAGGAGAAAAAGGAAGATTATCGGCTATTTTATTGGTCACAGCGAAGCGACCGCACAAGACGGATTCCATCTGTCGAAGCATCACGCTACCTTTGCATAGGAAAAATAGTGGCTTCAAAAAAATCGGTAATTCAGAAAAGGACGTAAGAACATGGTAACAGCATCGTATGGTACAATCACTTACGGAAACCGTCACCAATGCAAAGCACGTTTCCATGGCGTGTGCCGTTATAAACAATGGTTAACCAACAGGCAATATACCTTTCCGCATGGAGAGTGTCGCATGAGCATATTGACCAAGACAAGCCGAAGGAGAACCTGCTTCGAAGGCTACTCCTATCTGTAGAGGAAGGTAAGCAAGAGCAACCAACTACAATCGCAATGCTGCAAACAAGATCCATCCTCAGACAAAAGGCTTCGTTGTACGAAAAGCTCCAAGAAAGGCGTAGTCGCAGATTTTATCTCATACAAAGAGGCAGGTCGCCATTTGGCGAATACAACCATCAAAGCATAGCCATATAAAAGTTTATCGGCAAACGATGAAGGGAGTTTGCCGTTTCATACAAAAGGGCTTTTACTGGCGGAAAGAAAAAAGATGCCTGGCGAGTATAACCTTCACCAAGCATCCTTTTCGTCAGTCATAGACAAGAACGTCATCACGTCTTTCTACTATTTCCTTGCCATTGCGCAATTTCACCACGATGTCCTCACCATAGTCTGCAACCACGAAACCTTCTGTGCGTCCTCTGTAGGGTATCAGCAGTGTGCAACTGCAACCGATAATGTCGGTCAATTCTTCGTATTCAAACATAGCTCTATAAAGTTTGTGGGTTCTCCGAATGATAAATCACCTTGCACTCCTCAACCTCGGCAGGTAGTCCAAAGGCAGGATAGTGCGAGAATGATGCGTTTCCGTCTTGGCTGAGTGGAGAAACAATCTCCACTTGCCATTTCTGCATGAAGCCATCAACCATCTTGATGTCCTCGTCACTCAATCCCGTAGGGTCGCCATTGATGATATAGCATAATGCCCAAGTGGGGACTTTCTCTATCGTCTCAAATCTTTCCATCAGCCAAACGTGAACTTGTTTATATAATAATAGGTGTCCTCGTTCTCATACTCATAGCTGTTGATGAAGTCCACCATTTCATCATCGGTTCTGTCACCTTGCGAGATACCCATCTTCTCACACCACTTGGCAATAGCATCTTGGCAAGTGTCAAAGATGTCCTCACAAGCATCCTCGAAAGGCTCACCCGAAGAACTCACACAGCATTCCTCTGGGAAGAAGCCTTGCTCGTCGTGGACATAGAAAACGTCGCATCCACATTCTATCTCACGATAACTGATGGAAAGTTCTCCACCAAGGACTTTGTTCAGTTCATCAAAGAACTCCTCACAGGCAGACCAAGCACTTTCGGTGTCAAAGGACAACAAGCAGATGTCATCGTCTGCCTCAAACTCTGCCCAATAGACATGTCCTCTTACCGATATGCCCATCTTCTCATAGTCGATGCCATAGTGTTCCGCCAACTTGTAGAGATATACGTTCTTGGTGTTCACCTCCATTGTTTGGAGCGTGTTCCAAAGGTCGGCTACCGCCTTGCGTTCGCCCATCACCTTGTACTGAGTGTCACAAATGTTTGCCATAAGTCTTCATTTTTTTATTCCCTAATTTTGCATCTGCAATTTCGGGATTGATTAAAATTTTGTTGCCTCAAAAGGTGTCTGTGCTTTTCCTGCAAGGTTCTCTGCTCAAATACGACCTGCAAGGTGGAGATTTTAGCAAGAGACCATAGGCACTGACCTTGCAAGGAATATGGGTACAGACATTACCTTTGCAACCAAATTTATCAAAGCCCAGAAATGGTGATGAAGATTCAGGTAACGGAGTAACAATTAGAAAAGTTGAGTTGTGAGGATAAAAAAGCCAAGAACGACTTGAAACAAGCGATTACAAGTGGAAAGTAACAGAAATCATACAAGAGTTCTTACTGGCGGAAAGAAAGAGAGCGACAACCCAATACTGCACATGGCACGGTTGGGCTATCGCTCCGCAATTCGTTCAGTTCATCCAATCCATTAGTATATATATCCTAAGATGAATGAATTTATATTTGTGTATTGGCTTTGGTTGGCTGCCATAGACAAGTAACACATCTTTTTTCTTTCCGCCAGTAAAAATGGTTCTTGAAGTAAAAGTAACAGTAAAAATGGTTGTTGGGTAGCAAAATTTGTTGCACAGGATTTGTTTTTCATTTTGTTGGTTCTTTCTTGTCACCCAATAAAATGATGCTTACGTTTATATTATCGTGTACCTACTGATAATCAAGTAGGTAACAAATAAGAATTGTGGTCTTGCTATGTACAACGCTGAAAGCCCCACGCCAGTGTAAGTATATAGTTTACCTAAAGCCCATAACGCTTTTGCGAAATGAGTCAATAAGGGTTGTATATAAAATACACCTCTACGGGACGTTCCCGTTGCTTTGTTTTTGACTAACAGATGAATTTGCGAGATTCAGATACGTCAAAACAAAAGCGTACAGTTACGCCATTTTATCTATATGCGTCAATCCCGCCGCTTCCCAATCAGGGCTTTCAGCAAGATATAACATTGCAAAGATAAATAAAAATTTTTAAAGTTGCAAGAATTATGGCTTGATTTTTTTAAAAGTAATGGAAAATAGTGGGGATGAGTAAATCCAACATCCTCAGATCGAGATAAGGAATTGTGCCTAAATGTTGATAATATTTCCCTTTCTGTATCATTGCTCATTAAATAGCACTATTGTGCCACAAGTAGTCATTTTTATAACATCAGTATTTAAAAAATGGATTATGGAAAAAACTTCACCGCCATTTATTGGTTATAGAGTGATAGTGCTACCCCCTCAATGTCCGTTTCCAAAATTAAAAACTGTCGCCATGAGGAAAATAGACGGAAACCTTGAAAAATGCTCTAATCCCAAAAAATAGTATGAATTTTGGGATTATAATCCTAAAACTTAGTATGTTTTTTGGGATTTACGTCATTTTTTCTTATCTTTGTGCCCAAAAGAATAGTATTCATAACTAAGAAGAAAATTTATGATACGTCGTCAAATACAAGATACAATTGAAACTCGGATGTTTTCCGGGAAGGCTATCATCGTGATTGGTGCTAGACAAGTAGGTAAGAGTACGCTGTTTGAAATGGTGCTCGAAAATCGTGATGAACCTACTCTTATGTTGAATTGCGATGAACCGGAAGTAAGGGAGTTGTTGGCAAAGGCAAATTCTTCAGAGTTGCGCCTGCTTATTGGCACCAACCTTATTGTTGTGATAGATGAGGCTCAACGGGTAGAGAACATCGGTATGGTTTTGAAACGAATTACGGATAATTTCCCAAAAGTACAACTCTTGGTGACTGGTTCCTCCTCTTTTGAATTGCAGAATAAGCTCAACGAACCTTTGACAGGACGCAAGTTTGAGTACCATCTTTTCCCTTTTTCTACAGGGGAACTGATGAAGGCTTATGGACTGCTTAACGTAAAACAAACATTAGAGAATCGGCTTATTTATGGCTCTTATCCAGATATCATGAATCATGAGACGGATGCAAAGGAGTTGCTGTATAATTTGTCTAACAGTTATCTGTATAAGGACTTGTTGAATTTGGAAAGTGTTCGGCGCCCGGTCCTGTTGTCCAAACTGCTTACAGCCTTGGCTCTGCAGGTTACAAGTGAAGTTTCATATAATGAGTTGGCGCAGACCGTAGGAACAGATAATAAAACGGTAGAGAAGTACATTGATTTGCTCGAAAAGTGTTATATCATATTCAAGTTGAATGGCTTTAGTCGTAACTTACGTACGGAGTTGAAACGTGCTAAGAAATTCTACTTTTATGATAATGGAATACGTAATGCCATCTTGCAGAATTTTGCACCTCTTGCTCTCAGGCAGGATGTGGGGGCTTTGTGGGAAAACTTCTTCATTAGTGAGCGAATGAAGGCTAATCAAAATGCTGGACGATATGTAAACAGCTATTTTTGGCGTACCAGCCAGCAGCAGGAGATTGATTATCTGGAGGAGTGTGATGGTCAGTTTTCTTTGTTTGAGATGAAGTGGAATCCTAAGCGTGCCAATACAAAGTTCCCTGCCTCTTTCCTTTCTGCTTATCAGGTGAAAGATAAGTGCATCGTGACACCTGAAAATTGGATAGATTGGGTTATAGAGTGATAGTGCTATCCCCCCCAAAAAAAATGTCCGTTTTCATGACTGATACAGCCTCTATGAGATAGGGGAGGCTTTCTTTAAAATCAGTTAAAAAGTGGGTGCTCTTTTATAAAATGTGTGGGAAAGTTGCAGGATTCCCTCATAAAATGTGTATATTTGTAGCGTTATTCCCTCGTAAAATGTGGGTGGAAGAGTGATTATTCCCTCGTAAAATGTGATTGAGAGGTAGGATGTTCCCTCATAAAATGTGATTTAAAGATACGGATTATGGAAAGATTAGCTATCAATGAACTTCTGAAATGGAAGAATAAACAATATCGTAAACCTCTTATTGTTGAGGGTGCCAGACAGGTGGGAAAGACTTGGCTGGTGAAGGAGTTTGCCCGCCAGAATTACAAGCAGCTGGCGTATGTGAACTTTGAAGAGATGAAGATTCTGCAGAATCTCTTTGAACAGGACTTCAATATCCATAGAATTCTTACAGCTATTGGGGCTGCAACGGATGTAACCTGCACAGAGGGCGAAACGCTGATATTCCTGGATGAGATTCAGGCTGCCCCTCATGCCGTTACTTCTCTCAAATATTTTGCAGAGAATGCGCCAGGCTATCATGTCATCGCGGCTGGCTCTCTGCTGGGTATCGAACTGCATCAGGGGGAATCTTTTCCTGTGGGTAAGGTGGAATTTCTCCCTCTCTATCCAATGAACTTTATCGAGTTCGTGATGGCTATGGGGGAGAAGAATCTGGCGCAGCTGCTGCAAATGAAAGATTGGAATATGATAACGATGTTTGCTCCCAAGTTTCAGGAACTCTTAAAGTATTATTACTATGTGGGAGGCATGCCTGAAGCCGTATTGAGCTTTAGCCAGAATCGTGACTGGAAAGAGGTGAGAGCCATACAGAAGGACATTTTGAACAGTTATCAGAGGGATATGTCTAAGCATGCTCCATCGGAAATTATTCCCCGTATTACTGATTTGTGGAAATCCTTGCCAGCCCAGTTGAGTAAGGAAAACAGGAAGTTTATCTATGGAGTGGTGCGTGAGGGAGCAAGAGCCCGGGAGTATGAGTTGGCCTTGCAGTGGCTGCTGGATGCCGGACTGATATATAAGGTATATAATGTAAAGGCTCCCCGACTGCCGCTTGCCAGTTATGAAGACCGGGCGGCCTTCAAGATCTTCGTCCTGGATGTCGGACTTTTAGGTGCGATGTCTAATCTCAAGGCAACGACAATTGTGGCTGGCAACAGTATTTTTACCGAGTTTAAAGGTGCGTTGACGGAACAGTATGTTTTGCAGCAGCTCATTCTCAGGTATGAACCCTATTATTATGCCAAGACCAACAGTACTCAGGAGATTGATTTCCTGCTCCAGGATGAGGAGGATGAGATTGTTCCGTTGGAGGTGAAAGCCGAGACGAATGGCAAGGCAAAGAGCCTGCGCCAGTTTGTTGCAGACAACCAGTCAAAGAAGGCCTATCGCATCTCCATGAATGATTATCAGCAGGAAGATTGGGTTACGAATGTACCGCTCTATGCGGTAAATGGTCTCGAATTTTAGCGATAGCACCGCCCTAACTATATAAAAATAGGTAGTTAGGGCGGTGGTATCGCATTTGCAAATATATATATATGAAGTTCTGGGAAATGAAAATCCCCAACCCGCTATATGAAAGCTGGTTGGGGGAATTATAATGATTTCGCTTTCTTTATGGAAATCTTCTCTGCGTTTCTGCATCTCAGCGAATGAGAGGCGATTTACAGAGGATATTCCTCGAAAGCATAGAGTACAGTGCTTAGATATCGCTCGCCTGTATCGGGGAGCAGCGCCACAATCTTCTTGCCCTTGTTCTCAGGACGCTTCGCAATCTCGGTGGCAGCAAAGGCTGCAGCACCAGAAGAGATTCCCACCAGAATGCCTTCGGTCTGAGCCAAGTCGCGGCCAGCCTTGATGGCATCATCGTTCTGTACGTCGAACACTTCGTCGATATATTCCGAAGAATAGGTCTTTGGCACGAAGCCGGCACCGATGCCCTGAATCTTGTGAGGACCACTCTGCTTACCATTGAGAACTGCCGATGTGGCTGGCTCTACGGCGATGACCTTCACGTCAGGGTTCTGCTCCTTCAGGTATTTGGCAATACCCGATATGGTGCCGCCTGTTCCTACACCTGCCACGAAGATGTCTACCTTGCCGTCGGTGTCTTCCCAAATCTCAGGACCTGTAGTGGCGTAATGCTTGGCTGGATTGGCAGGATTGACAAACTGTCCTAAGATGACAGCGCCGGGGATGGAGTCGCGGAGTTCCTCGGCTGCCTTGATGGCACCGGTCATTCCGTCTTTACCACTGGTCAGTCTTACCTCTGCACCATAAGCCTTTACCAGGTTGCGTCGCTCAATACTCATCGTCTCGGGCATGGTGAGGATGAGGTGATAGCCCTTCACGGCAGATACCAATGCCAGTCCTACACCCGTGTTGCCACTGGTTGGCTCGATGATGGTGGCTCCTGGTTTCAATATGCCTTTCTTCTCGGCATCCTCTATCATGGCGAGGGCTACGCGGTCTTTCACGCTGCCGCCAGGATTGAAGAATTCTACCTTAGCAATCACAGGAGTCTCCAAACCCTTGGATGCTGAATATTTTCCCAATTCTACTAATGGGGTCTTACCGATCAAATCAGTAATCTGTTTATATATCTTTGCCATTTTTGTTTGTTTTTTGAAGTTAAAGAAGTTAAGACAAATGTTTTGTAATGTTTACTTTACGTAAGTGAAGGCCTCGTCGAGTGCCTCGATCAGGTCGTCGATGTTCTCGATACCGATGCTCAATCGAACGGTAGAAGGATAGATGTGCTGCTCCTCCAACTCCTCTGGACTCAACTGAGAGTGGGTGGTGGTGGCTGGGTGGATAACCAGTGACTTCACGTCGGCTACGTTGGCCAGCAAAGAGAATATGCGCAGGTGGTCGATGAACTCCCATGCTTCTTTCTCGCCGCCCTTGATATCGAAGGTGAAGATAGAACCACCGCCGTTAGGGAAGAGCTTCTTGTAAAGCTCGTGGTCTGGATGAGAAGGAACGGCTGGGTGATTAACCTTAGCCACCTTAGGGTTGTTCTCCAGATACTCTACCACCTTCAATGCATTCTGAACGTGACGCTCTACACGGAGGCTCAATGTCTCCAAGCCCTGAAGAAGAATCCAGGCGTTGAATGGAGAGATGGTTGCACCGGTATCACGAAGGATGACCGCACGGATTCGGGTTACGAAGGCTGCTGCTCCGGCTACATCTGCGAATACGGCACCATGATAAGATGGGTCTGGCTTGGCGAGAGTAGGGAACTTGTCGGCATTTGCCTTCCAGTCGAACTTACCGCCATCTACGATGACGCCACCGAGAGATGAACCATGACCGCCGATGAACTTGGTTGCTGAGTGAACCACGATGTCTGCTCCGTGCTCGATAGGGCGGATGAGGTATGGAGTGCCGAAGGTGTTATCGATAATCAATGGGATGTTGTGGCGATGAGCAATCTCTGCCAACTTATCGATATCGGTTACATCTGAGTTAGGATTTCCGAAGGTCTCGGCATAGAGAGCCTTGGTGTTGTCCTGGATAGCTGCCTCTACTTGCTCGAAGTTGCGAGGATCCACGATGGTGTAGCTGACGCCCTGTGTGGATAATGTATGAGTGATGAGGTTATAAGTACCACCGTAGATATTGTCGGCTGCTACGATGTGGTCGCCATTCTGAAGGATGTTCTGCAGAGCGTAGGTAACAGCGGCAGCACCAGAAGCGACAGCCAGACCAGCCACACCGCCTTCGAGGGCAGCCACACGGTCTTCGAATACACCCTGAGTAGAGTTGGTCAAGCGACCATAGATATTTCCTGCGTCACGAAGTCCGAAGCGATCAGCAGCGTGCTGAGAGTTGCGGAACACGTAACTTGTGGTCTGATAGATTGGCACCGCACGAGCGTCGGTAGCTGGATCTGGATTTTCCTGACCTACATGCAACTGAAGTGTCTCAAAGCGAAGTTTCTTTTCTGTACTCATAATCTATGTCCTTTCTTTAAATTGTTTATTATTTCTGATTGACGATGCAAAGGTACGGCGAAAAAATGAGTTGTGAAATCGCATAATAGTGGCATTCTTACTACCACGTTTGTGGTATATGATTGTTTTTACCCTCTTTTTCTCCCTTTACACCTTATTATATATAGGGGATGTGGAGATTTGCTACCTGTCTTTTTTTATGTATAAATGACGAAAAAGGTAATAAAAAGTAAGATGGAGGTTGTGTTCGTTGGAAGAATGTAAGAAAAAGACGGCTATCGCAAACGTTTTCGTAATTAATTGCGAAAAAATGATATGCAAAAAGAAAACGTTTTGAATTTTTTACTAATTTTGTCCCTGTGAAAGAAGATATACGTTTAAAACGTTCTTCTGGGAAAAGGTAATTCGCAAAAAAAATATATACTCAAAATAATCCACTAAAACTGTAAGTAAAATGAAACGTTTAATTCTATCTCGATTATGGATGCTGATCAGTATCATCATCCTCACCACAGGACAGGCTTGGGCTCAAACAACAGAGCCGACAACAACGCAGAGGGTTTTTACCTCGATTAAGGAATTGCGCGATGGTGCTCAGACAAATGGTAATCAACACGATGACGTTGTTGTTAAGTTTGAAGATTCTAATCCCGCAACAGTTGTGGCAGTAATGAAAAATAGCGAAAAAGATTACGCTGATGAAAAATTCGTCAATTCATTCTTTATTGTCGATAAAAGCAATTATGGTCTATGGGTTTCACCTAAAGGTGTTTACGATAAGAATTTGTTTGCTACTTGGAATTTGAAAATTGGTAGCGAGATAACAGGTTCTATCATAGGTGATTATAGACAAAATGATAGTGGTATGCCGTATTTTGGTTCTCTGTTAAAATCGGTCAAAATTGGGGAAACATCTTATCAAACGGCTCTTACCATAAAACGTGTTGGTGAGGCAAGTGGAACAAAGGAGGCTGTTTATCCTTGTACAAAAGTCGATGATGTGAACACTATTGCTAAAAATAATGATGCTGCTTCGTATGGTCCCTATCTGAATACGATTATCCAGGTTCCAGGAACTATTAAGAAGGGAACTAACAATGAATACTATTTGGTGCAGGATGAAAATACTGGTACGGGCACTGATTATAGAGATAAACGTATTTACTTTAGCTGTTCGCAGTTGCCCAATATTAACATCGATGACTATGTAGGCACCAGCGGAACCTTCGAGGGCATTTTGATTAAGCGAAAAGACAGTGAGTCAAAACTCATTGTATTGAAGGACAATTTCTTCAAGGTAAAGAAGATTTATCTTGATGAGAATGACGCAGAGGGGCGTGTTGAATACTTGGCTTCGCAGGGTGCTTTTGACTCTGAAGTTGATGTCTATGTGCATCGTACGAATTTGGTTAACAATGCAGGTGCATGGAATACAATCTGTCTGCCTTTTGATTTGACAAAAGACGAATTTCAGAAAGCTTTCGGCTGCACACTTACTGCTCTTGCCAAACCTACAACAAGCGATGAAACTGCTCAGCAATGGGCAGGAACAGTAAGCGATAAAGGCGTACTTGCCTTTACCAAATTGGCAGATACAGAGCTTACTATTAAGGCTGGTGTTCCTTATCTGATGCAGGCATCGGGTCCACAGACTAAATGTTTAAAAACTTTCAAGGACTCTGAGGATATGACTCCAGATGAACTCATAGGCAAAGATGGCGACTATTATGCATCTGTCGGAAAGAAAACAATCACTTTAAATTCTCCTTATGAGGTGAAGGCTTCGTATAACGACGATATTGTGAACGGCGATTTCTATTTCCGTGGATTGTATGGTCGCAAGAAATATAAAGAGGATGCGAATGGTAATCTTACAACGACTCTTATTTCTGATAACGGCAGCCAGAAATATCAGTACATCAGTACAGCTGTTGGCAACTATCTGAAATATCTGCCAGATGGTTCCACTCTTCAGTTTAACGGAATGCGTGCTTATTTCTATTTCCCCAACTGGAATGCGGCGAACAATAACGCAGCACAGGCTGCAAACAATAACACCAACGCCAAGATTCATGTGGCAGTGATGGCAGCTTCGACAACAGGCATCAGCAACATTCCGGCAGAGGAAGCCTCTAAGCAAGCCGAGGTTTACAACCTGAGCGGACAGCGTGTGGATGCTTCTTACAAGGGCATCGTGGTACGCAACGGCAGAAAATATCTCCGTAAGTAAGAGTGTGCAGTGAATGCACATGACGGAAAAATGATGTAAAAATAACAGTAAAAGGAGAAAAGAAAATGAAAAAGATATACAACAAGCCAACCATGATATTGGTGAAAATGGAGACAGAACATTTTATTGCCGGCTCGCCTGGCGTTTATGACCAGAATCAAGTTCGTACAGACGGGAGTGGAAGTACTGGCACTCATGTGGGTGGAACTTCATCAGAAGGAGGAGGTGAAGACAACGGCAATGGCAGTGTTGCCGATATGGCAAAGCCTTACAATCCCTGGACAGCATGGGATGAATAGGAGAGGGAATAACCCCTAAAACGAAGCCGGCTTCATGTGGCAACGCAAGTACTTTCGTTGTTGATTTAATGTACTTTCGATTGCCATAGAAGCCGGCTTCGTTTTTTCTGCATGTTTTCTTTCATCAGACTTCATATATTGGGGCATAATTGTTGCCTTAAAAATACTTATTTCTTTAAAAAGAATATATACTATTCTCAAAGAAAATTGTTATATTTGCAGGCAAAAACGTAAAAATCTGAATAACTTATGGCATCTATTATTTCTATTGTACCCATTGTGTTGCTCTTCGTCTTGATGCTCGGCTTCAAGATGGCAGGACATAAGAGCGCCTTGCTGACACTCGTAGTAACTGTATTGCTGGCTCTTTTCGCCGCCTCTCCACTGGGGATGATAGCCCCGGAACATGCGGGGGACAGCATCCTCGCCCTGACGGGATGGGCTGTGGTGGAAGGTCTGCTGAAGGCGGTGTTCCCGATTCTCATCATCATCCTGATGGCTATCTATAGCTATAATATATTGGTGGAAAGCAAGCAGATTGAGGTTATCAAGAAACAATTCACTTCTATTACCGACGACAAGGGATTGCTCGTGCTGTTGCTCGTCTGGGGATTCGGCGGATTGCTCGAAGGCATGGCTGGTTTCGGAACGGCGGTGGCGATTCCTGCCGCCATCCTCATCGGACTGGGATTCAAACCCATGTTCTCGGCTCTGGTGTCCTTGGTCGGCAACACGGTGGCAACGGGATTTGGTGCCGTCGGTGTGCCTGTCACCACGCTCTGCAATGAGGTGGCGGATAGCGGCTCGGCATCGGTGGCGCAGATTTGCGAGACATCGGCGTTCGCCATCATCCAGTTGTCTCCGCTCTTCATCATCCTGCCTTTCATCATCCTTACCCTTACCGACAGGCATAATCTCGTCAAGAACCTTGTCATATCCCTTTGGGTGGGAATGATTTCCGTGGCGGTGCAGTTCGTCTGCGGCTATTATCTCGGTTCGGAGACTCCTGCCATCATTGGCTCTATCGCTGCCATCGCTGCCATCATCGTTTATGCCAAGGTGTTTGCGAGAAAGAGCGAGGTGCAGAAACAGGAGACCTTCACTTTCTCCGAGAGCTTCAAGGCGTGGAGCGTTTACCTCTTTATATTGGTGTTTATCTTGGTGTCGGGTGCGCTCTGTCCTCCAGTCAACGCCTTCCTGAAGACGCATTTGGTGAGTGCTGTTCATCTGCCGGTGCTGGGCAGTACCTTTAAGTTCGGTTGGATTTCGAATGCAGGGTTGATGCTCTTCCTGGGTGCTACAATCGGTGGATTGGTACAGGGGTTGAGTTTCAAGCGACTGATGGTCATTTTGGCCCGAACCACGGTGAACTTGCGCAAGACGGTGGTTACCATCTGTTCGCTGATAGCCTTGGCGAGTGTGATGAACTATTCGGGTATGATAACTTCCATCGCCTCGGGCTTGGTGGCTGTGACGGGTGATTTCTATCCATTGGTAGCTCCGATGATTGGTGCCATCGGTACCTTCGTAACGGGTTCTGATACTTCATCCAATATTCTCTTCGCCAAGCTCCAGGCTCATGTTGCCAACCAGCTCGGCATGACGGGTACTGATACTTTCTTCGGGGTGGAGGGAAGTCAAAGCAACTGGCTTGTTGCCGCCAATACCACAGGTGCCACGGGTGGCAAGATGATCAGTCCGCAGAGCATCGCCATCGCCACTGCCTCATGCGACATGGAGGGCAAGGACGGCGAGATTCTCCGTTCCGCCATCCCATACGCCGTGTTGTATATCGTACTGGGTGGACTTATGGTTTACTTAGGATGCTGATCTCTTGCCCGTAAATGTTTTTTTGAAAGAAAAGTATCAAAGTATCATTTTTGACTTTGAAACTTTTTGTAATACTTTGATAGATAGATATATATAACAAATGAGACTTTTCGGATTTTGCTCCGAAAAGTCTCATAAAAGTATCATGGAAGTCTCATTTTAGGCTGCTTTATCTTTTCTTTACCAGATACTTCATTCCATCGGCGAAACGCTTGTGGTTCAGTTGTGTCATGTTTGCCAATTTTCGTCCGAATCCCATCAAGCTGTTTACTTTCAGCGACGAACCAATCTGTTTTTTCAGAAAGTCGAAAATCTCGGCGGCCGTCATGTACTCACCTTCCTTCTCGTCGTCGGCAGGTTCGAAGTAGAGACGGAAATACTGGTCTATCGGCTGAACCACCTCAAACTGGCAGTTGCTCTGCATGATGAGCTTCACCTGCTCGGCGTCGAAATAACACTTCTCGCCATTGCCCAACGCCACAAGCGCCTGGGCGAAAAGCTGCTGGTGGTTGGGGCGGACACTCACGTCGATGGGGCCCGTCAACTCGATGCCGATGAAACGGCGGTTGCCGGATGGGTCGGTGAGGATGTCGTTCATGTTGCTCGTGGCGATGAAGGAGGCGAGGCGTGGAAACTCCATGACGTGACTTCCGTACGGCGGCTTGTATTTCAGCGTAGGTAACTGGATAAGATTCTTCAGAAAACCCTGTTGCACCTGTGGTGAAATCTGGTTGAACTCGTCAAGATTGATGAGCATGAACTGTGCCATCGCCTGGTACACCTGTCGTTTCTCCGAGAGAATCAGGTTGTCGCTGTAACCCCATTGCAGTTCGGGCGGCAAGAGGCGGCGGCAGAATGTGCTCTTGTTGAAGCCCTGTTTGGAGATGAGGAGCGGAGCCACCGAGTTGCCGTACTGGCGATGCGTGTATCCACGCCATTGGTCCACCATGCCGAGAAACCACGTGTAAAACCAGTCTGCCCAGTATGGATTGTTGGTGGGCACGGTGCGGGCCAAGGCACGGATGTGGTCCTTGCCGTCCCACTTGTTGTGGCACAGATAGAGATACTCTTCTATCGGGTTGTAATTCTTGATGTAGTCCGACTCCAGAAAATTCCTCACGTCCTTGATGCTCACCCTTAGTCCAGCCAACTGTACTTCGAGCGTCATTCTTTTCATCACCCTCGGCTCCACGGGTCGGTATCCGTACCATCCTTTCTCCTTCGGCTGGTATTCCACGTATTTCATTACCGAGTTGTATCTGAAATTGTATTGGTTTCTCAACAGCAGCATCATGCTTGCTATGTCGTTTTTCTCATCCTTGCAGTCCATGTCCTCGTTTCTTGCCTTTCCTTTCGCTTCGGGATCGGCTTGCTGGTCGGTGCCTTCCGTGCGGTAATGACAGTCTATCCTCATCGCCACCGCCTTGGCATTGTAATAAGGGTGGGCATCCAGCGTCATCATGAAACTGTTGTGCAGCGAAGGCTCGTTCGACATGGCAGAGGAAGCCTCGACGGAAGCAACCTGGGCGCCGATGGTGAGTGATGCCTTGACCACGGCTTGGTAGATGGGGTGGATCTGTTGGTAGGCGATGCGATAGAGCTGCTCCGCCTCAGGCTCGGAAGTAGGCAGCTTGTCGTTCTGGTTGGTGAATTTTACCAGCACGATGACGCTCTTTCCGTCGGCACTTTCCAGTGCGGCAAAGGTGGAGGGCAGGATGGCGACCGAACGCTTCACGCCTTCCGTGCCGTCGGGGTCGGTGATGTTGTTGAACTTGAGGAGCAGGATGCCATTACAAACCTTCATCTTCAGGTTGCTGTTCTCGTCCTTCGCAAACTCGGCGGCAGGATAGATGTGCATCCATGTAGGCATGTCCTTGTAGAAACGGTAGTCTTCGTCGATGTAGGCGGCGTAGTCTCTGAATCGGGTTACGCTCTGCTTGCTGTCGTCCTTAGCGATGCGCTCCAGTAGTTTCTCCATCGTCTTTGTGCTGACGAGGAGTTGCTTCTTATTGTCGTTGTGTACGATTGTAATCTTCATGATGTTTTTTTTGAAAGCTTGTTGGAAAATGAAAGTATAGTGCCCAAAAGTGGGCTTCCCGTCTGGGCACTTGTTGCCCGCTGTGTGGGCAGTGTGTGCCCGAGGCTTGTTCAGTCGATGCCCAAGGCTTGTTCAGTCGATGCCCGTCCGTCGGTCCGTAAGGGAACATGTGGTGGGCACGGAGAAACCATGGGTGGCAGGATTCTTCATCATATACTCGTGAAGTCGATTTCCTCGGCGAAGTACTCGAAATCCACATCCTTGTAACCGAAGCGAGCGAAGAGTTGCTTGATGTGTTCCTGCTGTTCGGGCACGAGTTTCAGTTGTCCCAGTTTATATCGGTAGTACTGTCCCTTGCTGCCGAGGTAGCTTCTCATCTCGGAGCGGAGCAGGGGAGCGTCCTTCAACTTCACCTCGGCAAAGAGCTTGTCGAATCCCCAGGCCATTTTCACGATACGCAGTGGGGCGAAGAACTCGCATTTTCCGTCTTTCAAGGCATTGGGGAAGATGGCATGGCCCCGCTTGGTGTCGTCGTTCTTGTAGAGCGAGGCGAGATAGTGGATACAGTTGTTTTTCATCGGACAAAGTTCGGTGAAGCAGTAGGTGATGATGCCTGGCACCTCGCCATACTCAAAAGCTTTTCTCAGCAGTTCTTTTTCGTCCATGTGTTATTGGGTATTAAGTTAATAATTGATTATCTTAATAACGTGGAAAATGGCAAAATGTTGCATCGAAAAAGATATTTTTTCGCCAAAAATGCGACTTTTATGATACTTCTGTGATACTTCTATGATACTTCTCATCATATTTCACGAAAAGTCTCATTGCCGGCAACTGCTAATATATCAATTAGATATAACGATGCTGAACATCAAAAATGATACTTTGATACTTTTTTATAAAAAATAAACTATACGTACGTGTGGGCACGAACCATAATTAATTAAGCCGTCCTCATCTACTGGTACTTGTTTTATGTTCCTAAGTCATATACATCTAAATTTCGACATCGGTTGTTGTTGTGATGCAATTCGCTATAATCAGTTGATTTCGCTATAATTCTCGTCATTTTTTTGACGGATTCAAAACGATTCTCTGTAAGGTCAAGCTCTTTTAAGAAATCACCCAAACGACGGTTGCGGTAGCGACGGCTTTTTAGCATATCGCCCTTTTCTATATCCTCCTTGGAGATGCTTCTATCAGGACCAGGACAATTGAGTATAGAGATTCCGCTTGGCTCAATGGTAATTAATCACGAAGAAGCACCAGAGAAAATATCGGTTGGATTTTCGGTCGGAACATCGTCAAACGGTCGGATTTTCGGTCGGATTGTGGGTTTTTCGGTCGGATTATGATTAAACCGACCGATTGTAGTCATTCAATATCCACCTCAGCCCTATTCTGTCTATCTGTTTTTCTTCATTTAATTCTACCAATAGTCTGCCTACATAGCGAAGTTTTTGTTCCTCCGTCTTGTTGGCAGGAAGCACATCCTTCAGATATTCGTATATGCTATCTCGCTTGGCCCCTTCGTCACCTGCATTTTGTAAAAATTGCAGTATCATCTGGCGTAATTTCTCCTTATCCAATCCTTTTGTTTTTGTGTAAGAAGGTAGTTGGTGAGTGTTTTTGGCGATGCTAAGAGAAATACTGTAATGGGGAGCATCACCTTCAATAAGTCCACGTTTGAGCAAGTCTTGCGCAATATCCTCATGAATAGTTCTGCCTTTTTGTACTGCGTCAAGCGAGATGCAATCCCATAGTGAGAGAGTGTCGTTTGTCTTCAACAGATCAGTGTATCGTTTATTGATTTCATTGCCATAAATGCGGACAACTACTTTCTTCTTTATCTGGTCAATCTCATAGTCTGGCATAGGGAAATGTCTGCGCCATTGCTCATTGAACATTTTCTTGATACCACGGCTTACAGTATCAATCATGTTGAAATCTACCATAGCCCTACACAGACATTCATTGCGAAAATGCGTCTGAGGCTCTTCGTTCCTTAAAACATTCTCCAAAGTTCCAGGAAAGAATGTGCCAGCATTGGAATAATACAAGTAGCCTGGATTCTCTACAAAGTTAATGCGCTGTTGAAGAGTGTAGTCTTGATGGGCAATACAGTTATGAAGAGCCTCACGAATAGTGTAGTCGTCATATTGTTTCATCGTGTCGGGGAAAAGCGTACCTCCAGGCATTTCACGCAATGTCAGATTCTCAATCTTTGATAGAATTTCGTCCACCGTTAATATAAAAGGTACTGTGAAGTGTTCGTAGTCAACCACTTCCTGATTCTTGTCTCGGCGTGTCCATGTAACCTGTGCAACTGCAGGACGTAGTTTGAAAGTTGATTCGTATTTGCCCAACAATATGATAGCAGCCCGAGTGATACCTCCGTTTCTCGTCAATCCACACTTGCTCAAGAACGTTTGGACATTCCAAGCATTCACTTCTTCTGCAGGTATGCGGCTATGCACTTTCTTAAACATCATTCGAGCCTTTGCAATGGCAACCTCATCCAAATCGTCTATTGTAGCATAAGGTACAATTTCTGCAGACCAGTCTTTTGCTGTATAGATAGGCTCTTCGAGGATGACACTCATCCTTTCGTTAGTCATTTCAACCAAAGAATCTTCTATCCGCTGCCATGCCTTCTTGTGGGCAAGGACGGGGCGACGAGGCAAGTGTTTGGGGATATGAATTATCCATACTCGTTTGTTCGTATCATCAGTTACAAATTCTTCGATGCTTAGACCTTCCGATGAAAGATAAGTGCATTGCTCTGTGAGTTTGAACGTCGCCGACTGCGTGTTAGCAGGCTTACCATTAAAAGTAAGCCTTGAAATGTCTGTCCCGACTATTTTAAGCGTCTTATCCTTTACACCAATCACAAGATGACCACCCTCCATGTTGGCAATAGCCGACACGTAGGATATGACATCATCTTTCTCGTCCCCACAGAACGAGTTCTTCAAGTTCTTAAATTCCTTCCATTCACAGCGAGCATTCTCTTGTGGGTACTCACGGAGGAGATATTGTTGTAGGTCAAGTTCAAGCATTTCTGAGATTTCTATTAAAATGAGACTTTTACCCTTATGCTCAGGAGGTCCTCATTAGAGAATCATTATTAGCCCATTAAGGATAGTACCATACAAGGTCTGCAGAAGCCTTTCCGTGTTGTGTCTAAAACGATTTCCAAAAAGAGCTGACTTATAGGGATCATGTTAAATAAAACCGATGAATCCATTTCGAAAAAAAAGGCTCTATGATATCAAAGAATATCTTTTGCTTTTTCTCTAATAAAGTTTGATCCAGCAGCATAACTAGTATCTATTTCGCCATTTGCAACAGCATCTGATAACATTTTTTTGAGTATGCCAACTGTTCTTGATGGTTTCAAGTTAAGCATTTCCATAATGTCATTACCTGAAAACTCGGATTCTCGATGCAATTCAAGGATTATGCGTCGATTCTCTTTGTCAGAACTTATAACCTTCGTCTGAATCTCTAAACCTTTTTTTAATTTATATCCATGAAGCGATTCTTTTAATATAATCCCAGTAAGTCCATCATTGAAATTTACGAAATACACTTTTGCAAGTTCTCCAGAGACACAGCCCTTATGAATACTTTTGGGTACATAAGCATTCATAGGATCTTGATACATTTGACGTAAACTAGCTGTTGCTGGCTTTCCAGACTGAGCGTTTGCTATAATTTTCACTTTTAATTTTCCATTACGGTCCACATAGTCATTCATATCGTATTTTTTAACCCATGAAATTTCCGTTTTAGGTAAGAAAATCGAAATACCTTTGTTTGTCAACAGATATAATCCATCTTCTGTTTTATAATCTATTGTACAATTTACGCTTTTTCCAACAGGAATAAAGTTTACAGGTTTGTCTTGTACTTGCCTTAATGAAAGTAATATTTTTTGCTTTTTCGTATCTAAAGATAGTACTTTTACCTTCAGCTTATCACCAACACCAAACATTGTTGTAAGGTCAGGTTCAGAATCATCCCATGCAACCTCCATAGCAGGCAACATTCCTTGACAACCATTTTCTAAAGTTACAATAACACCATGTTCGATAACTCTTGATACCGTAACATCAATTATGGCATTCTTGTAATACACATTACTATTCATGCTTATCCATGGAGATGGAATACATTCTTTGTGACTAAGACTAATTTTGTGAGACTTTACGTCAATGTTGATAACCTTTACTTTAATTTTATCATTGATACTAACTATTTGACTATTATCATTTACAAACTTCCAAGACAGTTCTTTTGAGGGAATAAGTCCATCGATTTTATTGTTTATCGTGACGAATACGCCATATGAAACGATATTTTTAACAACCGCATCATAAATGTCTCCTACATGGATGTCCTTCATAGCCTCAATGTATGCATTATTCTTCTCTTGCTCAAGAATCTCTGTTCTTGAAACCACGATATTATTAGCAAATGTATTTATCTTTATCAATTTGAAATTAATATCGTTATTTACAATCCCCTCCCCCTTTTCTTTTAGGCTTTGAGGAACTTGAGACCCCGGAAGGAAACCTTCTGTTCCAAAGACATTGACAATAAATCCTCCTGGTACTTTTTTAAGGATTTTACCCATGATAATTTCTTGGGTATTGTATTTATCAAAGATTTCTAACCAACTTATCGTACTCATATTTCAATTGTTTTGATTGAATATATCGTTATCACTATCTATGTCGGAGTTTCTACCTAATATAAGAGCAGGGGTTGACTCTTCACTTTCTATGGCCTCTTCATTAGGCTTTAAGCTTGCTAGTCGAGCCTTTCTGTCCTTCGCTTTTGCTCGCAGTTGTTTGATCTCATTGCACATAGTCTGAGCAAGAGGTACTACTTGTTTTGCAGATTCAAGCAAATGTCTTTCCTCGATTTGTCGGCAATCCGGATTCTCTACGTAAGCGATAAACATCGCTTCTTTTACAGTTTCCTCGATTTCTGCTCCATTGAATCCTCTTGTATTATTAACAAGTTCGTCAAGTTTTTTTATTCCATATTGATGGAATTTAGCAAGATGAATCCTGAATATGTTATATCTCTCTTCTGGAGTAGGAAGATCAATAAAGAAAATCTCGTCAAATCTGCCTTTACGTAAGAGTTCAGGTGCAAGGCTTTCAATTTTATTTGCTGTTGCAACTACAAAAACGGGTTTTTTCCTTTCTTGCATCCATGTCAATATTGTTGAGAAAACGCGAGAGTTTGTTCCGCCATCACGTTCTCCGCCGGCTGTACTTAATCCTTTCTCTATTTCATCAATCCATAAAACGCAAGGCGCAATCGCTTCTGCAGTTGATAGAGCTTGACGGATATTGTTCTCACTACTACCGACTTCTGCTTGAAAGACTTTACCGATATCAAGTTTTAATAATGGCTGCTTCCATTCTGAAGCAATACATTTTGCTGTAAGACTCTTTCCACAACCAGGTACACCCAACAATAAGATACCTTTAGGCTCTGGAAGCCCGAACTCTTTTGCTTTAAGTTCAAATGCTTTACTTCTTAGCGTAAGCCACTTTTTGAGATTCTCCAATCCTCCGACGGTGTCGTTTAGTGACATGTTCACAGGTATGTAATCCAAAATGCCACTTTTTTTGATAATTTGTTCTTTCTCGTTTGCTATTATTTGTACACACTCAGGCCTATTGAGACCAACTTTCTCCTTTGCTAAACGAAATGCAAGGTCTGCCTCGGTATCTGTAAGACCAAGTGCGGAGTCTATGATAAACTTTTCAAGATCAGGGTTAATCTCATAGTCTTTACCAGCAACATAACGAAGTCGTGTGCGAAGATCTTTTCTGTCAGGAAGGTCGATGTTCACGATTGTTATGTATTTCTCGATTTCAACAGGAAGCTTTGTGTAAGGACCTACGAAAATGATATGCTTATTGAAATATTTTAATTCAGCTGCCAGCTTTCGCAAAAGTTCAGGATATTTTTTTTCAAAAAAACTTAGATGGCAATCCTCAAGCATGAAAACTTCAGAAGTATTATCGTTACGACCCTCTATGAGTTCACGATGAATCCATTCCAAAAGAGAATAAGAATCTTTAGTTCCTTCCCACGCTTCATGAAGTTCTGGTTCTACCAATCTGTTGTTTGAATCTTTACCATGAACCATCAAACCATCCACAGCATCCCATACATTGAACTTAATATCCTGTTTAAAACACAAAGTTCTCAACTTCTGAGTAACCCTTCCGTATTCAGTAGTTGTCAAGTAGATAAGAGGAAAATTAGCCCTTATCATACTTCCTATTTCATCAAAAACATCTGTCATAATTATGATTTTACTGTTGTAGTTATTGAATTTACCCGCTTATGTGTGCGCATAAAAATGTCATATTCGGGTTTCTTTGTCATTTTGCGTTCATTGCCGAACAATTTCTGTAAGTCATCCATAGACTTATGTGCGAGAGAATTTACATCATCAGGCAGATAATTAGAGTCTGTGACAACAGAACCATCTTTGAATATTGAGAACACTATCTCATAGCGTTTTTCTGTTTCTGTTGGATCTTTAGTATAACCTACCATAGCAAAACGCTCTACCTCATTGTCTTTTTTGACATAGCGCCATATACGCTGAAAAGTGAAGCCATTACGTGAGAATGCGTCAACGACAGACTTCTTTGCGTACTCGACATTCAAAGGAAAGAACGTATCTTGAAGTTCTGCAATCAGCTGTTGACCATTGTCTAGGTAATAACTGTTATAGGTAACAGTATCACCCTCAACCTTCAATACATACTCACCATACATTTCTGAAGACTGCTTGGCATCTGTTACGTAGAGAATATTATTATCTACTTTGTATTTCCAACCAAGTGTCTCACAAGCCTGTTTCAAGGCATCCTGATTCATTGTTTTTGGATCCTTTATGAATTTAGAGCTTTCATATCTTGACATATCGGATTATTTTTTCTTATTATTATACTTGTTCTTTCCTTTTTTGTAATAGACTTTTTTTGTCTTAACCACATCGCTATTTTCAACTTCTTGTCCTTTGGCTTTCTCTGCATTTTTTGTTTTTAACATATCGTTGAATTCCTCTATATTTTTTGTAGGAATATCACATATTTGAGCTTTTACCTGTAAGCCATTGTCAGAAGTTAAAAGGCAAGGATTCTTTTCTTTATACATCAATGCCACGCACAAAATACGATTATCTGCAGAGTAATCTGTGAAATCTGCTGGCAAGAATCGAGTATCAGCAATAGCCTTCACAACTATGCCCTTATTCTTCTTCAAGGCATTATTTATACTTCTCAACGCCTTAGATGCTTTCTCTGGAACACCCGAGTCTTCTTTTGTGCGAATTTTGAATTTGTCTAGTTCGTCGGTAACTTTTGCACAGATAACTGCCTTATTAGGCATCTTGATTTTTGACAAAATATCTGGGTCATCAATGAAGATGTTTGTATCGATGATGTACGTTTTTGCAAGTAGAATATCACGTATAAAGTTCTCTCTTTCTTTAAGAGCGGCATTGAAAGAACTAATCATACCACGAAGTTCTGTATAATCATCATAACTACGCTTCTCGATAGAAGCCAGTTTTTCTTCAACGGACTTTATTTCATTCAAATTTCTAATGCTTTCAATTGCTGTTTCTCCCATGAGCTTGAGCAACTCGTTTTTGAGCAATTCTGCATGTTCGACTTTAAGGTCATGCATTTTCTGGTTTCTCAAACTTATTGTCTCGTTATAAATATCACTCAGATTGAGTTCTACTATGTATGACATAAAATCTTTCAATTTTTCTTCAATTGACGCCAATCGTGCTATTCCTTTATTATCGGCAATTTCTCTATTTATAGACTGGCGGAAATCAGACAGATAGTTTGGAACCCAAGTACGAACGAAAGCATCAAATATATCCTTGCTTTCAATCTCAGAATCGGTATGTATAACTACATTTCTTTGATATGAGTGATTGTGGTACGAATATACATATTTGCCACTATTAAACAGTACCTTATCATCAATTGCACACAATGCTCTGTTTGTCAGTGGCATCTGACATAAATACAGGTTGTCAGAATCTAAGATATTAACCCCATCCTCTTTTTGCCCGAAAGCAAGAAAGAACTTAGTCGTAGAGTTCTTTTCTGCCATCTGTTTTATGGATTTAATAATCTCTATGTTGAGCATATCTACGCAGAAACATACTCTTTTAGGTTTAGAGGAGAGTGTTCTAGACTCTACATCATTCCAGAAATCTTCTGGAACGATCATCTCTTCGGATTCTTTATATGCCATTCTATCCAAAGCGGTGTCTTGCTCATGATATTCTTTATATTCTATATATCTTTGAGTTACAATTGCATTATCTTCAAACAGAGTTTGTTGTTCCGTCGCCATTTCTGAAGAACACTCTTGCTGATCAATGAAACACTGTATAATTCTTTCCTTCAAACTGTCATCTTGATTAATTGCTTCTGTGTACAAGTCACATTGTCCCATAGGATTATAGCAAACCAGACGATAATCTTTCTTTAGGAAATTATAGATTACGCCAAAATGTACAGAATTCACATATTCTCTTACTTCGTTAAGTCTGAGATTTGAGAAAGAGTTGCCTTCTTGTGGATTATAAATACCTACGATTTGATGATTTGAGAATGATTTGATTTTCGCCTCATCTTCATAGTCGTAGGGCGTTGTTATGTCTGACTCTTTACGAGCTGCATCAATAAAAGCACTGCGTGCAAGCATATTCTGTCCTCCAGTAAGGTCATAGAATAAAGGGAATTCGTAATCCGAAAGTGTTCTAAATTTCCTTCCAACCGATACAGATTCCTTTCCTATACGTGTCAAATGATAGGCACCATTTGAAGATTCCACCAAGCCAAATTCTATTAGCTGTTGTAACTTCTCTGTCAATATTTCATATTCGGCAAGATCACGATATCTTCCATTAGGCACATTTTCTTCAATATTCATGCCAAGGATATTGCCCAGCTGAACTATAGTCATGGTTCCATCGAGTTCGAGTAATCGGCAAATTACATTGTCAAAAACATCGAAAGGTATGCCTTCTGTGCGATCTGCAGAATAATCCGCTAATGCATAATGCCACGGAAAAATTACATGACCCAGATAAATCTCTGTCAAGCCCTTTGTTGATTGTATCTCTTTGTATATTTCAATATCTAAATTATTCATTGTTTGCGTACATTTTGAGGTCGTCAAATTCAATAATGCGTCCAGTCTTTCTTATCTCGTTTATTGCATTGAGATAAAGAGGCTTTCCTTCTCGATCCTTAATGCTGCTGAAGAACTCAATATTCCCGATTACAATAAGCAATCTTCTTGCACGTGAAAGAGCTACATTAAGACGCTCTGGAGATTTCGCAAATCCTGGATCCCTATTTTTTCTGGTTGTTCCGTCTGCCTTTAAAGCCCTGTCGCTTCGAACAGTAGAAACTATAATGATATTCCGCTCCATGCCCTGGAACTTATCTACGGTATTCAACTTTACAGGAATACCTAACTTCTGAGCATACGGTTTAACTTTTGATTTGATGTTATTTACTTGTTTGCCATAGAAACTAATTAGACCAATCTCTTTTTCTTGACGACGCTTAGTGTCAGACTTAAGAGTATCCCAGTGTTTCATATACTCGTTGAAACCATGACAATGTTTCAGATATGCAATAACCCTCTTCATGGCTTCTACTTCGGTAAGATTAACCTTAGAAGTTCCATCTGAACTTTCGGGAGCATTTACATTAACCCATATAGTGTGTACTCTGTCATTTATGAATCCCTCATGAGAGAAACCATGGTAACGGCTTTCTGGATTATCCAAGTCTGGACTATCCATATATTTTGATGAAAGACCACATTCGAGACCACCCGATTCGTCATCTTCATAGAACTGCTTAATGACATCATTGATGTCTTTATGCATACGATATTGAGTATTAAACGTGGATTTAATTGTTGGCGATACCTTAGGATTCAGAATGAGACGTTTGAATTGAGAGGTTTCTGTAAAATCCTTATCTATTAATTCAGAAAGGTCTGCTGACTTCTTGTCACCAAGAGCCTGTAAAGTCTCCTTAAAGTCCTTGTCGTAGAGCATAGGTGGGAGCTGACGATGATCTCCTATAATGATAGACTTTCTACCAAAGCATAACGGCATGAGAAGTTCTGGTGGAGTTGCCTTACTTGCCTCGTCCATGATAACTGTATCAAATCTTATAGTAAGCAAATTGCTTATCGCCTCTTTAAGATTCTTGAAATTATTTTCAGCAGGTGTTTCTACGTAATCCAATCCTGCAGATTCGATCAGACGTGATATCTTTGGAGAACCTGGGTATTTATCCATCAAGAACTGTATCTCCTTAATATCCTTGAGAATATTGTTTGTTATATTGTTATTGAATATGCGATAGTATTCTTTAGCAAAACTACCGCTACCAGTAGAACTACATGTGCTACCAATGACATTAGCATACTTGATGAATTTATCTGTAAAGTATTGTCTTGTCTCATTTGATGGCATCGAAAGTTCGACAACCCAATCCTTCAGTATATCTCTATATCTATCATTGTTGGCATGCGAACAATCTGCAATTCTGTTCATCCAATGCTGAACAACATTATCGTTTATGCTGTTAGGTATGACTTCTTCTTCTATCTCATCTTCATTTTCTCCAAGCATTGGCTCATCCTCATAGCTTACATCTTCATCGAGCTTACCCAACCATTCCATGATTCTTTCTATAGAATATCGCTTACCTTCCTCCTCAAACTTTGCAGACTTACCAAATCGCAAAGGTTTAATCAAGGTCAGATACCTTGCCATCTCAGGATTCGCATTTTTTCCATTCATCAATTTCTCGATGGCATTATCTACAGCTAGGTTTGTCTCGGATGTCAGAAGAATTCGAGAATTTTGCAATGTACGAATATGTTGCCATATTAATTCTGCAATCACTGTTGTTTTACCAGTTCCCGGAGGACCTTGAAGCATACACAAGTCGTTGGCATATAAGGCTCTTAATACAGATTTTTTCTGTGAGTCATTCAATGAGAGGATTGAAGTTCTGTCGAAATTGATATACTCCTCACATTTCTCAATGTCATTAAACTCATATCTACTAGTAGGTGTGGCTTTAGACGAATCAAAGATAAATTCTTTGATTTTATCATTAACAGGCTTGCTGTTTGGCTCATTAGACGAATTATTATCAGACAATTTATGCATTGCATCTTTAAGCCATTTGGCTTTTGCGTGGTCACCTGCCAGATTTGCAGAAATTTCACGAATTTCTGGACGTTTATCAATAAACTTTAGGAAGGAAGCTGCAATCTTCTTATCTGAATCGTAGTAACATGGTAGTTTAAATACCAATTGTGACATTGTTGAGTCCCTTTCTACGAGTTTTCCGATTGGAATATATTCGTGATCAACTTTGACTGAAAAATCAACGCCATTAAGCTTCTTTAGATTTTCTCTGAAGATTTCCTTCTGCGACTTTTGGGCAAGCAGATTAGTCTTGACCTTAAATTTGAAGTCACTATCAAGAGGGGATTTAATGACACAGAACTTATTTGTATCTGAAATGCTCTTATACTTAGTTTCAAGTTCTTCAAGTGTCTCAAAGTCAAAATATAGAGTTCTCGTATAACCACTTCCTTCTCCATAGGTTATGTCAAAATCAAGAGCGTACAAGTCACGATATATGTCATTCCAGTTTTCTGTAGAGAAAGTATTATTAAATATATTGTTATCCTCTGAAGAAAATGCATATAAAATCCTTTTACTTATATTTTCTTCTCCATAAATACAAGCAAGCATATTTTGGAGCATAGCATGCTGCTCATTGATTTCTTTGCTTGAATCGATATGTATACGGAAGGTCGTTTGATTTACAGGTTCTGGCAAAATTAATTCCTGTTGATCAAAGTCCTTATCCGCAACTCTTCCAAATGAGATCTTATACTTATCAACATGTTCAGAAGTGAAGAGGTTATCAACATTTTTAATATGAATTTCGAGACAGTCTCTGTTAGTGTGGATAAGATTAAAATCTTTTGCAAGTAATTTGGAAAAATCATTAATGTCACTACCAATTCCTGAAATAAAAAGAACTCGACCGTTTTGTTCTACACGAAATTTATGATCAGGATACTTTCTTGTTATACGCTCTTCAAGGTTGAAAGGCCTGATGCTTAAGATACAACCAATCTTCTTTTCTCTTTCAAGAAGGGAAGAGAATTTCTTTCGTATGATAGAATCAAGACCTCTACTAATCTCGTCATAAGTGAGTTGTACACATCCATCTCCGTCAAAATTTGCTTCGATGTTAAGCTGGTTCTTCAACTCGTCCTCGAAATCGGAATATTCTGTTCTTTTATTAGCATTTAACTCAACCTTGAAGCGTATTTGCTTCATGGTTTTCCCATCCTCGAAATATGAGATTTCTGGATCATAATAACTCTTACAACTATAAGGCTTTTCCAAAGTTGATATGATAAGATTTTGAGCCTCAATGTATTTTGTCCAAATTTCCTTCTGGTTTTCAATTTGAGTAATAGGAGCAATTTCTAACTTTGAAGCTTTTTTTGCCAATTCCTCATTGGCTACTAGGTCACGAAGAGAAACATGGTCTTTCCCAGTGTCTTCTACAAAATGAACTATACACAATTGCTCGAAAGCATATTGTAAATCCGGAATTACGATATTGCTATTGAATCGTGATTTTTTACGACTTTTTGCTTTAATCTCGAGGAAGAAATTGGTGTATGTAACAACAAATTCAACCTGTCCTCCCATGTCCTCCATAGGAACAATTACAAAGATCTCGTCATCTGTTTTCTTTGCAAAAAAACAATGCAGCTCTTTGCCATTCAGACGCTCCTTTATTTCAAGGAACTTGAGAGTATTTTTGTTTTGTGGCTTGTCGAAATTATCGACAGTATAACTACCATATTTCAAATATATATCTTTTGTGATAGCCGCCTCATTATAGATGTCTTCTACAAACATGTTTATTACTACTTATGATTAAACACGAACCTTTACCAAGGAACAAAAAAACTATGCTGCCTAAACTTGTGTAACTATCAAATTAATCCACTATAATTATATATGGTATTTAAATATTTTTGTCGTTTCCTCAATAATTAAATTAGATTATAGATAGCTTATGCCCGCAAATTACTTTAAATAGACAATACTTACATGTCTGTCAAACATATTTAATTGCGCTCGAACAATATTATTGTCCTCGGTCATAATAACTAAACCATAATTCGCAAATGACGCAGCTTCCATAGGAGCTCCGATTGCTAAAGCATTTTCGTCATAACTATAACCTCTGAATTCAATAATGTTCTCTTGCTTATTTACGATTTTCATTCGTTTTGGGGACATTTGAATATTGTTCTGCCATAATGGATGCACGCCATCCATATTGTACATTGTCACAGTGTATCCTTCGGCACCTTCAATATTCTTTTCAATTGTTATTCTACGATGACAATTGTAGTTATGCCCGGAGACATCTCGCCCATTTTGGAAGCGGACATGGTCTGATGAATCGAAAACAATTTTCCCACAAGGAGGATTATTGTCTCCTTTTATAATGCAGGTTAAAAAATCTTTTTCCATTAGCTGATATTGTTTTATGTATTATTAATCTTTGATTATCTTTATAGCATCTTTGGGTATATAAGCGGTTGCGACCAAATAGCCCTCAAATAACTCCACGACAACTCTTTGCTGCCCAGCAATCCTTGCTACTCTGCCATGAATACCCTTGAATTTACCTTCCGTCACAACTACGTTATCACCCAGTTTGAACTGGATGTTGTCGGAAGTGATTGGGATGATGTGAGGATTTTTGATAGAAGTGAGGCGGATAAAGTTGTTCATGGCTTCATTTTGGATTGTGAGCGGTGGATTGCAATAAGGATTGTCTTGACGATGGATTGTGTGGTCAAAGTAGTAGCTGAGCAAGGCTCTACTTTCATTTGTCACAACTTTATTGTCGTGAATCAAAGTTTCTACTTGTTCTGCTGTGACGTGAACAAATAGAAATGAGGGAAGAAGTGGTTCTGTAATGATTCGTTTCTTGTCATGTTTCTTCACTTCTTTGTATCGCATAGGAACATAACATTCAAATCCTTTTGCTTCTACAAATGCTTTTGCCTTGATGATACGTCCATATGTAACTCTCAAAACAAACCATTGCTTGTTTCCAAAAGACACATTCTCTACCGACACCCCATCTTTGTTCTTTTGGATGGAGGGTGTACAAGAGGTAAGTCTTGCACTTTGACACGATGAGCCTGTGTCGGTAGGTTGCCCATTATACAATGAAGCGTCAGCCGTTAAAGGCTGTTTGGTGCTATCTTCCAATGTTGTTGCTCAGAGGTTAGATTAAACCAATAGACTCTTTCTTGATAGAATTGTCAATTATTGACTACAAAAATAAAGAATCTTGCTCAGACGAAAAAATAAATCATTGGAAATCTTTACTTTTAGCACCAAATTTCTGTAATTCGAGGTGATTTGTAATGTCGATTATTACAAATCTCCTCTTGTTGGCTTTATCTGGATAAACTTTGTGACTTCTTACATTTGAAGTAGTAAAAACATGAAAGTTTTTCATCATCTAAGCATGCCTTTTCTCGTAGGCCAGGCTGTGGTCGTGCTTGTCGATGTCGTGTTTCGACTTGCTCTTGATAACCAGCCAAACACCTGAGAAGACGAGGAGGGCGGCAAGAGCCTGCGTGCCTTTGAAGACTGCCAGGCCTACGAGCACGCTGACAGAAACAGAGACCAAGGGCTGCACATAATTGTATACCGAAACCACTGTGGGTCGGAGTGTCTTCTGACCTATCATCATCAGGATGTAGCCCAGATAAGTGCCGAAGAAGATGACGTAGCCAGTTTCCCACCATGCCGATACTGGCACCTCAGCCCATGGGATGGAAGCCACATGAGAGGCGGAGAAAGGCAGGATCATGACCGATGCCCAGGTGAACATCCACTTGTTGATGGTGAAGAGCGAATACTTTCCCACCAAGGGCTTGAAGAGCGACAGATAGAGCGCAAACGACAGTTGTGCGGCCATGCAGAGTAAGTCGCCCCAGATGTTTCCCACCTTGGCATTTCCCGCCGTGGCACTTGTCATGATGATGCGCCAGCATCGTTTTGGTGAGGTAATGCGTGCTTATGCCTATAAGTATAATGTGCAGAAGGGTCGCAATTTTGACGATGAGCGTGATTACCTCTTGCCAATTCCTCAGGGTGAGCGTTCTAAGAGTAACAATATCCTTACACAGAATCCAAAATACTAAGAAAGTAGATATTAATAATAGGTATATAAAGGGATAACAAATTCAAGTTTTCCCCCAAGAGGCTCACGAAAACTCTTGGGGGATTTGATATGTTTGAGAGTTAGGAATCTGAAAACAGATACATTCCAATTCTTTCCAATGTTTGCAAAATTGGAAAGAATTGGAATGATTGCTTCTGTGGTTTAAAGATTTCTCAAAGGCAGTAGCGATGGCATATATAAAAGTTTTGAGGTTGTATTCTAAAATTAATCTTTCAGGCAGCCGATAGGCACCACATATACTCCGTCTTCTCTGCGGTAAGCATAGTCGCCGACAGCTGTGAGTACCATCATAAAAGATGGGGATTTCATCTTGGTTGTGTCTATCTTGTCAGCAAGAGCAGTTAGCGTAGAGACTCCTTTTTCGATGGCTTGTGCACCACCCAGCTTAATTTCGATGAGACCGTATGAACCGTTGCGGAGATGGAGAACAGCATCACATTCCAAGCCGTTCTTGTCGCGATAATGATAGACGTTGCCATCTATGGCATCTGCATATACACGAAGATCACGAACGCATAAGGTCTCGAAGAGCAAGCCGAAAGTCTCCAAGTCGTTGATGAGGTCATCAGGACCAAGACCTAATGCTGCCACAGCAATAGATGGATCAACGAAATATCGGGTTTCAGCCGAACGGATGGCTGTCTTGCTGCGAAGGTTCGGATTCCAGGCAGGCATGTCCTCTATGACGAAGATTTTTTTGAGCGCACCGATGTAACTCTGAACAGTCTTGTCTGCCAGCGTCTCATCATCATTTTCCTTCATGTCTTGTCGTATGGCTCCGATGCTGACTTGTCCACCTTGTGAACGGGCGTATGAACGCAGAAGGAGCTTGGTTCGTTCGCTGTTTCTGCTGATTTCATCTACCCTTGAAATATCAGTCTTAACCACTGCATCGTAATAGTCGTATGCCTGTCGTAAGGCAGCTCTTGTGTTCTTGGTTGTAGCACTGGGCCATCCTCCTCTGCAGACGAGAAAGGCGATATCTTCCAGTTTCAATTTGTTGAAACCTTCTTGGTTTACATTTCCTTTAAACAGTTCGCTGATACTTACTTCGCCTGTAGATTCTCCCGATTCCCATAATGACATAGGGCGCATGGTAATCCAAGCGAAACGTCCTGTACCCGTGTGATGTATTTTTTCAGATGATGTAGGCACGGCAGAACCAGTGAGGATAAACAAGCCTTCCTCACCTTGGTGGTCCACTTCAAATCGTATGGCATCCCAGATTTGCGGAATGATTTGCCATTCGTCAATGAGACGTGGCTTTTCTCCTTTTAGGAGCATTTTTATCTTTAAATTCGCCATTTCCAGATAGTTGTTTTGGTTGTCTGGGTCTGCCATGTATAGCACGCTTTTGGCCTTTTGTTCTGCTGTGGTTGTTTTTCCACACCATTTTGGGCCTTCTATCAATACAGCTCCAACTTCTTCTAATCTGTATTCCAATAGTTTATCTGCAATTCTTTTCTTGTATTCCTTCATGTCAAATCTCTTTTATTTCTGCTGCAAATATACGATGAAATCTTGGAATTACCAAATTTGGCTGCATATTTTTACCCAATTTGGCTGTGTTTTGTTACCCAATTTGGCTGTAATTTGTTACCTAATTTGGCGAAAAAAGACTGTCCTCATCTGTAAGGTTATATCAGATGAGGACAGTTACTGTTTTTTTATCGACATGAAATCAGTTTACGCATGCCTTTTCTCGTAGGCCAGGCTGTGGTCGTGCTTGTCGATGTCGTGTTTCGACTTGCTCTTGATAACCAGCCAAACACCTGAGAAGACGAGGAGGGCGGCAAGAGCCTGCGTGCCTTTGAAGACTGCCAGGCCTACGAGCACGCTGACAGAAACAGAGACCAAGGGCTGCACATAATTGTATACCGAAACCACTGTGGGTCGGAGTGTCTTCTGACCTATCATCATCAGGATGTAGCCCAGATAAGTGCCGAAGAAGATGACGTAGCCAGTTTCCCACCATGCCGATACTGGCACCTCAGCCCATGGGATGGAAGCCACATGAGAGGCGGAGAAAGGCAGGATCATGACCGATGCCCAGGTGAACATCCACTTGTTGATGGTGAAGAGCGAATACTTTCCCACCAAGGGCTTGAAGAGCGACAGATAGAGCGCAAACGACAGTTGTGCGGCCATGCAGAGTAAGTCGCCCCAGATGTTTCCCACCTTGGCATTTCCCGCCGTGGCACTTGTCATGATGATGAGCACGGCACCGCTGCAGCCTAAGAGTACGCCAGCCACCTTCTTCCAGGTGATGGGCTCGCGGAGGATGAGGAACGACAGAATCATGGCGAAGATAGGCATCGATGTAGTCATGATGCTCGAATTGCTGGGCGAGGTGATGCTCAGTCCGATGGTGTAGCAGCACTGGTTGAATACCAGTCCGAAGAGTCCAGCTCCAGCCAACTTGATGATGTCGGTTGTAGGGATGTGCTCCCTGCGGGTGAAGAGTGAAGTGAGCCAGAAGAGGATGGCTCCGCCCAGAACGCGGAATGATACCATGTCGATGCCCTCGATGCCGTGTGTCATGGCATCCTTGCCTACAGGTGCCATCAGTCCCCAGAATGCGCCCGATCCAAAGAGACACAAGTGGGCTAAAAGTGGTTTGTTGTTACCCATTTTACCTTATTTAATATAAAAAATCGGTGCAAAGGTACAAAATTTCGGTTAAATTGATTATATTTGCCCTAAGTTTTAGAGTTAAAGTAGATAAAAGTATAAACCTATGCAGAAATATGCCGATTATATCAAGCAGATAGAGATAGACTCTCTATGGAGTGGTACCAAGCACATACTTTGGAACCTCGACCGCAGGGTGAACATCCTGAGCGGTGTGAACGGAGTGGGAAAGAGCACCATTCTCAACAAGGTAGTGAAAGGCCTGAGTGCCGGGGGCGAGTTTCCAAGCCATCTGCTCAAGGGTGTTCATCTGAAGGTGGAGCCCGAGGAGGCTAAGTGGATTCGGTTTGACGTGATTCGTTCGGTCGACCGTCCGCTGCTCAACTCTGAGATGATCAGCAAGGTGGATCTTACGCTTGTCACCGAGCTCGACTGGCAGCTCTTCCAGTTGCAGCGCAAGTACCTCGACTATCAGGTGAACATCGGCAACCGTATCATTGCCGTGCTGCAGAGTGGCGAACCCGATGCTGCCCAGAAGGCTCAGGCGCTCAGCGAGCCCAAGAGGATGTTTCAGGACATCGTGGACGACCTGTTCCGCGAGACGGGCAAGACCATCATCCGCACTGCCAACGAGATCAAGTTCAACCAGATCGGCGAGGTGCTGCAGCCTTATCAGCTGTCGGCAGGCGAGAAGCAGATGCTTGCCATTCTGCTCACTGTGCTGGTGGAAGACAATCAGTCCTATGTGCTCTTCATGGACGAGCCTGAGATCAGTCTGCACTTTGAATGGCAGAAGCAGCTTATCTCCTTGGTGCTGAAGTTGAACCCCAACATTCAGATTATCATGACAACCCATAGTCCTGCTGTGGTCATGGACGGCTGGACCGACCGTGTGACTGAGGTGAACGACATAACGATTAAGTGATGTTTTAGTGTTTAATGTTTAGTGTTTAATTGTTCTGCTTATGGCTAAACGTTTAACCGATAATATCAATTCGCAATACTTCGAGGCCATCAACAAGATGACTCCGAAGAAAGCCCGGCGCAGAATAGTAGTCTACGTCGAGAGCTACGACGATGTGTTCTTCTGGCGCTCGGTGCTTGGCCGTTATGAGGACGACAAACTAACTTTCGATATCATGCTGCCTTCGCGCAACCAGCATCTCGACAGGGGCAAGAAGGCTGCCATCTCCAATATGCTCAAGGGCGTGGGCAGAGACATGATAGCCTGTGTGGATGCCGACTACGACTATATTCTGCAAGGCGCTACGGAGATGTCGAGACAGATGTTGGAGAATCCCTACATCTTTCATACTTATGCCTACGCAATAGAAAACTTCCAGTGTTATGCCAAGGGACTGCACGAGACCTGTGTGATGGTGACGCTCAATGACCATCGCATTTTCAACTTTGAGCGCTTCCTGCAGTCTTATTCCCAAACCATCTGGCCTCTCTTTGTATGGCATGTTGTCTTTCTGCAGCGCCGCAAGATGACGATGCACTTCGATATGTGCGAGTTCAACAAGGTGGTGGTGCTTCCCTCAGTACGCATTCAGAATCCGAAGTGGGCGATAGAGTATCTGAGCAAGAAGGTGAGGGCGAAGATGTTCCAGCTGGAGCGCCGTTTCCCCAAACTCAAGGATGCCTTGCCTGAGACGGAGCGGATGTTGCGCGACTTGGGAATCAACGACAACAATACTTATCTTTATATCCAGGGTCATCATCTTTTCGACCTGGTAGTGAGTCCGGTGGTGCAGACGGTGTGCGACATTCTGCGCAATGAGCAGGAGAACGACATCCGCGACCGTGCTGTTCACAGCGAACAGGCACGCACCGAAATAGCTTGCTACGAGAACAGCCTCGGCAAGGTGAAGATGATGATGAAGAAAAATACCTACTATCAGTTCTCTCCGGAATTCCAGAAGATCCTGGCGGACGTGGAAAGATATTTGGAAAAATTGATATGAAAAAGATAGCTAATATCGGTAGATGTTAACTGAATCAGGGCGAACGCATTTTGATGCGTCCGCCCTGGCTATATTGTCAACGACATATATTGCTTCTTCGACCGACTTCTGATGCTTGTTTCAAAAACTTCTAGCCTTTATTCGAAGAGGCTAAATATGGCTTGGATGATCCAGCCTATAATCATAAAGACAATTTGGAGGAGACTAATAATGATAAAGCCTCCAAGAATGATTATAATGAAACCAATTAAAAACCAAAACATGTCTTGTCTTATTTGTATGGTTAACGATATTTGTTCGCCTTATACATTCGCTGTATCTCACATTGCTTTTTGATGTAGTCGGAAAATAATTCCATTTCGGCAGAGACTTCCTGGATTTTCTTCATGATGTTGTGTTCGAAGTTGTCTTGGAAGTTGTCGTAGTTGTCATCATTCCATACACTGTTTACAGTTTGGAGCTGCTGCCCCAGTCGGGAGAAAATCTCTAATGTTTGTGCGCTCACGTTGGCGATGTTCTTACCGAATTGTTCAACCATGTCAATGTTGAGCATAGAACTGTCATTTGCCATAATTTCTTGTATTTTAATTGATTAATATTGCATTGAATAGATACTGTGCGTCAGGTAAGAGGAATGGTGTGAAGAGCATCGGTTGTTCGCCATCTGGATAATAGTAGGCACGTAAGTGCTCATTGTCATCGCTCAACGACTGTACGTCGATGTCTTCCCCGAAGCGGAGTGGTGCAAGATGCTTATTTTCACTCTTTAGGATAACTCTATGTTTGAACAATCCTATTGCCTCTTTTCCGAACTCATCGAAGAGAATGTTGCCAGGCTTGTCTACTTGCATCAACACGTGAACATGATGCTTCGGTCCTTCGTCTAAGATGTACTTCAGTGCCTCTTGGTATTTCTTGACCTTGCTTCCATCAGTTATGTTGTTTGCTCCTAAATCAGGTAATGGGTCGAAAGAAAGCATTTCCAAGCCGCCTACTGCCTGTTTAATCTCCGTGGCTTTCTTTTCTTCCACCAGCAAGCTGTTTCTCTTCATTTCACTGAAACGATCTTGTCCAAGAATGGTGAGAATCAAATTGGGTGCCGTGTCGCGGTAGATGTCGTCTGCTATCATTTTCAGATACTTGCCTCCTTCCGACTGCTGGATTATCTTGCAGTATGCTCGCTTTTCGAGTTCTGCCAGCAATGGCTTGCATTGTGACATGGGATTGTTGGTGCAATCTAATACGATGAAATTGCAAGGTGTGTTGGACTGCTCATAATATGCCATGAGGGATACGAGCGCATTGATGGCTGTAGCGGTAGCTTGCTCCTGGCGATTTGCACCCCAAACAATGATGTTCTCGCTGAAGTCTTGTGTCAGTGTGATAGCTGTGCTTTGCTGGTTGAGACCGATGCTGCGACCTATGGTTGCAACTGGTGCGCCATAACTCTGTGTCTTGGCAGACTGCAAATCTTCTGTTTGCAGGTGATAGATAGAAGAACCACTGAAATAAGCCTCTCCATTGCTTTGCTTGGTAGTTGATTTCTCGCGAGCTTTCTCTATGGCATCGGCGAGTTCTTCGTCTGTGGCATAGAAGGTTTGTACCTTGCTCTGCAACTCACGCTTGTGGTAATAGCAGGCTTGACCTGTTGGTTGCTTGCTGGTTAGCTTATCACTGTCAGGGACAAGTTTGTTTGAGTCGGATGCTGCACTCATCAGCAAGAAACATTCTGTGAGGTTCTTCAATATTTGTCCAGAGATATCTGTCTCGTCGAGTTGTTGGGTCGCAAGAAGCATGTGGATACCTTGGCTACGTCCTTGTGTGGCGATGACATTGAGAATCTCGGAGATCTCTCTTTGGATAGCCATTCCATAGGAATTGGATGTTGGCTTGGCAAACATCACTTGGCATTCATCTGCCACAAACAGAATCTGTGGAAGTCTGGATGTCGGATTTTTCTTGTTGTAACCATCGATGTTGTTGACTGCATTGTCTCGCCATAGTTTTACACGTCTTTTGTTCTCTTCCTGCAACTCTCGTAGAACTTCTAAAGTCATCTGAGGGTCAGAATTGTCAACCAGTAACGCCTTTACATGCTTTACACCACGATAGCGGTTGAATTCTACTCCCTTGAAGTCCATCAAGTAGAGCATCAAGTCTTCTGGTGCATATTTCAGTATGGCGGCACTGATGATGTTGTTCAGTAAGACAGACTTACCAGAACCTGACTGTCCAAGAATGAATCCATGGATATAGTCACCAGAGTTGAATCGCAAGGTAACAGGATGTTTGTCTTCTGTGTCGAGTCCTACGGTTATGCTGATTTCTGATGTTACCTCCGTATATTCGCTATGAGATATAGAGGCATAGTCTGCCTTTAGCACCTGTCGTGTACCCTTTTCGTTGATACGTTTGTTGAAATCAACACGAAATGCATCTGCCAGTGCAGGATGCTCGGCGATAGGAGTGTGGTTTACCATCAGGTTGTTTCGAATTCCACTGCGAGTCTGTAAACTGATATTTGTTACAGTTTCACTGGTGAGAATGTCTACTGCATCCTCTTTTAATTTCGGAGCATCAGCGTTGTGCATCACAATAAAGTAGATGCCACCCTTTGCTCCATTCTCAAACAGAGGTTGTAGTTCTGCAGTCAGATTTTCATAGCGTGCAGGATAGTCGTTCAATACGACAACTTCGTATGGCATGATGATTTCTTGGTGCTTTTCGTTATACCTTGCGATGTCACCATATTTGCCCATCACCATCTGCATACGTTCTCTTAGACGCTTGATGCAATCTCGTGCGGCAGCTTCGTCCATAATGACATTACCATTATAGATTGTTTCATCGTAGCCAACTGTAACAAAGTCTGCCATGCCACTCATCATCTGGTCGAAGATGTTGAATCTGATTTTTCCAGGAGCGAAGCATAGCAGCATATTCTGCATCAGTGCGGTAAGTTGTCTTTTAGCAACAGACTGTAGTTCACCGTTATAGTTGATGACAAAGTTTTGCTTTCTATATCCGTCGTTCTGCCACTTTACATAAGTTGGAGTAACAAATGGTTCTCCATTGATATAATCAATGGCAGCGATATTGTCTGGAATGATAGGGGCGGTATATCGTTTATTGGCATCTAATGCTATTCGATTGATGGTTCTTCTTACCTCTTCGTCCGACATACTATCAATAAAGTTGTATTGCAGAAGTTCTGGGGCAGAATCACGCATAGCATTAAATAAGGAAACAGTGCGTTCTCTAACGGCTTTGGCACGCTCGTTGTATTCTGCCTCATTTTCAGTATCAATGCTTGAGAGGTCAAGAGTATAAGCTCCCATCAAAGCTTGTATGTAATTTAATGTCTCCATTGGTTCTTTCGTTATCTGTTCTTTACTGGTCGTATGACCATCTGCATAGCCTTGGCTATGCTAAACAGGTTTCCTGTATATTGGCTAAACTCCAAATACATGGCACGGTCGGCATATTGTGCATCCAAAGTGTCGCTCCAATAGCGTCCAGCCATTCCATAAGAATCATATTGCTGAGCAACACACGAACCACCAGCTGGTAGGAATATGTTGTTGCCGTTGGCTGCCACTATTTGGAATCCTGGCATACCATTGATTACTGTCCATGTCCATTGGCAATTCTGCATCAGTTCGGTCATTTCCTGTTGGGTAGGAAGTCTCCAATCTTCCCCCCACATATTGATAGCTTCTTTCTTGCTTGTCCATGCTGCATAAATACCTGGTTGCTCACTGCTACGAGCACCTATGTTGTGGGAAGCCCAGAGTACAGACAATCCGAGGTCTACAGGTTCTGCGGTTCCTCGTCTTATTCTTTCTTCTGCAAGTTCTTTGGCTTTACGTTCGGCTTCCTGTTGAAGTCTTGTGCGTTCGGTCTCTTCCTTAGCCTTTCTCTCTGCTTCTTGTTTTCGGATAAGCCACAATGGTGTTATGTTGACCTCTTTGTCAAAGACGCTTTTTTCGGTAGCGCAAGGCTTCAAGGCGAAGGACAATGATTGTCCCCCGCTTTGAGCATTGATGATTATGTTTTCTAAATCTGATAAATAGCTATTCATATCCTTGTATGTTTATAGCGTTGGTGGTACTCCTGGAGGTGTTGGTGGGGTAGGAGGTACGGCCGATGTTGGTGGAGGTGGTGTTTGGGGAGCATTCAAGATGGATGCTACCTCTGGAACTTGAATTGCAGGTGTCCAGTTGATACCTTCCTTCCACACCAAAGTCTGTGCGGTAAGTCCTCCTGTTCTCACCATTTCTTTCAGCATATTGTAGTCGAATGGTCCTTGTGTCTGACCACCGATGGCTACATAGATGCTCACCTGTGGTATCTGTGGTGGAACTTGTGGGGCAGGTGGAGGAGTAGGGGTGCCTGAGTTGATGCCACCACTCATGTTGATGCCAGAAGGTTGACCGATTTGTGCGGCAGGTTTAGGTCCGCTAATGCCATTGATGCCCGAAGGATTGAAGCCTCCTACAGGTTGCCCCATGTTAGGCATGCCACCCATTGCCATTCTGCCGCTTTTCTGCATCTCGTCGATTTGAGCATTGTAAGCCTTTTCGCCAAGATCGCGCTGGATGCGCATCTTCTCACCTCGGTCTTTGATGTCCTGGGCACGCATCTGTCTATCCATGTCGAGGTTTGCACCACGGTTGTACAAGTCTTGCTTTTGGGTTTCTCGCATGGCGTCGATGTTGAGTTGTGACTGAGCTTTCATCTGGTCCATGTTAATCTTATGCTGGGTCTGAGACATTTCTGCAGCTTGTCCCTGTGTTAATGCTCGGAGTTGTTTGTAGCTTTCGTCATCTGCATCATACTCGATGGCATTGAGGTCTACAGCACGCACGTTGATAGCGAAATCTATAGCCAGTCTCTGTTTGAGATACTGATTCAGAATCTCTCCTATCTCCAGTATCTTCTTTTCCATCTGTACGACAGGGATGCTGTGGTCTGTTGGAATGTTGCTTACCACAGACTTTACATATTTTATTACAGCATCCTTTATCTTCTTTTGAAATGCTTCCATGTCAAAGCCTACAAGTCGATGCATCCGAATGAATCCTTTGTAGTCTTCTATATTGAAATTGATAGAACCACGTACAGCCACAGGTACATTGAGATCTGGATAACGTGGGTCGTTAACGCCAAAGTATGGAACGGCAAAGCGTACTACGTTACTGCCAGCAAGGTTGATGAAAAACACTTCGCTGAGGTCTTCGCTGGCTGTCGTGTTAGCCGGTCCTTCGATTGTTGTCTGTGAAGAGCCTACCAATACAGCCACCTCGCCATCTTTCACAATGATGGAAGTGCCGCTTTTTACGGCACCTCCTTGATATTTCCAGATGAGGAACTCAGCCTCATCGCAGCGGACAATAGTCTGACTATCATTTCCGCCTAGTATTTTACTAAAGAATCCCATGCTTACTATTGTCTTTACATTTAATTATATATTTTAAAGCTATGTCTTGTTCTGCTTGAGAAATTGAGGCTGATACCCAAATTGATTGCTTGCAATCCTCTTTGAATTCATATTTTCCTATGAGTATATAGGAACCTTTGGATTTCTGAAACAATAGTATTGGTTCCTTGTCAGAACTTTCTGTAGAACATATTATGTTTAATACTGCTTCATAATAGTACTTATATACTATCGGTTTACCCTCAAACTGCCTTCCAATAACCATAGCTGTAGCACAAGATAACTCTTTAGACTTGTCTTCATCAGAAGTCAAAAATGGGGTTATCTCATAATATTTGCAATTTGTTAGTCTTACCATATATTGACAAGGAAATTAGTTTTCTATACCTTCTGGATGATAAATATCCTCAGGTGCATGTAAACTAGCTTCTAATCCATCCCAATGTGAAGCATCATTTTGACCAGGGTATATCTCTTTATAGATGGAATAAACTTGTGATGCAATACCTCTTTTCTTTGTTAGGTATTTATCTTTATATCCGTCTATGGCTCTTTCTGCGTTATCATACGACCAGTCATTGCGATAGCCTGGGTCTGCCCATGTTAGATTTAGTAAATCGCGTTCTATCTGCTTGTAATTTTTTCGGGTTGGTACCTCAAAACTGTCCATTATATTACATAGACTGTCACATTGTGCTTTAGCCATAGCAGTTGCTTCTGCCATTTCTCTGCTACTTGTAAAATGGTACAATGAACCTCCCACTATAATGATGAATGCTATAATAGCATAAAGGATCGTTTTTCGCTGTCTCTTACTTAGTTTTGAAATTGAGAATTTTTCTGTTCTTGAAAGCAAGGCTTCAATTTGAGCATCTCCTGCAAATTGAATCTTTGCTTTGTTAGTGCATTCCTTATATTTGGCATTGTATGCTTCTTGGTAATAGGACTGGCTGCGACGTCTTGCATCAAGACTTGCAATGAACTCTAGCAAATCTTCCTTTCCCGTAGGAAGAGGGAAATTTTTAATGAACTCATTAACTTTGTTGATATTGTTCATGTCATGATCATAGCGAACTTTAGCTATTTTTTGGTTTAACATAAAGGCAAACTCTTTGGCGGTGTTATTAGCCTTTACATTGGTAAAAACATAGCCACACTCCTTGCACTTTATTGCACCAGCCTCAATCGGAGCTCCGCAATGAGGGCATTTCACGATGTTGCCACGCTTTTCGGTAGCTGGAATTGCAGGACTTGCTGACTTCTTCATTTTAGCAAGACGCCCATCTACTACAATCATGACCTCATCTGGGTCCTCACCACAAGCAAGTGCTCGCTTGCGAAGTACGGCACGTTCTTGGTCTGTAATAACACCATCAGCAAGTACGCTGTCAATAAGTTCTTCTAATTCTTTTGAATACATAGTTACAACAATATGTCCTATGGCTCCAATTCAGACGGTTAAAGATTGGGTTATGTGCCAATATGCACGAAAAAGCGTGAAGCCTATTGTTGCTTGCTCCACCTTTGAGGCCTTAGGACTTGCCTTTCACGTCAGAACAAGCAACGAGACCCCACGCCGATATGTATAGATACACTCCCATAGAGTCAGCCCCATAGAGCTGACTTATGGAAGGTATGTATGTACATACCCATAGGCATCATCGTTGCGAGGTTCTTTGACGTGAGATTTGGAGTGTCCTAAGTTCCAAAGGTCAAAAACCAAGCGCCAATAACGCTTTTCTTATGTTTGCCCTCTACCAACCGTCACTTTTTCAAGCGACTTCGGCGTAGGGCGATTTACAGTCGCCATACTTTTAGTACAGAACTGTTTTGCAAAAATAATAAAAGCTATTGAAATAAGCAAAAAAAATACCGAATAATTATAGAAATAGAGGCAAAATCCTATTTAGGTAGAATGAAATGACTTTTTTATCCTATATACCTTATATGCTTGATTCTGAAATAATGTTGGAGGGATGTAATGTAATCTAAAAACAGCCCACACTACTTTGAGATGCAGTTTTAGGGGGTACAAAGATTTATGAGGCCTTCTGCGATATAGGATAGATAAAAAAAGTAAAGGTAGAAAAGTAGAAAGGTAAAAAGAGAAGTATCATTAACTTTATTCTCCTTTTACCTTGCTACTTTTTTACCCTTATAATATTATACGTAAGTCTCGAGGAACTTCAAAGTTCCCTCTACCTTCAACGTCTGGGTGGAGGCTGGAACCACGGTGCTTTCGCCGCCCTTCAGGGTGATGGTGTTGCCCTCGTTGTCGGTGACGGTGGCTTGGCCCTTCAGGCCGATGAGAATCACGAAACTGTCGAGCTCAGAGTAATCGAGCGTCATAGGTTCGTCGAGATTGTAGACAGCGGTGCAAAAATAAGGGCAGCGCACGATGCTGACACCCTGATTCTTCACAGGTTTGTATTCCTGTCGATAATTGGACAGCACGGTGTAGTCGATGCACTCGGCAGCTTCCTTGGTGTGCAGCTGTCGGTAGTTGCCGTCCTTGTCCTTGCGCTTGAAGTCGTAGATGCGGTAAGTCACGTCGCTGGTTTGCTGTATCTCTACCACGAAGCAACCCGTTCCGATGGTGTGTATTCTGCCTGCAGGGATAAAGAAGCAGTCGTCCTCCTTCACCTTGTATTGTGCCAGGGCATCTGTAATGGCGCCGTTCTCTACCATCTGCTTGTATTCTTCGGGTGTGATCTTCATTTTCAGACCGTTGTATAGCTTGGCGTCGGGATCGCATGGCAGGGCGTACCACATCTCTGTCTTTCCGCGCTCCTTGCCTTGCTTGTGCGCTATCTCGTCGTTGGGGTGCACCTGAATGGAGAGGTCGGTGTTGGCATCGATAAACTTGATGAGCAGCGGAAACTCATTGCCGAATCGCTGATAGTTCTCCTTGCCTAAGAAACTGTCTTTCAGTTGGGCGACCACTTCGTTGATGCTTTTGCCTTTCATCTCGCCGTCAGCCACGATGCTCTCGTTGCCTGGCACGCCAGAGATTTCCCAGCTCTCGCCTACTTTCTCCTGCTGCAGGTTGAGATGCTTGAAGTTGATAATCTTGTTGCCACCCCAGATGGTAGACTTCAGTAAGGGTTCAAATTTTAATGGTTTCATTGTGTTCGTAATTTATAGCAAGATAGAATAAATTTTTTTACTCTTTTGCTTTTTTAGCTCAACACTTGTTATAGTTGAGTATCTACTATACAAATAACGAGCAGAGTACACTTATTATTTTATGTTATGTTGATTTTATTTTTCTATTTTTCATCCTTTACATGAAACACCTTATCAGCAGGAAGGCTCCAACGCCCCCTCTAATTTTCCTTCCAGAAGGCTGGTGTGAAGATCACGAGTACGGTGAAGATTTCCAGACGGCCGATGAGCATCATGAGCGAACAGAACCACTTGGCCAGGTCGGGCAGTTCGCTCCACGACATGGTGGGTCCAATCTCTGTTCCCAAGGTTGGTCCTACATTTCCCACGCAACTCAGCGTGATGGTGATGGAATTGGTGTTGTCGATTCCCATCGCTATCATCGTGAACGAGATGATGACGCAGATGATGAGATAGATGGTGAGGAAAGCCAGCAGCGTGACGCGTTTCTGCATGGGCACGTTCACCCCGTCGATCTTGAGCGGCAGCACGGCGTTGGGGTGCAATATCTGTCGGAACTCATTCTTCACCATGCGCAGCAGGATGACGCCACGGATGCATTTCAGTCCACCGCTCGTACTGCCCGAGCAGGCACCGATAAACATACACATCGACAGCACCACCCATGTGACGTGAGGCCAGAGTGCGGCATCGTCGTTGAAGAGACCAGTGGTCGTGATAAACGAAACCACCTGGAAGATGGCGCTGCGGAAGGCGTGCTCTATATCGTAGTTGCGCATCACGATGAGCTCAACCATAATGAAGATGCTGAAGACCGTGACGAGGAAGATGTAGAATCGAAACTCGGAGTTGCGGAACAGTTCCTTGATCTTAAACTTGATGACGGCGGCATAGAGCAGTGTGAAGTTGACACCCGATAGGAAACAGAAGAACGTACAGATGTATTCGAGCGATGGCGAATGGAAGAACTCGGTACTGGTGTTGTGGGTGGAGAAGCCTCCCGTTGCCGTTGTCGTCATGGCATAGTTGAAACTGTCGAAAAGTCCCATTCCCGCCACATAATACGACAGAATGCAGGCGATGGTGAGCATGAGATAGATGCTCCAAATCCACTTTGCCGATGTGGAGATACGTGGATGCAACTTGGTCTTGATAGGGCCTGTGGCTTCGGCGGCAAACACCTTGGTCTGTCCGCCTACGAGCGATGGCAGCAGGGCGATGGTGAAGAACACGATACCCAGTCCGCCTATCCACTGTGTGAGTGATCGCCAGAACAGCAGTCCGTGCGGAAAGCACTCCACGTCGTCGAGTATGGTGGCTCCGGTGGTGGTGAATCCCGACATCGTCTCGAAGTAGGCATCGGTGAAGTGGTTGATGTAGCCGCTCACCATGAAGGGCAGCGTGCCGAAGAGGCTGAAGATAATCCACGATAGCGAGACAACGAGATAGGCGTCGCGTCGCGACATGGAGTTGTCGGCTCCGTGTCCTCGCCATTTCAGGATGAGTCCTCCGCCAATGGTGGTCAGCGTTGCCACGATAAAGGCAAAGATGTCTTCCTGCTGATAGTAGACAGCTACCAGCAGACTGAGCAGCAGCAGCGAAGCCTCAATGAAGAGCAGCTGCCCCAGAACCTTGTATATCAGTTTCCAGTTGATCATTCTTTTTGTTCAAGTTTTCTCAAGTGAGGGAAGTTTTAAGAAGTTAATGGAAGTTATCACTCCCTCCCATCATACAAAGTATTTTTCTATCTTCTTCATATTGATGTTGTGGCAGAATACCATGACCGAGTCGCCCGCTTCAATCTGCGTGTTGCCCGAAACGAGCATTCCCTCCTCGCCACGCACCAGTCCGCCGATGGTCACGCCGATGGGCATTCCCAGGTCCTTGACAGGCTTCTTGGTTACCTTGGATCCTTCTTTGGCGATGAACTCCGCCACGTCGGCGTTGGCATTCATGAGGAATCTCACGTTCATCACGTCGGCGTCGAGCATCATCTGATAGATGTAGCTGGCGGCAATCACCTTCTTGTTGATGATGGTTCCGATGTCGAGGCTCTCAGCCATGCTCACGTAGTCGACGTTCTCTACGGCAGCCACGGTCTTTCTCACTCCCATGCGCTTGGCTGTGAGGCATGCCAGGATATTGGTCTCTGCGTTTCCCGTCAGCGCCACGAAAGCCTGCGTGCTGCGTATCCCCTCCTCGTTGAGCAGCGGGATGTCGCGTCCGTCGCCATGGATGACGAGCGTCTTGTTCTCGTCGAGAATTTCGTTGAGGTACTCACACCGTGCCTCGTCCTTCTCGATGATTTTGCACTCCATGTATTCTGGCATTTTCTTCACGGCTCTCACGGCCGTGCGTCCTCCGCCCATAATCATCACGTTCTTCACGTCCACATAGTGCTCCTTGCCTACTATCTTTCGGATGTAGGGAATATAGTTGCGAGTGGTCATGAAGTAAGCCAGGTCGTAGAGTTTCAGTTCGTCGTTACCGCCGGGGATGATGGTTTCGTCGCCTCGCTTGATGGCCACTACGTGGTAGGGGTCGTTGGGTCCGCTGATGTCCTTGAGCGGCTGGTTCAGTATCTCGCAGGTCTGTCGCAGCTTGATGCCGAGCATCACCAGGGCGCCGTCGTGCACGTCCCATCGCTGTCTCACCCAGCTCATCTTCAGTCCGTTGTTAATGTCGACAGCGGCGAGCATCTCTGGATATATCAGCTTGCTGATGCCCAGTCCCTGGAAGAACTCCTGTGCCTGCGGATCCATGTATTCGGGGTTGTCCACGCGTGCCACCGTTCGCTTGGCTCCCAGGTTTTTCGCCAGGATGCTGGCAGTGATATTGGTGCTCTCCAATGGCGTGACAGCGATGAAGAGGTCGGCGTCTGCCGTTCCTGCATCTCGCAATACCCTCAGGCTTGTAGGCTTTCCCACCATGGTGAGCAGGTCGCAGTCGGAGCCGATGCTTGCCAGCCGCTCCTCGCTCTCGTCGATGAGTGTTATCTCCTCGTTGCTGCGTGACAGGAGTCTCGCCAGGTGCGTTCCGATGGCGTATGCGCCAGCAATGATGATTTTCATTCTTTTATAATAGCTTCTTTGATTGATTTCTTATCCATGTGCACGATTTCTCTGAGTTGTGCTATCGTGCCGTGTTCCACAAACTCGTCGGGCAGTCCCATGCGGATGACGTGAGGATGATAGTCGTGGTCGCTCATCCATTCCAGGACGGCAGAGCCGAAGCCACCCATGCGCACGCCGTCCTCGATGGTTACGATGCGGTTGAATCTGCTACCTATCTCGTGGAGCAGTTTCTCGTCGAGCGGTTTCAGGAATCGCATGTCGTAGTGAGCCACGCTCAGTCCCTCCGTCTCTTTCTCCACTTCGGCTATGGCCTCGGCAGCATCGTTTCCGATAGGTCCGAGGGTGAGCACAGCCACGTCGGTGCCTTCCTTCAGTTTTCTGCCCGTTCCGGTCACGATTTCCTGCATGGGGTTTCGCCAGTCGGTGAGCACACCGTTGCCTCTGGGGTAGCGTATCACGTAACAACCGTGGTGGGGCAACTGGGCCGAGTACATCAGGTTGCGCAGCTCGTGCTCGTTCATAGGCGATGCGATGGTGAGGTGGGGCACAGGCCGCAGCGCCGCCAGGTCGAAGGCTCCGTGGTGTGTGGGTCCGTCCTCGCCCACGAGTCCAGCCCTGTCGAGACACAGCACCACGGGCAGACTGAGCAGCGCCATGTCGTGTATGATGTTGTCGTAAGCTCGCTGTGCGAACGAGCTGTATATGTTGCAGAACGGCATGAGTCCGTCCTTTGCCATTCCTGCCGAGAAGGTGACGGCGTGTCCTTCGGCTATGCCCACGTCGAACACCCTGTCGGGCATCTGCTTCATCATGATGCTCATGGAGCATCCGGTGGGCATGGCGGGCGTTACACCCACGATGTTGTGGTTCTGCCGTGCCAGTTCGAGCAGGGTGTTTCCGAAGACGTCCTGATATTTGGGCGGCTGGTTGCTGGTGTCGCTCACTAATCGCTCGCCCGTCTCGGGATCAAACTTTCCTGGTGCGTGCCAGATGGTGGCGCTTTTCTCTGCAGGCTCGTAGCCCTTGCCCTTGGTGGTGTGCAGGTGGAGCAACTTGGGGCCTTTCATGTCCTTAAGTTGTCGCAGCACGCGCACCACTTCGCGTATGTCGTGTCCATCGAAGGGTCCGAAGTATCGTATGTTCATTCCCTCGAAGATGTTCTGCTGGTGGCTCAGTGCCGACTTCAGCGCGTTGTTCAGTCTCAGTATTCCCTTTCGCCTGTCATCGTTGAGGTAGCCTTTCGAGTGCAGCCATTGCGAGGCCTTGAACCTCAGTCGGTTGTAGGTATCGTTGGTGTCGAGGTTGAGCAGGTATTTCTCCATACCTCCCACGGCCCGGTCGATACTCATATCGTTGTCGTTGAGTATGATGAGCAGGTCGTTGGGCGTGCTCGATACGTTGTTGATTCCCTCGAAGGCGAGTCCTCCGCTCATGGCTCCGTCGCCTATCACTGCCACTACGTGCCTGTCGTTCTCCCCCTTCTGCGGCATACGCCCCTGCCCCACTCCCTTAGCCGAAATCGAGTTGCTGGCGTGCCCGCAGGCAAAGGTGTCGTATTCGCTCTCTAAGGGAGTGGGGAAGGGGCGTATGCCGTGCAGTTTTCGGTTGGTGCAGAAGGCGTCGCGCCGCCCGGTCAGTATCTTGTGGCCATAGGCTTGATGACCCACGTCCCACACGATGCGGTCGTAGGGTGTATTATATATATAATGTAGGGCTACGGTGATTTCGACGACACCCAGCGAGGAGGCGAAATGTCCGGGGTTGACCGCCACCTCTTCGATGATGTCCTCGCGCAGTTCCCTGCAGAGTTCCGGCAGCTCGTCGATGCTCAGCTTGCGCAGGTCTTCGGGATACTTGATGTTGCTTAAAAGGCTAAACTTCTCTTTGTCCATGTCTTCATCTCATGAATAACCATGCAAAGGTAGTATTTTTTTTTCAGTATGTGTCATTTTTGTCCGATTTATTTCTGTTTTCCCACATTTTCTTCGTATATTTGCATCCCGACAAATCAATAATATCACAACATAATGAGAAAAAACATCTTCCTTTTAGGAGCCTTGCTGGCCGTTTCAGCCGCCACGATGGCTCAGACCAAGCAGGGAGGCATCTCGGCGCAGATGCTCTCGCAGATCGAGAAAATGCAGAAGACATCGGCTGCCGACAAGGCGCTCTTCAATGCCATCGCAGCCAACAGTATCGACGACTTGGTGAAGAACCGTGCCAATGCCGGTCCTGTTGACACTCACTTCAGCGTGGAGACTCCTGCGCAGCGCATCCACAACCAGAAGAGCTCTGGCCGTTGCTGGATGTTCAGCGGCATGAACGTGCTGCGTGCCAACTTCGCCAAGGCTCATGCCGACTCCCTGGCAGTGGAGTTCTCGCAGGACTATCTCTTCTTCTACGACCAGTTGGAGAAGGCCAACCTCATGCTTCAGGGCGTCATCGACCATGCACGCAAGTCCATCGAGGACCCTCAGGTGCAGTTCTTCTTTAAGAGTCCGCTCAACGACGGCGGAACCTTCTGCGGCGTAGCCGACCTGGCAGCCAAGTACGGACTGGTGCCTATGAGCGCGATGCCCGAGACCTATTCGAGCGAGAACACCAACAAGATGAGCCGTCTCGTGGCAAGCAAACTGCGTGAGTACGGACTGGAGCTTCGTCGCATGGCTGCTGCAGGCAAGAACGCCAAGCAGATAGCGGCCCGCAAGACCGAGATGCTCGCCACCGTCTATCACATGCTATGCCTCACCCTGGGCGAGCCTGTCAAGGAGTTCAGCTACGCCTTCCGCAACAAGGACGGCAAGCAGATGGGCGAGGCGAAGACCTATACTCCCAAGAGTTTCTACGACGCTACCGTGGGCAAGGAACTCAACGGCACCTTTATCATGGTGATGAATGACCCACGCCGCCCCTACCACAAGACCTACGAGGTGGAGTACGACCGCCACACCTACGACGGCCACAACTGGAAGTATCTCAACCTGCCTATGGATGAGATTGCCAGCCTCGCCATCGCCTCGCTCAAGGACGGTCGCAAGATGTACTCCAGCTACGATGTGGGCAAGCAGTTCGACCGCAAGCGCGGTTATCTCGACCTCGACAACTATGATTATGCCTCGCTCTTCGGTACCACGTTCCCAATGAACAAGGCCGAGCGCATCAGCACCTTCGACAGCGGTTCTACCCACGCCATGACGCTCACCGCCGTCGACCTCGACGCCACTGGCAAGCCGCTGAAGTGGAAGGTGGAGAACAGCTGGGGCGCCGACAACGGACAGAAGGGCTGTCTCATCATGACCAACCGCTGGTTCAATGAGTACATGTTCCGCCTCGTGGTCGACAAGCAGTATGTTCCTGCCCAGCTCCTCAAGGAGTTCGACCAGAAGCCAGTGATGCTTACAGCCGACGATCCTCTCTTCCAGTTAGAAGACTAATCAACCCAATTTACTCAACTTTCGTACTTACGGAAGTTGAGTAATTTTTTTTATCATCACTTTTATTCTTTTTTGAATAATTTTCGTACCTTTGCCCCAAAAATAGAGAATATCATGCAAGAAATGAAGACCCGCGAGCGCATCATCGCTCTTGTCAATAAGGAAGTAGTTCCCGCCATCGGCTGCACCGAACCGATGGCTGTGGCGTTGTGTACGGCCAAGGCAGCCACTCTGTTGGGCAAGCGTCCCGACAGTATCGAGGTGCTGCTCAGCCCCAATATGCTCAAGAATGCCATGGGCGTGGGCATTCCCGGCACCGGAATGATAGGCCTGCCCATCGCTGTAGCCTTGGGTGCCCTTATCGGCAAGCCCGAATATGAGCTCGAAGTGCTCAAAGACCTCACCCCCGAAGCTCTGCAGCAGGGCAAGCGCTACATCGAGGATGCCGACATTGACATCAAGCTGAAGCAGGGCATCGTCGAGAAACTCTACATCGAGGTTGTCTGTCATTCGGGTAAAGACCAGGCTGCCGCCATCATCGCGGGCAGCCACACCCACTTTGTCTTTGCCGAGCGCAACGACGAGGTGGTGCTCGACGAGCGACAGCTCGGAGGCGCCGATGAGGACGACACCGACATACAACTTTCCATGCGCATGGTCTACGACTTCGCCATGACAGCTCCCCTCGACGAGATCAGCTTCATTCTGAAGACCAAGGAGTACAACATGCGGGCAGCCGAGCTCTCCATCAAGGGCAACTACGGCCATTGCTTAGGCAAGACCATGGACCGCCCCATGAGTCATGGTATCTTCGGCAACAGCATCTTCTCGCACATCATCTCGCGCACCGCATCGGCATGCGACGCCCGTATGGGAGGAGCCATGATTCCCGTGATGAGCAACAGCGGCAGCGGCAACCAGGGCATCTGTGCCACCAATCCTGTTGCCGTCTATGCCCTCGAGAACGAGAACACTGAGGAAGAGCTCATCCGAGCCCTCATGCTCAGCCATCTCACCGCCATCTACATCAAGCAGAGTCTCGGCAAGTTGTCGGCGCTGTGCGGCTGCGTGGTGGCGTCCATAGGCAGCAGTTGCGGCATCACCTATCTCATGGGCGGTGACTATCAGCGCATCTGCAACTCGGTGAAGAATATGGTGGCCAACCTTACGGGCATGATCTGCGACGGAGCCAAGCCCAGTTGTTCGCTTAAGATCTCGTCGGGAGTCAGCACCGCTCTGCTCTCCTCGCTGCTCGCCATGGAGGGCCGTTGTGTCACTTCTGCCGAGGGCATCGTCGACGACGATGTAGACCGCTGCATCCACAACCTCACCTCCATCGGTGCCGATGCCATGCGTACCACCGACGACATGGTGCTCAACATCATGACTCATAAGTAACTCCTTAATAAAAAACTTATAAAAGCACTTCGATAATTCCCGAGCAATGAACAGATTTTTTTTTGACTCTCCTTGTCCTGCTGGCAAGTCTCAGAATGATGTCGGCAGGGTGGCACGACGTGCCCCTGCAGTCGCAGATAACCCATGTGCAGCCCATGACGGGACTCGTGCTCTGGGAAGACCTTGCCCATCGCCTCTATACCACTTATGGGCAGAGCCATGCCATGGAGTTCGCCTATCTGCCTCCGTGCCGGGTGGTGACGGGATGCGATGATGACGGAACCGTACATTATGACTGGAGCTATCTCGAAACCCTGCTCGATGACATCAAGGGGCGCAGCCATCAGGCAGTGCTACGCTTCTTCTATGAGTATCCCGGCGAGACAATGGTCGACGGCAACGAAGGAACCACAGCCGTGCCAGCCTATATCAAGGCAAGGAGCGACTACCACGAAACCTTCAGCCATACTGGCGACGGGGCCTGCTACTATGCCGACTGGAGCAATGCCGAGCTGAAGCGTTTCACCAAGCAGTTTTATGCCGATTTCGCAGCCCGTTATGCCTCCGATCCCCGCATCGCCTTCATCGAGGTAGGTTTCGGCCATTGGTCGGAGTATCACATTTACGACGGCGGCAATACCAATATTCAGTTGGGCAAGAATTTCCCGACCAAGGAATACCAGAAGGAGTTCTTCCTCCACCTTGCCAGTGTGATGCCCATTCCTTGGGCCATCAGCATCGATGCTGCCAGCACCAAGTATGCCCCCTTCCGCAGCGATGCCGAGCTGAGGGCGTTGCGTTTCGGGCTGTTCGACGACTCGTTCATGCACCAGAACCACGAGCTGAGCTCCGGCGACGGCTACAACGAGCAGTGTTGGCTGAACATGGGCTTCGAAGAGCACTGGCAGACAGGAGTCTGCGGTGGCGAGGTGAGCTATTACACCAAGAACGACCAGCCTGGGTTCACCAATCCTGCTGGTATGTACGGGCACACTTGGGAGGAACAGGCTGCCAAATATCACATCACCTTTATGATAGCCAACAACAATCCGGGTGGCAAGAACGACTACAACAACCCCTCGCGCTTCAAGGAGTGCAGCATGGCTTCGGGCTATCATTTCGAGGTGACGAGATGTCAGACTGATGGCGTTCAGACATGCCTCACTGTGACCAATAAGGGCGTGGCTCCACTCTATCGTGACGCCTACTTTGCCATAGGCATGGTACGTTCAGGAGAGTCTCTTCGTGGATTGTTGCCTGGCGAGAGTCTCGAAGTCACGATTCCCGCCTCTTTGTCATCTGCCGCCGATGGCACACTTCTACATAAGCCCGTCATTGTGAGCGATTATATCCTCGATACACAGCAGATAGAATACGACTGTCGTCTCACGACGACATCCGTTTCTTCCCTCTCTGTTCCTGCCTCTTCCTCCTTGTCTTCCCGTTCGTCTTACAATCTCCGTGGGCAGTCTGTTCCTCGCTCCACGCGAGGCATCGTCATCATCCGAGGCTGCAAGTTTGTCAATAAGTAGCTGCCTGTCTGTGGATTCCGCTTGGCATTGGGTTGCCTAACTCTCCCAAAGTCGAAAATGACTAATGACTAATGACTAAAAAATAAGTTGCTCGCTTATATAAAGCTGATGTTTATACACCAAAATTCAAGGTTTGCGTATTCCACACATACTCAGCAACTTACAAATGAACAAACAGCCGAAAAATGTATTATCTTTGCAGAAGAAAAGCAGCACTCGGCAATTTGAAAGCAAGCTTTCATTGCGCTCGTTTGCATTTTCTTTGCACCGTCAACCAATGAAAGTGCTCTGGGAGCCTCGCAGGAGGCATCTATTACGACCAAGGGCGGTCACAATAGACGACAG
>OBCH01000014.1_pt1 | contig 62506 bp, 59 predicted proteins | sample 1495941 | NCBI WGS metagenome assembly OBCH01 (sample SAMN03418276, study PRJEB22391) | human gut metagenome | biome: human-gut; feature: organic feature; material: feces | host: Homo sapiens | place: Tanzania | collected 2013-01
TAGCGTAGCGGTTTGAGCACCGTTTCTGTCCCCTACAAGGGGAACCGAAGGGGTCATAAAGACTATTGAAAGGGCGGTTGGCACATCCCTTGTCCCCTGAGGGGAAAGGTTGTGCAAACGAGAGCAGAGTCAAGTTCGCTTGAACTATGCCGAGTGCAGCCCGCTTTATCAATAAAAGAAGAACGGGTAGGTTTTCGAAAAAAGCAACGAGCAAGCAACCCTTTAGCAAATCCTTGAGTGAAAGCGGGTTCATCCCCGCACAAAAAACTGCAGCTCCGCTGCTGGCGTAGACCTCTGATGGTCCGCCAACCATAGAATGAAATGGTTCAGAGCGACGAGGAGGAGCGGTTTCCTCTTTTCCCCTGAGGGGAGAAGACCGAGATGAGAGGTGGACCCTCCCTTAAGGGTAAGGGAGGACTGGTGGGTTTTCGAAAGACCCTTCTTTAATGGGAAAAAGCGGTGCAAATGAGCGCAATGAAAGTTCACTTTCAAATTGCCGAGTGCAGCCCGCTTTATCAAAAAAAGAAGGACGGGTTGATTTTAGAAAAAACTTAAGGTTAAAGAAGGACTGGTAGGTTTTCGAAGATCTTTTAAGGTTCAAGGGAGGACTGGTGGGTTTTCGAAAGAGCCCTCATTATAAACAAAAAAACTAATATAATATATAATGTAAGCACACATACGTGCTTACATTATATATTATATTAGCTTCTTCACAATATACATTGTATCAAACCACATTTGACCAATCGTTTCCAACACTCCGAATCTCAGGAGTTTCAGAAATCTCTTGCGACGCAGCACAGCCTTCAAGAGGAAAGCCTCCTCATTATCAAAAAGATAATGACCGAAATTACCACCCTTGAACACTTCACCCAACAACACATTACCAAGACTCTCGTCAGGAGAACACAGCATCCATTCAGCATCCATGAGGAACACCTCCTTCAGCACCCACATTAGAGCAGCCGCCGTTTTCCTCATCCCCATTTTCCTGATGAGCGCCATAGCCTCTACCCTCTCATCCTTCGAAGAAGACATCAGCACATAGTAAAAGTCGTTCATCTGTCGCAGACCAATACCCCCACTAAAGAAATGACAATGGATATGAGCAAGTTGCATCAGCAAGTTAAACATCGCCGAAGGAATTCTGAATCCCCTGTCACACATGACCGAGTTTCTCACCTCACTCTGCAAGAACCTCTGCAGCCGATGACGATGAGTGGGGAAGAAAAGACCCGAAGAAGGCAGGAAATGCACTTCGATATCAATACCACTCGCCCCAGGCAACAGATGCACATGATGATAAGTAGCCTTCTCCGCCCTGTCGGCCAGTCCATGTCGGTCTATCCAGTCCACGACAAATTCCTTACCCCCATCCACAAAGATGTCGATATCACCAGGAATTCTGCATCCCCTTACAGGATAAAGCAGCTCATTGCCCTGTCCTTTCAATATCACGGTAAAGATACCATTCTCATCAAACAGCTGTGTCAGCCTTTTCGCCTCCTCATCAAACTTCACATTCTTTCGTTTGATAACCTGCGAGATACCCATCCATTTCAGCACCAAGGCAGTAGGCGGTTTAGTACCACCGAGGTTCACATTTCTGTTGACGCCCTCGAAAACCACTCCCAACATCGACTGCCTTTCAGCCTCCTTATACAGTCCCTTCCAGGCCTCCATAGGAATCCCCACAGCCTCATCCGAAATCCCCAGTCCCAACCTTATCAGTTGAAAGAAAATACTATAGTCCTTTTCCATGCGCATTCATCTCCAAGTTCTCCAGTTTCTCCAACATTTTACGCTTGATTTCCTTAGAAGTCTTCCAGCGGCGTAAAGCCTCTTCCCTTGTCAACTTTGTTTTATCCATTATATTCGTTTTTACGTTTGGCAGAGTACTAACGTTTATGTGAAATCCTAAAGGCCATTATCTATAAATGAATCTAACTCCGAGTACAGTTTATAATATGTATGAATCCCCTTTATAGAACTGATTTTTGACAACATGTATTTATTGCATAACACTTCAAGCGAAGAAGATGTTTGCGCCAAAGCCATCAGGTTACCCTGCAAAGTCTGTAGAGGTTGCTCTTTGATATCAATATCAGTTACAATAATATACGCAAGATGATCAGCATTACAAAATTTTGGGTTGGATGCATAATCATTACATATATCAATACTATCTTTCAACTTTTTGATAAAATCATAGCCTGACACCTGTTTTTCTATCTTTTTCTCTACATTTTTCTTTTGATACTGCAGAAAATCAACCCACCCCTTTATTTCAACGAACAATAGCTTTTCGTTCTTTTCAGACAATCCATCTACCGAAGCACAAGAAATCACCTGATGTTCCTTGCAGTAGGCGGTCTTTACATCATCAAAATTCACGAATCGTTTAGCAGGCTTCCAAGAACACCTGGGTGTCGTAGCACAAGGCTTATGCAGCTCACAGACAGAACAAAGAGAGAAATGCTTATCCTTCACCAAAAACGATATTAATTCACTGGCAGTTTTCATTTCATTCTTCCCCTTACTTCATCCACGTTCATGATTTTATTCAAAGGCTCAGCCAAAGTAAGAAAAACCTGGTTTAAGTCATTAGTAACCTCATTCATAGTTACCATATCATCATTACCACACTCTGCCATGTAGTAGTTCACATACTTCTCAATGTTATACATAGCAGAATAATACCTCACGGCTTGCAGGAAATACGGACTATGGGTACTGATCATCACCGGAATACCAGAATTAACAATCTGTACGATAACCTTAGCAAACTCCACTTGCCACTGAGGATGCAGATGATTCTCAGGTTCATCCCATATCAAAGGACGATTATTGGAAATACAATAACCATCAAGCAGAAGCTGCAAGGCACCAAAACTTTTGATACCAGAAGCTACATTGATAGGCTTGATTTTCATACCATCTTTTTGATATACGATGCTACGTGAACTCTTATCATATGCAAACGTACCATGAATGATATCCGCTGTATGAAAATCCTTCGATTGAGGCTCAAACAAACTTAGCTGAGTATCAAAATTCTGGAAATTCAAGACCTTGTCAACAAAGTCTTTCACGTGGGCAGGAACCATAGGTTTATATCCCAAAGTCCTCTTCATTTCCCGATAAGCAACAGAAGATTTTAAGCTATCAAGAAGATGGAAGTACAGTGGCGACTCAACATAAGTGATATCCTCATAGAATCCTCTTTCTGAAAAGGAAACGTTTGTCACTTGATTATCCTTTGCCTTAAACGACAGCTTCCCCTCTTCTTCAGTATCAAGCATAACATTAGTAAGTTCTGACTTAGAAGAACAGAACTGCCCCATAAACTCAGATTCAACGAGATAAGCCAACTCCGTTTTCAATACAGCAGCAGGATTATTCACTTGATCAAAGCAAATCCGAATATTCACAATATCCTCCTTGAGCAAGGATTTTTGGCGAGGAGACAAATCAATATCTTCGATTTTAGCATTCAGATGATCAAGAAAAGCATTTCGTTCCGCTTCGTCCTGACATATTCTTTCCATATCCGATTTGACACGAGGCAACAGATCCATAGTACCATCTATGATTTTTTTTCCATAGAAGTGCTTATACAAAGAATCTATATGCTTAGAAGCTTTGTTGGCAGAACTTTCATTACTCAAGCTTCTCATATTAGAGACCGCCTTGATAATAGAAAAGAATGCTCTACCAATGGTACTTTTTCCCATATCATTCTCTCCCACAATCACAGTCAAGCCATTCAAGGCAATATCTGCTTCCTTGATTTTATTGATATTTTGTATCTCTAATCTCATTGGTCTATCAATTTTTCTGCAAAACTAAACAAAAAACATTATATATACAAAGAATTGGAGCACTTTTTCATTTCGCATACCTTTTCTACCGCCATTTCTCCAATAAAAAACTCAATAAAACCAGACAGCTATAGACTTAGAATCTGTGAATTCTTTGAAATTTGTGGGAGTCCACCATATATCGATACCTTTATATGAATACGATGGTACCGATACAGCGCTATCGATAACTAACGCACAATAAATTTAACCTTCCAAGGACCTTTTGCTGCAGGTTCCTTCCATTTTTCCTTTGCAACCATCGAATCGTGAACAGCTTTACGAACAGCCTTAGCAAATTCACCTTTAACCAATGGCTTTGGAGCATTAATACCTAACATCATAATATAGTCTTATATAGTTCAAATATCGGCTGCAAAAATACGTTTTTTAATTGAAACCACCAATTTAATAGCAGAAAATCTGCAAGTTATCAGCAAATTACGCAATGCGCCATCCACTTTGTCTGCAGTCCCATCAGCAGCAATCCCAGCAATGCGGTCCCATCAGCAGCAAACCCAGCAAGTTGCGAGCAACCAGCATCAAGCATCCAGCATCGTATCCCTGCGTTCCCATAAGCAGCAATTCCTGCAAGTTGCGAGCAATCTGCAAACTCAGCAAAGCGGGTTCATCCCCGCACAAAAAACCGCAGCTCTGCTGCTGGCGTAGACCTCTGATGGTCCGCCAACCATAGAATAAAATGGTTCAGAGCGACGAGGAGGAGCGTTTTCCTCTTTTCCCCTGAGGTTTCTGTCCCCTACAAGGGGAACCGAAGGGGTCGTAAAGACTATTGAAGAAGACCGAGATGAGAGGTGGAGCCTTCCTTAACGGTAAGGAAGGACGGGTAGGTTTTCGAAAGAACTCTTAAGGTTCAAGGGAGGGCTGGTGGATTTTCGAAAAAGTTAATTCATACTAAATATTCACTTAAAAGTGAACAGTCTTTCTATAAAAACATTATATTTGCATTGCATAATAAAGAATTACAGCTATGCCACAAGTAACATTAAAGACTATAGAGCAGAAACATTATGATACAGAACAAATTATTCCGTGATTGCCTCACTGCGATACCCGCCGAGCAAAAAGCCGAATTTGATTTGTCTTTCGGAATTGCCGAGCGTATCAGTGAGATTCTGAAAGCCAAGGGGCTCACCCAAAAGGATTTTGCCCGATTGCTCAACAAGCGAGAATCCGAAATCTCCAAATGGCTCACAGGCAGACATAACTTTACAACTCAAACCATAGCTCGCATAGAAACGGCTTTGGGAAGCAAACTCATCAGCATAGCCCATTGATTGGGCTATGCCTATGAATAATATCGTGCTAACCATTTGTTAATTTCATCTTTATTTTGGATGGATAATAATTCTTCCACTTCCCTTTCTGTAAATATTGGAATTCCAAAGTTCTTGATATTGGAGCCATTCAATGAATAATAGCCAGAGGAATATGGCTTGCTATTCGCTACGATATAGTTCCAAAAGATATTTGATTCAAAAATCTTCTGTAATATCCTCATCTTTCTTTCATCTTCACCCACAAAAGCCATTCCATTATAAAGCAACAAATTCGGAGCATTAACAAGAGCACAGTGCAAAGGCTTATTTGCGATTTTAGGGAAAAACAATTTAATTGAGGGCATAACTAAAGATTGAGTTCTCCCATAAGCATACCATACAGGATAGTCCTTCCCCTTACCTTTGTCACGTCTGGATAATTCATCTCTTTGAGATTCTAAATATTTATATGTCATAGGATACTTATGCGTCATGACATTTTCATCTATCAAAAACGCTTTTCCATCACACAATTGATAAGGGAAAATCACTTTATGCTTGATTTTATCCAAGCTAATATCAGAATTTAACTTGTTTGAATTTACGATATCCTTACATATCTCTTTTTCTACCTGATATATATGGGTTTCCTTTTCCAAATAATAGAACTTATCATTTTCATCTATAGGAGTGAAAATGTAAGTCTTATTACTCAATGTTGCTATACCATGCCGAGATTGGCAAAACTTTGCCAAGGGAATGCCTACACTTTCCAACTTAGAGGCAACTTTATGTTCATTCAAATTCCACCCCTTTTCTGCATCAAGTATAGAATAAGGAATATCCGTATAACCGAAGCATTTGCTTAGTTCTGCATTCTCGTCACAATAGTAATGTAACACCTCACTTTTTTCTTTTTTCAAGAAAAACAAGCAAGTGTAAGTACTTTTGCCCGAAAAAACTTGATGTCCACGAAAATCAACAATACTGATATTATAGCTACCTTCCATAAAATACTTTCTGAGTTCACGGGCATTCAAACTTTTGAGAAAAGTATTCATCGTGATGTAACCCAACATGCCATTTTCCTTTATCATCTCAATAGCTATCTGAAAAAAAGGAATGTACAAATCCGTGGAACCAGCATTGCAGACTTCATACATTTTTGTTTTTTCCTTGGTTCCATCCTCCATATTTCTTCCACAAACATAAGGAGGATTACCAACAATTACATCAAAGTCATCAAACGCAGTATTCCATCCTTCCGAATGAAAATCTAAGGTGTCTGCATTCAGTAAGTTAAACTCAAATTCAGAACATTCTCCCTCAGATATTGCCAACAGATTCAACAAGATTTTGCATCTTTCAATGGAATAGGATTGTATATCTATTCCAAATATATTCTCTTGAAATATACGATGATAACTTTTTGCAGTTTTCTTATGTATGTATTTTGCTACATCCATCAGAAATCCACCACATCCACAAGCAATGTCTGCAACCCGGATAGAAGATAATTTTTGCTGTTTACTTAAACTATTTTCTAGGATTCTTTTTCGAATTTTACTTGGTGTGTAGATTGCACCAGTAACAATTCTATCAGATGGAGATATAACAAACTCAAAAAGTTTTATCATATCTTCCAAGTCTAATTTACTTATGCTCTGCTTTTCTAAAAAATCCAGAACTTGCCTCAGCACCTTATAATCTTCATCAACATTATTTATAATGTATCTGCTAACAAAGCTATTGTAGGATGAAACATTATTATATGTAATATAGAGTGTCACAAAAATCCGATTAATCAATAATGGATCTTGTGTAAGATTTCGTTTTAAAAACGGGAATATACGTTTTAACATAATTTTATTTCACATTTTCTCAACAACAAAAAAACTATAATTCTGACCGAAGATACTCTAAATAATTATGGAATTCCTTATTAACATTTAAGAGTAGTCCTTTTTCATCCATTGTTGCTATGTTCCGATCAACTTTTCTTTCTAATATTTTTATTTTTTCTTCCAATCTATCAAGATTCCAACAAATTGCATATCGTGTCAGGCCAAGATTCATGTGCTCAACCATATATTGACCTTGTGGCGTCTTTGCCTTTATAAATCCCAAGTCATCACGCTCAAAATGTAAATTGAAATCCACATCACATGGATCCAAATAATTAGGATTATCATCATCCCATTTTGCTCTATTTACATAAGAGCAACAATATACCAAGTTGCTATATTCGTTTTCCAACTCTGGATATTTACTTTCCGGCTTAAAGTGATCTATTTGAAAGCAACGTTTACCACCAAACCAATAATCAGAACAATCTGTATAACCACATCTATGATTAAAATCTTCTGCAAGAAAATCCTTATATGCATTATAATTGGCTTTTTTCTTTGTACATGTACGTTGGGGGGCTACATGTCGAAAGGGCTGTGTCATACTAACTCAATTTATTTATTAAGCAATCCACTTTATCTATCAACGTATTCAATTTTTCGAGATTAGACATATGCTTTAACTCAGAGGAAACTGCATCTTCCTTTCCATAAGTTTTCTCTAAGAAAGTATCCAATTCTATTATTCGTTCTTCATCTTGAACAGTAGCATCACCTTTCCCCCTTTTTTCTATGAGAATTGACAACTCTTTGCGTGCATTATCAATTCTCATACGATATTTATCAATTTGACTTTTAACTCTTTGTGCAAATGAAACTTTTTCTCCATCGGCCGAAGAGAATCGCAAAACCTTTTTAACATATACCAAGTTTACATCATCCGAATCTACGACGGCTTCACCATCGTACGATGTGATAACAAAACAAGGAAAATCAGCCAATTGATTATGTATAGCATTCAATAGTTCAACGCCATTATAACCTACGTTGTAACTTATATCTACTTTTTTATCATTTAGCTGATAATCTACGATAACCGCATCAGGATGTGTTTTTTCTAGCAACTCCAACATTCCTTCAATTGTTCGAGCAGGAAACACACATTCACATTCGGCTTCGGGCCAATTCTCCTCAAAATGTTCTTTGAAATTATCATGCTGAATAGACTCTTCGTCAATAAACAAAACTTTATAACTCATAATTATCTTCTATATTTAATTGGAAATATAATTTGAATACCAAATCCTTTCATTGGGGTAAGCAATACTACACGAGCATCGTTGTCCTCTGCAATTAGTTTTACCAGCCACATTCCTAAACCTGTACCTATTTCTTCCCCAGTAATAGCACTGCGTTTCGTCGTGAAAAAAGGCTGAAATATATCATAAGGATTGGTAATATCCGCTGATAGACCAGGACCACTATCACGATAAGTACATACAATATTATTTTCTGTTGTTTTAACCGAAATTTCGATAACACGTTCACGCTCTTCCCTCAAACGAATGAAAGCCTCAATTGAATTAGAAATTAGATTATAGAATATACTATCAAAATCTATTTCAAAAGCTCTCATACAAGCATCATCTACATTAGAATGAACAAACCGAATTTTACGTTCATCAAGGAGTCCTGACCAAACATCATCAAGTTTATTAAAATAAGGCGCAAAACTAACAGTTTTTCTTCTACGCTTATCCTTTTTGACTATATCAGTAGAGAAATTGAGCCAACGTTGCATCTTTATATCGTTTTCCTTTGCTTGTTCAAGCAAACTAAATGGATTTTTTCTTCTTTCCTGCGAAAAATCTTTTTCACAAACCTTGGCATTTAATAGTTTTATAATTTTATCGTATCGATAATCAAGAGAATCGTTGAGTTTACTTAAATCATGGGCAAAAGAAGCTAGCATTAAACCACTACTTGCTAAGGCACGTAGTATTTTTTGCTCTTCACGCAAGTTATTTATTTCCTCGGTTTTCTGCTCGTTAACAACAGCTAACAAATGTAGTTTATAGTCTGTAGAATTTTCATCCGCTTGATATCCTTGGTCTCTTTTACTATCTTCAATTATCTTGTTTACAAGTTCTTCTGCACGTTCTCTATCCCTTGCAGCACCATTACGAAACTCATCATCGGCCACGAGTTCACGAGCTATCAAAGAACGGTCATCTTCAAATATCTTTATAATGCTAACAAGCAACTGTTTGAAAATAGAAAAAGTCTTATTCTCTTGTAAACCTTCTCGACTTGACTTATCCTCGAAATCAATATTCGAAACTCGTGATATAAGGATAGAGCCAGCTATATTCTCAGCTTCCACTCGGTAGCCACCTGACTTTTTTGCTATACCGGCAGGACTATTATTCTTGCGCATACCAAGCCCTAACCAATCGAATGCCGAATCTCCCTTCTCGCCATAAGGTCGAACCCTGAAACTATCACGAAATATTTTGATACCACCATATTTGTCCAACCAACTTTTCCTAAGATTATATGGACATTGTCGATAAAAGAAGCGAGCATCTTCTTTTTTGGAAGAAGAACGTTTCAAGTAATAAAAAGAAAAATCAAAAGCACCAATCCTTGCTAATATTCCATCTGTATCTGTATCTCGAAAACCAGGAATCAATTGTGAAAAGCTACGAGTAACATCCCAATAACCACGTAAAAAAGTATCTCTACAATATGGATACTTTTTCTGATTTTCACGTTCGAAGAAGGAAGGAGGTATAGCTTCTATATTATATTCATGACGGTATATTCGTATTTTTACATTCTGATTACCATCTGCATGTGCAACTACCTTATAATCATAATCATCACAGAACAAGCTTTCAACTTTTCCATACTTTACAGGATTATCTATAGACTGAAGATAAATCGAGAAATCTTGTCCTTCAGACGGTGGCACCAAAACTCCCAAATCATCGAACACACGACTTATATTCTCATCATCCCATATATCTCTTAACTGCGAAATTTTTAATATTGTGCCATGCGATATAGGTTTGGAAGCTACTAATTGCTTGAGAGCAGTAGGCAAGGCTAAATTGTTGAAACAATCCATATAAGTTTTCCCTTCAATACCTACTAATTCTGCACCTATCTTATCTATGGTAACTTCGTCTTTCTCAAAATCATTCCAATTTACACTCCAATAATAACCTTTATACGGAGTTAGCTCACCTTCTTCATCTTTATCATCATGAATTTCAGAATCAAAGAAGGTAAACATTTCACAGTGTTCACCTAACTTATCAAGAGCAAAACGACCAATACCTTTAGCTCCAGCTTTTACCCTTCCCCCATGAGATAAAAAATTACTAGACTTATTATCTGTACCAATTGTCATCCAATAATTACGTATTATGTCACCTGTCATACCTTCTCCTGCATCAATAATATAAAGAACAGAGTTCTTTTGCAACCGTTGTTTCAAGATTCCAATTTGCTCTATATTGACGTCAGATTTCTCGATATATATATCTTTATCTAATTGGTATATAGAACTAAGCAAGTTAGGGTCACACCCTAATTCCAGAAGTTTTTTATAGTCTAATTTACTCAGTTCCTTATGATATACTCCATACTTATTATCTACAAGTACAACACAGAACGGACTATCTGCATCATACCCATTTTTCACAAGTTCTATAATTGCACCTTTGGATGTAGCAACATTCTCGCGACCAATAAGACGAGCAGTACGTGCAGAAACTTTAAAAGGAATTATATTTGCCATAAATATGATTTTTCAAAAAAAACAAATTACTTAATATGCGATTTTAAATTGAACAGTTACATTGAATATGATCAAATTATCGAAGCTACCTTAATCAAGTATTCCACACATTTGCTTAATTTCTCATAAGGAGAAAGTTGAGAATTAATCATCTGGTAGACAAATGACTCATATTGATATCTAACAAAAGTATTGCTACATACCAAATCTAGCATTTTTCTTGAATAATCCAGCCAGGTCAGAAACATAGCCTCATTCAGATTCGGGTTACCCATAAGAGAAGTCCCCTCTTTGATAACCCTATATATACCATTATTCATCATTACCTCCTTTCTCTTGAGCACCTACCAGACTATTGTGGTATTCCATGGTCAACAAGTCCTCCGTTTTCTTTTGTTTTCTTTTCTTGATACTGATACCAAAGCCCTCGAAACTCTCAAACATTGGAAATATGATCAATACCAGCCAGAATAGAAAAATAAGATTATTGCCATTAAAATCCTCTGTAAACGACAAATCTATACAAACTTTGAAATTCGACAAGACATATATCGTGGTTACAAGGAAGACCAAGACATACCAGTAATCCACCACGCGGTTACGAATACTCACTCCAAGAGATTTCAAACATTTCCATAGATTACCTATGCCTAAACGACATAGATAACCTATCAATCCACCCACTAACATGGCAGCCAATGTTGATAATACAAATACCCAAATTTTAATATACATAGTCATCATTTTTATTATTTATTGTATGTAACAGTATTTATTAATCGGTATCATGGTGACGCATAAACCAATACCTCCATAACTAATCCCAGCAAATAAGGTCGAACCTTATTATACTGCGGAGTGTAAATCCGCAGCCCCCTAACGGGAGAGCTGTGCAAATGAGCGCAAAGAAAGTTCACTTTCAAATTGCCGAGTGCAGCCCGCTTTATCAAAAAAGGGAGGACTGGTGGGTTTTCGAAAAAAGCAACGAGCAAGCAACCCTTTAGCAAATTCTTGAGTGGAAGCGGGTTCATCCCCGCACAAAAAAACGCTGCTCCGCTGCTGGCGTAGACCTCTGATGGTCCGCCAACCTTATAGCGAAGCGGTTTGAGCTCCGTTTCTGTCCCCTACAAGGGGAACCGAAGGGGTCGTAAAGACTATTGAAAGGGCGGTTGGTACATCCCCTGTACCCTGAGGGGAAAGGGGCTTGGGGAAAGCGGTGGAGCCTTCTTTAATGGTAAAGAAGGACGGGTTGATTTTAGAAAGCCTTCTTATACCACTCTACCATGACCTTAGCCTTTTCCTCCCAGGAAAGCTCCATTTGCCTTTCCTTACAATTCTCCGAAAGGAGCCTCAGTAAAGACCTATCCTTTTCCAGTTCATTGAGCAATTTGGCGAAATCACGAGCAGACTGGCTCGGAGAAGAAAGAGGAACCTTCCTACCAACCTTATCATCAATGACGGCAGCCATGCCGCAGGCATCAAAGCAAAGGACAGGTAAGCGATTGCTAACTGCCTCCAGCACAACAGTAGAAGTATCCTCGCTCACACTGGTGAAGAAGAAAAGCTGAGCCTTTCGCATCGCATTCATCACAACCTCATTCGATTGATTACCATGCCATACCACTTTACCAGTAATACTCAAAGAGTCTGCAAATGATTTAGCAGCAGCTACCTGATCATCAGAACCACTACCATATACATCCAATACAATATGAGGATTACCCGTCATGGCTATAGCCTTCAATGCCAGAGGCAACTGCTTTCTAAAGTCAAACTTTCCAACCCACATTACATGAAACTCCTGATTGTCAAATCGCTCTGTAGGAATATCCTCAGATAAGAAACAGCCTGTCTCAGGAATGACGACCGACTCCAAACCCTTATACTTCTTGATAGCACGATAAGAGTCAGGGATGGAACTAACCAGAACCTTGGCAGTCTTGAAAGCCTCACCAACCCTTTTATCATGCTTCAATTGCCAGATATTCAGAAAGTTCTTCAAGCGGTTGAATACTTTCATTTTCAAGCCAGCGCCCTGCAGGTAAGCCGTAGGGAACTGTTTCAGCCCACCGATAGGCCCCCATACGAACGGCACCCCATTCTCTTGTGATAGTTTCCACAGATACCCTGGCTCACGGAATCCGATCATGTTGAGCTGATGCAACACATCCATCTTCTCCACCTTACAGATATCCTTTGCCAAGAGATACGTCTTCCACTGCCACTCCTTATAATATTTATAGAAGCGCCAGTCCCCCTGGTTCCAGCACATCTTCCTGATTTCCTCCGATACCGGATTATAATAGAAGTGCATGTTCTTCCCCTGTTCCAAGGTAGGCACCACCTCCTCTATCCTATCCCGAAACTCCCCTTCGGTGATTATATACAACTCACAGAACTTGGCAAGATTGCTCACCCAGTTCCATGCCATTCCCGGCTCACTCCCCATACCAGGCGAGCAAGCATATGCATTAATTAGTATCTTCATACATTACAGATATTTCATTAAACCTCCAACGCAAACTTATCCTTCGATAGCAGCGAAAGAAAAGCAGCGGTCATTACCTTTAGCAGATATGCAGCTAAGCAAATGACAGCAAACACAATAATGATATTCAAAGGGAATACACTGTTCCATTTATTCGTAATAAGCATAAACTGCACGATATAAATCTCAAGCGTAAGTCCAGCAACAAGAGAGATACCTTTGCCCAAGAACCTCTTGCCGAAGCACCAGTCAGTCCATTTATACGAAGCCACTTTATACCCATAATAAACAAAACTATGGAGAGGCACAAGCGCCAGCACCTGGACATCATACATCCATCCCGTCTTGTTCTTTCCGATAGCCAATATCAGGAAATACAAGACAAACGAAAGCGCCATACCGCAAACATCCTTCACCCAATGCCCCATACTTATTCTGTCACGACAGACATACACCAAAGCCCCCATCATCATGATGCTGAAATGACATACGAAATGAAAACTCGTATGGAACGGCGAACCTTCAGCCACAGGCATCCAGAAGAAATAAGCCACAGAGCAAATTACCGACAATCCGAAGAGAGACAACATGTATTTATTACCCCCCCCGAATCGGCATTTAGCAGGCAAAACCTTTATCAGCAGATAGAACAAAGCATAGTACACCACGATAGTTTGCAGGAACCAATAATCACTCCCCAATATCATTTTATCGAAAGTCAGCGGAGCATCCCATATCAGGTTAGCTGCCATCACCCAGATAAACACCGCAGGCCACAACCTCCTGATTTTCCCTTTAAACCAATCAATAAAGCTCAGCTCCTTATGCTTTCCAAATCCCATCATCAGCAGATACCCCGCTACAAAGAAAAACAGCGCATTACCCTGCACCCCGAAAGTAGCAAAGGCAGTATTCACTCCCTCATACAGCGGTTGGAAATGAGAATTGGTGATGAAGATAGCAGCCATGCACTTCATCATATCCAATGAATATAAACGTTCCTTAGTCATAGTATCACATTTTGTCTGCCAACATTCTTTCGTGCTCCATTATCTCCTCTTCAGTAAATCTCATTTTGATTAGTTTGGCAGGAATACCACCGATAATACTGTAAGGAGGAAAGGATTTAGTGACCACAGCACCAGCAGCCACTACCGAACCATGACCGATAGTCACACCTTTGAGGATGGTCACATTCGCCCCACACCACACATCATCCTCGATGACGACAGGCTGGTCATATACATTCACCCCATCCACAAACTTTTCCTCTACGGTAACATCCGTCATATACTTACCCAAGATGTCAATACGATGATCACCAGAGATAATTGTTGGTTTAGGACCGAAGAGCACCTTCTTGCCAATAGTACATGCAGCATCCGTACAATAGATAGTACTCCCCTTAGGAATCGAAGTACCATCCCCTACCGACAGGTTCCACAAGCCCTTGAAATCCGACGACATCGGACGGATATATACCCCCTTGCCACAGTGCTTCATACAGCGCTTCCATACAGGCGCCCACATCTTGTCCCACAAATATGAAGGCACAAGACTTATCTTTTGTAATATTTGAAAAATATTCATGATTTCTAAAAATCACTATTAATCTTTTAATATCTCCTCATATAGTTTCTCAATACTCTCATTCACCCTAACAGGAGCAAACACCCTCTCTCCGAAGCTCTTGGAATATTCTGCCATATTTCTGCAAAGCTCAGGAGATTCCATCAACTTTCGAAGCTGCATGGTAAGAGCATCAGCATCATCAAATGGGAAAGTGAGGCAGTTCTTTCCTTCTTCAATAACATCAGGCAGACCACCTACAGGAGTAGTTACCACAGCAACACCTCTTGCCCAGGCTTCCAAAACCACCATAGGGAAACCCTCATGACGGGAGCACATACAATAGATGCTTGCTTTATTCCATACTTCATCCTTTTGCTTGCCGGTGATATAACCTGTAAAGGTGACGCTGTCATCCAAACCCATATCAAGAGCCATAGCCTGAAAGCGCTCCACTTCACCATTTCCCATGATGGTCACATGCCAGTCAGGGAAATCCGCTTTCAAATTCTTCCATGCCTTCAACAGCAAATCAGGATGCTTGTTGTCATTCAGGAAGGCAGCCATGATGATACTCTTCTCCTTGGCAGAATAATCCACGGCAGGAGTAGGGGCACAGGCATTATAGACAACAGCAGTCTTGGCTTTCACAGTAGGAAACCATTCTGCAAAACACTTCTGCCACTTCTTTGCTAACAACACTACACTGTCAGCCCTATTCAGACACCATATAAACAATTTATTATGCGTATGGTCTTCCAACTGATTACCCATGTGGATATGCATGACTATCTTCTTTCTACCGAGCAATGCCAACAGGAGCACGGGCATTTGAATAATCAGGCAAATCTTGTCAGGCACCGTATGGAAATGGACAATATCATACTGCCATATCGTAAACAGCGCCTTAAAGTAAGCCTTCAACGCATACCACAACTTCACACCATACCCTCTCTGAATTTGCGTACCAAGCCATCCGCAATGAAATTTCTCCCAGAAAGGCATCGTCTTCATCAGGCGCAGCACACTCGCCACGCCTCCACCACTCTGCTCGGCAGAGCCGACCATTAAAACTTTTGTCATGATTTATATCTTCTCTGCCAATGTCAGTTGTTCCGTTTCACTATTTGCTGCCATCCTGCGCTTTTCCATCATCTCTTTCCTCATTTCCTCTCTCCTTCTCTGCTCCATCATGTTTCTATTGGCATTCAGACACAATGCTATCAGCATACAATATCCCATACCTTTACCTGAGAGCCATGAAGAATCTGCTGTCTGCTCGATAGCAAGACAACAGAAGGTAAGCATTGCCACACGATAATAGCGCATATCTACTATTCGATTGAAAGCAACCAACCTGCGCTTCCAGAACCAACAGAAAAAAAAGACACCGACGATACCAAACTGAGCCAATGTCGGATAATAGGCATCACAAATAAATCCACCACCTTCACTTAATCCCCAGACTTCATCCAAATGATATTCATAATAAAGCGGCGAATAATACTTCCAGGCACCATTGCAGGCAAAGGATCCCATACCAGAGCCCAAAGGAAAATAATCCCAAAGCATTTGCAGGGATGTTTTATAAGTCATTGGACGTGCCAAATTTTCATTATCCAATCCTGAAACATAATAAACATCAAATCTGGTCCATGTCACCATCAATATGACAGTTACCAATAAAACTGCGAATATAATAGTTTTGGGGGACTTAAAATTCAATCTGTTTTTGACAAAATAGACAAAACCTATAAAACAAATGACCTCGCCCATAAATTTAAACTTAGGTGCCAGCATACCTGTTAAAACCAAAGCCAAGGCTATATAGCGATTACGTTTGGTATCTTCCGTAAAAAGATACCACGACATACCTGTACATATAGCCAACTGGCCAAGAACAGGGAATTCAGCTTCTACCTGAGCATCTAAGGCTTGTGGATGATAAACTATCCAAGAGAACAATGTTAAAACCATTGTACCCAGCATCCATTTCTTTTGCTTCTTTGTAAAGCGAGGATTTAATATCCATGTACAGAAAATAATAGAATAAGGGCGAACTTCCTGCATCAAATCGAGCCAAACTGCTCCAGAAACATTAGCACCAAAAAGAAGAGAATAAACGGTATAGAAGGCTATCAGTCCAATACAAACCAGAGACTCTTTCCAAGGTCGCCTGTTGACACTGCGATTATGACTATACATCCATAATGTGTATATCAGCAATAAAACAGTCATTGCCTCATCCACGCTGGAGAAACCAGGAAGATCATTATAAGCTATACATGTAGGAAAATATACAATCCAATAAAGTGTGAAAAAACGCGCAATACCTTTCATCGTTATTTATTTTTTAGTTTAGCTTTCAAAGCAAACAAAGAAAGCAATAATTTTTCAGGAATCAGTCTCTTGACAAATTCTTTCATCGAAAACTTCTTGTCAACCCAAGTTCCTGCATAATGGTGTATCGTTCGAGTATTCTTCTCTACATGAATACGACCTGTTGTCACATTGATAGGACAGAAATACTCTGAAGGATATATAAAGCAACCTGCTACTTCCTGTATACCAGCCACATCCTTCAAACCATTTTCACGGAGCACCTGTGTTGCAATATGTACCACAGTTATTTGATTTTTCATCACAGCCTCATGCACAAAATGCTTACCCTCATAAAAATCAAGCATCTTTTTAATAATGCCGAGGCCTGGGGCCACCCCCATGCCGAGGCCTGGGTTGACGCTCGCTTCGCTCGCGTCAGCCTTTAACTGCGGCTTAGGATCAGTTTCAAAACCCATAAAGTTTCCTCTTTCTATAATATCATCCATAGGTCGAATCACCTCCACATCCGTATCAAAGTAGATTCCGCCATATTGATACAAAATCCAGAAACGGGCATAATCACTCACAAAGGCATATTTCTTTACTTTATATGCCTCAGCAGTATAAGGAATGATATTCACATCGAAATTATCCTCATTCCACTCCTTTATTTCATAATCAGGCAAATACTTCTTCCAAGAAGCAATGCATTTCTGTGCAAGCTCAGGCAATGGTCCTCGCCCAAACCAGCAATAATGAATTATTTTTGGTATCATGTAAATTATATCTATATAAAAAACTCAAACTTCTCAAACAAGAAGCAAAGTTATACATTCATAAATTCTATATCTTATTTGATTACTATGTGCAAAGATATGATTTTTCTGACAAATCGCCAAATTATTATCATGAATATATCAATTGTGTACATCACCATTCTTGATGAAGCTTGGTTTATTCAGCTACCCCATTACATCTTAATCAATGACATCAACACTTATTGCAATATTTTACATAATAAATAAGGTTGGAATTTATGACATCTGGAATAATTCCACTACTCCCCCCCTACTATACCATTTCTTCGTCATGATTAAAATCTTCAAAAAAGGCATTTGAAAATTGTCTTCATTCGAAGACAATCTCTCACAACACAAAGATTCCAAAATACGCTGTTGACTTTCCGTTATTCTCATGTTCTTGCTTTTTGAAAATCTTTATATTTAGAAAGAAGGAAGTGCCTTATTTTAATTCTTTCTGCATCTTTATATATGTCTGAAACTTGCATATCTACATCGCAAGCATCTTGTGGCAAAAGCCCCTTACGTGCCTTTTGCCAAGAAAGTTCGCCATGACTCAGTGTACTCAAACTCCAGGAACTCTTACGAGCATAATGTTCAAACACCTTATCAAATACCATTTTATATTTTGCTATAGCCTCGTCACTTAGCCCAACATCCAATGTATCATCTTTGTAGTGTTGACGAATGGCTAAGATAACCGGGCCATATCTCCAAGCCTTAAACTTTTCATCAAACATAGGCTCACCCTTTTGGACAATACATTCACGCTGAGTGAAATAAAGCAACTTATGAAGCTTCATTTCATCAATGCGATGCCCAAAAGCAGCTAAATAGCGTTGACATATATAAGATGCTACGTTTAAGACTTGTTCCATTTTCTTTAACGATATAAATTCTACATATTCCTCTCTTCGATTGCAAAGCTACGACTTTTTTTCGAATTCGCTAAGGGAATCTCACGATTTAACATTAACACACTTGATAATATCTTTCCAACTGCTCCATCAGCCATTTCATTCTCAAATTCCAACTTCCAAGCCTTTCTGCAGTTTCACGATTTTTATCCACAAGAGACTGATAATCCTCAATATGTTCTATTACGTTAGCAATCTGTTCTTCTGGCGAGATTTTATCCCTCAACTCTATCACAGGATTATAACCGATGAAATCCACCAACTCATGAGGCTAAAATTTTCAACTACCCTATAATTAAGTCTAAGATTTCATCTTTCATTGATTTTACCCTATCCCTCACTCTTAAAACATCAACTTCTGGATTTGTATCATCCACAACCCTTGAGGGAACAATATCTACTCTATGAGTATCCACATCATACGAGCATTCATATCTATTGCTACCATCTTTTATGAAGTAATAAGCATGTCTCGTACACTCACAAAATAATGGTAACAAAAAGTACAAGAGAGTTTCCCCAGACATACCTGATACTAACGCATAAAAAATCATTGGCAAAGAATATGAAGAAACCAACTTAAAGGTAACAAGAAGTTTGACAAATGGGATTGATGTTGGTATAATTCTACCACGATTTCTCCAATTTGTTTTTATTCTCATAGCGACATTAACATCAAGAAACTCCTTACATTGCCGAACTGACAATCTTTCGATACACATATCCAAAGAAATGGGATGTTTATCATAAGTATTGGGAGTTAAATCGTCATTAATCTTAGACAAATCAGACAAGCCCAACATTCCTTTAATCTTCTCCCTAACTTGTTTCTGTGCTTCCTGCGTTATAGAAAATTGAAAGGGAATAGAGCTCATGAATTTATTCATATAGCCCTTGTAATTAGCTTGCTGCCCATAAAAATGATGGAACAAATGCCCTGTCATATCATAATCCATCACCAAAATGATATTATCAAAGCCGAACTTATTGGAATTATGGCAATCAGAATAGTATGGATTATCCACCTGCGAGGACAAGACATTCATAATTCTAAAAAGGTGTGCAGGGTCTATTCTGTCAAGATCCTCAATTATTAAAACGGACTTTGCTATTGCATGTTCTAACGTCTTTTGGATAAGCATCGTAAAAGCATCACATTCACTAATACTTCCTTGCATTCCATAAAAACCATTCAGATAATCTTCAGCGTTACCAACAACGTCTTGCTCTTTATACTTATCCACAATTGTTTTGGTTGTATCAATCAATGCCTCAATTTTTCCAACGACATCCCCTAAGACAGGAAGAGGTATAATTGAAGACATAAAACCAGCCAACTTAGATAAAGACTCCTTATTACAAACAGAATCAAAGATTTTATCATACTCTTCTTTGTAATCAAAGATTCTATCATCTTTAATGAGTTGGAATAGAATATCACGTTTAATATATTCTATAATATCTTTATTGTCCTCAACCACATAATTGACAGGATGCAGTGTTATGAAATAATAGTCATTATTCTTAGAGTCAAAACTATTTATAAATTTGTTCAAGAAATATGACTTTCCATCCCCAAATTTTGCCGATAAAATCATTCGGCTTTCACTCTCAAATACTTTCTTAAAGTCTGCTATTTTCTGAGAAATATCAATTTCATCCATATTTTTTAGATTAAATGTCACTTTCGCCTCTATCATCCCAATCATACAAGCGAAAATCTTTCTTCAATTGGCTAATCATATTCTCTGTTGTACCTGCCATACTTGTCATATAGACTGTGGGATACATAGAACCACCCTCACAACACTTTGATTCACATTTCGCTTTTGCTTCTCGATATTTTTTCCATTCTTCAAGATATGAGAAATCCCAAATGTCATTTTTATCTTTGTTTTTTAGATGTTCTATAATGTCCTCAAGTTGTTTCTCTGCCAGGTCAAACGATTGACTTGCATCCTCGTTCATAGCTACTTGTGTAAAATCAAAGTCCGGATACATAATATCATCAATTAAAAAGTCAGCAAATTGGACAAACAACTGTGAATCAGAAATCATCTGCATAATAAATTTATTATCCAAAGGCTTAGTTAGACCACCTTCATGGCAGAGTATATGTCTAATTTCAAAAATTATCTCTATAGATTTGAAAAAATACGATATATTCTTTCGGGCCTCTTCATCTGGCAAATCAACTTTCCCCTCATACTGCATTATTTTATCAATCAATTTATGTCTAAAATCAACTCCCAACAATTGTCCTAAATGTTCAAAGATTTGATTTACAGAACTACATGGAAAATGATATGACAAGTATTCTCCCAATGAAATTTCATTGCTTTGAAATGCCTCAATTACGTCAAAGTCAAAAGTTAATCCCCTTAGAAACTTCACCTTCTTTAAGTTGACTCGATATTCTTTTTTATCGATTATATCCTTGTATATTTGTCGGAAATGTTCCTCCATGATGGATACAATTTTAATCGGTACATATTCTAAAAGTTCACTATCATGAATGTTCTCGTAAACTCTATCCAAACCTGTCAATAATACCAAACCAGAAACAATAGAGTTAGAACGCCTCAATGATGATTTAATATCTTCTATGTTCTTCATATCCTATTTACATTTATAACCTAACTTTTCCAACACTTCCATCATCCTATGGATTCGTAGCTTTCAAACACCCTTTTCCAAAGCAGATTTTCGGTTTCTATTCACCAACTTCTGATAATCCTCAATATGAGCAAGGATGTCAAGAATTTGCTCTTTAGCATGTTCTTTGTCCAAATGAGCAACAGGATCACAACCAATGATATCTCTCAACTCTTTTCTACTTTCTAATTGCGTTTTTCAATGTATCAAATTATACAAAATTGTCCAAGACATATCTTATTGTACTATTCATTGTTGCGGGTGATTGCTTATAATGCACAAGGTATCATAACAAACACCTACACCACTCCTTCCACTAAATACTTAGGAGGATAGATTATTTGGTATTCTCCATTAATCAAATATGATTTATCAAGCACACAAAACTGTATCGGAGGAATTGTTTCCAAGTATGCCACATTATTTTTTTTGAACTTCAAACAGGGTACATCCTTCCAGCATCTTTCAGCTTTAGCTCTAATCGCTTTATAATCTTTGAGAAATTCAGAATGACATTTCAGCATTTCCAAGACAAAATGCACAGAAATAAACTTATTGGGATACTCCTCGGAAAGAGCTTCGCTCAATGCTCTGAAACTAACAATATGTTCAGGATTATCATATAAATCATACGTATCAGGAAGAGAAGCTACACAATAAGAGCGACAAATCACATAGTTATTTCCAAGAGATTCTCGCCCCCACCAATGAGCTAATTCCACAAAAGAGTCCCAAAAATAATAACCTTCTCCAAGCCAAGCGTCTTCTCTTCTACACTTAAATGGCCCATTTTGCTCTATCTCATCAGGATTATCCAAATCCTTTACAGCTTGAAAAAGTGTCCTTCTATCCATTTTCTACAACATGAGTATTTCTTTTCAAATCTTCTTGCAAAACAGAAAGATTATAAGTTGGCAAAACAATAGGCGGAATGCCAGCTTGAATAGAGACTGAACTAATAAATGCTCTTACATAAGGGAACACAATAGCAATACTATTCGGATAGAAATAAGAAGGAATTTCATCTAAAGTCAATTCATCTGCAAAAACGAATTGACTCAAACATTCTATTTCTATAAGTTTTTCATCCCTTTGAGTACTTGTTGCTGTAAAAACGAACTTCAATTCATACTTTCTTTGCTTCGGAATATATGTTCCAAAGGTAGAAATATCCACGGACATTTCTTCTTCTGGATTTACATTGTTGAAATCAAAAGCTATTTTTGTAAATTTATAGCCTAAAAAACGAAAAGCTGCCTCCCTCATACTATGCTGCTAAATCTAATTCATGGTTACTATTATACGAAGCACAATAACCATCATCAATAAAATTGAAACTGTTTTTGCTACTTCTTGTAATTATATCAAACATAGCATCTTCTACAAACGTAAAAGCACCAATATTAGGCAAACCGAGATTAGAAATTCTATCCCACTCTGCATCCTTGATTTCCTTTGAAGTATTTCTTAGGAAATCTAATACTTGCTTTGTATATTTATCTACCATGTTAGTTCTATTTTTGTTATTGTCTATAATATAACCACTATGCAAAGATACATCTTTTATTTTGCAAGTGATAATTTTTTCAATAATTTCTCATGTTTTTTTATGGTAATTAACTAAAAAATGCCTTATTCAAGACATTTTTGAATCCATTCCATAGAACTCTCCTTATATCTTTCCAGTCTTTCCCTAACTCCCTGATAATTGATTTCTTTGAATTCTATATTTTCTTTGGCATCTACCAATCTACCATCTAACCCAGCAACACCCAGGATGGTTTTAGCTCGGTCATTATTATTCTTTCTCAATATAGTGTAGAAGTTCTTCTGCATGATGAGAGAGAAAGAAGTTGCATGGAAAGAATTGGTGACGATACAATCTGCATACTGAATATAACCAAGGAACTCAGCAGGAGACAACTCAGCACGTACTTCACTATGATAACGATGGAATGGATTCTGTACGGCGCCTATACGAATTACTTTCTTACCCAATTGTTGGGCTATTCTATTGGCAAATCCTAAAGCATTAGGATTTCCATCAAGAATAAATAAGAGTACATATCCCTCATCCTTTGGCTTTACAGCCATAGCCTCGCACTCCTCCTTGGTAATCAGCAAAGAAGGATCACAAACCACGTCAGAATCTCTGCCCAGCTTCTCCTTGAGAAAAGACTGCATAGTTGTTTCTCTAACAGATAATCTATCAAAAGAAGATATATACTTACGATATTCCTCTTCCACTTTACCCTGGAATAAATCCAGCCGTCCCATACTCACCGCATAAGTATAAAACTTAGCATGTCCCTTTGGCATCTGACCAAGATAAACTTGATCAACACCCTCATTAATTGCAGGATTCCAAATTTGATCACTTCCAAAGAAAACAACGTCATAATACTTAGGTGCATCATTCACAGAAAATACAACCGAAGACAGTTTGATGTTATCCCTTAGAAAGCGATTAAACTTACGAACGGTTTTAAATCTCGAAACTATAAGAGTCATGCAGGAAAACAAATATCGCAACTTGGCGATGATACCCCTGCATTTCTTAAAATCCTTCCATCTGAAATACATTCTGTATGCCTCTATCGCCTCTGGACGATAATCGACAACTTCGACATCATGCCCTAATCTTTTCAGAGCCGAATACAGAGACATACACTGCAATACTGCTCCATAATTCAATGCACGATGATAGGTTACTATTCCTATTTTCATAATTACCAAACTTCTATTTCTAATCTTGGTTTAACATATAATTGATTGATGACATCTACATAATCATCAAAACATTGATGGGCAGCAGAATCCAACCACATATAGCGGTTAAGACCGAAAAGATATTTTGCCAACCCTGGCTTACCCAACCATGTCATGATCAATTTTATTTTGACATCATTTCGTTTCTTTGATGGAACAAACAATCCTACAAAACTGGCCAGACAACGCAATACCATTCCTAACCTTGTTCTGTTAGTTATAGACAACAAGGACGTGGTTCCTAAATTTCTCGCAGTACCAGGCTGGTTGGCCTTTCTCCATGCATGAGCCATCTGCGCCTCATCCTCTATCTTCTTTTGATCTCCCTTTATTCTTTTCAAGCGACATGACAAGATGATACCATCCCATTCTTTTCTTTTTAAAGAAGAGGAACGGAAAGAGAATTTTAATTCATCAGGAGAAAAAGTTCTCACGCTACCATCTCTCAACAATATTTTCACGTCAACAAGCTGCTGAACTATACTATCTGTAGAGACACTGGCATTGCCATAGATGGCACCTCCAACCGTACCCGGCAAGTCAATCATACAAGAGTACCCTTTCATTCCATCCTTTATCATTTTTCGCACAATCTGTTTCACACTTGCGCCACATTCGCAATACATGAAATCATCTTCTACATAAAATTGATGAAGCAATTTCACAGAAATCAGATGTTCAATGTTGGTATTCGGACGGATATAGATGTTTGAGGTATTTCCTACTACATAAAACTTTTCTTTCCTGTCATATAAGTCTTTACACAGTTCTGTCATTTCTTCCATTGTCTCAGGAAGATAGTAATTAGCAATGATACCTTGCGAACTACTTTGATCGTATGTATTTGCCAGCCATGTAACTGAATAAGACTTAATATTCGTATATAATTTCATATCCAAGCTTTCCATCTCACTTGGATTTCAAAAGAATAAGATTTCTGGTTAAAAGAGAGATAAACTTTTAATCTACAAAGTTCAACACTTGCTCTACGGACAATCGTCTGCTCTTGGCAATTCTCATTTTCTCTGTAGGCATGCCGATACCGATAAAGCAAACTGGTATCTCAGAAACTTTCATACCCGTGATTTCCCTTAGTTTTTTCTGTTTCTTAATAGACAGATGGGCATTCAGGGTACAAGCACAGATATGATAGTAATGCAATGCATATAGGAGATTCATGGTAAAGATACCACCATCCAAATAGGCAGAGGTTCTGAAATCTGCATCCCAATCTATTTGGTTGGATGTAACAACCAGCATTTGACCGATACCCTCACCAAAGCCTCTATTACCATTCTGCAGACCTATTACCTCATCTTTCTTTTCACCAGAGACAGCATACACCTTAATACTTTGCCTGTTACAAGCAGAAGGAGATGTTCGTGCTAAATCTATCGCCTTAGAAATAAGTTCCTTATCTACAGGTTCTCCACTGTACCAGCGGCAAGTATGGCGACTATGTGCAAATTCCTTGAAATCCGAAGTTTGTTTGAATAATTCTTCTTTGTTTAACTCTAAACAATCAACTTCTCCAAGAGAATTATGCCCCCCCCATATCGATTGTCCTCTCTATTTTCGCTACCATATCAGCAGGCAGTTCATAGCCGTTATCTTTATGGATTTGCAGGTATTCGCGAAGGTCATCAATAGCAAATTGCAATTGTTCATTATCCGAACCATACTTTGCCATATATTTGTCGCACATAGATTGAATCAATCTCACAACACCTATACCAAAACCATATCTTCTGTTAGGCATGGTAATGCCCTTTTCGATGATATGTCCGCCCACTAACAGGCGGTTTTCCAAATCATCCCGATTACGGCATATCATTCCATATTTGATATCACGAATAAACCAAATCCAATGGTTATATGTTGTAGAACACATCAACTGAATAACATGAGCTACTTTCTGAAATACACGTATCATATGCTATATCCTTTATTTTTTAAATATATCATTATATCTTTCATTCTCATCTCCCAGGATGCCATTTCCTTAGCAGTTTCGTAATTACGATTGACCAGATCCTGATATTTCCCGATATTCTCTAAAATATCCGAAACCAAAGGAGATGCATCATTCCCATCCCAATCAATGACTGGATTGTAACCGATCAAATCGATGAGTTCTTTCGGTGCACGGCCTACCATCACGATACGAGACAACATACATTCCCAATATCTTTGAGTCAGCGTTTCAATATTGCCAGCTGTCTTCTTGTCTACATCGCATCTGGGCACAGTAACTGTCACTTTAGTATCAGCAAGCGCTGCTCTAAACTCCTCGTCACTCTGGAAAGTCCGTGCAAAGTTTCCTGTCTTAACATGGTTAATACCCTCAGGAAGAGGACTCTTGAAGAAATTACCATCCTTACGTCCTATCTCAAGAATATCTATTTTCCTATCAGATAATACATTTCCAGGAGAATACAAATCTATTTTAATTCCTTCAGTTATTGTCAGGATATTCATTTGGGGAAATAGCCCCCTAAAAACATCAGCTGTTTGAGAAGAAGTAAAAATAGCAGTTTTTACCTGATGCTTACGGAAAAACGCAGCAACACTCTCCACCTGCTTAGGCCAACAATCCCAAATAATAGGAATCACCTCATAGAAAGCATAATCAGGGAATGTATCAAACTGGATACTATATCCAGAAACAAACCTCAGCCTTGCCTCCCTCTTGCTTTTAAAGACAGAAGGCAAAGTTATTCTATATATCAGGCTATGGAGAAACTGAGGAGGATAGAAATTCCTTGAAACCTTACCCCCTATTTTTTCCCATGCTTCACATGGATAATATTTAAAATTACTCGCACCTTTATATATATAAGGTGGAATGGCTTTTACTTTTTTCATTATTTTATGCTCCATTATACTTATATCAAACGTAAGCAAATTATAAATCTTAATACATTATAATCTCTTTACTCAAATATTAAAGACCCGATAAAAAATATCATAATGGCATTATCTGCTTACCTTTTCTAAAGGTGTCAACCGGAAACAAAATTTGTTCCTTTTACCAAATTATTATAAATCATTTTAGAAACTACAATTGTTCCTTAAAAAATCCTGTGATGTTGATATTTTATCTTAACACATAGTTTTTTCTATATTTTTTCCAAAAGTTTATCCACAACTCCATTCAATCTTATTTCCACAAATTTTGTATAAGCATACGCCAACACTATAGTTATCAATAATGTTACTACAAACATGACACTCACATCTACCAGCGATAAAGACAAAGCATTTGCCATGCGACACGTAATCATATACAATACCATCATGTGGAGAAGATAGATGTTCATAGAAATATTTCCAAGCCATACCAAAGGTTTCATACTTAGAATTTTAATAGAGCAATTTGAGATAAAGACCAAACACACAATACAAATAGCACGTACCATATTCCATTGTTCAGTCTTATAATACAAATCACTGACACAAAATATTAACAGAAGAATTAACAGAAGAGTATATTTCTTTGCCCCCCCATATCGCAATTCATCTCTAAATGTATAAATAGCATAACCAAATACCACATTAATATAATAGAAATCACATTTCCAAGCAATATAAGTACAAATAGCCAATAAAAAAAGTTTAGAACTATTTTTCCTTTCTGCTAACAACAGATCTAAGATGACAACCCACATTGTCCCTAAGAATACATATTTCAGCATCCATCCTACACGCAATATTGTATAACATCCACCCAAAGGTGCACACAGAATGTTGCCTGGCAAATGAATTAATGTTTCGGTGGAGTTCATCAACCAACTATTATTTGTTTTTGCGCCAAATTCTTCTGCATAGAAAAGACCTGCTAAGTTGAGTAAATACATCATAACAATGATAACTCCCACAGGAACCACCAATCGGAAATAGCGTTTCAGTACGATATACCTGTATCGTTTGAGCAATTCTTTGCGATGCTTCTCTATGCCATGACATGTTAACATTGTACTCAATATGATGAAAACAGAAACTGCGAAATTACCATCCCATAAATTATGAACGACAGGAATGTGAAAATCTGTAAATACAGATTGGCCAAAAATCGTTACTAATATATGTTGTAAAACCACAATAATAGCGCTAACACCTTTCAATCCATCCACCCAATCAAGATGCTTGCTCATGTTTTGTCTGTTCATACGCTTAATGCTTTTTTAGGTTGTCCATGATAGAAAGGATTCTCATAACCTCGATACCCCAAATATTGGCGTAGTATATACATAATATGATAGCGTAAAAGTTGTATCCCAGATATTGTGGAACATATTTTTGTACCATGTGTACCGCTCATGCCCTCAAGTTTGGGAGGAGTCCAAAACATTCGATGTCGCCCACCTGCTTTTTTCCATTCTACAATACCATCATAAAGGACATGTTCAAAATGACGACATTGGCTATCATTGATTTCCTCTCGTCGAGTCAGAAAATAATGAAAATAGAAATCCTTAGGTGCCATCACAACTTGACTGGTTGCTATATTGCCATTCCAATCGTCCTTGCTAATATTTGCATAAACAGTATTTGCATTATTACAACTATGACAAAGTTCATTTATATTCCGAACTATAAGTCTACCCGTAATCTTAATAATCTGCAATTCCGAATTCTGGTCTACTAAAAGAGAATGCGCAAAGCCATACTCCATAATAGCAGCTTCACCATATCCCTTACCTCGGCTTCGATCATAATCATTTCCATCGTAGCAAATAAATTCAAGCCTTCCTTCTCTGATTTGCTTTTGATAGCAATCAGAGAAGTCATAGCCAGAATTCTCAACCAACAAGATTTTCATCGTAGTATTTTCGAGATACCAATCAAGAGCATCCTTGTATTGCTGAAGTCGAATTTCCGGATTACTCAGCTTCGTATATGCCATTCCTTTTGGATTGACACATGCTGTGAGAAAAAGAATCGTAATCATAAGATTTTAATATGCTCATTTATTTAGCCTCATTCAAAGCTTTGCGAGTTTCTTCAATATACTGTTTGCCAAACTGCAAATCCGGTTCCAAATAATTACCTTCACCCCATTCATTCCACGCTTTTACAAAGACTATATTCTCTTCCTCTGTACGAAAAGATGTTCTCTTAAAAATCTCTTTACAAAATCTACCCCATTTTTGAGGAGTTGATCCAAGTAATATAACACCGCAGTTATGACTACGAGGGGAATGATCAAAATTAGGATTTATACATGGCAAATAATTCGCATCTGGACGATAATACTTAAGCATATCTTTGACATAGCGATTATATGTCATTATTTTAGGAAGAGAAGTAAAATATCTTAAACAATGCCATAAAAACTCTTTAACGGGATTTTTAATAACATTCTGAAGATATGTATATTCTACTGCCGCCCCATCATATCCTTTATCCAAGGCATCTTTTGAGGCATCCATACCTCTACAAATACCATAGAAATAAAAGCCTTCAAGCCCATTCTCTTTAGCAAGCCTATTCCATGTACTTTTGAATAATTCAAAATCAGGAACTTCAAGAGGAGCAAAAACACCAAAGATGAGTTTGCCATTACATTTCATATAGCGTGGGTCTTTAAATGCAGGAAGCATGGCATTGAAATGGTCAATATAATCTTGCTCACCAGGATATGTTTGTTCCATTAACATTTTATCAGGTTTCGTAGGATCCCATACTTTCTTAAGCCATGAATGATTGGCCCAACAAAGGCAGAAAGGAAAATCAGGTTTTCCTGATTCAACTACCTCTCTGAACACTCTATCTAAAAGACGTTTACCAGCGAACCAATAATGCCAATAGCAGAAGCCTTCAATTCCGGCTTCTTTAGCAAGCTCTACCTGCTTCTCTCGTGTTTCAGGCACACGCAGATCATAATAACCCAAATCTGCAGGAACCTTTGGCTGATGATGTCCGGGGAACAGCGGTTTCGTTCTTCCTACATTAGTCCATTCTGTAAATCCTGGTTGCCACCACTCATCATTTTCTTTAGTTGGATAAAACTGTGGCAAATAAAAAGCTATTAATCTTGGTTTACTCATTGTATAATTTGATTTTTAAATTTTAACTTTATTAATGATTCTTGCAGGATTTCCTACCACCACTGAATATGGTGGAACATCCTTTGTTACGACAGCATTAGCTCCAATAACAGATCCGTCACCAATACTGACACCTGGCAGGATTGTTGCTTTATCGCCAATCCATACATTTTCTCCTATCACAACCTTTCCCTTGGATACTAACAGACGTGATATGGGGGGGTAAGATCTTGTATCTATTGAGGTATCTCCATGAGAATTGTCTGTGATGGTCACCCATTTACCTAACAAGGTATTCTTTCCTATCTTTATAGAATTACATGCAGTTATATGTGCATTTGGTCCAACAATAACTCTCTCACATAATATAATCTGAGGATTAAATGACTGTTCTTGATATTTATCCCATGCACAAAGATAAGTTCCCTTTCCTATAGAAACATGATCCCCAATTTGGATATATTCAGAACCTACCAGTTGAGACAACCATCCTATATAAACTCCATGTCCCATTTTTGCAAAACGATTCTTTACAGCATGGTAATATAAGGAGTCTGCTTTTACACTTAACTTTCTAATTATTGAAAATAAATTCATCGCTAAATCATATTAAAAATACGTTTACAATAGTAACAAACTCTATAAAAATAATATGTCAAAGCTGGGAATTGACAATAGATGCGAGCAGCTTCCTTGCTTTCCGTAGATATCATTTGATTTCGAATCTCAGGATAAAGCAGTTTGGCTTTTTTAAACATTTTTCCATTATAAGCATACAGTACAGCATATTTCTTTCTTGTATAAAAATCATCATAATCTGAGGATTTTACCATTTTTTCCAACTCATCTATAACAGCTATAATGGAAAGCAGTTTTTTCTCTGATCTTTTGTTGGTCAAACTACCAGCATTACTAACCCAATAATGATAAAATGGTCTTTGAAGATGAGCTGCTTTTGCACCAGCTACCAACAGACGGCAGATGAATAAGAAATCCTCGCTCATACATAACCATGAGGGTGTGAATGAAACATGATGCTTTACAATAAAGTCACGGCGTACCATCGAGTTCCAACAAACACAAATGGTCTCAACAGAAATAAGTTTCTTCAATAAGTCGGCACTACCTTTGTAATGTTGCTTCATCACCTGTTCATTCATATAGAAATCGCAAGTAACAATATCAGCATCTGTTGTTAAAGCCTCTGTCAAAAGAGATTCTATCATGTCGGCATCCACATAATCATCAGAATCGGCATGTATCACAAATTCACCAGATGCAGCCTCAAGACCAGTCTGTCGGGCAGAACTTACACCACCATTCTTTTGATGGATAGCCTTCACTCTTGAGTCTTTTGTAGCATATTCATCACAAATAGCAGCACTTCTATCTATGGAACCATCATCTACAAGCAACACCTCAATATTATGATGAGTCTGACAAAGAAGACTATCCACACAACGATGGATATATTTTTCAACATTATAGACTGCTACTATTATACTAACCTTGAATTGATCATTCATAAGTCATCAATTTATTTTGGAACAAATAAAAACTGATTAATTCGTTTGATTACAAAATTAGACACCCCTCTCTCTATGAATCTTTCCGACAAGTGCGAGAATAAAATTACCGAAACAAACGTCAAGCCAAAAACAACAGGGAAAGCATAAGGAAAAGAATGCACTTTTACATAAACATAACTGGTTAATGCTCCCATAATAGGCCAATGGAAAATATAAATACTAAAACTTATTTTTCCAAGATACTGAAGAGGGCGAGACTCTAATATCCGCTGCAGAAAGGGCAACATATAAATGGCAAGTAAAAGCACGATAGCCATCGAAAAATTCATCACCTCGACACTGGCATTAACTGGAAATTTCCACCTTATTATAAGGAACAGGATAAATAAGATTTGCCCCCCCATCAGCTTCTTCGGGGTACAAACTGGCTGTTTATATAAGTAAGAGAACAAAAATCCTATCAAGATTCCCAAATAAAAGATATCACCTATACCAAACAATACTAAGACTACCACAAGCGCTAATAGTTGGCACTTAGGAGACATATTATCTATACCCATACGCACAATTATCGCAATGTAAGTTCCAAAGAACACATATTTCATCATCCACAAAGGAGCATCCCAAAAATCAGGATTAACAGGACTTAATAATAATGCCTTGGTGAAACCAACGATACTAACGGGCCAAAAAGCTGTCTTTAATGTTTCTGAACCAGAAAAATTACCAGCTTCTACATGATAATCGAATGCTCCAAGATGCCACGCTATAAACATAATAATAAACGCTACGCCAAAAGGAACAGCAAAGCGAAAATATCGATTAACAGCCATTTGAGATAAGAGAGCCTTGTCATGAAACTTTCTTTCTACAGACAACCATGCAGTGAAACCACTGATGATAATAAAAAATGCCACAGCAAAGCCACCATCAATAAGCAAGGAAGCATAGGGGTTAGTACTCATCCATGACGGCATAGGGAAACCCATCAAATGATAATGGCAGAGAAACACCATTATAGCACCGATGCCTTTTAATCCATTGAGATATTTGATCTTATTCATTGTTTTTTACTTTCTTCCTATGTTTAACAAAAACTTTTCGACATTTGAACAAATCTTGTTTTCTAAAGAAGCGGAAAGTTTTATTCTTACTTTATCAGCCAAACAACATAAGACAAACATCAAGGCAACAAATCCAAAAACGATTATCAACTGTATTACTGGGCTATAATTCCAACTTAAACATTGAGACAAACAAGAAGCTATCCAAGGATAATATGCCTCGTAATCAGTTATTAAATAAACGGCTACTGCTGAGGTAGAAAAGAACAGGATGAAACCAGATAATTTCTGTGATACTTTTATTTTCAGGAATATACAGAACATGCTCACTGCCATTAACAGATTAAGAGGCGACGAATAATCATACCAGTTAAAGGCTTCAATTGGCTGTACCTTATACCTAACTGCGCAACACAATAAAAACAAGATAACTGGCAAATGAACCTTCGCTTTAAACAAGTCTATATATTTTCCCCCGAACCGCAGCCAACATCCTATCAAATATACATTAATGAAATTGAGAATGTCATATCCATGATGATTGTACAAGGAATCATGCATAAACCATCCTAAATATACATTAATAAAAGTAACAACAAACAATAATTTGTAGAATCCATATTTTGAAATGTGCAGCAGATAGCACTCTATCACAGGCGCAATCAATACCAACAAAAGATAAACTTTCATAAACCACCAGGGAGAACCGCTGAATGGCAAAACTTGCATCCAGTTAAAGCCTGTCCCTCCTATGACAGCAAACAAGGCACCAAGAACAACTGCATAAAACATGACAAGCGAACAGGTCTTCACCACTCCCTTTAATGAATGACGAATACCAAAATAACCTGTTATCAAAACAAACAAATTAACATGAAAGGTAATATATGGCATGATTCTAACTAAAACTCCACCAAGCTGATTGGATTCTTTAGAAACTAATGGCAGGAAATGTCCATTAACATGCCATAAGCATATTAACATCATGGCAAATATACGAATCAATTCAATATTTAAATTTCTTTTTTTCTCCATTTTAATTATATTTATGTTGTATTACACCTTTTATTCTCACAAAGAAATCTCTTGTTCCTTGAGAGAAGCATAGGAATTCACCAAAAACAAAAACAGTAACTATTATAGCTACAACCAAACTATAGCCACCGAAAACAAAATAGCTTGAAAATCTATGAGGCAAAAAGAATGCAAACAGATAATCAAAGGCAATAACATCTATTACGATTACTATATATCTAAAAACAACCCTTCTGAAATATATCATTACTGAACTTTTCAATCCATCATGAAAAAGAAGAATTGGTTTCCATATACAAATAATAATTACCTGAGAAAGGATACTACCCAAGATAACTCCTTCATAGCCTATCAAAAATCCTAACCCCAATGCTGCTGCAATATTGATTGCACCCTCTACCATAGGTGCCCATATATCACGAAATATTCCAAAACCACTTATATATTGATCTACAGTACTACGGGTAATGAATATGCTTTGATCAATAATTAGAAGTATTAAAAGAAAATTTCCAAGTACATATTTCTCTCCCAACCACAAAGCGATAAAGGGATGAGAAAGGAAATAGACACAAATAAAGGCTATAGCAACCATACAAAAGCGAGAATCATACAACTCCCAAAAACGCCTTTCAATTTTTTCTTTGTTTCCTTCTGCTATTAAATTTCCAATCGCAGCACCAACACTACTATAAACCATACTGATGACATCTTTCAGTTTTCCAACTATCAATAGATAATTGGCATAATATGCTACTATAGAAAGCGTTGAAAAGGCATACATGATAAATGGAGTTCCTTGCAGCAACAATACGGACGTGATTCTATGAAAGAAAATTTGCTTTGTTTTTTTAATAACCTCTGGATATTCTTTAAACAAACTCTTTCCTTTACTTTCAACAGTCTTTAACCAAGGATATTCCTTTGAAATAGTATGATTAAGCCACCAACAACTGAATAATGTAGAAAAGAGACTGGTTCCTACATAAAAGAGGAAAGGATTGGGTACTACTGGCAACAAAAATATCTGCAACAGCTTTAATGCCGCTCCCATACCTGTAGTAACTCTTGTTACCTTATACCCCTTCTGATCAGTATTAAGAACAATTTGTCGATAATTAACAAAATAGCCCAATAAGGAATTAAAAAGAAAGACTCCAAAAATAGCATAGGCATACCAAAGCGGTAATTCCATGCCTTTGAAGATTTTTGGAAAAAAACATAATAAAACCAAAGATCCTGCTATAACCATAAAGGCTATTTTTCTATATATCCAGCCTTGCAGGGTAACTATCCGATTGATTTCATTAAAATTTTTTGAAAATAATGGTTTATAAAGGAAATAGGTAACCGACATACCTATGCCTAATTCTGCTAAATTGAGAAAACTGAGAAGGTTTCCTACTGTCGATTCCAATCCTACAACTTCCGAACCAAGATAATCAAAAAAGACTTTTCTTGACCAGAAGCCAAGTATCATAAAAACTACATAATAGAAAAATGATACTTGGGCATTTTTAATACTTTTTGCTGTTCTGGATTCCGCCATTTTATCCTAAAAACTTTGATTAATTTTAATATTCAGACAAATCTTTACCGACTTTCATCTCACCTTTGAGTTTCTTCTCTATAATGCCATGCTTATACAAGGTTTGAATGAGAGAATTTGAATAATTATTGTATATAAGCAAGTACGGCCAGTTTTCTCCATCATTCTCAACATGAGGGACAATAATACTGACGTTATCAACTCCATTCTTTTTATCGGCCTCAACAACTTGTTTCAAAATATCGTAATTGACACGCTGAAGTGTATTTAATGTATAATTAAAAGGCACATCTGTATTAATACGCAAATCTGCAAATGTTGGAAGCGAACGATTTACCTGAGAAAAAAGAATCAATAACAAAACAGGCAATAAGATTATACTCTTCTCCCAATAACGGGTTATTTTGACGATTCCTAAAACTGCCAAGACGATAATTGGGAAAAATACCGCAAAAAGTAAATCAGGACGACTCGAATAACTTGGAACAGATTTAGCTGACACTAAAACAACATAAATTACCGTAATTACCGATGATAGCAATAACTGGATGGTGAATAAAGGCAAACGCTTTTCCTTTTTTAAAGCATATACACCAACAGTAAGTGCAAAGAATACAAGCAAGACAAAGAACACGTTATATCTAACCGCCAATATTGAATGTATAGAAGTTACAAGTTGAGAGGTAAAACCCACAGTTTGAGCCTCTTTGGCAAGATAAGCAGCACGTGGCCCCATCAACTCCATCAAATTTACAAAGAGCCAGAAGCCAATGATACCAAAAAACCAAATGTTTTGTTTTACAAACGAAATATATTTCTTTGCTTTCTTTTTACCAAAGGGCATTGTTGTCAGACTCTGCGTACCTAAGAAGATAACAAGAATGTCTGAACAAAACAGATTAGAACAAATGGCAAGATATACAACTAATAAGAGCATACCCTTCTTTACAAAATTAAAGTCGTTACCATGCAACCAATCATTTTTCAACAGACTCATAACCAACATTGCATTTACAACGTTAGGAATCAAGTAAAAATAATGACACGTAAGGTCATTACTATAGAAAAGATGAACATTAGCAGTATCTTGTGTCCGGAATATCAAGTAATGAAGCAACAAGAACAACAAAGACAGCATCATTGCCAATTTCTTTTCTACAGAAAATCTTTTATACAAAAGATGATAGAACATTCCTACATAGGAAGTAAGAAATATACTAATAACAAAAGAATGTAATATCGTTTGCGATAAAAAATAGTCATGACACAATGGATATATCAAAAAAGAAGCTAATTCTGACACCAAAGGCATTAAAAATTCCGGGAAAACTCTTGACGGATTCCATGCATGGATAGAAGGAAGAGCTATACGATTAGCTGACATAAACATCCAATCATCAGAATTGTATGGAATAAGAGGATGAATTACAATATAGTACAGTAGGAAGAACATAAATAATCCTACAAAGAATGCCACTGGCAGATAATTTTTTCTATTCATTTTTACTTAACTTAATTTATTCCTGTTTATATTTAATCTTGTTTTTTATACTTTTTCTTCTATGAAATATCTTGGACGTTGCTTTACTTCTGTATATATTTTACCTATATAAAGTCCTGTTATGCCAACACCTGTCGTTATAATACCTCCTATAAACCATAATGACACCAACATAGAAGTCCAACCTTGTATTGTCTCACCTCTGAAATATTTTATCAAGGCGAAGAATATCATCAAGACTGCAATAAAAGTCATTGTCAATCCCATAAAGGTAATAAACTTCAATGGTGCTACAGAAAAAGACGTAATTCCATCAATGCTGAAAGCTAACATCTTCTTTAATGGATACTTAGACTCTCCTGCCTCACGAGCCTTACGGTCGTAATACACAAAGCCTTCTCTAAATCCAAGCTCTCGAACGATGGCACGCAGGAACAGATTTCGCTCAGGATATTGCATCAAGGCCTTCAATGTACGATTGCTCATCATACGAAAATCCGCATGATTGTATATCACTTCCTTATCCGCCATCTGCATAATCTTATAAAAAGCCTGCGCTGTAAATCTTTTGAAGAAGGTATCTGTCTTGCGCTCCTTTCTTACACCATATATGATATCTTTCCCCTCCTTGAGTTGCTTTACCATATCAAGGATAACATTCTCATCATCTTGTAAATCAGCATCTATGCTAACCATTGCATCACAATGATCTATAGAAGCCTCCATACCTGCCCAAAGAGCATTTTGATGTCCACGGTTATGGGATAACTTGATACCACTAACAAAAGAATGTTTTTGGGCAGCTTCTTTTATCATGACCCATGTGTTGTCTTTACTGCCGTCATCAACCAAAAGGAGCATTGTGTCAACATTAGTTTCACACTTGATTTTCTCGGCAAGCTTACCAAGAACATCTATTGTCTTATGTAAGACCTCTTGCTCATTATAGCAAGGTATAACTATATTTATTTTCATAAAAAAAAGCAATTAATAACCATTTCTTTTACACAACCTCAGAACCACCTTTATTTAAAGGCGATTCAGGAGTTGTTAAAAAAAATGATTGAATTTAACATGTAATTTTGTATAAAGTTTATCAAAGATTGGTATTAGCTGCTTGCTGATACCCTTGGTGATTGGGTACAAACGTGTACCGCTACTACCAGCTAATACTATTCCTTTCATAAATGTTATCTCCTCATTAACTTTGCTGCAAATTCCAAGAAATCTGCAACATTTTTGAAATCATCAAATTGTTGGCAATACATACTTGCATAAGGTTCAGGAAACCTACTGCGTATATCAGCCTTTATCATATTTGCTAAAACCTCCTTTGTGTAAGATTTCAGCAATTCGTTGTATTGTTCTTCGCTCATAATATTCTCTATTATTTCAACATTCTTGCTATAAGCATCGCCTCATAAACTACGATACAACCATCAAGAATCGTATTCGAAAAAACGTATTCATTGCTATTCGCTTGTTGTTATTTCCTGACTTTGACTATGCGTCACCCATTTTTACCATTTCTATCAAATCTTCCTTGGATATTCCAAATGAATCGGAAAGATAATGTATATGTGGTCTGCCACCCTGTTTCCCAGGCTCTTTCCCTTTCAATCCTTTGAAAGTTCGGAGGAAACAATGCCAATGAGTACTATTATCAAAAAATTGCACGATTAGTACTTCTGCCTGTTCTATAATTGTACGCATTTGTTCTTCCGTTAGTGTTGTATCTCCGCCATATTCCTATGTTTCGTCATCATTCAAATGCATAAAAGCAGGTAGTTTCTCTTTTTTTACACTTTTAGGTTCACCTTGCCATGTATAATGACTAAACTTATATCCGCACTTTTCTGCAAAATCAAATATTGCAGCTAACTGTGCCTCTATAAGCTGTACACCTTTCAACAAACGTATCGATCTTTTTTGCTCAGTTCTTTTTGAAAGATGCTTTCAAAACAAGGATCGAACTTTTCACTTGAATAGGTCTCATACGTTTGTGTAGCCATCTTTAAAGCAACAACATCTATAATTTCATCATCAAAAGGAAAAGGGCAATTCTTGTCATTTTCAAGATATGCCTTCAATGCGGGAACCATAGAAGATGCGTGAAATTTTATCATTGTTTCACGAAATGAAACATTTTCCACATTGTCCATATGATTAGCAATCAGTTGCTTGTTGCTATCTTTGTAGCTATATGTTGACATCTTCTTTTGATTTAAATTCTACAGCCCATTTATTCAACATCTCTTTCCATTCCTCCTTTGCCTTATCTTCTTGTCTCATATCTATTGCCTTTTGAATAACCATAAGACATTCTTTGTCTTCCATATCATGCAAGATGCAAGCTTTATTCCAAAGAAAAGAAGACTTATAATCCGTATCAGAAACCTTAGTTATGGCTTTATCTATATTTTCTATAGCTTGAGGATACTCTTGAAGATTCTGATAGTTTTTTGCCAAATTTTGATAATAAAATTCACTATCCTTGTCATCAAAATAGGCAGCAAAATCTAACGCCTGATCCCATACTCCTGCATCCATCAATAACTCTTGATAACGCTTACGCATGTAATCTTTACGTTGTCCTTCTCCTTTTTCCTTCAAATTCAATAACCCAAAGTAATATTCTGCCTCTTTAAAAATCCTTTTAGCCTTATCAGAACTTTTATCTATCTCCAACTTATATTCTACAGCTTTCAAGTTAGCATATGCTTGAATATAAACTTTATCAGAGCTGGCAGCAGGCAGTTCTTGCAACAACTCAAAAGTCTTACGCATAAACTCTGGATTTTTATAAGCAAAAGAAAAGGCAAAAGAGCCTAAAGTTGGAACAGCCTGATTGTTGAAGTTCACCAAAGCGATCATAATTACTTTCGAAAAGTTACCAAAGTCACTCTCTATATACTCCTCAGCTAAGTCAGAATAAGCTTTCTTTGACAAGAAAAAAGAATAGCAAGCCAAGACAATTGTCATAGGGACATCGTCTCCTTTTATATTATCATTCAATATGGTGGAAACATATTTATTCGCCTTTGAAAGATCAGAAGGTTTTGAATTGTGAGCGATTTTTGCGAGCTGTAGCATAGTTGCGTATGCTTTAGGACGAATTGCTAATGCTTGTTCAAAATAAGGTTTTGCTTTTTCTCCATCCCCCAACTTAACATATAATTTTCCTATATGATGCAACAATTCAAACTTGATGTTCTCATCTGTAGTCTTTTTTAATTCTGATTCTAAGTCCACAATCATATTAATTGCTTTCTCGCTAAAATCTTCCCTATTGGATGCAGACAACTCGATTTCATTTTTATCTGCTTGAAGAAGGCAATCATACAAAGAATTGGCTGGTTGCAAAGTTAACTCGTTTATCAGAGACAGATATTTTGCAGAATCGCCAAAGGTATTTTCTGCCTGAAGACGAGAATACAAGATGACTTTCTTTTGTTCCTCTGTCGTATCAGCATTATGGTATACCTTATCTATAAAGGAAAAATTATGATGAAATAATGTAAAGAAAGGAATATCCTTCTGACGATTTTTCTTATCTAAATAACATGAAAGTTTGTCTGCGAGTTTCTTCAAATCTGGTTTATTTGCAATACATTTCATGGCATCCAAGACCACTTGGTGTATTCTGAATGTATAAGCATCCTCCTGTTGCAGGATAGAATACCAACATAGATTTTTTAGTCTAATCGGATTAACTATCTCTCGCAAAATATCAGATGATATAGCCTGACAATCTATGTAAGACAACAAATCCAGTTCGGCAGCATACTTATCATAGATTTTTCTGACTATTCGCTCAGACAATCTTTGATTATGTTCATCCTCAAGATTTTGCAAAACACCATCAGACAACAATTCACTAATAGAGAACAAGTCATCTTTCGCCGAGGCACAAATCATATTCACTGCCAAAGGATAACCTGCCACTAAAGTTACAAGTTGTTTTCTCTCAGCTTCAGATATACCAAGCCCAAAACTGTCTATATACTTACAGATTAGTTCATCTTCCATGCAAGGAAGTTTATATGTAAGGGCATCGCTAAGACTTTGCTTCAAGCTGGTTATTATACATTTTGACTCATGCTTGTTTGCATTTTGAAAATCCTCATTAAGTTTAGCAACATTTTCGTTCAAGTTATCAACGATTACCAAACTCTTATAATTTTCTAATACGAATCTAAGATTGACCTCATAGCCAAATCTGCATAACTTAACGGAATCTAAAGATTCATATTCGCTTCCATTGATCCAAAATAAAGATTCAAAATTTTGACTAATATCCTTGGCTACTTGTTTAGCGAACTCTGACTTACCGATACCGCTGACACCTACAATCTCTACTATAGATTGCGCCTCCAACAAAGCTTGAAAGGCTTTACTTTCCTTATCTCTTTGCACATAATGAAGCGAAGATTGCGGTATGCAATTACGTTTAGGAAAGATGTCATAGAACCGGCTACTTTCAGTAAGATATTGCCAAACTTCATTGCATCTTGGTGCATAGACATTCTCATAGATTGTTTCAGCAATCTTTTCTACATCATAAATCTTGACTTCAAAAGAAGGACTTTCTGCATTTATCTTAGTGGCAAGACCAGTATGTTGCGCATCGCTAGCACGCTGATTAGAAAAGAGGTAAAGTACTTCACATAATGGATTATTCTTCTCGGTACCACGAATATCTCCCATTGGCTTCTCAAAATCTGCTTTTGAGAAATAATCTGTGTCCGTGCCACTTTGCCCAACAATCTTACAGTCTTCTGTCTTTATATCTACAGCATAAGACACAGGCTTGCCATTCAGATTGCATCCTTTATGCAGAATGTCATCGTCATTAAGAATCAAGCGTAAGACAACCTGACAAAAATCCTCAAACTGAGTGCCATTGAAACTTGACATATCTCTGACTATAGCATTTTTGAATTGCTTTGCAAGCATTCTTGTTTCTTCCTTTGCCATAATTGCTTCAGTCTTTAAATGTATATTTCTCCTGCATTTCTCTCAATGAGCGGATGAATTCATTGACATAGTTATCATTGACAACTTTATCATCTACATTTTTCAATAAAGACAACATAGAATTAATGTCCGCCTTCAGTTCTTTACCTACTTCTACAGCTTTTTGATATTCAATATTCATAAGAATTTCCCATAAAATGTAAAATTCTTGATTAGAACGACTGAAATTGGAAATTCTTTTTTTGTTTAGTATATCATTAAAAGTGTCTTTACTTGGATTGCCATCCAGCAAAACATCCTTTATTACATCTATAATACATGCAGTTCTATCTATGGCATTCAAAAAGAGTTGCTTTTCCACACTTTTATCTTCCAAACCGTCCAAAACGTTGGTTATAGCATACTTTGTTTTTATTCTACAAGTAAACTTTTCCAAACGAGGATAGAAGCCTAAAACTTTCTCGAAATCCCCTGTTTTGAAATTATTATAACACAAAAATGATAGTATAGTAATCAACTCTTCATTTTGCATTCTATCCAAAGATTCTCCGTTATCATCAAGCTTTGGCATAATGGCATAAAACCAATTGCGGTATCTTTTCGTAATTTCTTTAATTTTCTCAATTACATCTCTATCACAAGTAGAGTTCCACATTTCAAAACTATTCTGCTTGATTGGATATGGCTTGTTATTTAATCTGATGAACAGATCGGTAGGTTCAAACTTAGGATTGAGTTCCTGTTGAATCTCGATTTCATCCATATCAAAGTCTAAGATTGTGTCCTCAACCTCATTTATTATTTCATGATAGCTTTTTCCATTATAATTCGGCAATATTCTTAATCCCTTTAAGCGGAAATTATTATTGATGGAAAAAGACATCTTACCATCTTCATCCTTGTATTTCTCTCCCAAGAAACCTAATATGGTCAATAAGCGTTGCTGGCCATCTATCACCTCCTTTATCCCATCCTCACGTACATAGATAAATAGTGGCGGTAATTTTATACCCAGCAGTATGCTTTCTATAATTGACGAGGCTTTTGTGGCATTGATTTTCTCCTGACGTTGGTATGAAGGTCTGATCAAATACTTCTGTTCCTGAACCTCTCGCAGAATTTGGTCAATTGGCTTAGACACAGGACTTGGCTTGGAAATTCTCAACTGTGATAGTTTTTCCATAGACAATTCTGCTTGCTCCTCTGTCTGCTGCAAGTTCTTCTGAGTTTGAGAGAAATTGGCATTTCGCAGATATATCTCATATTTTAACCCAAACAATTTATTCATCAATTGAGCCATATCCGTAAACCGCCCCATTATGTTTCCGTAATAATGGTCCGATTCTGTCTGATACACGTCTTTACTTGATTCACAATGCTTCCTCAGTAATGTCTCATTCTGATTCAAATCAAAGGTAATCCCTTCACGGCGCATTATCGATATTGCCCAAATAAAGCATTCATAATAATTGGCACTACCATTAGGTGAAATTGCATAAACCTTGCCAATGTCTTCAAGGAGTCCAGTCTCTATTGCCTCTAAATCATCTCCATTTTCTTTGCAAGTTTGGACAAAATTATCATATAGTAGTTCTATCAACAAACTTTTTCCAGAATTGGCATATTTAGAAATAGGAATTTTATCAAGAACCAGCAACTTTCTTAGCATAGAAGTCATGTCTGCAATTAAATCCTTTTTCTGTCTGTTGCTATTTTGGAAAAAACATTTCTTTACAAGACTAAATACAGCCTCTTCCTCCAACTTTTTCTTGAAAAAATCTGTAAAATCATCCTTGTCGTACTTTGCGTTATCTACCTCAGATTGAGTAAGAGGTGTTATACCTGAATTATATCTTCTGAAGATTTCTTTTTTGACCTTATCTTCAATAGATGGTGAAACATCAGGTATTCCAACTATTTCAAATTCGAAAATACGAATTTTTGTATCATCGAAAACCTGTTCAAACTCAGAGCTAAGCGTACTATATTTTTTACCTGCTAAAGCCTTTAAGTCCATCAATCCAGACGCATACAATGAGAAATTATCCTCACGAAACCTTTTCAAGGTCTCAAAACGTTGTCTGCCATCAATCACCTCTATTTGTGTTCCTTTTTTGAAAAATACTATTGGAGGAATTTCCGTACCCAAAAAGATACTTTCGATAAAGAAACTTTTCTTATCTTTTTCCCAGACATAATTACGCTGGTAATAAGGATTGTAGATGATACGCTTCAAATATCGACTACTCAAAAGTGTTGCCACAGAAACAGTACGAGCATCTTTTTTAAGCTGGTACTTAAATATGTTCTCTATTGTTTTACTATTCATCGTCTTTGTCTATTATAATTTTACGTATCAACGAATTATCAATTTTATATTGAGTTTGCTCAAAATCTGTATGTGGTAATACATTATCAGTTTGCTCTATCGCTCCCTCACTTCCTCTCATTTGCGAATTGAAAAGCAAATCAAACAACAAATACCTGAAACAGATTCGCAAATCATGAAAGACTTGGTTATTATGGCAATCAATCAAGGATATACATACATCATCTATATATTCTAAGTTGATTGCTATTCCTAATGGTTCATACATATATTCCGCATTTTGCTCATCAATATTGTCGCAAACCTCATTGATAAAAACTTTTATCTTGGGAGAACAGAAATCATAGAAGCGTTCTATCTTCATTAATTTTTGAACTCCGTAATTCTTAAAGCGATTTCTAATTTCAAACTTATGTAAAGGGGACAAATGCTTCAGTATATTGTATTCGTACAGCAATTGCCTTGATTGCCCTGCATATCTCGAATGGCTATTATAATACAAAACTAAAAGCTCTTCTTCTGTCAATTGGGAACGTATAATTTTGACATACTTCATCTTACCTACTTCATCGCCGATTGGAGCTGACAAAGCTAAAGTCGCCAATCTATAAAATGTTCGAAAATAATGAGAAAGAACAAAGTTGTTAGACATAACAGTTTTGCAATATTCTTGCGATGCTGTCTCATAAGCCTCATATTCACTCTTCCCTGAAAGTTGTCTTATCTGTAAATTATTAGATATTTGACTTAGAAAATCATTCAATATAGATTTCCCATTTGATTTCTTTTCCGTTATTGTTGTTTTAATCTCCAAATAAATATTGAAATAAGAATAGAAGTTACTATCAAATTGCTGCATTTTCATCATTTCCAATTGCTTCTCATATGCACGACGAGATTGTTGAAGTTCGGAAACTTGATTCTGAAATTCCTCTGTTTGCTTCTGTAAAGACCTTTGATTAATACGTACATCTTTTCGTTGTTCTCTTAAAGCCAACAAATAGAGTAAAGATGCAGCAAATGCCAAAATCGTACCAATAAAACCACCAACAAAATCTCCAAATTGTCCAACTTTCTCTTCGCTCATAGTTGTCGAGAAATGCCAATCTCCACAAAAAATAAAGAATAAGGCAGAAAAGAACAAGGCGGTGAAAGCTACAGCGACTATTATCACTGAGAAAGACTCAACGTATAACAATCTCCTAAATTTTGCCAACTGGCTAAAAATGAATCTTTTCATAATTAACAAAATCGTCAATGATTAGAAATTCTATTACTTCATATACTGTAAACCACCAATACAGCGTCCCCACTATTTATCAGCGGGTTAGCCGTACCAGTATTTTTGAATAAAGTTTTGATTTTCTAAAATTTAACAATCAAGCGACGGGTTGGGATGTCTTCGTTACCTCAGCATCCGTACCATCTTCAAAATGGCGAACATAGTCACATGGCAGGAACGAGGCATAGTACTTGTCTTCTTCGTTTATATTCATTTTGTCCCAAACTTTAAATTCGGGGCAAAGGTATATATTTTTATTAACGTACGCAAGACGGCCCTAAAAAGACTGCTTACGTTTTTATATTTATTTTTTCGAAAACCCACCCGTCCTCCCTTACCCTTTAGGGAGGGTCCACCTCTCATCTCGGTCTTCTTCAATAGTCTTTACGACCCCTTCGGTTCCCCTTGTAGGGGACAGAAACGGTGCTCAAACCGCTACGCTATAAGGTTGGCGGACCATCAGAGCTCTGCGCCAGGTTTTTGTGCGGGATGAACCGCAGGGGTGTGTTGGCTGCTTATAGCTTGCTGACATTGCTCATTAGGGACAGAAACCCATTCTACCCCCGCAGGGTGAAGACTTGCTGAAACGGTTGGTTGTCCGGGAGGAGACCATATTGCAGAAAGGACTCTATACGTTACTCTGAAGACGGTCTAAGATGGCTGCTTACATTTAGCTATATTTTTTATAGTTTCTATCAGAATGATGCAATAGGCTTCAACTGCTTACGAAGCCGCTTTCATTGCTCCACGAAATAGGCTTCATTGACTATCGAAGCCGCTTTCGTTTTTCGAGGAATTTCTATTGTCTATCATTTCGCACATTACGTAGGCTCTTGTTGTTGATGTCATAGTGATCGCCCACTACATACTTGCTGTGGTCTAACTCGTCAGTGATGTAAGAGGTGGTATAGATAAGTTGGTAGGAGTCCGTAGGGTATTCTTTCAACTTGTCTATCAGCGTATATTGGAATTTCTGCGCTCGCTCTTTCTCGATTCCCTTGTCCTCCATGTTGTCGGCAAAGATGAAGCGAGGGTAGCGCATCCAATCGATGTCCAAAGAGGCAAAAAAGAGGGAGAACCTTGCCACTAACTTCAAGAAGAAAGTGGAGGAGGCACTGTACTTGGCGAAACGGTCTTGGAGATAGACTATATTGTTGGAGAAATCCACCTGAAACTCGGAGGGGCTGGCTTCGGAGAAAGCTCTTTGACATTCTTGGTCGTGGTGCAGAAAATAGACACCATGCTCCTGCATTCTTTCCAACACCTTTGAACGGCGTTGGTCTTGGCTCGCCATCTTGGCTTGAATCAGATTTTTGGTCTTGACAAGTTCTACTTCCAAGCCTTTTTGCTCTGCTACTTTTTGCTCGTATGTCGTTGCCAACTCCAACAAGGTATAATATTGACTCAACTCACCCTGCAGCAAGCCTTTCTTATAGATAAGGTCTTCTATCGCCTCTGCCATGCTGCTGCGTACATTTCCCAGCATCTCGTCAAGCACTTTCCGTGCCGTCTTGTATTGGGAGTGTAAGCTACGCAACTTTGACTTGAGATGCATCTTCTTTTCCTCGTCATTGCGGAGTATCAACTCCGATTCCTTGATTTGGAACGTCAGCTCTGAGATGAGACGTTTCGCCTGAGCTATGCCAGTCTTGTTCTCAATGGGCGATTTACAAAGGCGGCAAGTTCCATCCGGCACGTCCTCTGGCAATGGAGACAGACATTCGGGACAATACTCCAAGCGCAGACTACCCAATATCTCTCGGGTGTTGACGGAATGGTTCAATGCCAATTTCTTCCTTTCCAACTCTGATATAAACATCGTGGAGTCCTCTATTTCATGCTCCAACATGTCAAGCTCGTCTTCCACCGCCGCACACTCATGGTTCAAACGACGAACCTCTGCCTTTTGTCTGTCGGTCTCTGTTCTTTTCTGCTCTTTAATTTCCTCGCCTTGCCTCTTCTTGGTGATATCTTCGGATATTTTGCCTATCTCTTGGTTCTTGTATTCAATCAGTTGGCTGATATGCTCCACCGACCGCATCTCTGGCGATAAGGAGGATTCGAGGGAACGAAGGGAAGCCTTGGCATCGATAATGGCTACCTCCAACTCCTTCTGGCGTAGCTTGGCTGCATAAAGGTCGGAGTCGAAGATACCCATCAGCAGGTCTGCCACCGTCTCACGGTTGGTCTGCTTGTCAAATGGGTCGTACAAAAACAACGAAGATGTAGGTGACTCTTGGTCGATGTACAGGAGTCGGAGCAACTGGTACATGGTGATGTTGTTGTCCCCCTGCACGATGGGCATACCCATTACCTCGAACAGTTCGTTGCTGAAACTGCATCGGGTAGGCATGGTCTTGTAGCCAAAGGTATTCCATTCGCATGTATCAGCCAAGACCTCGTCCATCGATCCCCAATAGATGGTCATCCCCCGCTGCCCCAGGATTCTGCCCTCTTTGTCTTTTTCTATAGGACGCGAGAGGGTGATGACCGCCTTACCAATGGCGACCTCCACCATCACCTTGGCACAGTTGCGCACCTCAGGCACAAAATGGGTATAGTCGCCTCCCAAAGCATAGAAGAGAAGTCTCATAACTGTGGATTTACCGCTACTGTTGGTTCCACGGATGATGTTGACTCCATGATGGAATTGCTCATCGTAAGCCACCTTGCCCGTCTCGGTAAGCACATAAAGTCGATTGACAAAGAAATTAGCAGCCATCGTATTTTGATTCTAAAAGTTTGGTTCGGTATTTCAATCCATAATTTCCATTGAGGGGTGTGGTGCGAAAACAATAGCACAGCCATGATATGATGTTGCTTTCTGCTGCTGGCATCATCTCCAACTGTGACAGTACTTGCTGCATCTTTCCGAAGTCTATGATCTTGACCCGATGCTCTAAAAGCAGAGAAGGACTTATCAGTCCATAGCTTGCCAAATGGCTGAGTGCTATCATCTGATAGGGTCGAAGACGCTCGAAGAGCCGGCGATCATTGGAGGATGTATTATAGGGGTTCTCCTTTTTCTCAACGTACTGGGTCAGACGTTTTCTGAAGTTTTCCTCCGTCCGTTTAAAACGTATCTTATAGGTCTTGTAGGGAAAGAGAAGATAGAAATCGTAAATACGAAGACGGTCAACCTCGATGATTTCGCCTACTCCGAAATGACGAAGAATATTCAGCATGCGATAGATGCCATTAAAGGGGTCGAAAGCGGGATTATACATCATAGTCGGTCCAATTGATATGACAGTTGCCTGTCAGATAATATAGCATTCCAAAGATGTCGTCCTCGTTGTAACAGAGACAAGCATCTGCTGCTCCATTTTCGTTCAGTTCATTCATGATAGGAAGTATGACCTGCTCATAGACGGCCCGCTTGATATCGGTAAGGGGTGTCGCCTGCTCGATGAGGGGCATCACGTATGTATCGAAACAGCTGCATACCTTAGCAAACAGGTAGCTGTCGATGCGCTGGGCTGATTCATAATATTGAAATTTAGTTGATTTCTTGGCAAAATACTGTTTTAAGCGACGTGCCTGCTCGATGGCTTTCTCGGAGAATCCACCATCCTTCAGTTTCTGATCCAGACCTATGGTATGGGGAAGCTTGGTCTTGTAACGTCGAATGTCGTCGAACTTCTTCTTCAGTTTATTGTCTTTCTCAAATTCATCATTCAACTTACGAAACCAACTGGCCAGACGACTTTCTGCTTTATCCTGATGGATGGTATTGAATATGGCCTGCTTTGCATTGGGACTGTAGTTGCCCACCTGCTGTATATGCACATCGTCAAAATGATTGCCTGTGCCAGGATCTCCATTGATATCTATTTCCATGATAATTAGTATTTAAAGGTCAGGGGGATATCAGTCTGCCAACAGGTCTCTCACCTTGGCTGCTATGGTACTGTCGGTTGGCTGTATGCCCAACTGATTGCGTACGGAATGTTCCTTGTCATGCTCCAAGGCTTTGGTCAACGTCGTGGCATTGTGCTCGTCTATGACATTCTCACTACACATTATACATATTATATTGGCTATGAGATTGCGATTGAAGGTGGTGTTCTTCTGCTTGCCAGGCTCATAGACAATGGCTTCCACCTCGGGTATGGCAAGAATGGAATGCCACAAGGTCTCGTAACGGTTCTTCCACTCCTTGCTAACGAAGGGCTTCAAATGAGCTACATAATCCATAATCTCAGCCTTGCGCTGTTCTTTCTCTGCTCCTTCCATAGCTTTGTCGACTGACGCTGCTGGCTTTTGTTTGTCACCGTAATTATTATTGATGACAGTCGTGGCATTGGGTACGTAGTTCTGTACTGTACCTATATGTATCTCCTGAAAGGTATTGCCTGTACCTGGATTGCCTTTTATGTTGATGTCCATAATGCTTTCTTTTATTTGTTATAAGATGTTGTATTTCAAGGTGAAAGAAAGAAGAAACTTTCATGCAACTTTCTTCCTTGCTTTCGGCTTTTGGATGTTGTACCTTTGCATCGCAGTTCAGAAATAAAGTTTAACTTCTGCCGGGCGTAATGACTGCTTGCGCAAATACCGAGTCCCATACCGGCGATGGGCAATCGAATGATTAACTATTCTGTATTCATGTTGCCTAACCCTGTAGACAAGACGGCTGCTCCTAAGGCTTATGCCAAAGCTCAGGCTAACGAGGTGATGACTTTCCGCAACTTTACGCAGCACATTGCTGACCATGGTGGTTATTCACGTGGTAAGGTAAAGGGTATCGTATCCGACATGTGTGCATGCTTGGTGGAGATGCTCTTGCAAGGCAAGAAGGTACAACTTGACGAGCTGGGCGATTTCTGGCTTTCACTCACCTGCGAAGGTGCAGAGAACTGCGAGGCTTTTTCGGCTGACAACATCAAGGGAATCAACATCATCTTCTCTCCCGGTGTGGACTTCGAGAACCTCATCAACAAGGCTGAGTTTACCCCTGTGGCAAGCCGTGCCGCTCAGGCAGCTACCTTGAAGGCTGAAAAGTTGGGTGTCAAGACCGTCGATCTGGAGGCTGCCAAGAAGAAGAAACCAAGCTCTTCCGAAAATGGTGGCAACAATCCCTCTGGTGGAAACACTCCAACTGGCGGAAACCCTTCAGGTGGCAACACTCCAGCAGGCGGTGAGAACAGCGGAACTGAGGGAACCGAAGGCACCGGAGATGGTGAATAATCCCGAATGAGAAATGCACTGCGCCCGAGTGCGATCGGGCGCAGGCACAAACTACACTATTTTAATTTTAAAATCAAATGCATATGAATAATCAAAATGAAAATTTCAACAATGGTTCCAAGAAGATTTCTTGGGTATCTATCATGAATGCTGTTGTACAGGCTATCATCGCTGCGCTGACTGCACTGGGCGTAAGCTCGTGCACAAGTGCTCTCTTTTAATGTTTTGCACCCACAAAGGTGTTGTCTTAACTTCTTTACTCCTTAATTCATCAAAAAATGATTCAAGAAAGATTTCCTTTATCGATTGGGGAGGAGCTGGTGCGTAATGAACGCACGCTCCTCGCCAGAGTGGAGGACGGCAAACTGATGATGAATGCCGACTCCGTGAAGTTTTTGGTCTTGCACTGCTCGGCTACTCGATGCAACCAGGACTATAGTGTGGAACAACTTCGACGCGACCATAAGAGCCGTGGTTTCTATGATGTGGGCTACCACTTCTACATCCGCAAGGATGGTAGCATGACGCAACATCGCTTCCTGCTCGAAGTGGGGGCGCATGCGAGACCTTTCAACCGTTGTTCTATCGGTATCTGCTACGAGGGTGGACTGAATGAGCATGCGCAGCCTTGTGATACTCGCACGCCTGAGCAGACGGAAAGAATCGTTGATGTGCTGTCTCGTCTTCACCGTCTGTTTCCGAAGGCGAAAATCGTGGGGCATCGTGATTTGCCCGGCACCACGCCTAAGGAATGTCCTTGCTTGGATGCTCACGCTCTGTTTGGCTGGATCGAAGAGCTGTAATCATGAATAATGAAACAAGGAATAGTAGAACTGTTTTGGTCGTTACGGTCTTTCATCTCCTTCTCAAAAGCCTGGGCTGTCTTGTTGTGAAAAAACAAGTAGCCCCAGGGCACTCCTTCTATACCTGGATCCGATTTGTCATCAGCCCCAGTAACGTGGATGCCCTTTGGTAAGCGTTTGCTTACGTCGGCTGTAGAAGGAGAATCCAAGCAATCCTGCGTCATTTTCTCCTTTTACTTTATGTCTTTTGCTGCAACCATACATAATGGTTGTCGTAGCTTTGTCGCTTTTTTCATAATGTGCATCATCTGAATTGTATAATTGAGTTTTTATTTGGCACGCAGCCTCTGCACATGTGTCTTTATTTTACATTCATCACCCTTTCTTCTTAGGAAAGGGCGAAATTATTGCAAAAGTACAAATATTTTTTGGATTTCGTATCAAATCTTAGCATTTTCTGCTTACGATTCCCCAAAAATGAACTTTAGTAAGTTCAGAAGTTATAGCCAACAGCCTTTGTGGACTTGAAAATAAACATAAAACATTCCCACTATAGGCTTATGGCTTTAACTTCTATAATTTCGACATTTGCGAAAGTTGAGCACCTTATTATATATAATAGAAGGCAATATCATCGAGGAGGTCGTAAATTTGGGATTCGGGGAAGAGGTATATATTTTTATAACATACACTTTACTGCTAAAGTGACAACTTACAACCTTTTTATCTCTAATCTCTTCTAAATATATCTCTGGTATATACCTTCTCCTTGACATCATCCAAACAGGTATCATAGCGATTGGCGATGATGGCATGGCTCTGTGCTTTGAATGCCTCTAAGTCATTGATTACTTTGCTGCCAAAGAAGGTGCTGCCATCTTCGAGAGTTGGCTCATAGATGATCACTTCTGCACCCTTTGCCTTGATACGCTTCATAATGCCTTGAATAGCACTCTGTCGGAAGTTATCGGAATTGGATTTCATCGTCAGGCGATAGACACCGATGACGCATGAATTGACTTCGGCACCAAACTGGTTGTTCTCGGTATAGCTGTACCAACCGGCTTTCTGCAATACAGCATCTGCTATATAATCCTTGCGGGTACGGTTACTTTCAACTATCGCCTCTATCAGATTCTCTGGGACATCAGCATAGTTTGCCAAGAGCTGCTTGGTATCTTTTGGCAAGCAATAGCCGCCATAACCGAAGCTTGGATTGTTATAGTGGGTACCGATACGTGGGTCGAGTCCTACTCCATCAATGATGGCCTTGGTATCGAGACCTTTTACTTCTGCATAGGTATCAAGTTCATTGAAATAGCTTACTCGAAGGGCGAGATAGGTATTGGCGAAGAGCTTCACTGCCTCGGCTTCCTTCATGCCCATAAAAAGTGTATCGATATCTTCCTTAATGGCACCTTCCTGCAAAAGAGCAGCAAATGTCTTGGCTGCTTCCTTCATCTCCTCGACATCTGTAACCTGCATGATTGCCTCGTTTTCCTCAGCAAACTCAGGGCGGTCGATAATCTTGGGATAGCCTACAATGATGCGGCTTGGATAGAGATTGTCGTAGAGTGCCTTACTTTCACGAAGGAACTCTGGTGAGAAAAGGAGATTGAACTTCTTGATGCCCTTCTTGGCATACTTCAGGTAAAGGCTGCGGGTATAACCTACTGGAATAGTACTCTTTATAACCATCACAGCATTTGGATTCACCTCCAACACCAGGTCAATCACTTCTTCGACATGGGTTGTATCGAAGTAGTTCTTTACCGGGTCATAGTTGGTTGGTGCTGCAATCACCACGAAGTCTGCATCAGCATAAGCTGATTTGCCATCAAGGGTTGCTGTCAGATTCAGTTTCTTCTCTGCCAGATACTTCTCAATGTAATCGTCCTGTATGGGTGAAACTCTATTGTTGAGTTTCTCCACCTTTTCGGGGATTACATCTACTGCTATTACATGATGGTGCTGAGACAATAGCGTGGCTATGCTCAGACCGACGTAGCCTGTTCCGGCTACGGCTATTTTTATATCGTTGAAATTATTCATAGATTCTATGATTATGTTTAACTATGTCCTTCAGAATTTGGATTTATTCTGCCTTTATTCTACCGTTACACTCTTTGCCAGATTTCTTGGCATATCTACATTCAATCCCTTATCTACTGCCACATAATACGCAAGTATCTGCAGGGGAACGACGCTGAGAAGAGGTACTAAAGCATTGAGGGTACGTGGTACTTCTATCACGGAATCGGCTATCGCCTTGACTTGTTTGTCGCCTTCGGTAACAATGGCCAGGATGCGTCCGTTGCGGGATTTTACTTCCTGCATGTTGCTGATAATCTTCTCATACAACTGGTGATGTGTGGCAAGGAAGACGATCGGCATATCGGTATCTACCAAGGCTATCGGACCATGTTTCATCTCGGCTGCAGGATAGCCCTCGGCATGGATATAGCTGATTTCCTTTAGCTTCAAGGCTCCCTCTAATGCTACGGGATAGTTGAATCCTCGACCGAGATAGAGGAAATTATGTGCATAGGTGAATACTTTAGCCAGTCGGGAGATCGATGACGTCTGCTCCAACACTTTCTCCATCTTGCCGGGTATCTCTGCCAACTCGGCGATGGTCTCTACATAGTCTTTTTCGGAAAGGGTGCCAAGCTCATGACCTAACGCCAAGGCAAAGAGGGTAAGGACGGTGACCTGACCAGTGAAGGCCTTGGTACTCGCTACGCCTATCTCGGGTCCCACATGAATGTAGATGCCGGTATCTGTCTCTCGGGCGATGGATGAGCCTACGCCATTGACGATGCCGAAGATCAATGCTCCATGCTGCTTGGCAAGTTGAATGGCTGCCAGGGTATCGGCAGTCTCGCCACTTTGGCTTATGGCTATCACTACATCATCAGATTCGATGACGGGTTCGCCATAACGGAACTCGCTTGCATATTCTACTTCTACTCGCTTGCGGCACATCTTCTCTATGAGCTGCTTGCCGATGAGGGCTGCATGCCAGCTGGTTCCGCATGCCACGATGATGATATGCTTGGCTGACATGAGTCGGTCTTTATAGTCTGTAAGGGCAGACAACACGATGTGGTTGTTGGATGGATTGTCCTTATCCGCAAACAGGCGACCACTCATACAGTCTTTCAGGCACTGGGGCTGGTCGTAGATCTCTTTCAGCATGAAATGGTCGAAGCCTCCCTTGCTGAGTTTGGAGATGTCGAGGTCTACGGTCTTGATGTCATAATCGCATAACTTATGGTTGAGATTGATCATCTCTATATCCTTACCGATTCTGATTTCTGCTATCTGACCGTCTTCGAGATAGACTACCTGGTCAGTATATTCTACGATAGGAGTGGCATCACTGGCGATATAGAAATCTTGCTTGTCGGCTCCTACTCCTACCACCAATGGACTTGACTGGCGGGCTGCCACAATGTGAGTGGGGTTCTTGCATTCGATGACTGCTATGGCATAGGCGCCCACAACATCATTCAGTGACTGGCAAACGGCTGACACCAAATCTTTGCCATTCTGCTGATAGTATGAGTCTATCAACTGTACCAGCACCTCGGTATCTGTTGTGCTCTTGAACTGATAACCGCGTGCTATGAGTTGTTCTTTCAGCACCTGGTAGTTCTCGATGATGCCATTATGTACCAAAGCCAGGTCACCACTCATACTGACATGGGGATGTGCATTTTCGGCAGATGGTTCGCCATGTGTTGCCCATCGGGTGTGGGCTATACCGATATGGCCTCCGCAGTCTTTGTCTGCTGCGAGTTCTTCCAAGTTTGCCACCTTGCCCTTTGTCTTATAGACATTGAGTTTGTCCTCTCCGTTGACGAGTGCCACTCCGGCACTGTCATATCCTCTATATTCGAGTTTCTTCAGTCCTGCTATCAAGACTGGATATGCTTCGTTTTGTCCTATATATCCTACTATTCCACACATAAATTCATAATTATGTTCTGATTATTTTTTATTGGTTGTTGATATGAAAAGAATATCCTTTTTCTAATAGTAACTCTGCTAAATAAGAGCCATCCTGCCCGTTATACCCGTTATGAGGGCTACTTTTCTATTGTTCATTATTTTATATATCGTAAAATTATATTTTTAGTTTTTTCCAACCACCCCGTCCCTCTTTTGCCAAAGAGGGCTCCACATCCCTCTCCAAGCCTCTGCCCTTCTCAGAAGGGAGAGGATGTAACCGCTCCTACTGTCGCTCTTAACCGCTTCGCTTTATGGTTGACGGACCATCAGAGGTCTCGCCAGGGTTGTTTTAGCGGGGATGTCCCCGCAGAGGGAAGACTTATTCATGTAATATGTCTAATTATAATTTATAGAAATCACATCGACATAATTTTTTATACAAACAAGATTTGATTAATTTTTATTGAATCCTTCAGATATTTAATAAAATCAGGATGCAAACCTTGCTGTTTTTCAATCTGTCCAATCAAATCTTTTCTAAATTTCGTCGTTTTCCCTTCCATTATTTTTCCAAATATGTTGAGTACTATAATGTAATCAGATGAGAGTTTTATTTTTGAATATAATATTTGATTGGCAAGATTTAATCCATTTTCTGTTAAATACATATTGACTCTTAATGCTTCCAAGCATTCGTCAAATGTATTTGGTTGACGAATATTTTTTTTCTGATATTGTTCAAGCATATAATCCAAGTCAACATTTACTCCAATAAAATGCAAGTCTGCCAAGAACTTGGAGATATTTCGTTTTTCTTTGACATTCAAAAGATATAAGAAAGTTTCAGTATTAAGAATCTTAAAGTTCTCATAATTTGTCATAAGCCCCCAATCTTCACTTATCATACACCTCTTTTGATCAATCGTTAGGAGCATACTTTCACTTTCGATTTCAAAAAAAGAGTGACCATTTTCTTGGAAATTGAGGTTCAGTTTTTTCGTTGCAACTTCAATAGTACAATATTTTTCTATCCAGTCAAGAATATATTGCAATATCTCTATATGATAACTTTCCAATGCTTCTTCCTTCAATTTTAAACTCGCAACTACATCCTGTGAAATATAACTTGGAATATTGACTTTCTCTCTTTGTAAAGTTTGCTGCAAATAAATTGACAAGCCTTGTGGTATAATAAATTTTCTATCAAAAGTCAACCCATAAATTCTGTTGAGCATACTTAGAAGAACAACCGATGTTATATCCAATACGCATTCATAATCATCTATTTGGCATTTCTCATAGTTTTGATATGGCAGACAATATATCCTGTCATTTCTAAAGAATCTATTTATGCACTTTTCATACGCATTGTTGTTACCGAACGAACTGATTAGCATCGCCTCACCTTTTGCATAGCGTTTTTCCCAATCCTCAATTCGTCTTTTGTTATCAAGCCCACCTGCCAACATCATCAAGTTGGTTAACATATTTCCACCCCCACCTTTCAAATCATCTAAAGTGAACATACGGATAGCCTTACTTTGACCTTGCTGTAAACCTTTATATATTTGTCTTGAAAGAGAATGGTATTTGTTGAATATGCATTGTATTTTTGCAGTTGATATTATGCCAAACCTATCCAAAGTGACGTTTTCTCCAACGTGATGCCCAATAAGTTTCTCAGTATTAGAATTAATGAATATATCTTCACTTTTCACTTGACCATTTTCCTCATACACAACGAAATCACCATTCTCAACAATGTCTTTTTCTTCATTAATAATAGGCGAAATATGTGGAGTATGCATATATTCAAACCACAAGTCTTTCAGTTCTTGTGAATTTGTTCTCGAAATTGCACTATACAAGAAATCCAAACCTTCCTTATAATATTCTTGTAACACCAATAAATTGAAGAAATTGCAATTTAAAATAGGATTGCATTCTACTGTATTTAAAACTCTGCCTACGTATTGGGAGAACTTGTCCTTTTGTCGTGTTAGATTCAAATAATTAAGATAATTATAAAATACGCAATTGTTATCTGGAAATTGTTCGAATAATAAACAGATTACTTCTCCTGCGTCTATTAAGTCATTACAGCTTATAGCTAAATAATATTCATCTTCTAAGAATTCTTTTACATGTGTGATGCCGTTTTTCCGAAGTTTCTTCAAAGCATCGAAGAAAACATCTTTATAGTCTTCATTTTCACGTAATATAGATAAATACACACCCATTTCTACAGAAAACGCACCTTCTTGTATCAGTGGTTGTATTATATCTAAAGCCTCACTTATCTGATTTTCCGAGCCTAATATTTTTGCCAAAATAAATTTAGCTTCCTTGGGTGCTTTTTCTGCAAGAGTTTTAATCGTTTCTATATCACAAGCCTTTGTTGAAAAATACTTTAATGTATATTCAAATACCTGTTGTGTGATTGGATTTTCAAATATCTTTAAATTCTTGAATTGCAGAATGTCCCCTGCATACATAGCAACACAGCTTAATACAGGCTGACAATGCATATCTGGCAATAAGATTTCTATTTTCTCTAAATGCTCAAAAGCTTTTACTGCAAGCTGTTTATTAAATCTCCTTGTCGGCAAAAGAAAATACACCAAAGCTAAAGTTTCATCTTTGCAATCCTTATATTTTTCAAGCACTCGTGTTGCATCATCAAAGTCCTTGTTTATCATAAGCATTTCTAATAACATCAGTACATAAGACATCGAATTTTCTTTCGATGGCTTACTACCTTTCATGGATTTAATAAGGCTATTCCTTCTATTTTTATCTTCTATCAGAAGAAATTCAGAATACAAAGCCATAAATTCTACATCAGGGTTGATATTCTCTATGTCGGTGCCAGCCGACAGAGTCTTGTATCTATTCGTTATATCATAAACGTTCTGTAGCGTCGGAGTAATTTTCCTGCCATCACAGAAATAATGCCCTTCACGCAAAAACTTCGTAGAATAGATTGACATACAGAAACTCCATTGCCGAAGATTGTCATAAGTTAAGTTTTCAGGAATATTACATTGAACATCATCTAAACTTAACCATTCTTGCTCCGGATGAATAAAAATATAGCAAAATATTACGAATTGGAAATTAATTTCCGATAATACAGACTCTGGAACTTCCTTATAAGCTTTTTCTACATCATCTGCCAGCACTACTAACCCAGCATGTGCCATAGCATTATCTGGTTCACGATCCAAAACTTGATTGCACAAGTCTGTTATTTGCGACTTATCCTGTCCTTTTATGTTGACATAAATATATTCTTCTACGATTTCTATCAAAAATAAGTTTGCTTTCTTCATTTCTCCGAAAGCTCTAACGAACTCAACTTTTTCATCATTTCCTTTGATATAGCAAGAACATTTTCCCATCAGAAAATCTATTGTTGCAAGCAATTCATAATCTGTAGCACTACGCTTAACTATAATTTTTCTAATTGCTCCTAAATGTTCATAGGCTTCCTTTAGGTGTAACTTCTCTATAGAACTTCTATACAAAGGCAACAATTCTTTAATCTCATCATTCTTGTTAGCCCAAGCTTCTAATATTCTTTCGGCATTGTCTTTTTCCAAGATATTATCCTTTGACTTGAAAAACTGCAAGATAAGATAAATTACAGCAACAAGAGTAAGAAGTATGTCAACAACAAGTAGAGAACTATTTATGGGGTCAACGGAAAATTCCAACATGAAGTTACCAGACCTCACTCTAAACACATTAAAGAGTAAAGACGTTGCATTTATAGCCATCATTGCCCCAAAATATTCATAGATAACCTTTGCTGTTGTTACTCTACGAAGTAGATAATCACGCCAAGGCTTGAATATATGCCTCCAAGTCCAAGCCACCAACCAAAATTTTGAGGATGACCTTTCTGGACACAATACAGAAAGTATTGCGGACAACGCTAACAAAAAAAGTATTATAAAAATTAATCCCATATATTCAACTGATAATATTTATGCTATATTCCTCAATAGCCATGATATTATTCTTCTTGCAAATGGATCTTACATTCTATTTTTCTATAAGATATACTTAGAACAACTTATAATCCCTCAACGACTTAACTTTCCGTATTGATACGATATCATCATCTTTTACCTCTCCCACAAGCAAAGAAGAAAAAGGGTCATGCTTTTCTGCCTTTCTTCTCACGACATTCTGATTGAAATTGGCATAACAATAGACACAATGATGACAACAAGTATTATATTCACCAATGTCTATACTTTCAACGCAGCCGCATTCCTTACGTTGATTTTTGTCCTTTCTTACATTCAAAGGACAACCTATGATTTCTGAAATCAAAGCAGAGTCTATGCAAGCACCATGTTCTATACCATATTCCAGTAAGTCAATTTTTTCTGAACAAGTTTGAATTGTAAATCCAAAAGACCGAGCAATTGGCAAAATTGTTTCAACCATTCTCACGATTTCCTGTTCATTTGGCTCACGAATACCTAATCCACTTATATTAGTCGAAACTTTCTTGTATAAATCGACAAAACTGATAACGCACTTGTTGGAATAGCCGCTAAGACGTTTGGCAATCTCCTCAAAATATTTTATGTGGTAATCCATATCTATCTTCTTTGTCATCAAGATGGGATCATATCGCCAAACAACTCTATTAACACCAATCATATCAGACAGTTCATGAAAGGTATCAAAGATATTTCGTTTCAAAGGCACTTCTTCCTCGATATGCCTATCATACGGATTCACTGTAAATTGAAAATAGTATTTATAGTCAGATAATTCTTCTAACCTTGGTATCATTACCTTTGGATTTTTCGTCCAAAAGACGATGCAATCCACAACTTCAGGACTAATATCTATCCTGCTAATCCGATGAATATTCATCGGATTACGCACATCCACGAAACCTGCCTTTATCCTATTGAAAAACCAATCAGAATAGAATGCAGGAATATCCGTTCTACGGCTAACGCTGAGTATCATTCGCTTTTGTCTTTTTTAATCAACATTTGAATACTATTACAATAACAGAAAGGTTGAAAGTCATTAGCAGCGTCATCTATTGTGAACAGCAAACTTGACTGATTCCATTTCTTTCCATAAGTTGGCTGAAATTGATTTGGTTCCCCAAATCTATATCTTCCTTCTTTCAATACAGAGTGCCTCGGTTTATTCACCCCAAATTGTCTAACCACATATTCCATACAACTATAGCCGGAAATCAAGTTATCATAGAATAGAGGAATATCATTGAAAATGACATATTGTACATCCCTAACATCAATAAACTCAGCTAACTTATCCAAAAATGCAGTCTTTTCTTCTTTTTGCATATTTCTGGCAACATCAGAAAGCAAATAATTCAGTATCAGAATATCAATATGCTCATCAGAATGTTCCGTATAATATGCAAACATATCATCAGTTGTATATGTAACATTATGTTGCTTGCATATATCAACATTTAGATTCCAAATCTTTTGCCATATTGCATTCGTATCAAAGCCATGATACGAAACACCAAGATTACTTTGCTGAACATGTAATTCATTGATGATTCCATACAGTTCCGAACTTGGACCGCAACCTAAGGAAACCACATTGATATTACTATTCCAATTTTGATGTTCAGTATTATAAATGACACGAAATGCGATTTCTATCTCTGATGCAAAACGATAGAAATGCTTAACCACATAGCTATAAGCCATGTTAGGGCAATTGTATGTTTTTCCGTTACTATTATACTGATGTAGAGGACGGATACAAGAATCATAACACTTACAAGTATCACAACGATCACAATTCTTGCCATTCACACAATTTTGGCATTCTGTCCCACCAGCATAAGATGCTGCACACTCATTGATTAAATTTGAAAGTTCAAAACTCATAACTAATACTTAAAATGTGTTCATAAAATTAGCAAGAGACGATGGTGTATTATAAACTGAGACAACTTGAAAAAGTTGCTTGAAAATTTAATTAACAAATTTTAATTACAGTCCGTCAGCAAAATAACACAAAGCTTTTCAATTTTGGACTTTAAAAAGTAAACGAGTAGCTAAATGGCGTATATTTTTTATCTGCTTATCACCTATCTAATCTAAGTTTCAATTTGATAGTGATCTGACTTTTTCAAGTGGACTCATAAGTTGCAGAAATCCTTGATTTACTATCTCTAACTGATAACCAGCCATTGACCTTTCATCCTTTTCTTTATCTGAAAGATTACAACCAGAGAACAAATCATATTTGCTACGAGGATCCATAAATTTTGGAGCTGTAATCTTTGCTACTATAAATTGATAAATCCAATAGAGAAAAAGGCTGTACTAATACCAATTAAGTAATGATTAAAAAATAACTTGGTACATTTTTGTGTCCTTTTTATGAAGTAACACATAGTTAAAGGATAGAGTTCCAAACTCTTCCTTTGCCTCATATTTACTATAATCTTTCTTTGTCATAATTTCTTTTTAACTTATTGATTATTAGCTATTTATATTCTTTGATCTGCTAGAAAATTTGTATCTTTACAACTGATTTCCAGGCAGTTATAATGAATACAAAGATTCTAACAGAAGTCTTTTCAAAGACCGACTTGACATACATCCAGCAATTAGACGAGCGCCAGCGTCGGCTATATTGTGCTACAAGAGCTATCAACATAGGCAAACATGGTGTGGCGGCCGTATATCCCAAGGCAACCGCAATCTGCATCATATGCGATGGAGGAGGTTCCAACTCTGCCTCACATCATATCTTTAAGCAAGAACTTTTAAAGTTAGCCACATCGCTTGAATTGGATATTATCATTGCACATTATCCACCATATTGTTCAAAGTATAACCCGATAGAACATAAGCTGTTTGCACATATAACAAGATCCTGGAGTGGAGTACCATTGCTGTCTGCAGAA
>OBCH01000016.1_pt1 | contig 59980 bp, 40 predicted proteins | sample 1495941 | NCBI WGS metagenome assembly OBCH01 (sample SAMN03418276, study PRJEB22391) | human gut metagenome | biome: human-gut; feature: organic feature; material: feces | host: Homo sapiens | place: Tanzania | collected 2013-01
TACATGGATTGTAACTCTCGACATGAACAACCTGTCTTACTCTGTAGGCAAGCCTGTCCTCTATATGGCTGGCGATGCTAATGGCTGGGATCATAGTGACTACCTCTCAAGCGATGACGGTGTTCACTACACTGGTTACATGTACCTGAACCAGAATGGTTTCAAGTTCAGTACTCAGCCAAACTGGGATGGCACTAACTATGGCGTAGACTTCAGTACTGCTGGAGATGCACCAGACATCAAGATGACAGACCCTGCAGGTTTCTATCAGGTAGATATTGACTTGTCTGCGAAGACTTACACACTGTCTCCTTTTAATATTGGTATCATTGGTAACGCAACTCCTTCTGGTTGGGGCGCCGATACTGATATGACATACAATCCGACAGAGCGCTGCTGGGAAATCAAGGGCGTTGAACTGAGTGATGGCGAAATGAAGTTCCGTGCCAACGACGATTGGGCTCTCAGTTGGGGTGGAGAATTAGATAACCTCACTACACAGAATGGTCCAAACATCGCTGTAGCAGCTGGTACTTACGACATTAAACTTAAGGTTAATTGGGCAGAAGGAACAGCAAAGTGTGAGATGACAAAGAAGTAATATCTCTCAAAAAATTACAATTAAAGGCGGTTTCTATTCAGAGACCGCCTTTTTGTATGCCCTGCATTCTTTTCTTCATTTTTCCCTAAAACTTTTGGAGATTAAAAAGAAATGTTGTACCTTAGCGGCATCATCATAATAAATAAAAAATATGGGACATCAAGAAGATATTGTAAAAACAGAAAGTAAAATCATAGTCGTCAGGAATATTCAAGTTATTCTTGACAGAGATGTTGCAGAATTGTATGGAGTAACAACCAAGGTGGTTAACCAAGCCATAAGAAACAATCCGGATAAGTTTCCTTCTGGATATGTTATCGAACTGACTAACAGCGAGAAAGAGTATGTGGTCAAAAATTTTGACCACCTCGAAACATTGAAGTTTTCTCATGCAACAGTAAAGGGATTTACAGAACAAGGACTTTATATGCTTGCCACAATATTAAAGTCACCAATGGCAACAGCCACCACCATTGCCATCATTGATACATTTACCAAACTTCGCAAATTGGCAAGAACCATAGATAAAGTGAATGCGGATGCAAAGGAGCAGGGCATTTTACCAGACAAAGCAACAGAAGGTAAGATACAGGCTGCCATGAACGAAGTCTTCGCTGACAATCTACCATTAAAACTGCGCAAATTGACTTTTGGAGTAAATTTAGGGGTTCTGAAATTTTCTATAGAAACCACAAGAGAATCTAAAGAATAAAACAAATTTTGCTTTATTCCCCTTTTGCCAGCCATTTCGCAAAGAAGCGGTCGCTGACAAAGAAGCCTTTTGGGGTCTTGCTGATCAGTTGCTTGTCCACTAAAGCCTTCAGGGCAGTCTTTACGCTGCTGGTGGCAGGTAGGTGGTGGGTGATGATGAACTGTTGGCTAAGTGGGGAGGAAACTATTTGCTCCTTGGCAATTGCTAACAAGAGTAACTGCTGGTTTTCGGTCAGCCATGCACAATAGTTTTGGTATGCCATGGCTTGCTCCTCTATCAACTCTTGAATCACTTCATCCACTAAGTCCTTATTGATCTGCTCATCACGATGTTCGTAAATACCATGTAGGATGGCTTGTACATACCAAGTTACGCTGTCGGCTTGCGAGTAGATATAGGTGAATGTGTCTACATCTACCTCTCGTTTTTGTGATGACAAAAGACGATTGGCAAATGATAGATATCTTGACTCGGCGATACATGGTAGTGACATGACAAGAGAACTTTGGAAGAATGGGCGATTCGCCGACAAAAACATCTCTTCCATCATGTGCTGTTGACTGCCAGAAAATATGAAATATACATTGGGCAGGAATTGGATGTAAGAGCGTATCAATGCTTCCACTCCATCCTCTGGATAGTTCATGATTTGTTGAAACTCATCTATTGCCACGTAGCATCGCTTTCCAGATTGCTTCATGTACTCGAAGATTCGCTTCAAGCTTTCTCGTCCCTCGTTTGGCTTTAAATCCAAAGAAAATGTTGGAATGCCTGTCAGTTCGTCAATTGTTAGCGTTGGTCGCCAACTGCTGAAGAACTCCTGTACTTTACGCAAGGCGGATTGAGAGATTGTATCTAATTTCCCAATGATTTCCGAAGCCATGAGTTGCACCATCTGCTCCAAGTTCTTGGTGGCAAATATGTCTAAGTAGAAGCATTTCACATCATCATATTGCTTTTCCAACTGTTGGAAGACATGATGGATTAATCCAGTTTTGCCCATACGGCGAGGTGCGACAAGCGTGATATTTCGCTCGTTATGGAGCGAAGTCATCATCTTCTCAGTTTCTTTCTCACGGTCACAAAAGTACTCTGCTCCTTTGTATCCATACATCACGAAAGGGTTGTTAATTGTTGCCATAATCTTATTGCGCTTTTTACGTTGCGCAAATTACGCAATAATTATCGAGACAACCAAATGTTTTCAAGTTTTTTAATAATTATCCCATATCATCAAACAAGTCATCCATTGTCAGTTGCACTTGTGCAATTGCTGAATGGGCATTGGGGCGGATGCCGAATGTAGTTATTAGTGTAGGCAAGATGCCATGCCGAACACCTGTCTCTTCTACAAAATCACCCATACGGGTGCGAATATTTAACTCTTCTTCCTTCGTAATCGTATAAGGAGATTGTGAATACTTGATCTCGCAAAGATTGATGAGATGATCTGCTCGTTCTATCAACAAGTCTATCTGTGCTGCTGGAGTAGAGCACTTGCTACGCCATGAGTAATACTCCGTATATATCTGCTCTATGCCCAACCTCTTTTTGATTTGGGGAATATGTAGCATGCAGATACGCTCGAAAGCTAAACCATACCAAGTATTTTGACGTGGCTTTCCCATCTGATGCGTCCAATATGCAGTGTCTGTAGTGCCCGAATGACAGAACGACATATAAAATAAGGTGTATAAATCTGTCAGTTGATAGATTTGTTCTTTGAGTTTGATTTTCTTCTCACGGGTATTGTAACCTCTTACGAAATCACAATTGATCAATTCTCGAAGAACTTTGGACAAGGTTCCGCCAGACTGCATTTTTAGGTGAGTGGCAATTTCCTTGCGAGTCATACCTTGCTTGCATTTCGTCAAGGTTTCAATGACTCGCATATATGATTCTGAGTTTTTGAACAAGGAAGAATACAGCCTGTTGTATTCTCTTTTCAATTCGCCTCTTTCCGAAAAAAACAATCTATCTACATTAGCTTCTACACCTTGTGTCTTGTCTAATAAACTCAAATAATAAGGCACTCCACCCATTACGCTATATATTTGCAAAAAGGAAAGGCGTGGCCAAGCGAAGCCATTTACTTGAAGGTACTTTTCTGTTTCCCCCAGTGTAAAAGGAGCCAAGTATATCTCATGTGTGATGCGATTATGGAGCCCTCCGTGGCTATCTATCAAATTGGAAATCATCCATGAGGTGGCACTGCCACAAACTATGAGCATGATTTCACTCTGATTTGCAGCCCAACTGTTCCAAAAATGTTCAAAGGCTTGTTGAAAATTGGACTTTGGGGTATCCAAACAAGGTAATTCATCCATGAATATCAATAATCGTTTTCCGCACAATTTTGGCTTTAGCATCTGTTTCAGTGCCTCAAAGGCCTCTGTCCAATTCGTGGGTAAAGGCTGTTGGGTGTCGCCAAATTCACGTAGCGCATAGCCAAAGTTAGACAACTGAGCCTCTGTTGGTGCGTCAATGGAACCTGACATTTCAAAGGCAAACTTGTCTTTGAAGAGGTTGTGTACAAGAAATGTTTTACCCACACGTCTTCTTCCATATACTGCTACAAACTCTGCTTTGCCAGAATTAAAATATTCTGTCAACTGTGTGATTTCTGTCTTTCTGCCTACTATTTGCTCCATAACTGATATTCTTTAGCTGTTTATTGTGTTGCAAATTTAAGGAAAATATTTGAGAAAGCAAGCGATTCTTTAGCCAAATCGAAGAAAAAACGCCCGATTTGGCTAAAGAATAGGTGATATGATAGCCAAATCGAAGAAAAAATGCTCGATTTGGCTGTTGTTTGCTCATATTCCTCACCATCATTTGGTTGTTTAGAGATTTTGTTGTACTTTTGCTTTTGCTGTGCAAACGTTTGCATGTAATTTTCTTGATTTAAGTCAAGCAAAAGGCGCTACTTTGGCAAGATTTGCATAATTTTGCACACAACACTAACAACCTATGAATGAGAAAACAATCATAACAATGAAAGATATTGCTCGCGAGCTGGGCGTTTCTATCGCAACGGTGAGCAGAGCTTTGAAGGACAGCCCTCGTATCAGTACTGCCCAGAAGGAACGTATACAGACGTTTGCCAGGGCGCATAACTTCTGTCCCAATGTAATTGGTGAGGCTCTCAGATACAGTAGGACACAGCCCATGAAGGTCATCGGTGTCATCATTCCTGAGTTTGCCCATTATTTCTTCTCTTCTGTGCTTTCGGGTATCGAGGAGGAGGCAAGTGCGCGTGGCTATCGAGTGATGGTGGCGCAGAGCAATGAGCGATATGACAAGGAAGTGGCAATCTGCGAGGACTTCTATAAGAATAAAGTGTGCGGCATTATCGTTTCACAGGCGAAGGATACCATGCGCTATACGCATTTCCAAAGATTGATGGACAATGGCGTGCCATTGGTGTTCTATGACAGAATCTGTACTGGTGTGAACTGTTCGCGCGTAGTGGTGGACGACTACATGGGTGCCTTTACGGCTGTAACCCATCTCATCGACTCAGGTTGCAAGAGGATAGCTTTCTATGGCTCGCCCATGAACCTTGAAATATCCAAGAACAGATATAATGGTTATCATGATGCCTTGGTGAAGCATGGCTTGGAAGAAATACCCTCCCACGTACAAATCTGTGACAACAGGGGACAGGCAGAGGCGATTACGCCTGCACTCTTGGAGATGGAAAACAGACCGGATGCTTTCTTTGCGGTGAATGATGATACTGCCATCGGTATTCTCTATACCGCGAAACGTATGGGATTCCGAGTGCCTGAGGAAGTCAGCGTCTGTGGATTCACCAATGGCCAGCGAGCCATGGCTTGCGATCCTATGTTGACCACTGTCGACCAGCGAGGAGTGGCAGTAGGAGAGGAGGCTGTCAACATCCTTATCGGACAGGTGGAAGGTTCTATCCCGATGAATGAGGTGGAGAAGAGAGTGGTAAGAACCAAACTCGTGGTTCGTGGTACGACAAGATAAAGAAAATCAATAAAACAATAAAAAATATGATGACAAAACCTAATCTGAGTTTCTGGAAACTCTGGAACTTGAGTTTCGGATTCTTCGGGGTACAGATAGCCTACGCTCTTCAGAGCGCCAACATCTCCCGAATCTTTGCAACGTTGGGTGCTGACCCACACAATCTGAGTTATTTCTGGATTCTCCCTCCACTGATGGGAATCCTGGTGCAACCCATTGTCGGAACCTTGAGCGACAAGACATGGTGCCGTTTCGGCCGACGAATTCCTTATCTCTTTGTGGGAGCTACGCTGGCTGTCTTGGTGATGTGTCTTTTGCCTAATGCCGGTTCGCTTGGCCTGACGGTTGGCGGTGCGATGATTTTTGGATTGATAGCCCTGATGTTTCTTGATACGAGCATCAATATGGCGATGCAGCCTTTCAAGATGTTGGTGGGCGACATGGTGAATGAGGAACAGAAGACGAAGGCTTACTCCATTCAGAGTTTCCTCTGCAATGCGGGTTCGATAGCCGGTTATATATTCCCCTTCCTTTTTGCCTTCTTGGGCATCAAAAACTATGCCGAGAAAGGTGTTGTGCCCGACTCTGTGATCTGGTCGTTCTATGTGGGCGCAGCCATCCTTATCCTCTGTGTCATCTATACCACGATGAAGGTGAAGGAGTGGAATCCGCAGGAATACGCCAAGTATAATGGAGTTACTGAAGATGCCGAGATGAAGGAAGAAGGCAAGGCCGACTGGATAAGCCTTCTGAAGAACGCTCCCTCTACCTTCTGGAAGGTGGGACTGGTGCAGTTCTTCTGCTGGGCAGGCTTCCTCTATCTGTGGAACTATTCTACGGGTGCCATTGCCGAGACCGTATGGAATACTACCGATGCCAGCACTAAGGCATTCCAGGATGCCGGCGACTGGGTGGGCATTCTCTTTGCCGTTCAGGCTGTGGGCAGTGTGCTGTGGGTGGTAGTGCTTCCCCAGTTCAAGAGTTCCAAGATGGCTTATGCGGTCAGCCTGATTATCGGTGGTGTGGGCTTTGCTCTTATCCCATTCCTGCACGACAAGTACCTGCAGTTCATTCCGTTCCTGATGATTGGTGCTGGCTGGGCAGCTATGTTGGCGATGCCTTTCACCTTTGTCACCAATGCTTTGCAGGGTTATGGACACATGGGTGCTTACCTCGGGCTCTTCAACGGCACTATCTGTATTCCTCAGATTGTGGCAGCCCTCTGTGGCGGACACGTACTGTGGGCGATAGGCTCTCACCAGAGTGACATGATGATAGTGGCAGGTGTGCTGCTGATATGTGGAGCTTTGGCTGTTTCCATCATCAAGGAAAAGCATGTGACGCAAAAAGCATAATAAGCGCAACCGATTGCGCAACATTTTGAGGTCTTTTGTGCAAGAAATTAATTGTATGTAGTAAGAAATGACTAATTTTGTACCATAAATAACAATCTTATAATTCCTTATGGTGTTTCGTTTTAATATAGAATACAAAACGGTTTATGGCGAGAATCTCGTCTTGAACCTGAACATGGACAACGAAGAGGTTCATAACAGCTTGGGAACTACAGACGGGCTTCACTGGTCGTGCGATCTGGATGTGACTCCCAAGACTAAAAACATTACCTATTATTATAGTGTAGAACGTGATGGCGTTTGTATCAAGAAGGAATGGCAGGTGGTGAAGCATCAGCTGAATGTGACAGCCGAGCGTGCTAATGATTATACCATCTATGATCACTGGCGTGACATTCCTGAGGATTCTTACCTCTACAGCAGCGCCTTCACCGACTGTGTCAACCATCAGCAGCCTGCAGAGGTGAAGGATAATACCTTTGCCAAGACCATCAGACTGATAGTCCGTGCTCCACAGTTGAGAGAAGGTGAGCGCCTGGTACTGATAGGTTCTGATCCTCTTGTAGGAGCCTGGGACGTAAAGCGTGCTGTGCCTATGGTGGAACAGGCGTACAATGAATGGACGGTGGATATCAATGCCGAGGCTTTGGCTGTCAATTACTTGGAGTTTAAGTTTGTAGCACTGAATGACAAGAAGAGCACCGAAGCATGGGAAACAGGTTACAACCGTAGTGTGGAAATCCCTGAGATGAAGGCCGGTTCGGTTGTATCTTACGAGTTGAGCCAGTCGTTCTTGGAGCGCTGGAATCGTAAGTTTGCCGGAACATTGGTTCCTGTTTTCTCACTTCGCAGCAAGAAGAGTGCGGGTATAGGCGACTTTGGAGACCTGAAGAGTATGATCGACCTGGTGGCAAAGACTGGACAGAAGGTGCTTCAGTTGTTGCCTATCAACGATACGACCATCACTCACACCTGGACAGACTCTTATCCCTACAGCTGTATCAGCGTGTTTGCCATTCATCCACAGTATGCCGACCTGCAGGCTCTGCCCGAGCTTGAGGATGCCAAGGCTCGTGCTGAGGCTGAGAAGACAAGAGCAGAACTCAATGCCCTGCCCCAGATAGATTATGAAAAGGTAAATGATTTCAAGATAACGTACCTGCACCAAATCTTCAATCAGGAAGGTGAAAAGATGATGAAGAGTGCCGAATATCAGGCATTCTTCCAGGAAACAGAACAGTGGCTGGTGCCTTATGCACAATATTCTTGTCTGCGCGACAAGTATGGCACTGCTGATTTCTCGAAGTGGCCCGACCACAATGCTTGGGACGAGAAAGACCGCAAGGCACTGGCCAACCCAAGAACAAAGGCCTACAAGGAGGTGGAGTTCTTCTACTTCGTACAGTATGTGCTGAACACACAGATGAAGGCTGCTCACGAGCATGCTATGGCAAAGGGAGTCATCCTGAAGGGAGATATTCCTATCGGTGTGAACCGTTTTGGATGTGATGTGTGGACAGAGCCTAAGTACTTCAACCTCGACGGACAGGCTGGAGCTCCACCAGATGACTTCTCTGTGAATGGTCAGAACTGGGGATTCCCTACCTACAACTGGTATGAGATGCTGAAGGACGACTGTCAGTGGTGGACACGCCGATTCCAGAATATGTCGAAGTTCTTTGATGCTTATCGCATCGACCACGTGCTGGGCTTCTTCCGTATATGGGAGATTCCTGTCGACTCTGTACATGGACTGCTCGGACAGTTTGCTCCTGCGCTCGGCATGACAGCTGACGAAATCCGCTCGTATGGTCTTAACTTCCAGCAGGACAGATTCACCCGTCCGTTTATCACCGACTGGGTGCTCGACCGTATGTTCCATGAGCGTGCCGACGAGGTGAAGCAAAAGTATCTGGACCGTCTGGATGATGAGCGTTATCAGCTGAAGGCAGAGGTGGATACCCAGAGAAAGGTAGAGGCTCTCTTTGAGGGAGTGACCGATGAGAAGGAGATATGGCTTCGCGATGGACTCTACGCACTGATCAGCGATGTACTCTTTGTTCGCGACCATCGCAATCCGGGATTGTATCATCCACGTATCTCTGCTCAGTTCGATTTCATCTTCGAATCACTTTATGACAATGACAAGGCTGCGTTCAATCGTCTTTATAACGATTACTTCTATCGTCGCAACAACCAGTTCTGGTATGAGGAAGCGATGAAGAAGTTGCCTAAGTTGGTTCAGGCTACACGTATGTTGGTTTGTGCCGAAGACCTTGGTATGGTGCCAGATTGTGTGCCATGGGTGATGAACGAGTTGAAGATATTGAGTCTTGAGTTGCAGAGTATGCCTAAGGTCCCAAGTGTGAAGTTTGGGCATCTGAGCCGCAATCCTTATCGTTCGGTTTGTACCATCTCAAGTCACGATATGCCTACGCTTCGCCAGTGGTGGGACGAGAACATTCAGCGCACACAGGAGTATTACAATACGATGCTCTATCGCCAAGGACCAGCACCTCATCCGCTGCCAGGATGGCTCGCGCAGGATATCATCTCGCGCCATCTCACATCGCCCTCTATGCTCTGTATTCTGAGCATTCAGGACTGGCTTGCCATCAACGAGCATCTTCGTTTGCCCGATGCCAATGCCGAGCGTATCAATATCCCTGCCAATCCTAAGCATTACTGGCGCTATCGCATGCACCTCAGCATAGAGGACCTGGCGGCTAACAAGGAATTTATGGACAGTGTGACAGAGCTTGTTGCGCAGTCAGGAAGAAACTAATGCAAACGTTTGCACGTTATGCAAAAAGAAATACCCTCCAAATTTTAGGAGGGTATTTTTCTTTTTTGTATATTTGCAATGTCTAACCAAAAGACTTACTTTTACTGACAAACAATAGCAGAACAAAGCAAACTGCAGAACAAGGCAAGCAACAACTGAAAAAGACAAAATAACACTGGACAATATGAAGAAATTGAATGTTTTAGTAGTTGGTCTGCTGCTGCCACTCTTGGCGGCAGCGCAGACCGTTAAATCGCCCAATGGCAATGTATCGGTAACATTCTCTCTGACTGGTAATGGACAGCCTACCTACGAGATGAGTTATAAGGGCAAGACAGTATGTAAACCCTCACACCTCGGACTGGAGCTTGCCAAGGACAAGCATGCCAGCAAGGGTATGACGGAAACCAATCTGATGGACGGATTCACCGAAACAGGAAGCAAGACCTCTTCTTTTGATGAGACATGGAAGCCTGTATGGGGTGAGACTGCTACCATTCGCAACAATTATAACGAAATGGAGGTAAACCTGAATCAGGCTTCTTCCAACCGTAACATCACCATTCGCTTCCGCGTATATGATTATGGTATGGGTCTGCGTTATGAGTTCCCACAGCAGGAATCGCTCAACTATTTCGTCATTCAGGAAGAGCACACCCAGTTTGCCATGGCAGGCGACCATACTGCCTATTGGATTCCTGGCGACTACGACACTCAAGAGTATGAATATCAGATTACTCCTCTGACAGGCATCCGTCCTGTTATCGCCAAGAACCGCGAATCATACAAAAGCAACTCTTCCACCACCGTCTTCTCTGACACAGGTGTGCAGACCTCTCTCCAGATGAAGACCAAGGACGGACTTTATATCAATATCCATGAGGCTGCCTGTCTGGATTATCCTACGATGCACCTCAATCTGGATGAAAAGACACTGACCTTTGAGTCATGGTTGACACCTGATGCGGTTGGCAGAAAGGGATTCATCCAGACTCCTTTCAACACACCATGGCGTACCGTGCTGGTGAGTGATGATGCACGCGATATGCTTTCCTGCAAACTGACACTCAACCTCAACGAGCCTTGCAAGATAGAGGATACTTCATGGATTCATCCTACTAAGTACTGCGGTGTGTGGTGGAACATGATTGTAGGCACTAAAACATGGAGCTACACCAACGACCTGCCTTCTGTTCGCCTTGGTGTGACCGACTATAGCAAGTGCAAGCCTAATGGAACACATGGAGCTACCAATGAAGAAGTGAAGCGTTATATCGACTTTGCTGCAAAGAATGGTTTGCAGGAAGTGTTGGTAGAAGGATGGAACGAAGGTTGGGAAGACTGGTTTGGTCATCAGAAACTTGATGTCTTCGACTTTGTGACTCCTTATCCTGATTTCGATATCAAGATGCTCAACGAATATGCTCATTCCAAGGGCGTGAAGCTGATGATGCATCATGAGACTTCTGCCGCAGCTCTTAACTATGAGCGTCACTTGGAGAATGCCTTCCAGCTGATGAACAAGTATGGTTATGATGCCGTGAAGACCGGTTATGTGGGCGATATCATCCCAAGAGGCGAATATCACTACAGCCAGTTGATGAACAATCACTACCAGCGTGTCGTTGAGACGGCTGCCAAACATCACATCATGGTGAATGCTCACGAGGCTACACGTCCTACAGGTATCTGCCGTACATGGCCAAACCTGGTGGGCAACGAGAGCGCAAGAGGTACTGAGTATGAGGCTTTTGGTGGAAGTGTAAGCTATCACACCGTGATGCTGCCATTCACCCGTCTGCAGGGAGGACCTATGGACTATACTCCAGGTATCTTCGAGACCAAACTGTCGGAGTGGAGCAACAACTCAAGTTATGTGCACACCACTCTCTGTGGTCAGCTCTCACTCTATCTTGTGATGTACAGTCCTTTGCAGATGGCAGCCGACCTGCCTGAGCACTATGAGAAGTACGACGATGCCTTCCAGTTTATCCGCGATGTGGCTTGCGACTGGGATGACTCCAAGTATATAGAGGCAGAACCTGCCAAGTATATCACCGTAGCCCGCAAGGCAAAAGGAACCGACAACTGGTTTGTTGGTGGCAAGACTGACGCAGCCCGTACATCGGTAGTGAAGCTCGACTTCCTCGACAAGGGTAAGAAGTATGCCTGCGCCATCTATCAGGACGGCAAGAATGCCGACTATGAGAAGAACCCTAAATCTTACCAGATTATTCACAAGACTGTGAAGAAGGGTGATGTCTTGAAGATCAAAGAGGCACGTGGTGGTGGCTTTGCCATCTCATTGCTTGCCAAATAAGACTTATATAGATGGAGATAAGGAGGCTGAAACTTCTGTATTTCCGCCCAATCGCCAAGGTGGAATTAAATACGCGAAAAATGAGCGTGTTTAATTCCGCCTGTTTCTGCATAAAACCAACAGAAATCACATTGCGTATGCAGAAAATGAGGTAAATAACTACTAAATGGAGTGTAATTGCTATATTTATACATTTAAAATGAATAAAATTCTGCGGAGTTTTTTCGCCAACTAACAATTATTTAACCATATGAGAATAGAAAAACTAATATTTACAGCATTGACGGCTACTATTTTACCTACAGCATTGAAGGCGCAGCAGACATTCAATGAGATGATGTATTCCAAGGAGAAAACCATGTTTGTACTCAATGCCCCAACGGCTGGCAAGTCTTCTGTGACCATCCGTCTTTATAAGGACGGACAAGGAGGTAAGGCTTACAAGACGCTGAAAATGAAAAAAATGGGCGATGAGCGATGGGAGGCTACCGTGAAAGGCGACTTGAAGGGTAAGTTCTATACCTTTGATATCGGTAAGGGTGAAACGCCGGGAACCTTCGCCAAGGCTGTAGGCGTCAACGGAAACCGTGGCGCTATCGTTGATTTGTATGATACCGACCCCGTGGGATGGGATAAGGATGTGCGCCCTGCCATACAGTCGCCAGCCGACCTCGTTATCTACGAACTCCATGTACGCGATTTTTCCATTTCTCCTACATCGGGTTTGAAATATAAGGGTAAATATCTCGCCCTCACCGAACCTAAGGCAATAGAATATCTGAAGAAGTTGGGTGTCAATGCTATACATTTCCAGCCATTGTTCGACTTAGCCTCTATCGACGAGACTCGTCTGGACAAACCACAGTTCAACTGGGGCTATGACCCTAAGAACTATAATGTGCCAGAAGGTAGCTATAGCACCAATCCTTATGCTCCGGGAACCCGCATCAAGGAGTTCAAGGAGATGGTGATGGCATTGCACAAGGCGGGCATCCGTGTCATCTTCGATGCTGTGTATAATCATACCTTCGATATCAACGGAAGTAACTTCCAGCGTACTTATCCCGATTATTACTATCGCAAGACCAAGGAAGGCAAGTATAGCGATGGTTCGGGTTGTGGCAACGAGACTGCATCAGAAAAGCCTTTGATGCGCCAGTTTATGCTGGAGAGCGTGAAGTACTGGATTGATGAATTCCATATTGATGGTTTCCGCTTCGACCTGATGGGTGTTCACGACATAGAGACTATGCTGGCTATCCGTGAGATGGTAAACCGCATTGATCCAAGCATTTATATCTATGGTGAAGGTTGGAGCGCAGGCAGCTGTGCTTATCCAAACGACCAGTTAGCGATGAAGGCCAACACCTTCAAACTCAATGGTATCGGAGCCTTCAGCGATGATATGCGAGATGCCCTTCGTGGGCCTTTCTCTGACAATACCAAAGGCGCTTTCCTGGCTGGCATTCCCGGCGAGGAAGAGAGTCTGAAGTTTGGTATTGTGGGAGGCATAGCCCATCCGCAGGTAGATATGAATTTGGTCAACTATGACAAGAAGCCTTGGACAGCAGAGCCTACCCAGCAGATCAGCTATGTGAGCTGTCACGACGATATGTGTCTTGTTGACCGACTGAAGGCAACAGTACCTGGCATCAAGGATGCTTCCCAAACGGAGAGTGAGCGATTGGCAGAGTTGATTCGCCTCGACTTGTTGGCTCAGACTGCTGTGTTCACATCGCAGGGTGTGCCTTTCTTCTTGGCAGGAGAGGAGATGTTGCGTGACAAGAAGGGTGTGCACAACAGTTATTGCTCGCCCGACAGTATCAATGAGTTTAACTGGGAGAATCTGAAGAAATATCCACAGGTGTTTGAATATTATCGCAACCTGATTCAGCTTCGAAAGAATCATCCGGCTTTCCGTCTTGCCAAGGCTGAGGCTGTGAGAGAACATTTGGAGTTCTTGCCAACAGCCCCTGTTGCAGAGCAGAAGAAAGATGGCGCTCAGGTGGAGAAGAATGGTTGCCTGCTTGCCTTCAGACTCAAGAACCTGGAAGGCATAGACAGCTGGAAGAACATTATTGTCATCTTCAATGCCAACAAGGAAGCCCGCACCGTAGCGATACCTCAGGGCGAGTATCATGTGGCTTGCTGCAATGGGGTTATCAATGAAGATGGAATCGGAATGCCATTGGTGGGTAACGAAACCATCATAGATGGCCAGTCGGCATTGATACTGTATCAGAAATAAGTTTCGAAAGTCAATACAATAACTTAAACATAGATCTATAATGAAGAAGAAATTTGTTTCATTCATGTTGCTTATGAGTAGCGTAATGAGTATGACGGCGGCAGTCAACGTGAGCCGCATAGAACCTACCGACTGGTTTGTAGGTATGAAAGACGCCTCGTTGCAGTTGATGGTGTATGGTAAGGACATCAAGAATGCTGAGGTGACAGTCAATTATCCTGGTGTGAAAATCGATAGCGTTGCCCGTCTTGAATCACCCAATTATCTCTTGGTTTATCTTAATCTGAAGGATGCCAAGGCAGGCGAGATGGTTCTCAATTTTAAGCAGGGCAAGCAGAGCAAGAAGGTGAAGTATCAGTTGAAAGACCGTGAGATGGCTGGCGAAAAGCGCATGGGCTTCACCAACGAAGACGTGCTCTATATGCTGATGCCAGATCGCTTTGCTAATGGAAATCCTAAGAATGATGTTCTCAAGACGATGCGCGACAAGAATTGCGACCGTCATGCTCCAAGTCTGCGTCATGGTGGAGACCTGGAAGGAATCCGTCAACACTTGGATTACTTCACCCAGTTGGGTGTCACGGCCCTTTGGTTTACTCCCGTTTTAGAGAATGACAGTCCAGGCGACGGCAAGAGCAGCAGCTATCATGGTTATGCCACAACCGATTATTACAAGGTTGACCCTCGTTTCGGAACCAATGCTGAGTACAAGCGACTCATTGACGAGGCACATCAGAAAGACTTGAAGATTGTGATGGATATGATTTTCAATCACTGTGGTTTCGAGCATCCCTGGATTGCCGACATGCCTTCAAAAGACTGGTTCAACTGTCCAGAATGGCTTCTTCCTGAGTATCAGACTCCTGAGCATGTGAAGAAGATTGGTACTGTGGACGGAGCAAGAACTGTGAACGATATGTATCGACAGACCAGTTATAAGTTGACTCCTGTACTCGACCCATACGCCAGCAAGGTGGATATGGAAGAGACGGTAGACGGATGGTTTGTACCTTCTATGCCTGACCTCAATCAGCGCAACCCTCATGTCATCAAGTACCTTATCCAGAACAGCGAATGGTGGATAGAGACCGTGGGAATTGATGGCATCCGTATGGACACTTATCCTTATGCTGACCGCGATGCGATGGCTTTGTGGATGAAGACGCTCAACAACGAATATCCTAACTTTAATACCGTAGGCGAGACATGGGTTACCGAACCTGCCTATACTGCTGCATGGCAGAAAGACAGCAAGCTCTCAGAGAAGAACAGCTATCTGAAAACAGTAATGGACTTTGCCTTCTTCGACCGTATCAACAGTGCCAAGAACGAGGAAACCGACGATTGGTGGAATGGTATGAACCGTCTCTATAATGTGTTCTGCTACGATTATCTCTATCCTAACCCAAAGAGCGTGATGGCATTCATTGAAAATCACGATACCGACAGATTCCTCGGCGAGGGCAAGGATACCGTGGCTTTGAAGCAGGCTTTGGCGCTCTTGCTTACCATCAATCGTACACCGCAGCTCTATTATGGTACAGAAGTGTTGATGAATGGCACCAAGAGTGTAACCGACGGCAACGTGCGTAAAGACTTCCCTGGTGGATGGGCTGGCGACAAGCATAATGCCTTCACCGAAGAAGGAAGAACACAGGATGAGAATCGGATGTTTCAGTGGCTCAGCAACTTGCTGCATTGGCGTCAGGGTAACAAGGTGGTTACCGAAGGCAAGCAGACTCAGTTCTGTCCTTACAAGGGTGTGTATGTCATCGCTCGCCAGTATCAGGGAAAAACAGTCATGACCATCATCAATGGCAAGAAGGAAGCCAATGAGCTGGATGTGACTCGTTATGCAGAGATTATCGGTTCGCATGAAAAGGCTACTGATGTGACGAATGGCTGCACTGTTCTTATCAACAAGAACGTAAAGCTTCGTCCTCGTCAGGCAATGATACTTGAATTCTGATAAATTGAACATTGCAAGTTCAGAAGTTATAGAAGTTAAAGAAGTTATCACTCCCTTCGGGCGTTAGAAGTTATAGCCAACAGTCTTTTTAGTTGAAGATTTAGCTGTAAAGCATATGGCTCTAACTTCTCTAATTTCTTTAACTTCTTTAACTTCCCCATTTTCGAAACTTGAGTTCAATATTTATTTAAGATTGTTTGTTTCTTATTATAGTTTTTATTAACTTTGCAAACGATTAGAGAGCAGGAGGCTTTCTTGTACATATTTAAAACTATAATAAGAAACAATGATTTTAAACCAACTCCGACATTTGCGATTAGTTATGGCTTTGCTGATTCTTTGGGCTTGCAGCTCAGTGGCAAAGGCACAGACCAACGCTCAGATTTTGTATGATTTCGGTTCCGACCGTAAGTTTGTCACCCTTACCCTCGAAATGTTCAAGCAGGACAAGTGGGGTAGTACTTATTTCTTTGTTGACCACGACTTCAACTACGACAAAATGGTAGTGGGCGAGAAGAATATTGCCCAGGGAGGAACCTATACAGAGATTTCACGTGCACTCAACTTCTGGCAGAAAACTCAGTTTAAGAACTGGAGCCTCCATGTGGAGTACAATGGTGGTATCACCAAGAATTATCCCATCAACAATGCATGGCTCTTCGGTGTGGAATACCTCGTGCACGACAAGAATTACAAGAACACTTTGACTCTGGATGCTCTATACAAGACCATCCGTCAGACTGATTAGAATGTACCCTTGCAATTAACTGCTGTCTGGACCTGTAACGACATCTTTGGTGTAAAGGGTTTGAAGTTCGACGGCTTTGCCGATTTCTGGTGGGAGACTCATGCTGTCGACTATCAGGAGGATGGTTCTGCTACAACCAAGCACACAGTCTTCATCACCGAGCCACAGCTCTGGTACAATGTAGGTCAGCACTTCGGTTGCGAGAACCTCAGTGTAGGAGGCGAGGTAGAGTTGAGCAACAACTTTGGCTCAACAGGTGGCTTCAAATGCCGTCCCTGCTTAGGTGTGAAGTGGGACTTTTAGTAAAAAGTAAAAATAATAATCTGTTGTCATGAATAGAGTCTATTGTTTGTTGGTTTGTCTGTTTTGTGCTTGTCAAGTTTCTTTATGCAAGGAACTCGATGAGAAAGTTCTTTTTGAGGAACTTGATCAACTGCTTGCACAGCAGCAAGAACTGACCCAAGAGAAAGAGCACAAGATAAAGATCATCAAGGTATCACCTTGGAGCAGGAATATGCCATCAACAATAGACTCTATGATGAATACCAGGCTTTCAAGTACGATTCTGCATACAAGTATGTGAATCGGAACTTTATCATTGCCAAGCAGTTGAACAATAAGAAACTGTATACCGAGAGTACCTTCAATTTGGTACATATACTTTCTGTGGCTGGACTTTTTGATCATGCCTACGTGCTGATAGACAGCATCGACGTTCGTAAATTGAGTGGACAGGACTTGCAGGATTATTATCAGACCTACAGCGATCTGGTGTTGTTCAGTACAGAGTTTTCGGTGGGAACAGATTTCTATTCGGACAACTTGAGTAAGATATTGTTCTATCGTAAAAAACTCCGTGAGTCTATCCTTGATAAGAACTCTTTGTCGGCAGCTCTGATATGGCAAAGGTAGTTATAATCAATGAAAATCGAGCAGAAAGTAGTTGGATTTTGATTGCAGAGTCTTGAATTGGTGCTATTTTGTTTGAAAATAGATGTAAAACGCAATAACATGGATAATTATTTCCGTAATCTTTCTTGATTATCCAAGATAATTTTTACCTTTGTAGACCAAGAAACACATGAAAGGATATGGCAAAGAAAGATATCAATCGCATCAAGATAGTATTGGTTGAAAACAAAAGGACAGCCAAGTGGCTGGCAGACGAATTGGGTAAAGACCCAGCCACCGTGAGCAAGTGGTGTACCAACAGTTCGCAACCAAGCCTCGAAACTCTTGTACAAGTGGCAGAGGCTCTTGATGTGGATGTCCGCTCTCTCATCGTGCAGACAAAGAAAAGCCGCATTGAGATAGAAGCGGAAAAACTTCTTAATATTCCGTCAAACCAATAGTTTTTAAAAAAAATATACATTAATATATCGATAAATAGAAAGAACTTGTCATGTTATTCAACAGATATAACAAGCGCATGTGTATACATTGCAAATATCTGTTATAAGATTACAAGGATAATCGAAAGTCATTACTACATATAGCGATTATGATGAAAATATAAAGATGATAAATCTTGTATAGCAAATAATCTAAAAAAGATATCTATATGATAGAAAACAACATACAGAATCCGGTGCAGGACATCATGCACTATGAGAGTGACATTTGGGCAGTTGCCGACTTACTTCTTGCTGCCGGCATCAAACAGAGCGACTTTCCGGCTTACATGATGCCGTTCTTTGCCCTCGTCATGGTGGAGGGTAGGATGATCAATACCGTCAAGCGGGTAGAAAATGAGTACGACATTACCGCGGAAGGCGATGCGGAAGCCTTCAAAACCCTGTACGACGCGGAGGAGTGTGGCTATAACAATTATATCGTGATGCAGGGTAAGACGCTGAGGTCTATCTGCATGAACGACAATACCTTTGAGCAGGATTTTGCCGAGTATCTCAAGGCTTTCGACGATGTGCTGAAGCAGCTGCTTGGCATAGAGCGTGAGAAGACCGACCAAAAGTTCCTTAATATGGACGGCATCGTGGCTGAATTGCGCAAGAAAGGCATCTTGTTCCAGGTGGCTTCCGCCTGGGCGCAGATAGACCTTGCTCCTTACGACAACTCTGCCATCACCACGCTCGAAGAGCACATCAAGCGACGCTGGGCTGACATTTCTGCAAGTACGGCTGGTGAGCAATACACGCCAGAGGACATCATCGAGCTGATAGCCCGTATTGTGGCATTGAAGGTGAACAAACCCAAGGACAAGCTGCTGCATGGCTACGACCCCACCTGTGGAGGCGCCAACTTGCTTTTTGGCGTTTCCGACCGTTTGCAGAAGGATGGCTACAAATACATCAAGACATACGGCAGCGAGCTCAATGATTCTCTTTATGCCTTGTCTTCCATAGAGTCGCGCTTCCGCCCTATGTCAACCATCAAGTATGGCAATACGCTCACGATGGTGCCGTTTGCCGACATGGAGGAGGGCTTCGACTTTATCGTGGCAAACCCACCTTATGGCACCAAGTGGAAGGGTTATGAGAAGGAAGTGAAGGCAGATAAGTTGGGACAGTTTCCTGCCGGCTTGCCGTCAATCAGCGATGGTCAGCTTCTCTTCATGCAGCACATCCTTTGGCAACTTGCTGACGATGGCATAGCCGTTGAGGTGCACAATGGCTCTACGCTCTTTTCGGGCGACGCAGGTAGTGGCGAGAGCAACATACGCAAATACATCTTCGACCACGACTGGGTGGAGGCTATCATACAGATGCCGCAACAGGAGTTTTTCAATACAGGCATCTACACTTACTTGTGGATTATGAACAAGAACAAGCCTGTGGAGCGTCGTGGCAAGGTGGCTCTTATAGATGGCAGCAGCCTGTGGCAACCACTGAAGAAGTCGAAGGGCGACAAGCGTCGCGAGATGGGCGACGAGCACCTGTGCAAAATTGTGGAGGCATTGGCTCGCTTTGAGCCGTCGGACATCTGCAAGATTTACGACCGCGAGCACTTCTACTACAACAAACAGTCGCTCACGCTTACCGAGGTATCTGACGCTGGACGTTATGTGGAAGAGACTGTTTGCGAGGAAGGCAAACCTTTCGTCATCAAACAGCCTGTGGCACTGATCGTTGGCGATACACGCTACGACGACTTGCAAGAACTGTCATCCGACGAGCTGAAAGCGATAGCTAAGCGTGTGACGGAAGAGAAACTTAATCTCTCTGTTTCCGTAGAGACCGAGAAGGACGGAACGTATGCTTTCTGTCCCGACCAGTGCACTATTCTTCACACACGTGAGGATGGCTCTGTACGCGACCTCGGCTGTGGCATGTTCGCATTCAAGGCTTCTACTGGCAAGAAAAACTCGGTACACAAAATTTCCATTGCACCTTACACCACAGGCGACTACGAGATAATACCTCACCACATGGATGAGACTGCCAACAAGCGTGAGATTGATGCGTTTATGCAGAAATATGTCTTTAAGCCTTACATACTCGGCGGTAATACGGTTGGAGTTGAAATCAACTTCAATAAAGAGTTTTATGTGCCTGAGAAAATGGAAAAGGCGGAGGATATTTTGAAGGAGATTGAAGAGTTGGATTCTGAAATAAAGAAGGTGGTACTATGAAAAAGAGTCATATAGATTGGTGTCCCGTGATTCCTGACCATTGGGAAGAAAAAAGAATTAAAGATATTGCTTTACTTCAAAGCGGCAACTCTATTACAGCAATGGATATTGCAGAAGAAGGGAAATATCCTGTCTATGGGGGCAATGGTTTACGTGGTTATACTAATAACTATACTAATGATGGGGACTATGTATTAATAGGTAGACAAGGTGCCTTATGTGGAAATATTAACTATGCATACGGTAAATTCTACGCTACTGAACATGCTGTAGTTGTATATACAAAAAATGAGGAAATAACATATTGGCTTGGAGAAACTCTTAAGGCGGCAAATCTTAATCGTTTATCCATGACGGCTGCTCAACCAGGTCTTGCTGTAAGTACATTGAATATTCAATTTATACCATATCCGCCAAGAAAAGAACGTATAAGAATTGCTAACTATCTCGCTGAGAAATGTACAGAGATAGACACCCAGGTGTCTCTTCTCACTTCCAAGCGTGATGCTTATCTTCGTCTGAAGAAAAGCATCATCAATCATGCCGTTATTCGTGGACTCAACCCGAATGTGAAGATGAAGGATTCGGGCATTGAGTGGATAGGAGAGGTACCGGAGCATTGGGAAGTGAAGAGAATGAAAGACATTTGTGCTCTTTCACCTAACATCAAGTCTTGTTCTGAATACGAATATGGTTCCTACCTTCCTATGGAAGGATTACGTTTAGACCAAATTGAAACATCTGATGAACTTGTATCAACATTGCAAGGTAAGTATACTCCATTTGAAGATAATGATTTATTAGTAGCGAAAGTAACACCATGCTTTGAGAATGGAAATATTGCGATAGCAAAAGGGTTAACCAATGGCGTTGGATTTGGTTCTTCTGAGATTTTTGTACTTCGTGCGAACAAATATAATAATATACGCTTCTTGTTTTACATGTCATTATCATCAAAATTCCAGGATAAAGCATGTGCAACAATGTGTGGTGTGGGAGGTTTAAAACGAATCTCTCCATTATTTATGAAAACATACATAATGGCAATTCCTCCTTCCACAGAACAACGCGCCATCGCCACCTACCTCGATGAAAAATGCGCCAAGATAGACACCATCGTGTCAAACCTTGACAAGCAAATCAGCCGTTATGCCGACTTGAAACGCTCGCTGATAGATGAAGTAATCACAGGCAAGCGGGCTGTGTAGAGAACCTTAAACTAAAAACAGAAGAGTCATGGACGAAAGAAAGATACAGAAAGACTATGTGATGAACTATCTCTGCCGTCGTGAGGATGAGGGTGGCTTGGGCTACCGCTATGTGGCACCCAATGTGGTGCAGAACGGCATGTTCATTCCATCGGTGTTGGCAGAGTTTATCAGTGACACCCAACCTGCGGAGTGGAGCCGACTGATGCGCAAGTTCGGCAATGACGAGCGTGCGCTGCAAAACGAACTTGTTGAAGCGATAAGAGAGAAGGTCATAGACAAGCAGAATGTGGCCATCTTCTTCAATACTTTCAAAACCATCACCTTCAATGGCGAGCAAATCACTTTGTTTTATGTGCCTGGCACAGAGCTTCGCGGTGATGAAGACTTCAAGAAGAACATCTTCTGTGCTGTAGAGGAAGCACCACACAAGCAGAAATACAACGGAAACTTGGTGACCAACATTCGTCCGGATGTGACATTCTATCTCAACGGCATCTTCCTTGGTTACATGGAACTGAAATGCGTAAGCATGGGGCAGAACGCCCAAGACCAAGGACGTGGCAAGGTGGCGAAGGACTATCTCTCTGCTGTGCGTTCTATTGTTGAGTCAGAGCAGACCGATAGTCAGGTGACTAAGGAGAAGAAACAGCTGCTTGCCATCTATGAGAAGGCTATACACATCACCGCCTCTGACATCAACGAGACCTACGTGATGCGCAACATGGCGCAGATGTACGACTTGGCGCATGGTGAGTTCACAACAAACCTGTCCACCGCAACCGTAGACCACCTTGTGCCCGATGTGTGCAAGGTGTTTAAGGCATATCCCGTAAGTTCGCCTCTGCTTACAGAGAAACAGAAGTTTGAGGAGGTGGCGCGCGCCCTGTATTCCAAGAATTCCATCAAGAATGAGATTCTCTACTATAACTTCATTGAGTATAAGTATGAGAAGAAAAAAGACGGCAAGCGTGTACGCAAGTCAAACAGCGGCCGCCTCATCTCGCCACGCCCCAAACAGAAGTTCGGGTGCGACAAGATAATGAACCGCATCAAGGAAATGCTCGACAACGAGGGCAACCCCGACTATTACACCGACAAGTTGCGGCGAGAACTTTATGCCCTCGGTATACCACAGCAGAAGACCGAGGAGATAATAGCCAAGCGCGAGCGGTTCTGCAACAACAAGTTTGTCTACTCGCTGCTCATGCAGTATGCCGCCGGCTTCGGCAAGAGCAACATCATAGGCTGGACAGCTCTGCAACTCAAGGACTACCGCTACCAGGACGCATACGCCTACGACAAGATAATGCTGGTAGTGGACCGTCTGCAACTGCGCGACCAACTGGACGAGCGCATGTACAATATGAACATTGACAAGTCGATGTTTGTGGAGGCAACAGACAAAGAAACCTTCGTCAAAGCCCTTGACGACCAGCGGCGCATCATCGTGGTGAACATACAGAAGTTTCTCGACCTGCAGATGGCTATCGATGAAGCTGGCAAGAAGCTGAAAAACATGCGTGTGGCGTTCCTCATCGATGAGATACACCGCTCTAACTCTGGCGAGAACAACAGGGAGATGATCAATCTCTTTGAACGGCTGCAAGACTCGTTCAACCACGGTGGACAGAAGATATACAAGAAAAATCTGCTCATCGGTTTCACAGCCACGCCAAGTGACGAGACGCTGAGCCGCTTTGGTGAGTTCCGCAGTGCCACCACTGTGCCCTTGTGGGTGCCGTTCGATACTTACTCCATGAAAGAAGCCATAGCCGATGGCTACATACTCGACCCCACAAAGCACATCATACCCTACAATGTGCCCGTTGGCTTTGAGATGCCCAAGGACATTGACCTCAGCGATGAGGACAACATTCCTGATGTGCGGCAGAAGAAGCAGAAAGTGTATGAGTTTGAGCCACGAATGCGTAAGATAGCCGCGTTTGTGGTAGACCGTCTCGTCTCGTTGGCGTATGGCAAGATACGCGGTGAGGGCAAAGCTATGCTGGCAGTTTCTTCCATTTCTATTGCCATACAGTATACGAGAATTATCCGCGAACTGTATGCCAAGAAATGTGCAGAGCCACGGTATGCCAAGTACGCCAATGCTCCCATCGTGGTGGTATATAGCGATAGTCAGAAGTACGAGTCGTGTGCGTCTGTAAATGGTAATATTTCGGAAGCTCAGGCTATTGATAACTTCAAGAATGGCAAGAACGGACTTATCATCGTGGTGGACAAACTGCAGACAGGCTTTGACGAGCCGAAGCTGCACACGCTCTTCCTCGACAAGGAGATAAAAGACATCAATGCCATACAGACCATCAGCCGCGTGAACCGCACCTGCAAGTACAAGACTGAATGTCATGTGATAGATTGCTCTTGGCGGAATGTCAATACCAAGTACATTAACCTGGCTTTTAAGAAGTATTGTGACATGGTCATCTCGCAGTTTAACCCTGAGGAAGAGGCGAAGCTTATTGCCAGCTACTACAAGGATATGACAGCCAGCAAGCCATACATCCAGTGGTTTAATGAATATGTTCAGAAGAAGGATGATGCCGACTTCATTCTCGATATGGAGAGCAGCATACGCGACTGGGTAAATATCTGCATGGCAAGGGAAGCTGCCATACGCAAGCAAAACGAAGAACTTGGGCTGGAACCCGGAGATGCCGACTATGTTCAACCTGAGAATGAGGCAAAGATGTTGCGCTACATAGTAGGTCAGTATGCCTCGGCCCTTATGTCGCTGAAGAATGTATACGACATAGCCGCCAAATATACAGAAGAGACATTCCTTGACTTCTGGCAGGTGTTCTGCAAGATATATCGTGATGCAACGAAGAAAACTGGTGATGACATCCGTAGCTATGATGTTGTTGACAGCGACGAGATAGCTGGCATTACCGATGTGGACGATGGAGATGACGAACCTGGCAATGGTGGAAAGAAAAGAAAGAAAGGCCCAAAGGAACAGAAGCCGAAGGAGGTGTCTCTGGAGAAAATACTGGAACTGCTGAAACGTTTGAATGAGCAGGAACTTATCAGTGCGCGTGAGGCACAAAGGTGGCTCGCGGAGATAGGTGTGATGTTTGAGAGTCTCAGACAAAAAGACAAACTGTGTGTCGTTCTGCGTGACGACAAGACACAAGACGAAGAAAAGTTAAGAGAGTATAGAAAATTCCAGAACATCTACAAACTGGTGGACTTGAAGAAACGTCCTGACCTTGCCAAGGTGGATAAGTTTAAGAAAATGCTTGACGACAATGTGGAGCAGTTCTATTCCATCTTCATGGAGCAGCTTAAAGACGTGGACAACGGAGATTCTGATTTTGATTATGACACGACATCCGGCAGTGAACCAACTTCTTCGGATTCTATGTCGATGGACGACCTGATGGAGATTGTTCGCAAGAAAATGCATCCCGACTACAACGAGGATGTATTGAAGGAATGTTTGTGCCGCACTTATGCGCCACATTTTGAGAAGATAGCCGGCAAAATACGCCCCATGGAGAAGACGGTGGACAATCTCTTTAGGGTGCTTAACATAGAATCCCTTAACACCCTTGATGGTGTAGACAGCATTGTTAAGGAGTCGCTCAACATGCTGTGCATGGCAGAAGGCTTGCCTGCCAACGAGAAGCGTATGCACTTGAACCAACTATTGATGAAGTATGAGGCTTTCCTCAAGAAGCTGTATTTCCTTATTAATCATAAGGAACTTGAAGGTAAAGAACCAGACAAGGATGCAACGCTGTCGTCTGCAATATTTGGTATACCGTCGTTGAAGAAGTTGAAATACAGTGAAGACCCAGAAGTAAGGGCTTTCAGCGACCGGCTTGACATTCTTCGGCAATTGCGCAATGATGAGGCTCATGGCAGTTATATTGCTACGGAGCAGGAAGTTGAAGCAGCCATTGGCATTGTGATAGACATGTATCTGTATGTAGCAGGAACAAATACAATTCCTGTTGCCAAACGGTATGAGAAAAGCATCATCAGATATCAAGACTATAATGAGAGCGAATTGCAGATGGTTGCCGAGGATATTATTATTCCTGGAAGTATTGAGGTACGTTTACGCAGAATAAGGAAAGAAGACCTGCTTAATGGACATTTGGACTTGGTGCTGATGTATGCGATTGGACCTATGGCACGAAAGAAAACGGAATTGGCAGGTAGGATAGCATTGGGAATTAAGGAATATAACCTTTCGCAGGAAGTAGTAAAGGCTTTTGTAAGCGTTCGCTATATCATGTTCCATTATTGGAAGAATAGTGAAGCAACGCCTTTTGAATTGACTGCGCCTGTTCGCCTTGTGGAAAAGGAAAGCATTCCAGAAGGTTTCTTGATTCGACAAGAAAAGGATGCCAAGCAGTACCTTCTCATAGAGTACGATTCCGATAAGCCAGCAGAATTGGGAGAATATGATATACTGAGAGCACAAAGGAGAGGCTGCAATAGGTATATTCCTTTTGTGTGTAGGGTGGAAAATATAAAAGTTGACAAGAATGACAGACAAAAATAAGCAACTATACATAGACTTCGAAGCCTACGAGCGTGTGGCAGAGCCTCATAAGCGCGAAAGGGCTTCGGCATGGCGCACGGCTATCGGTCTGCAAGATGTTGACGGACTGAAGGTGTCTGACTATCTGAAAGAGACGGCTGTCAGACACATTGAGGGCGATATTACCATTGATGATGTGCGCGAACAGTTGAAATCGTATTATGTCAACAAAACTACTCATGATGAGGACGATGCCGAAAAGGAAGAGGCCGACCGTGTGGCTGCCAATATAGCCAAGCTACTGAGCGAGAAGTCTTTTTCGTTTACAGCATTGGAATTTCTGAATGTCCATAGGCACTTGTTTGAGGGTGTATTCAAACATGCTGGTGAAGTGCGCCCCTATGACATCAGCAAGAAGGAATGGATATTGCAAGGAGATACTGTTGTGTATGGACGTGCTGCCGACATTATGATGGCGTTGCGATATGACATTCAGCAAGAAAAGGACTTTAATTATAAAGGACTGTCAACGGATGAAATCATCAGTCACATTGTAGATTTCGTCACCTTGCTATGGCAGAACCATCCGTTTCGTGAGGGCAATACACGAACAACGGCCGTGTTTGTCATCAAATATCTGCGCTCTATCGGTTTCAAGGTGGACAACGATTTGTTTGCCGACAACTCTTGGTACTTCCGCAATGCCCTTGTTCGTGCCAACTATCGCAATCCTTCAAAAGGTATAGAGCCCAACAAATCATTCCTCATCAGGTTCTTCCGTAATTTGATGTTGGGCGAACATCATGAACTGAAGAACCGTTATATGCTGATAGGATATGCAGATGTTGGTGACACCCATACAAGTACCCATACAAGCACCCATACAAGTTTTGATGAAACCGTATCTACATTATCTGAAAATATAAAACGGTTAGTTGTTGCGATTGGCACAGATGAAAAGAGTGTAAAGGAAATGATGGAGGCGGTCGGTTTGAAGAATCGTCCCAATTTCCTTGAATATTCTCTTACGCCAGCCATTACTGAAGGCTTGGTAAAAATGAAATTTCTGAACTCGCCACATCATCCTCGCCAGAAATATCTTCTGACCGTGAAAGGGTTAGCGGTGTATGATGAGTGTGTCAAATCAATGTGAAAAATCTGCCAGAGCTTGCTCCCCGAAGGTGCTCAGCCGAGGAACTCCGAGGATGCTTGACTTGTACAAGAACTCCTTTTGGAGTGGCAGCCTGATGCGGTTTTCAAAAACCGGTAATTAGGCTTACCGATTTTTAAAATCGTTGTTTTAGCGGCATCAAGATAGCTCGCTGGAAAAGTAAAAGCCAGTGCTCTTTGTGCATCTTATGTGAGGTGCGCATTGAGCATTGGCTTGACATTTATGAACAATTATTGTTTCTTAGCCTCTGTATGAGCCATTCAAGAAAGGGACAATCTCGGTTGTCTCTTTCAATCGGTCACCGATACGCTTGCCGTACACCTCTGAGATTTGTTGAAAAATAATTTGTTTAATTTTTAGTTAACATTTGTATGTGAAAACTTATAGAATGCACGGCTGTAGTGAAACAGTCGTGCATTTGACTTTAAAACGGTTGCTATGGCATTTCTTGGTTAAAAAAAGGATGGGGGCTTGGATATTCGTCAGAAAAAGTGTACCTTTGCGTCTGATAATTGTAGGGATGAGAGTCCTTATATGTTGAATCGAGTAAACGCAAGAAATAAACAAAACAATGGAAATAGTAATCATCATCGGAATTATTATCGGCATCATCGTAGGCTTCTTTCTTGGCAAGCTGATGGCTGCGAAAACTGCAAGCGAGGAGAAAACACAGCTTGTGGCAAAGGCTCAAGTGTTGGCGGTAGAGATGGAACAGGTTAAGAGCCTGACCGACCAGGTGTGCCAGCAGGCAGAGAAGGAAAAAGAAGTATTATGTAAGCAGGCAGAGAAGGAGAAAGAAAATCTGAAGGAACATTATGATGCTATCCTGAAGAATGAGAGAGCCCATCATGCCGAAGAGATGCAGGCTTTGAGGGAAGCACATGCTTCGGAGATGCAGTCGCTGAAGGGACAGATGGAGAACGAACGCCAGTATGCAGCCAAGTTGCGTGCCGAGAGCGACCAGCAATGGGCGCAGAAGATGGAAACGCTTAAGCAAGACATGCAGCGCATGAATGCAGAACATCAGAAAGTGGCTGCAGAGCAACTGGCTGCCAAGCAGTCGGCTTTGCAGGAGAACAACCGTCTGCAGATGGATGAACTATTGAAGCCTATCAAGGAACAGTTTGCAGACTTCAAAAAGTCGGTTGAGGAAAGCAAGACTCAGAACGAAGTGAACAAGAAAGAACTGCAGAATACCTTTGAGGCAACGATGAAACTCTTTCAGCAGGAGCAGCAGCAAGCAGTTTCTTTGTTGAAGGAGCAGACTTCGAAGATAGGTTCGGATGCAGCTAATCTAACTCGTGCCCTGAAGGGAGATAGTAAGATGCAGGGCGACTGGGGTGAGATGGTGCTTGAAACCATTCTCGAGAACAGTGGATTGCGAAAGGACGAGGAGTTCTTTATCCAGGAGAACACTAAGGATGAAGAGGGCAAGAACTTCCGCCCTGATGTCATCGTGAGGTTCCCAGAAGGCAGAAGTGTAGTCATCGACTCGAAGGTTTCGCTTACTGCCTATTCTGATGCTATAGCGGCAGAAAATGATGGCGAGCGCGAACGGCTGATGAAACTGCATGCGGCAAGTGTGCGCAGGCATATCGACGAACTGGCAGAAAAAGACTATTCCAAGCTGGTGGATGATGCCATTGGCTTTGTTCTGATGTTTATTCCCAACGAAACCAGCTATATTGCAGCTATGAAGCAGCAACCTGAGCTTAGCCGTTATGCTTATCAAAAGAAAATTATCATCATTTCGCCCAGCAATCTTCTGATGGCTCTTCAGTTGGCTTACAACCTGTGGCAGTATGACCGTCAAAACAAAAATGTAGAGAAAATAGTGAAGACTGCAGCAGACTTGTATGATAAGGTGGCAGGTTTTGAGGACACCTTTATGGGTGTGGGCGACTTGATAACCCGTCTGTCTGGAACCTTTGACAAGGCTAAAAAGCAACTTTACGATGGCGCTGGTAATGTCATGAGAAGGGTAGAGAGTCTGAAGAAACTGGGTGTTACACCTAAGAAGCAGATTAAAGAACTCTCCGACGAATAGCTTTTTAAAGGTAAAAAGGTAAAAAGGTAAAAGGGTAAAAAGGTAAAAAAAAGTAATAGGCAAAAATGCACCGCTTTTTGTCAAGAATGGGAGAATGCTATCTTTCTCTTATTCTTGACTCGACTTTCGTAGATGGGGAAGTTAAAGAATTTAAAGAAGTTAGAGAAGTTAAAGCCATATGCTTTGTAGCTAAGTATACATCCAAAAGGCTATTGGCTATAACTTCTAACGACCGAGTGAAGTGATAACTTCTTTAACTTCCATACATGCTAAACTTCAGTTCTTGACAATATATTTGAAGACTTATTTGGGAATAAACGGGCTTGTTTTTGAAAACGAGGGATGGTTATTGCAGTGTGATTTCTTCGACGGCTTTCACGAGCGAGTCTTTGCCATTGAGGAGATAGAAATCGACACGTACCACGTGGTTGATATCAGCGCAACCCTTAACCTTGATGCGGCGAGTCTTTCCGTATTCAAAGGTGTCTCGTCTTGAAGGATAGGAAACCAATTGTAGTTTTTCCTTAGAAGATCCGCTTCCGATATAGTATATTCCCACACTGTCGGTCATGGCCTTCTGAGCCTTTATTCGTGCCATCTTTTTGGCATGAAGTGCCGAAGTGTCTTCTGGATAGAATTCGCTGGCAGCCACTGTATCTCCATCATTCTGCGATGGGGCAAACTTGCAGCTGGTGGCTGTTGAGACAGATGTGGTGGCAGCAATTACAACTGCAGCAAAATATAATAGTTTTTTCATTCCTTCGTAGATATATTGAATGTTCGTTCAGTTTCGGAGAAATTAATCTCTGTTAATACAGCAACAGCAATCCGGCAAAAGCAGAGTAGCATATCATGCGGATGGGGTTGATGCCGACAAACTTGACACCAAAGAAGGTGGCAAGGAAGAGCGCGATAGAGATGTAGAATCGCCAGGGGTCGGCAGGTGAAGAGAAGTTTTCTTGGTTCATCAAGAGCAGGGCTGCAGCTCCTACAAGCCCAACTATGGCAGGGCGAAGTCCGATGAAAATACTCTGTACGGCAGTGGTGTTCATATATTTGTACAGCATCTTGCTGATAAGAATCATCAAAATCAAAGAGGGAAGAACCAAGGCAAATGTAGCTACAGCACTTCCCAATATGGCCATTGTTTCGCTCAAGCCTGCATTGTGTACAGCAGTATAGCCACAATAAGTAGCAGCATTGATGCCAATGGGACCTGGTGTCATCTGCGAAATCGCCACGACATCAGTAAACTCTTGCATCGTCATCCAGTGGTATTGTGTTACTACTTGTCCCTGTATGAGGGAAATCATAGAGTAGCCACCTCCGAAACCGAAGATGCCAATCTGGATAAAAACGAGGAAAAGCTGAAGAAAAATCATATCAATAGATAATTAAGAATCGATAATAGACAAATCTATACCTTGGAAGATTCATCTTTTCTGAAGACTTACACCTTATTATATATAAGCAGAGGTTTCATTCTGTAGGCAGTATGAACTTGCCGTAAATGTAGCCAGCTGCGGCTGCGGAAATGATGACCCAGATGGGGTTGACGTGCAGAAGCCAGATAAGCATGGCAGACAGAATGGGAATCCAGCAGTTGGCAAAAGTGATGTGTGCACTCTTGGCAAGTGAGAATGTAGGGACGGCTATCAGGGCAACGACTGCAGGACGAATGCCGGCAAACATAGCTGCCACAACCTTGTTGTCCTCGAACTGATGGAAGAACATGGCGATGGCCAATATGATAAGGAAAGAGGGAAGTGAGGCTCCGAGAGTGCAGATGATGGCTCCTGGAGTTTTTGCCAACTTATATCCAAGCATGGAACTCATGTTGATGGCCAGGGCTCCCGGACAAGTCTGTGTCACAGCGATGGCATCGAGAAACTCTTCCTTCGTCATCCACTGGTTCTTGTCGACCACTTCGTGCTCTATAATAGGAATCATGGCATAGCCACCCCCAAAGGTGACTATGCCAATCTTCGTAAATGTTTTGAATAATGTAAGATAACTTACGCTATTATTCATTTTTAACCTTTTTACTTTTTTACCTTTTTACCTTTTTACTTTTTCAAAGCTCTTTCTTCTATCCACTGGCGTGCATTGACGAATGCCTCAATCCAAGGAGTTACCTCGTCGTTGCGACGGTCGGCCGGATACCAGGCGTTCTGCCATGGGAAGATGGCACGCTCCAAGTGTGGCATCATTGCCAGGTGGCGACCATCTGCTGAGCAGATACCTGCCACGTTGTAGTCACTGCCGTTAGGATTGCCAGGATACTCAGCATAGTTGTACTTCGCAATCACATTGTAGTGATCCTCTGGCTCAGGAAGGTAGAAACGACCCTCGCCGTGAGCTACCCAGATACCTAACTTATCACCGCTCAAGCTACCGAACATCACACTGTCGTTCTGAGGAATAGTCAGACCGAGGAAGGTGCTCTCAAACTTCTTGGAAGTATTGTGGCAGAGGTGTGAGCGATGCTTGTGCTCAGGATTGATGAGGTTGAGTTCTACCATCAACTGGCAACCGTTACAGATGCCGAGTGAAAGAGTGTCCTCACGGGCATAGAACTTGTCGAGTGCCTCCTTAGCCTTAGGATTGTAGAGGAATGCACCAGCCCAACCCTTGGCAGAACCGAGAACGTCGGAGTTAGAGAAACCACCGCAGAATACGATGAAGTTCACATCCTCCAAAGTTTCACGACCACTGATAAGGTCGGTCATCATCACGTCCTTCACGTCGAAGCCAGCGAGGTACATAGAGTAAGCCATTTCGCGCTCACCATTGGTTCCCTTCTCACGAATGATTGCTGCCTTGATGCCAGATGGCTTGCGACGGTTGGCATCGAGACCATAGCTGGAGAGTGTGCCCTTGAAACCATAACCGAAGTTCATCTCAATAGGCTGCTTCTTATAGTTGGTGTAGCGCTTCTTAGCCATGCCGTTCATGCTCTGCTTGCGGTCGAGGAGGTAAGAAGTCTTGTACCAGTTGTCACGCAATGCATCGATATCGAATTCGTGCTCGAAGCCATCCTTCTTGATGATGATCTTGCGGAGCTCTGGAGCTGGATAACCAATCTTGGCATAGCCGATGCCATTGTCCTCGAGGAATGCCTTGAGTTCATCTTTATGAGCATCGCTTACCTGGATGACAACACCTGGGTTCTCTGCGAAGAGAGTCTTGATGATGTCGGCATCTGCGATGTCATGGAGGTTGATCTTCATACCGCCCTCTACGTTGGCGAATGTCATCTCGAGGAGAGTGGTGATCAAACCACCGGCGCTGATGTCGTGACCTGCCATTACCCAACCACGGTTGATGAGTTCCTGTACAGCATTGAAGCAGTCAACGAAGTACTCAGGGTTCTTCACGGTAGGAACATCGCTGCCCACCTTGCCCAAGCTCTGAGCGAAGGCAGAACCACCGAGGCGCTGCTCGTCGAAGCTGAAGTCGATGTGATAGAGGCTTGAGTTCTTGTCGTTGACGAGAACTGGACTAACCACCTTCTTGACATCTGAAACTTCACCACCCGCACTTACGATAACGGTACCAGGAGCGATGATCTTCTCGCCGTTAGGATACTGCTGGGTCAATGAGAGAGAGTCCTTACCTGTTGGTACATTTACGTGGATGGCGCAGCAGAAGTCTGACAAAGCCTTCACACCCTCGTACAAACGGGCATCTTCACCCTTCTGGCTGCGGCAAGGCCACATCCAGTTAGCAGAGAGGCTGATGCTGTCCATACCATCTGCCAATGGGGCCCAAACGATATTGGTCAATGACTCTGCTACAGAGAGTACAGAACCAGCCTTAGAATCAGCCAAACCTGCTTGAGGAGCATGACCCATTGCTGTTACGATACCTTTTTCGCCACGGTAGTCGAGAGCTACAACACCGCAGTCGGAGAGTGGCAACTGAATCTGACCCTGGCACTGCTGACGTGCAATCTTACCCGTTACGGAGCGGTCCACCTTGTTGGTCAACCAGTCCTTACAAGCCACAGCCTCCATCTGGAGAACACGCTGCAAGTACTCGTCGAGGTTATCTGCAGAATAAGTTACATCTTCATATTTGCGCTCTACGGTCTCATCTACCATTACAGTCTTAGGAGTATGACCGAACATCTGAGCTACATCGAGGTCGAATGGCTTCACGCCGTCAGCCTGCTTGAAGCTGAAGTGAGCATCGCCAGTGGTCTCACCAACCACGTACATAGGAGCACGCTCACGGTCGGCAATCTTCTGAACCTCGCTGATATATTTTTCGTCGATGAGTAAGCCCATACGCTCCTGACTCTCGTTGGCGATGATTTCCTTGGCGCTCAAAGTCTTGTCACCGATAGGCAATTTAGCCATGTCGATTTCGCCACCGCACTCTTCTACCAACTCAGAGAGACAGTTCAAGTGACCTGCAGAACCGTGGTCGTGGATGCTGACTACAGGGTTCTCGTCGTTCTCAACGAGTGCACGAACCAAGTTGTAAGCACGCTTCTGCATCTCAGGGTTGGCACGCTGAACCGCATTCAACTCGATACCGTTGCTGTAGCGACCAGTATCTACAGAAGAAACAGAACCGCCACCGAGACCGATGCGATAGTTGTCGCCACCTACAACGACCACCTTGTTGCCCTTCTGTGGCTCTCCCTTCTTGTAATCACGCTTCTTGCCGTAGCCTACACCACCAGCAAGCATGATAACCTTATCGTAAGCATACTTCTCACCATTCTCCTCGTGCTCGAAGGTGAGCACAGAACCGGTGATAAGAGGCTGACCGAACTTGTTACCGAAGTCGGAAGCACCATTAGATGCCTTGATAAGAATCTGCTCTGGAGTCTGATAGAGCCATTTGCGCACTGGCATGATGTCTTCCCAGTCGCGCTCGATGTCGCTCTTGCCGTTGTCGTCCTTCAGACGAGGATAAGCAGTCATGTAGCAGGCAGTACCTGCGATAGGCCATGAGCCTACACCACCACCCATACGGTCGCGGATCTCACCACCAGTACCCGTAGCAGCACCATTGAAAGGCTCTACAGTAGTAGGGAAGTTGTGAGTCTCGGCCTTCAGTGAAATCACGCTCTCGATATCCTTCACTTGGAAGAAATCGCTTGTAGTTTGGTCGGCAGGAGCAAACTGCTCGATGACAGGACCCTGCGAGAAGGCCACGTTGTCCTTGTAGGCAGAGAGAATCTTGTTGGGGTTCTCGTTGGTGGTCTTCTTGATCATATTGAAAAGAGAAGACTCCATCTCCTTGCCGTCGATGATAAACTGTCCGCCGAAGATCTTGTGGCGGCAGTGCTCAGAGTTGATCTGTGCAAAGCCAAAGATTTCGCTGTCGGTAAGAGGACGTCCGTTCTCTTTCTCCAACTTGTGGAGATAAGCCATCTCGTCCTCGCTGAGAGCCAAGCCTTCCTCTTCGTTGTACTTCTCGAGGTCGTCTACGTACTTGATGGGTTCAGGCTCATGGTTGACGGTGAACACATTCTGGTCTATTCCGTTGTACATGCGCTGCAGCATAGGGTCGTGCTCAGCGTCCTCGCTTTCTACGGGGAAGTACTCCTCAATACGCGAAATGCCGTTAAGACTCATGTTCTGAGTTATCTCAACGGCATTCGTACTCCAGGGAGTAATCATTTCACGGCGTGGACCCACAAAGAAGCCCTGCAACTGCTGGGCGTCCTCTAATGTTGCGTCACCATAAAGCCAACAAAGTTCATTGATCTCGTCCTGAGATGGTTTGTGGTCAATCTCGGTCGCTATCACACTCTTGGATGGAGTTCTGAAAAAAAGAATCATACTTAGTCTTTCTCTTTTTATTGTTAATGTATTTCTTTTCGACTGCAAAGTTAGTGTAAAAAGGAGAGATAACAAAGAGAAAGCTCGTTTTTTTTGTTTTTTATCAAACTTTCGCATTTCTTCTGCCCCGTTTTTGATGTACAGCGCTCTTTTTCTGCAAGATGTAGTCAGTCTTCATAGACGGCCAGGCCGGAGTCGCTATGATGGCCGATATCGGTCATCTATTACGACTGGCATCGGTCATCTATTACGACCTGCCCTTGCCGTCTATTATGACCGGGATGAGTCTTCTATGAAGCCTTCTGTCGATAGAAAAGGTGAATGAAGAAGGGACCATAATTCGTGTTAAATCGTTAAAAATGAGAAGAAAAGGCTCAAAGGTGGTTAAAATTCCATAAATGGATTTGACAAAAGGCTTTTATTCCAGTCTTATTCATAACTTTGCACAATGAAAGAAGCATGTAATTAATGTTTAGGAAGACCCTTTACAAAAACTTAATTTTATCAACTAAGCAAAAAATAAACGAGAAGAATATGAAACAGACAAAGACTTTAGCGATTATCGCAATGGCAGGCGCTCTGCTTGCAACAAGCTGCGCCAGCAAAAAAGAGTTACAGAATTGTCAGACCGAGAATAAGGAACTGACCGGTAATTATCAGGCAGCCAAGGAGCAACTCGCTGCATCACAGGCTCGCGTTACTACTCTCGAGGATCAGCTCGCACAGATGAAGAAGGACTATTCTTCTATGCAGACAGCTCTCGACAAGAGTTTGAACAACGCCAACCAGAACAATATCAGCATCGAGAAGCTCGTTGACCAGATTAACGAGTCTAACCAGTACATCCGTCACTTGGTAGAGGTGAAGAGCAAGAGCGACTCACTCAACATGGTGCTTACCAACAACCTGACCCGCTCATTGAGCAAGGAAGAGTTGAAGGAAGTAGACGTACAGGTACTCAAGGGTGTGGTTTACATCTCTTTGGCCGACAATATGCTCTATCAGAGTGGAAGCTATGAGGTAAACAGCCGCGCACAGGAGACTCTGAGCAAGATTGCCAAGATCATCATGGACTATAAGGATTACGATGTCTTGGTAGAGGGTAATACCGATAATGTGCCTGTAAGCACCACAAGTCCTAAGATGAAGAACATCCGCAACAACTGGGACCTCTCAGCTCTGCGTGCTTCATCTGTAGTACAGTATCTGCAGGAGCACTTCGGTGTATCTCCTAAGCGCCTCACAGCAGGTGGCCGTGGTGAGTACAACCCTGTGACAACCAACGATACTGAGGTGGGCAAGATGCGCAACCGTCGCACTCAGATCATCATCACTCCTAAGCTCGACCAGTTCATGGATCTCATCGACAAGGCTCCAGAGGAGAAGTAAACTGAAGAATTAAGATATATCTTTTAAAGGCGTGCCGTAGGTTTTTACTTGCGATGCGCCTTTTTCTTTTCTTGAATAAATCTTAAATTATCCGTGAATAGTTGGCTCGTTGCCGATTATTGCTTATCTTTGTAAGCGAAAATAATAAATCAACAACAAGAAATAAGGGGTGCTGCACGGTTGTGCTGCTGAGATTATACCCATAGAACCTGACGCAGATAATGCTGCCGCAGGGATATTTCTATTCCGTATTATCTTTTATTGGTAAGGTACGTGTGTGTGCGCCTCTTCTTCTAAAGAAAAATGTAGATTGAAATGAGGTATATTTGTGCATTGACCATTGCCGGTTCCGACAGTTGTGGAGGAGCAGGCGTACAGGCTGATATCAAGACCATGTCGGCATTGGGCGTTTATGCGGCATCGGCCATTACTGCTGTTACTGTACAGAATACGCAGGGCGTTCAGGCCATTCAAGCCATAGAACCCGAAATTGTGGCAGGTCAGATCAAGGCTGTGATGGACGACATACAGCCCAATACTGTCAAAATAGGAATGGTGAACGATAAGGCCACTATCCAGACCATAGCCGATACGCTGAAACTTTATCCTGGAACTACACTTGTTGTCGACCCCGTTATGGTGTCGACCAGCGGTTCTATGCTCATGCAGCAAGATGCTCTCGATGTCTTCTGCCGGCAACTCTTGCCGATGGCCAACTTGCTGACACCCAATATTCCCGAGGCTTCCGTACTTTCTCATACCTCAATACAGACGGCAGACGACATGGATCAGGCGGCCCTGCGCATCCTGTCGTTAGGCTGTGAGGCTGTTCTGATAAAAGGCGGGCACTTGGAAGGCGACAGGAAAATAGACAAACTCTATCTTGCCGATGGCAGAACCGAAGTCTACGAGCATGCCACGATAGAAACCCGCAATACTCATGGCACAGGTTGCACACTCTCTTCCGCTATTGCCTCGTTCTTGGCCCGTGGCTTGGAAATGTGTCAGGCCATAGCTCAAGCCAAGGATTATCTGTCGCAAGCCATAGAGGCAGGCAAGGATGTGGAGATAGGAAAAGGACATGGTCCTGTCGACCATTTCTTCAACCCCGAGAAATTGAAGATTTGGTAAAGAAAAAGCCAATTTATATTTTCTTCGCAACTAAGCGAAAACCCTCATAAGATACGAAAACAAACAAAAACAAACAAAAAAAGAATATGATACAGTTTATAACCCATTCCAATGAGCGTTACGACCATGTGTCAGGCGCCAAGCTGGCTTTGCAGGGCGGATGCCGTTGGATTCAGTTGCGCATGAAGGACGCTATGGAAATAGATTTCCTTCGGGCGGCAAAGAAGATAAGAAGATTATGCGATGAATATCATGCCACATTCATTCTCGACGACCATGTGGAGTGGGTGGGACTTACTGGTGCCGACGGAGTGCATCTTGGCAAGAACGACATGCCTGTAGATGAGGCACGAAAGATGTTGGGACGAAACAAAATCATCGGAGGCACTGCCAATACCTTCGAAGATGTGGAGCGGCTTTCTCGTCAGGGAGCCGACTACATAGGTTGTGGTCCTTTCCGGTTTACCACTACCAAGAAGAACCTGTCGCCAGTGCTGGGTCTGGAGGGTTATCGGGACATCACGGCACAGATGAAGGCTCATGACATTCAGCTCCCCATCGTCGCCATTGGAGGAATTCTGCACCAGGATATTCCTGCCATCATGCAGACTGGCGTGACAGGAATAGCGGTAAGCGGAGCTATCCTGAATGCGGAGAATCCTGTAGAAGAGATGAGACTCTTTATCTCGGCTACGGACAATGACATGTAATTACAAACTAATACAACTTATAAATGAAGACAAAAATCAAGTTTGACTATCCTTCCTCAGAGAAGGTTTATCTCAAGGGAAAACTCTTCCCCGACCTCAGAGTGGGCATGCGTAAGGTGCGCCTTACTCCAACGGTTACTTTCGAGGGCGATGTGCGCCACGAGGAACCCAATGCCCCTGTCTATATCTATGATACGAGTGGTTGCTATAGCGACCCCAATGTGGAAATAGACCTGAACAAAGGCTTGCCCCGTTTGCGTCAGTCATGGATAGAGAACCGCAAGGAGGGTGAGACTCAGATGTATTTCGCCAAGAAAGGTATCATCACAGAGGAGATGGAATACGTGGCTATCCGCGAGAATATGAACTGCGAGGAGCTGGGCATCAAGACTCACATCACTCCAGAGTTCGTGTGCAAGGAGATTGCCGAGGGAAGAGCCGTTATTCCTGCCAACAAGAAGCACCCTGAGTCGGAACCTATGATTATAGGAACCAACTTCCTGGTTAAGATCAATACCAATATAGGCAACTCTGCCACAACTTCCGGAATCGAGGAAGAGGTGGAGAAAGCCGTGTGGAGTTGCAAGTGGGGTGGCGACACGCTGATGGATCTTTCTACGGGCAATGATATTCATGAGACCCGAGAGTGGATATTGCGCAACTGTCCTGTGCCAGTAGGTACGGTGCCTATGTATCAGGCTTTCGAGAAAGTGGACGGCAAGGCAGAAGACCTGACCTGGGAAGTGTTCCGCGACACCCTTATCGAACAGTGTGAGCAGGGAGTGGACTATTTCACCATCCACTGCGGCATCCGTCTGAAGAATATCCACTTGGCGGATACTCGTCTTACAGGTATCGTGAGCCGAGGTGGAAGCATCATCTCGAAATGGTGTAAGGTGCATCAGAAGGAAAGTTTCCTCTACGAGCACTTTGATGATATTTGTGACATCTGTGCCAAGTACGATGTTGCCATCTCGTTGGGCGATGGCTTGCGTCCTGGTTCAACCTACGATGCCAATGATGCAGCCCAGTTTGCCGAACTCGACACGATGGGCGAGCTGGTGGAGCGTGCCTGGGCAAAGAATGTACAGGCGTTTATCGAGGGGCCGGGTCATGTGCCTATGCACAAGATCAAGGAGAACATGGAGCGACAGATAGAGAAATGTCACGGAGCACCTTTCTATACATTGGGCCCTCTTGTAACCGATATAGCTCCCGCCTACGACCACATCACCTCTGCCATAGGTGCTTCGATGATAGGCTGGTATGGTACAGCCATGCTCTGCTATGTTACTCCGAAGGAGCACCTTGCCTTACCAGAGAAGGAAGACGTTCGCACAGGTGTGGTAACCTACAAGATAGCTGCCCATGCTGCCGATTTGGCTAAGGGACATCCAGGAGCCTCTGTACGTGACAACGCGCTGAGCAAGGCCCGTTATGACTTCAGATGGAAAGACCAGTTCAACCTCTCGCTCGACCCAGAGCGTGCGCTGGAGTTCTACAAGACGAGCAACAGCGTAGATGCCAATTACTGCACCATGTGCGGTCCCAACTTCTGTGCTGCTCGCATCAGTCATTCATTGAAGAGCTGCGAGGAACGTAAAGGTGAATAAACGCACTCTCTGTAATGCAACAGAGAGCAATGAGAATTTAGAATCAACTTATTTCAAAAAATAAAAAACTTTAAAAAAATGATTGAAACACAAGTATCCAAAGGTATTATCAGTACCTATTTTGACAAACTTCAGCGTAATCTCGATCTCGATGTAGCCATTGTTGGCGGAGGTCCTTCTGGTATTGTTGCTGCTTATTATCTGGCTAAGGCAGGATTGAAGGTAGCTCAGTTTGACCGCAAACTCTCTCCTGGTGGCGGCATGTGGGGCGGTGCCATGATGTTCAACCAGATTGTCATTCAGGAAGAGGCTATGCACATCGTAAAGGACTTCGATATCAACTACGAGACTTTCGAGGATGGTCTTTACACTATCGACTCTGTGGAGAGTACCTCTTCGCTGCTTTATCATGCAGTACATGCTGGTGCAACTATTTTCAACTGCTACTCGGTAGAGGACGTCATCTTCAAGAATGATGTGGTAAGTGGTGTGGTTGTCAACTGGACTCCAGTGCTTCGTGAAGGCTTGCACGTAGATCCTCTCAACATCATGTCGAAGTATGTTATCGACGGAACGGGTCACGACAGCGAGATGTGCAAGGTTGTTGCCCGCAAGAACGGAATCAAGTTGGATACTGCTACGGGTGGTGTTATCGGTGAGCGTTCACTGGATGTGATAGAAGGCGAGCGCATGGTAGTAGAGGGAACCCGTGAGGTTTATCCAGGTCTTTATGTATGCGGTATGGCCTCTTCTGCTGTTGCCGGCACTCCACGCATGGGACCTATCTTCGGTGGTATGTTGCTTTCTGGTAAGAAGGTGGCTGATGCTATCATCGCTAAGTTGAAGAAGTAATTTCTGTTCTGGATGAAATGGATCGTGATAACCTCTCCTGACTTCCTGTCGGGAGAGGCTCTTTTTATTGACAGACTTTTCTGTCATGGTCTGGATGTGCTTCATCTGCGTAAGCCGGGGGCTTCGTATGAGGACTGCCGGCATTTGCTGAGCGAGGTTCCTTGCCGTTGGCACAACAGAATTGTGGTGCATGAACATTTCTCTTTGGCCGCAGAGTACTCTCTTCTTGGCATTCATCTCAACCGTCGTTGCCCCGATGTCCCAGAGGGTTTTCGTGGGCATGTGTCTTGTTCCTGTCATCGCCTCGACGAGGTTGTGGCAGCAAAGCCGCATTGTGATTATGTCTTTCTGAGTCCCATCTTCGACAGTATCTCCAAGCAGGGATATTCGGCTTCCTTTACCGACAACGACTTGCAGCAGGCTCATGTTGCCGGTACAATCGACCATAAGGTTGTGGCGTTGGGAGGCATTACTTCTTCGCATATTCCGCAAATCAAAGCCTGGGGCTTTGGCGGTGCCGCCTTCTTGGGTGATGTGTGGAGCAGAATGAATGATGCCGGAGTAGATGAATATCTCGACACTTTGCGCTTGCTCCTCTGATGGCTTTCAGACGATGCCGTCAACCAGTGACTTTGTATTGCCAACCTTCGCCTCTTGTACAGACTTATTCAGTGATAGAAAGTTCAAAGAAGTATTCTTCAAAATAACCGAATACGCAACAAAAACGTGCATTGTGAAAGAAAAACACGAAAATATGTTTCTCTTTAAAATATTATTCGTAATTTTGCAAGCAAATTATCAAAAAACAAGAGAAAGCTTATGGAAAAGATTCAAATGACAACTCCCTTGGTGGAGATGGACGGTGACGAGATGACTCGCATCCTGTGGAAGATGATTAAGGACGAACTGATATTGCCTTTCGTCGACCTCAAGACTGAGTATTATGACTTGGGCTTGCCCTATCGTGATCAGACCAACGATCAGGTGACCATCGACTCTGCTGAGGCTGCCAAGAAATATGGTGTGGCAGTAAAGTGTGCCACGATTACTCCTAATGCCCAGCGTATGGATGAATACAAGCTGCACAAAATGTGGAAAAGTCCTAACGGAACCATCCGAAGCATCATGGACGGAACTGTATTTCGTGCACCTATCACCATTCCAAGCATCCACCCATGTGTGAAGAACTGGGAGAAGCCTATCACCATTGCCCGTCATGCTTATGGTGATGTATACAAGAGTGTGGAGATTCGTGCCGATGAGCCAGGAGTGGCTAAACTCATGTTCGAGGGCAAGAGTGGAAAGAAGCAAGAGGTGGAAATCCACAACTTTGATGGTGCTGGTGTTATTCAGGGCATGCACAACACGGACAAGAGTATCCGCAGCTTCGCGCATAGCTGTTTCAAGTTTGCTATCGACACCAAGCAGGATCTTTGGTTTGCCACCAAGGACACCATCTCCAAGACCTATGACGCACAGTTCCGTAAGATTTTCGAGGAGGTGTACGAGAGTGACTATAAAGAGAAGTTTGCCGAGTTGGGCATAGAGTATTTCTATACTTTGATAGACGATGCTGTGGCTCGTGTTATCCGCAGTAAGGGAGGCTTTATCTGGGCTTGTAAGAACTATGATGGCGACGTGATGAGCGATATGCTCAGCACAGCTTTCGGTTCGTTGGCTATGATGACTTCCGTTCTGGTTTCGCCCGATGGCAAGTACGAGTATGAGGCTGCTCATGGCACCGTGACACGTCACTACTATCGTTATCTGAAGGGTGAGGACACATCCACCAATCCAATGGCAACCATCTTCGCCTGGAGTGGAGCGCTGAGAAAGCGTGGTGAGCTGGATGGCAACAAGGCTCTTCAGCAGTTTGGCGATCAGCTTGAGGCTGCATGCTTCGATACTCTGAATGACGGAATAGCCACCAAGGACCTTGTCAACCTGATGGAAGGTGTAGAGGCCAAGGCAGTCAATTCTGCAGGCTTTATTGCTGCCATTCGTGAGCGCCTTGAGAAGCGCCTGGCATAATCATGATAGAATAAGAATATAAATAGTAGCTCCTAAAGAGGTAGTGCTTACATTGGCAAAGTAAGTACTGCCTCTTTTTATAGGACAATAAAAAAGTGAGACTTGCCTCACGGCAAATCTCACTTTCGCTTTGTCCTTGCGGACTCTGCAAGTTATTCTAGGAAAATTATAACTGTCTATTTATCCCCTCTCTTGAGGATGTGTAAGTAATTCTGAGTATAGTTTGAAAAAATCAAAACTCAGGAGCTTGCTGATATGGAACAGCAGTCCTGTATCTATTGTGGCTCTTTCGTACACCTTATATATATTGGTACGATGGCAACCAAGTTGCTCTGCGAGCCAAACTGAAGTTTTGCCTTGTTTTTTGAGTTCCTGTTTTATTCGTTCGCCAATGACCAAGGCGTTAATACCATATTTTGCCATTTTCTGAAATAATTAAGTGTATATTGTATTATCGATTGCAAAATTAAGAATAAGGAATTAATCAAAGAAATTTTTTAGTAGCTAATTTAGCAACATTGTGCTAAAAAAAAATAAAATCTGGCGGTTTGTTCTTTTTTTTGCCACATTATTATACATTTAGTCTCCTTTTCTTCTTTTTCTTCTCTTTTTTATTTTTGCAGGGTCTGTTTTCCTTTCTTATTGTTGGTCTTTGGTGTGCTCAGTAGGACAAGCAGTTAGAGTAAATGTTTTTTAGCCTATAAAATCTATGTTCTAAACTATCGAACTTATGTTCTAAACTTTGGAACTTAAGTTCTAAACTATCGAACTTGTGTTCTAAACTTTAGAACATAGATTTAGCTAACTTAAAACACAATTTTCTGTAGTACTAAAAACAAATGGACAAAGAATTAAAAGCATCTGCAGGTGCATCCTTGCACGCTATTTATATACTCCACTTCTCCATTTGCGAAGGTTGAGGTACTTACAGCTCAGAAGCGCCAGTAAAGACTTTTGGATGTTTTTGGAGGTACTTAGTAGTTGTATTAGGGGGTAAAAACATTAAATAAGTTAAAAAATACCCATAAAACACAATTTTTCTACCTAAAAAAGAGCTTTGTATTGCTTTTTTTGTAATTTTGCAGTCAGATAATGGAATGGTTGCGAAACCATTGATAAGAATTTTGAGAATTCATATAGATGTAAGTTGTATTAGTAAAAGGTGGTTTTGAGTTTTTTTTCGCTCGGCCTTTCTTTTGGGTTAGATTAGTAAAGAGTCAGAGTGAATCCGTAAAACCAGTACCACGTATTTTTTTATTTACTCTTACATGGGATGCATTTCGCTGGCGATGTGTGTTCTTTGCTATGTTATTCTCTTCTCGTTTTTTGAATAAAATTAAGTGTTTAGCAATTGGAAAGTGTTTTGAGAACTATATATATGGGGGAACTGGCCAGGGATGGTAGGTTTCCCCTTTTGCTTTTTGGTAAAATGACACAGAATTGTAATCAAATGTAACGCATGTTACAAAATAAAAGTTGTAACTTTGCCCCCGTAATATTAAATGTTTCGATTATGGACGAAAAAGACAGCAGAATATTAGTAGTCGACGACGAGCAGGATCTCTGTGAAATCCTGAAGTTCAATCTTGAGACTGAAGGTTATCAGGTAGAGACCGCCAATTCGGCAGAAGAGGCTTTGGAGAAAGACATTGCGTCTTACAATCTCTTGCTCCTCGATGTGATGATGGGAGGAATGAGCGGTTTTCAACTTGCCAAGCAACTGAAGAACAGTGAGGTGACGGCCCATATTCCTATTATCTTCCTTACAGCTCGTGATACGGAAAACGACACGGTGACAGGCTTCAACCTGGGTGCCGATGACTATATCTCCAAACCATTCTCTATCCGTGAGGTAATGGTTAGGGTGCGTGCCGTGTTGCGCCGTACAGCCAGCAGGTTGGAAGGAGCAGAGGAACCGGCAGTCATCAGTTATCAGGGCCTGTTGCTCAATCTCGACAAAAAGTCGGTGAGTGTGGACGGAGAGGACGTGCCATTCACCAAGACTGAGTTTGAGTTGCTTCGTCTGTTGTTGGAGGAGCGCGGAAGAGTCTTCTCGCGTCAGGAACTCATCGACCGCGTATGGCCCAAGGATGTGTTGGTTCTCGACCGTACGGTGGATGTCAACATCACACGTATGCGCAAGAAGATAGGCAAGTTTGCCAAGTGTATCGTTACCCGTTTGGGATTCGGTTATTATTTCGACGCATAATATAATAAGGTGGAGATATGTATGAATTTAAAGAAAAAAAGTCGAAGCTTGGGCGTCGGCTCTATTTCGTGGTGTTGGCTGTGTTTTTGGTGTTCGCAGTCAGCTTTATCATCTTTCAGCAGGCTCGCGAGAAGCAGTTCAAGATAAGCACGCTCACGTTGAAGTTGAGCAACTACAATGCCCTTTTAGAGGAAGATTTGTCGTTGGCTCACGACAAGGGAATCATTCTGAGCGACAGCAGCGGAAAGGCAGTAGATGTGGCACGCGACAAGCTGAATGTTTTTATAAGAGAACACGAGAGTAAGGACTTGCGTATTACTCTGATACGCCCTAATGGCAAGGTGGTGTACGACAACATGCGAAACGACTTCGATCATTTCTCCAATCACATCAACCGAAAGGAGATACAGGAAGCATTGAGGACAGGATTGGGCTCGAGTGTGGAGCGACAGTCGAAAACCCTGAAACATGATTACTTCTATGTGGCCACTTATTTTCCTGCCGATTCCATTATTATCCGAAGCGCTTTGCCTTATAACAACGATCTCTCCAAGTCGTTGAAGGCCGACCAGCATTACATCTGGTTTGCCATCTTTGCTATCATACTCCTTACCATTGTGCTTTATCGGTTTATGCATCGCTTGGGAAAGAATGTGGCCAAGTTGCGCATCTTCGCCTATAAAGCCGATCATAATGAGAGTCTTGAGATAGAAGACCTGGCGACTTTCCCCAATGATGAGCTGGGCGAGATTGCCGAGCGTATCATCAAGATGTACAAGCGAATACAGACCACGCGCAAGGAACAGGATATTCTGAAACGGCAGCTTACCCAGAACATTGCCCACGAGTTGAAGACACCAGTGGCAAGCATACAGGGCTATTTGGAGACTATTATCGACAATCCCCGTATCAGCGAGGAAATGAAGCAGCAGTTCTTGCAGCGCTGTTATGCCCAGAGTGAAAGACTCACTTCGCTCTTGCGTGATATTTCCACACTCAACCGTCTAGACGATGGTTCCGACATGATAGATTTCGAGGCGGTAGACATCACTCAGTTGGCCAGCGACATCATGAGAGAAACCGCCCTTGAGCGCGAGGAGCGCAAGATGAGTTTTCATAACCTGTTGCCCGAGCGCATCGTGGTGAAGGGAAACCGAAGTCTGCTTTACAGCATCTTCCGCAACCTTACCGATAATGCCATAGCCTATGCAGGTGAAGAAACAACCATCACCCTGGAAGGCAAAGAGGTAGGAAATAAGTGGCATTTCATTTTCCGAGACAACGGACAGGGAGTGCCTCAGGAGCATTTGGCTCGTATCTTTGAGCGTTTCTATCGTGTGGACAAGGGGCGCAGCCGTAAGATGGGAGGTACAGGGCTGGGACTTGCCATCGTGAAAAACTCGGTATTGCTGCATGGAGGAACCATTCGGGCAGCCAATCTGCCCGAAGGAGGATTGAAGTTCGAGTTTACCATCAAGAAGTAATGATAAGTAATGCTAAAAACAGAAAAAGTCGCAAGGAGATTTGTCTTTGCGACTTTTTTCTTGTATCTTTGCATTACAATAAATAAATGCAAGAAATGAATCCATTTTCAAAGATGATTGCGGCCGCTCTTGCTTTGAGCGAGAAGGCTGTCGAAAATACATTAGAGTTGCTTGAGGAAGGTTGTACTATTCCCTTCATTTCCCGCTACCGTAAGGAGAAAACCGGCAACATGGACGAGGTGAAGATAGAGGCGGTGGCTCAGGCCAACGAGAAATATAAGGAGATGGCGAAGCGCAAGGAAACCATCCTGAAGACCATCGGCGAGCAAGGCAAGCTTTCGGCAGAGTTGCAGCAGCGCATCGACAACTGTTGGGACGCCACAGAGCTGGAAGACATCTATCTGCCTTTTAAACCCAAGCGTCGTACTCGTGCACAGGTGGCTCGCGAACAGGGTCTTGAACCGTTGGCACAGCTCCTCCTGCTTCAGCGCGAACGTAATCCCGAGCAGGCTGCCCGCAAGTTCGTGGGTGACAAGGTGAGCGATGTAGAGGCTGCGCTCCAGGGAGCTAAGGACATTATAGCCGAGACGGTAAGCGAGAATGAGCAGAGCCGCAACCAGATACGAGGTGAGTTCCGTCGCGGCGCCATCATCACCTCAAAGGTGGTGGCAAAGAAGAAAGACGAGGAAGATGCCCAGCGCTTCTCCGATTATTTCGACTTCTCGGAACCATTGAAACGTTGTTCTTCCCATCGTTTGTTGGCCATGCGTCGTGGAGAGGCGGCAGGTTTCCTGCGTGTCAGCATATCTGCAGATGAAGAAACTTGCATCACCAAACTGAAACGTCATTATGTTCATGGTTTTGGCGAGTGTCAGACTCTGGTAGGCGAGGCCGTCGATGATGCATTCAAGCGCTTGTTGAAACCCAGTATCGAGACTGAGTTTGCAGCTCAGAGCAAGCAGAAGGCCGATGAGGAGGCAATCGTTGTCTTTGCAGAGAACCTGCGCCAGTTGCTCTTGGCAGCACCTCTTGGACAGAAGCGTGTCATGGCTGTCGACCCAGGCTTTGCCAATGGATGCAAGACTGCATGTCTTGATGCCCAGGGCAATCTTGTGCATCATGAGATTGTCTATCCGCATCCTCCCCGCAGCAAGCGTATGGAGGCCACTGCTGCCATGAAGCGCATGGTGCGCCAGTATCAGGTTGAGGCCATGGCGGTAGGCAACGGAACGGCAAGCAGGGAAACCAGTGAGTGGCTGAACGAGATAGATTTTGAGCATCCGGTAGATGTCTATGTGGTAAGCGAGGATGGAGCCTCTATCTATTCTGCCTCTAAGATTGCCCGCGAGGAGTTTCCTGATGAGGATGTGACGGTGCGTGGAGCGGTTTCTATCGGCAGAAGACTGATGGACCCTTTGGCTGAGTTGGTGAAGATCGATCCCAAGAGCATCGGAGTGGGGCAGTATCAGCATGATGTGGACCAGAGTCAGTTGAAGAAGAGTCTCGACTCGGTAGTGATGAGTTGCGTGAACTCGGTGGGTGTCAATCTCAATACAGCCTCTCAGCATCTGCTCACCTATGTGAGTGGTCTCGGTCCCACATTGGCGAAGAATATTGTGGAGTATCGTCGTGAGAATGGTGCATTCTCCTCTCGTTCCCAACTGAAGAAAGTGCCGCGTTTAGGTCCTTCGGCTTATGAGCAGTGTGCCGGTTTCCTCCGCATTCCTGGAGCAAGAAATCCTTTGGACAACAGTGCCGTTCACCCGGAGCGTTACTCTCTTGTAGAGACCATGGCCAAAGATCAGGGTGTGACGGTAAAGCAACTGGTAGAGGACAAAGACTTGCAGAAAAAGATAGACATACGGAAGTATGTGAGTGGCGAAGTAGGCATGCCTACGCTTACCGATATCATGGCCGAGCTCGACAAACCCGGACTCGACCCACGAGGCGAGGTGGAGAAGTTTGAGTTTGATGCCTCCATCAAGACCATTGAGGACTTGCAAGTAGGCATGGTAGTACCGGGCATCGTGACCAACATCACTAAGTTTGGTGCCTTTGTTGATATAGGTGTCCACAATGACGGTTTGGTTCATGTCTCACAAATGGCCAACCGCTATGTGAGCGACCCTTCAGAAGTGGTAAAACTCCACGAGCACGTGATGGTCAGGGTGACAGAAGTCGACCTGAAGCGCAAACGTATCGCCCTGTCAATGAAGCAATTATAATGTAACGGGCTCTCTTCGGAGAGCCCGTTACCTTTTTAGACGTATTCTAAATTACCTACTTTTAGGTATTGTATGTTTTTCCTTTTCTTCATATCTTTGCAGCCGGAATTCTATATCATATAAAAAAGGTAAAAGCATCAAGGTAAGATGAGAAGGATGGTTAGTACCCTCTTGCTATTGCTTTTTGTGGTGATGGCTGAGGCTCAAAATTTGACAGGAAAGGTCATTGATAGTAAGACTCAAGAGGCAATCATAGGGGCGACAGTGACGTTGAAAGGCTCTAAAAAAATAGCGACAGTCACGGATATCAATGGTCAGTTTCGTTTGAACAATACGACAGAAGGAAGTATCATACGTATCAGTTATGTGGGATACAAGTCTTTGGATGTGCCATTTCATAATGGTGCCACTTATCGCTTGTGCCAGGATGTTGCTGCTCTTGGCGAGGTGGTGGTGACAGCTCGTGCCAGCAATGGTCCTGTGACCTCATCTGTAATAGGTAGAGATGCGATGACTCATCTCCAGCCGAACAGTATTGCCGATCTTATGGAACTCCTTCCTGGTGGCTATGCCAAAGATCCGAACATGGGAGAGGCAAACACGATAACCCTTCGTGAGACAGGTACGATGGGAGCTTATGGTTCTACTACCAAAAACAATAATTATTCGATTTCTTCTTTAGGAACTCAGTTTATGGTAGATGGTGTTCCTATCTCCACCGATGCCAACATGCAATATTCCCCATTGTCGGATACGCAGTCTTCATCCAGTTCTTCTACGTTAGAAAATAATCGCAACATAACCAATAGAGGTGTGGATATGCGTTCTATCTCAACCGATGACATCGAGAGCGTGGAGGTGGTACGTGGCATTCCTTCCGTGGAGTATGGTAATTTAACCAGTGGATTGGTGAAAATCAAGAAGATTCGTCGTGCTATCCCATTGACAGCCCGTTTCAAGGCTGATGGCTACAGTAAGCTCTTCTCTTTGGGCAAAGGTTTGGCTCTCAATAGTGCTGGCAACTCTATCTTGAATGTTGATTTAGGTTACATGGACTCTAAGATAGATCCTACCGACAACTTCGAGAACTATAAACGTGTAACAGGTTCATTGCGTTATACCTTGCGAGGTGAAAATGATAAGAAGTATCTTTGGCAATATAACTCCGCTTTTGATTACTCAGGTTCTTTTGATGACAGTAAGAGTGACCCTGATATCAACTATGGCAATGTGGAGGAATATAAGTCTTCTTTTAGTAGATTGGCATTGACTAATAGTTTCAACTTGAAGATGCCGAAGTCTTGGTTCAAGGAAGTGGATGTCAATACATTGGTAAGCCTTCAGCTCGACCGCTTGCACCAAACTCGTTTGGTGGCACCTCAGCGTTACGGCATTGTTCCTCTTTCTTGGGTAGATGGTGAGAACGAGGCACAAGCTGTGTTTGCGGAATATACAGCCAACTATCTTTGTGACGGAAAGCCTTTTAATGCCTACGTCAAAGCCAAAGGTGTAATGGGATTTAAAACCACTCATACCAACCATACGATAAAAATAGGTGCTAATTGGGATATTGCAAAGAACTTTGGACGTGGACAGGTGTATGATATGCACAGACCTTTGAGTGTAAGCGGTTGGAGTTCTCGTCCTCGTAAATATTCCGATATTCCTGCTTTGCAAAACTTTTCTTTCTTTGCAGAAGAATTAATGAAAGCGAATATAGGCATGAGTAAGATAGAACTAATGGCTGGTGTTCGCTTGAATACACTTTTGGGCTTGGATAGTAAGTATGATATGAGTGGTAAGTATTATGTCGACCCTCGTACCAATCTCGCTTGGCATTTCCCGAAGTTTGATGTGGGAGGTAAACCTATGTCTATTTCGTTGAATGGAGGATATGGTATCACTACCAAGATGCCTACGCTCAATTATCTCTATCCAGATAAGTATTATAGTAACTTTATCTGCATGGCTTATTATGATACGGAGAATCCTACGCAAGATAGTAAGTTTGTTGTGCATACATATGTGCAAGATCCTACTAATTATGAGATAAAGCCTGCACGAAATTATAAGTGGGAGATTCGTTTGGATGTGGATTGGAACGACAATCGCTTTTCCGTGGATTATTTCCGTGAGTCGATGACTTCGGGCTTCCGCTATTCTTCTATCTATGGTGTGTATGACTACCGTTCTTATGACGTGAGCCAAATGAAAGCCGGTGTGGATTATACCACACTTCCATACGAGAATCGTAGAGTGTTGGATGGGTATCAGCAGGTTTCTAATGGCAGTAAATTGGTGAAGCAGGGCATCGAGTTGGCTTTCACTTCCCAGCGTATTCATTGTCTCAAAACTCGTGTGAATGTGACAGGGGCTTGGTTCCATACCCAATATACCAATAGCCAACCGATGTTTGATGCCGTCAGTACGGTAGTCAATGGACAGACGGTTAGGGATAAGTATGTGGGGCTTTATGACTGGAACGATGGCCGAGAAAATGACCGCTTGAATACCAATGTCACTTTTGACACCCAGATACCAGAGTGGAAACTTATCTTCACCACTTCTGTGCAGTGTATGTGGATGATTCGTACCAAGCAGATGAAGAAGAATGGTATGCCAATAGCCTATATTTCTTCGGAGGATGGACAACTTCATGACTATACGGAAGAAAGCCTGAATGACCCTTATCTGTTACAGTTGGCAAGAACCTATAACGACGATCAATTTAAGGCTTTTACAGTCCCAATGTCGATGGTTGTCAATCTGAAGGTGACTAAGGAAATAGGTAGGTATATGCGTCTTTCTTTCTTTGCTAATAAAATTTTGGATTATTTGCCAGATTATACAGCCAACGGAAGAGTGATTCGTAGAAATGCTTCGCCCTATTTTGGTGTTGAAGCAGGTTTTACTATATAATATAATAAGGTGTAAGAAGATGAAAGATTTTAGAAACGTAACAAAAACAATATGGTTTTTGGTCTTTGGGGTGGTGAGTTTGTTCTTGTTGGCTTGTGAAGACCAAACGTCTGATATTCCACACACCAACTCGGAGTTTAGTATATCCATGCCGGAAGGAGTTGAAAACCTGAAGGTTGTGGACCAAACTTTGAAGATGACCAATTTATCTACGGGTAAGGTAACTGTTTTGGACGATTTGAAGAATGTCAGCCTACTGGAGGGACTTTACGACTGCGTCTATTCTGCCAATGTCATATATACAGCCAAGAACTCTGAGGGAGAGGAAATAGAAAGTAAAGGTATCTTGACAGGAAAGGCAGAGAATGTGGAGGTAACAGGGGAGACCAAGAATATTTCGATTGAGACCTATCTCTCTGCAGAGAACGATGACTTCATTTTTGAGGAAATCTTCTTCTCTGGCACCTTGCGCTCTTCAGGCTTGCAGTATAATGGTGATAGCTATATTAAGATATACAATAATACCGACCATGTGCTCTATGCCGATGGCTTGGCTTTCTGCGAGTCTAAGTTCAAATCTACGCAATACTTTGAATATACTCCTGATATTCGTAAGGACACAATGACCATCTGGTCTTTGTATGTGGTTCCTGGTAGTGGACATGACCATCCTGTCTTGCCGGGTCATTCCATGATTCTGTGTGATACAGGCATCGATCACCGTACGGCAAATCCAAACTCATTCGACTTGAGTCATGCTGATTTTGAATGGTATGATGTCTCCATCCAACCTGATCACATGGACATAGATAGTCCTACGGTGCCTAATTTGGATAAATGGTATTGCTATACAGAGTCGTTTTATGTGCTTCACAACCGTGGCTTTACGTCGTTTGCCTTGGCTCGCATCCCAATCGACAAAGAGGAATACTTAAAGAAATATAGATATACCTATAAATATACGATGTATCTTCCAGCAGGAACTTTCCCGATGCAACAAGAGGCTTACAAGATGCCGAATGCTTGGATTATTGATGGAGTCAACTGTAGTGTGGAGGCCAAGCGCTTGTGGAATATCTTACCGCCATCCATCGATGCAGGTTGGACACACGTGGGCAAGATTGACAAAGACAAAACTCGTTACTTCCGTAGCATTCGTCGCAAGATGCTCTATCTCAATGCAGATGGCACGATGCATTTGAAGGATACCAATAATTCTACGGAAGATTTCAACACAGAGTGTATTCCCTCGATCATCGAGATGCAGCATTCTGCCATTGATGCACAGGGCACGAAGGCAACGACTGAGACATACGATGGTATTCAATCTAAGAAATAAGCAAGAAGAATAAGTATGAAGAAAAAATATTATTTCATGGCAATGATAATATTGGCGACAAGTCATGTCGGAGCACAAGAGGCGAACTTGGTGGGCAAGGTCTTCGAGCATACCCTACTTCGAGATGGTATGAATGCTTCTGTCTTCTTGAATCCTGCCATGCAGTCGTTTCATTATCAGCATTCGTTGAACACGCTGAATGTGGGGTACGACTATCGTCATGCCACTACTCCTGAGAGATGGGAAGAGGGAGATGGGCATAGTAGAGTTTTTGCTGATGTGGATGCTTATTTGCATAAGGGAAAGGCAACTATTTGGGGTAATGCTTACTATGTAAATGGACGTACTCATAATGTCTGCTATAATGAAACAACGGATTTTAAACTGCTTTATCCTTACTTGATGGCAGATACCGTTGGAGGGAAAAACCAACAGGAGTTTTATTACTTTATGGGTGGTTTCTCCTATCCTTTAGGCAAGAAGTGGACAATAGGTGCGGAAGGTGAATATACTGCCAGAATGGAATACCGTACTCGTGACCCTCGTCCCAAGAACCTTACAGGTGACTTGCGTGCGAAAGTGGGTGTCTCGTATCTCTTGAGTGGCTTACACTCGATAGGCGCAGCTGTGACAGCTCGTAAGTACAAGCAAACCAATGAACTGAAACTCTATAACGAGGTGTCTGTTCCAACCATCTATCATCTTACAGGACTTGGTAATGACTACTATCGTTTTCGTGGTGTCAATACCTCTACTTATTACAAAGGCTATGGAGTAGGAGGTATGCTCACGTATTCGCAAAAAGACCAGAAAGGATGGTTTGCACAGGCAGAGTACGAATATACCAACATAGATAAAATCATATCCACGCTTAACGAACTGCCGATGGCGACGTTGGAGAGTAATCGTTTTCATGCCACTGTAGGCTATTTGATGAATGGCGAGTATCAGTATTATGGAGCTAATTTGGATGGTGAGATTTACCGCAAATATGGTACGGAGAATATCTTTGGCACCGCACAAGACAACATCTATCCCCAGATAGCTTCGGCAGGTCTTTACTCCTCGGTACAAGACAGGATTGGGGTGGAGGCTTTCTATCAAAGTGTGCTTTTAGACAAGTCTGCATGGGGAGGTAAGTGGAAATTAGCTTACATGGGTTTTTCGGAAAAGTATCAAGAACCTAATCGTCGATTGAAACATGCAGCTGTAATGACTTCATTATTGTTGGATGGCAAGATAAAAGTAGGTAAATGTCTGTTGAAGGGAAGCTTGCATGGCGGTTATGAGTGGGCTATCAATAAGCATAATGATGATAGCTTCTTGTCGGAGGATAAATCTGCGATGATGCGACCGCTTATCCATGCGAATGAATATTTTGCCCATGACCGTTGGAACATGGGGGCGGATGTGGAAGTCCCTCTCTTGGTGGCTTGTAAGTTCTTGCCTTTCGTTAAACTGTCGTGGCAGTACGACCACTATCTTTTGACTGCACATCAAAATAGTTTGGTTGTGTCGTTAGAAATTCGGTTCTAAAGAAGTGATGTAGCTTTAAAATAAATTTATTAACTAAAAGTATCAATTTTATGAAGAAAAAGTTTACTTTATTATTGTTTGCGATCCTATCGCTTACAATGAGTCTGAATGCTCAAAGTCCTCTGGCTTTTCAGTGGGCACACTCTGTTGATGGTGCAACTACTGGTGGTGACAATGTGATGGGCATGTGCAAATCAAGTGATGGCTATTATTATATTGCCACAAACTTTGGTACGTCAACGACTCAAAAAGCGTTGAACGTTTGGTTTGATGGTGAGCAGTTGAAAGGTGATCATAGTGTTTACGAGGGCAGTCCATACACAGGTACAAGTCAGAATGGCAATATGTTGCTACAAAAAGTAGCAAAGGATGGCTCAGTTGTTTGGACTACGTTTACAAAGAAAGGTGATGTAGATCACGCAGAGATTGCTCCAACTTCTGATGGTGGTTTGATTGTTGCTTTGAAATGCCGTGCTTGGGTAAAAGAAGCAGGATTGGAAAATATGCTATGTTATGTAGATGCTACCGAATCAGAAACTAATATTACTGGTGACCAAGTAGAAAGTGAGTATCGTTATTTGATTATGAAGATAACTAAAACCGGTACGATTGAATGGTATCGTAAAATTACGGGATTAGTTAAAACTAATGGTGAAAAAAAGCCTACCAAGAATAACATCTATGTTAATGGCTTGGCTGTAGATGAGAATGATAATATTTATCTTGCAGGTAATTTCAGAACAGAAATGTATCTGAATAAGTCTGACGAGACAAAGGTTACTTTGGTAGCCAAAAGTAGTGTAGATACTTGGGGTGGTGATTCTCAAAATACGGTGGGTGATATGTTCCTTGCCAAGTTGGATAGCAAGGGCTATTATCTTAATAGTGTCGTAAATGAGGGTGTTGTTGATTGTGCTTTCTTGGATAAGGTGGTATATAATGATGGAAAACTTTATCTTGATGGTCGTGTGAAAAGTGTAGGCAATGAAATAACATTTGGTGGTGTCAAAGTTGATGCAAGTAAGGATTTTCAAACTCAACTCTTGCTTTCTGTAAACACGGAGGATTTGTCTGTAAACTATATCAAATCGTTGACTTCTGTTGCGAATAAATCAGGAAGATTTGTTATACAAAACAAGAGTGTTCAATACTTGAATGGTTATGTTTATTTCACAGGTCTTTTGAATGGTAGCTGGCAGCAAGAGGGGGAAAGTGAGAATATAGCAACAAACCATGAATCTGCTCAGTTGAAGGGCTATGTCTTGAAGATGAATCCAGAAACTGGAAAAGTAGAAAAGGCAACTGTTCGTACAGATGGTAGTATTGGCGGTTTCTTTGGTGTTTATGAAGGTACAAAGAAATTGTATGCTTTCGGTTATGGCATGAGCGCTACTGATCGTGGTGCAATTATTGTTCCAATTGATAAGGAAACTTATGCTGTTGAAACTCCTATTATAGTTTGCACATATGGTATTGTCGGTAATGCAACCGCACCTATCGTTGATGGTGAGAATTTTGTGATGGCAAATCGAGGTAAAAGCGCAGCGTCTTTCTATGGGACAGACAAAAAGTTTGAGAATTTGAAAAACTGGGGTTCTGTATATTACAGCTATAAGATGAGTGATGTCATTTCTACAGGTATCAACAAACCTACTATTTCTGGTGTTGCTTCTGATGTAATCGTAGATGTTTATACTCTCGGTGGTGTGAAGGTAAAGAGTGGTGTTGCAGCAGGCAATGCAACAGAAGGTCTTGCCAAGGGCGTTTACATCGTCAACCACAAGAAGGTAATCGTAAAGTAATTATTTTATAATACTCTTTTTAAATGAAGAAACAATTTCTAAGCCTGTTCCTTCTTCTCTTAGCTCCTGCATCTTTGTTTGCTCAAACTGTGGAGCAGGATGCATCCATCCGTCAGGGCAAGTTGAAGAACGGACTCACTTACTACATTCGTCATAATGCCAAGGAGGCAGGACTTGCCGACTTCTATATAGCCCAGCGTGTGGGCTCCATCTTGGAGGAACCTCGCCAGCGTGGCTTGGCTCACTTCCTGGAGCATATGGCGTTTAATGGTACCAAACATTTCCCTGGCAAGGGTAAGCAACTGGGCATCGTGCCTTGGTGCGAGACCATCGGTGTGAAGTTTGGTACCAACCTCAATGCCTACACATCAGTCGACCAGACGGTTTATCACATCGGTTCGGCTCCCATCAAGCGCGAAGGTATCATTGACTCCTGCCTCTTGGTGCTCAACGACTGGAGCCAGTTTATCAACCTTGAACCCAAGGAGATAGACAAGGAGCGTGGCGTCATCCACGAGGAATGGCGCAACCGCCGTACGGGCATGGCCATGCAGCGCATGATGGAGAATGTGATGCCTAAGATATACAAGGGCAGCAAGTATGAGGACTGTCTGCCTATCGGCAATATGGACATTGTGGATAACTTCCCTTACCAGGACCTGCGTGACTACTATCAGAAGTGGTATCGCCCCGACTTGCAGGCCATCGTGGTGGTGGGTGACTTCGACGTGGATATGATGGAGAGGAAAATCCAAAAGCTCTTTGGTAAGATTAAGGCACACAAGAATCCTGCCGAACGCATCTACTATCCTGTGAACGATAATGACAAGATGATTGTCGCCATCGAGAAGGACAAGGAGCAGCCTATCATCCTCGGTCATCTCTATATGAAGAGCGAGACCACTCCAGACAGCGAGAAAAACAGTGTGAAATATCAGCGTGAGGATTACATCAACGGCTTAATCACCTATATGCTCAATGGTCGCCTTTCGGAGAAAAAGCAAGTGGCCAATCCGCCTTTCATGAGTGCGACGGTGAAGAACGGTGCGTTCTTCGTTTCCCGCACCAAGGATGCCTTCAGCCTGAGCATCAGTTGCAAGCAGGACAATGTACTGGGTGGCGTTTCGGTAGCAGTAGGCGAGGTGGAACGTGCCCGTCAGCATGGCTTTACACAAAGTGAACTGGAACGTGCCAAGAAACTCTATCTCAATGCTGCCGAGCGACAACTGAAGATGGAGAAAGACTATAAGAACTCTCACTATGTGAGCCAGTGCGTGAACAACTTCTTGGAGGGAGAGCCTATCTTGACCCCTACTTACAACCTCCAGTTGGTGAAACTGTTTGATGGCGAGGTGAGTCTTGCCGAGGTAAATAGTCAAGTGGGCGAGATAATCACCGACAAGAACCAGGTGTTCATCATGTATGGACCCGACAAGGATGGTTTCGTGGTTCCTTCGGAATCGGAAATTGAGAGCACCGTGCTTGCCGCACAGCAGAAGCGTTACGACGCTTACCAGGAGGAGCAAGTGCCAGCTACCTTGATGGCGGCCTTGCCTGCACCAGGCAAGATTGTGTCGGAGAAACCATACGGCAAGTTTGGCATGACGGAGATAGTCTTGAGCAATGGCATGAAGGTGTATGTGAAGTCCACTGACTATCAGGCCGACCAAATCACCATGAGCATGAGAGGCGAGGGCGGTACATCCGTCTATGGCGACGAGGACATACCTAATTTCGCCTTCTTGAGTGGTTCCATCACGGAGGCGGGTGTGGGCGACTTCACGGCCACTCGTCTTCGCAAGGCATTGACAGGAAAGTCCTTGAAGTTGGCTCCTTCCATCACCAGCGAGGGACAGCGCATCACAGGCACCTCGTCAGTAAAAGACTTGGAGACGATGCTTCAATTGGCTCATCTCTATTTCACTGCTCCTCGCAAGGACAGCATGGCGTTCGAGGGAATGATGAACCGCAACCTTTCGCTCCTGAAGAACCGCAACGCCAGTTCGAAGGTTGTCTATAACGACTCCCTCTCGGCTACTCTGTACGACCACAATGTGCGTATGGCTCCTGTAACCGTGGAGATTGCAAAAAAAGCGGATTACAACCGCATCTTCGAAATCTATCGTGAGCGTTTCAGCGATGCGAGCAACTTCAAAACCGTCTTCATCGGCAAGGTCGATATGGCGCAGCTTCGTCCGTTGCTCTGCCAGTATCTCGCCACCCTGCCTTCTACCCACAAGGCAGAAAAGAGCAACAAGGCCAACGTGCCTCAGATTGTGAAGAAGAACGAGGTGGTGAAGTTCGTGCATAAGCAGGAAACTCCGCTTGCCAACGTGAGCGTGTTCTATACAGCCAACGTCCCATTTTCGCCGAAGAACGACTTGGTGCTCGACATGTTGACCCGTGTCCTCCAGATCGCTTACACCGACTCGGTACGTGAGGAGAAGGGTGGAACATACGGAGTGGGCGTAAGCTTCAACCTCGAGAAGGAGGACAATCCGAATGCCTTGCTTCGCATTTCCTACAAGAGCGACCCCAAGCGTTACGAGGAACTGAATCCTGTCATCTACAAGCAACTCCTGAACATCGCCGACCATGGTCCTGTGGCAAGCAGTATGGATAAGGTGAAGAAGTATCTGAAGAAGCAATACGGACAGATGGCAATCACCAACGACTACTGGAGCTACGTCATCTGGCACCAGCTCGACGACGACGCCGACTTCGACAAGGATTACTGCAAGATGGTGGACAACCTGACAGCTTCTGATGTGCAGAAAATGGCTAAGGAGTTGTTGAAGCAGAATCATCGTGTAGAGGTTACCATGCTCTCGGAGTAAGGATCAGAAAAAAGATAGTATGGCGTTTCTTGCATATATATATGTATGCGGAAACCTATTATCTATAGTTGAGAAAAAAGAAATTCCCAGTTAGGAAAAAATATTTTGTCAGTTGATTGACAAGTTTTCCCTAATTGGGATTTTCTTTTCTACTGAAGGTGCGAAACTTGACAGTAATATCACATATTATAAATAACCCATGAGGTAAATCCCCAGGACCCATAAATTCCCAGAACTCATAAAATGGAATAAAACCTAAAAAGTGATGTGGAAGTATGGCTTTTTAGGTTTTTCTTGTTACTTTTGTATCATGTTATCGAAAAGTCAAAACAAAATGAATACAGATTTCACCAAGGACAGCATCGAGTCGGCCTATTGCTTCTTCCATCAGAAGTTGCGTGTGTATGAATATTCCACCAGTCCCACTCAGCGTGATGATATAGAATATGCCATCAGCCAATATGTAGATGGGATGAACCCCGCGCTCTACCAGTTGTTGGCTAATGGCACTCCGCATTATCTGCTCGACCATACTATTTTCGAGCAAGATATGCGCCATGCCATCAATCAACTCGACGGCATGTTGTAGAAAGAAGAAAATAGCAACTTATGACAATTTGTCAGCATGCGTGTGTCAATCTTACCATTGGCACACGCTTTGTTATTATAGGTAGCGTAAACACTTAGAGATGAGGCTCCCGATAGATGCATATCTTCGGCAAACTTCCAGTCTGGGCGTTAATGAGATTTTATAACATATTAATAACGAAAAAAATAAAAACAAAATAATTATGGGAAAAGTAATTGGAATTGACTTGGGTACCACAAACAGTTGTGTTG
>OBCH01000018.1_pt1 | contig 55880 bp, 50 predicted proteins | sample 1495941 | NCBI WGS metagenome assembly OBCH01 (sample SAMN03418276, study PRJEB22391) | human gut metagenome | biome: human-gut; feature: organic feature; material: feces | host: Homo sapiens | place: Tanzania | collected 2013-01
TCAATACCATAGGTAAAAAATGCGTCGGATTTTAAACGGATTTTGAACACCCTACGCATTGGGATTCCTATATCCACAAGTGGATGTGAATAAATGTGTGGAATGTGGATTGTGTGAAAAAGTCTGCGCATTCAATGACCATTATGATACAAGTCTCAACTTAGAAAAACCTATAGCTTATGGTGCTCGCCATAAGAATATGAAAGAAGTTGAAACGAGTAGAAGTGGTGCGGCGTTCATAGCCATTTCGGATTATATCTTGGAACAAGGCGGCGTTGTTTATGGTGCTGGTTATGCGGAACATTTTCGGGTTGTCCATAAACGGGCCACAACTAAGGAAGAAAGAAATGAGTTTAAAGGAAGCAAGTATGTACAGAGTGACATGAATATAGTATTCCGTCAGGTAAAGGAAGACTTGCGTAATGGTTTGACAGTGCTGTTTTCAGGAACACCTTGTCAAACTTCAGGTTTGAACTCTTTTGTCGGAAAACGTTTACGTGAAAGATTGTTCCTTGTGGATATAGTTTGTCATGGTGTTCCAGGACCATATTTGTGGCGAGACTATTTGAGTTATTTGGAAAAGATACAAGGTTCACCTATTGTGTGGGTAAATTTCAGAGATAAGCAAAAGTATGGGTGGAGAGCTCATCTTGAATCATTCATTTTTAAAAATGGGGGGGGATAAAATGAGTTTTACATTTTTATTCTATAAGCACATTATGTTCCGTCAATCATGCGGAAAGTGTCATTTCTGTAATACACAACGACCCAGTGACATTACAATAGCTGATTTTTGGGGTTGGGAGAAAACGGATCCTGATATCAACAAGGATGACAAGGGACTTAGTTTGGTTCTTGTCAACACAGAGAAAGGTAAACGTTTATTCGAGGCTATAAAAGACAGAATGAATGTCGTACCAGCAGACTTGGAGAATTGTTTGCAGACTCATTTACGTATGCCTTCCGATATTCATCCTTTGCGAATGCAGTTTGAGGATGAATATAAAAAGAAAGGATTTGAGTATGTGTATCTAAAATATAACATACCACAATGTTCACGTCGTTATAAGTTCAAATTGAAAATGTTCTTGAAAAGGATTTTGAACCATATTAAGAGATGAAAATAGGAATCTTGACTTATGTAAGAAGTCATAATTATGGTGCTTTGCTTCAAGCAATAGCACTTCGTGAGGTTTTGACTCGCTTAGGAAATAAAATCACATTTATAGATTATTTTCCTGATTATCATCAGAAAATGTATGTGATACCTGACGTTCCTAAGAAAATGTTATTTAGGCATCCGAGAAACTATATACGTTTGCTGTTGAATAACATTTGTCAACGGATAAGAAAACGAAATTTTCATGGATTTCAAAAGAAGTACATTGTTCCTTATTTGTCATCACTGGAAGAACAATATGACGTTGTCATTTATGGTAGTGACCAAATTTGGAGAAAGCAACCTTTTATAGACTCATATAATCCAATTTATTTTGGAAAGAGTGATATTCAAGCTAAAAAGCATATATCTTATGCGGCAAGTGCAGATAAAGCACCTTCGTCAGATGAAGACAAAAAAGTATTTTCGAAATTGCTTTCCCATCTTGATAAAATATCAGTTAGAGAGCAATGGTTGGCTGATGCGGTAAAAGAGATGGGCTATCATGCTGATGTGGTTTTAGATCCGACTTTGTTGTTAAACGCAAGCGATTGGGAACGCATCGTAAATATTCCCAAGTATTTTGGTAAGAAATATGTCTTGTTTTATGATTTGCTACCTAATTCATTTGACAAACATGAAGTCTTGAATTTTGCCCAAGCTCGGAATCTTGAATTGATAACAATCGTTGGAACTGCTTACTTTACAAAAGACAGTAGTGTCAAAACAACAATAGGGCCAGAAAGATTCCTGTCTTTTGTAAAAAACGCCGAGTACGTCCTGACAAGTTCTTTTCACGGATTAGTTTTTTCTTTGATATTCAATGTACCAGTATTTGCAGCTTTCTCGAAAAATTCTCAGAGAGCAGAAGCGTTATTGGAATCTATTGGTTATCGACAACTGTTATTGAAACCTCTAAGTAGAATTCCATCTCCAGTTCCTCTTAAGGAAATAGACACCGTATTGGATAGGCTAAAGATGACCTCTATAGAATATTTAAGCAAGCTATGAGTAAAAAGATAACAGTCCTTTATATCTTTCATGAAGCGATGTCTTCTGGTGGAGCAACATATTCTGGTATGAATATGATAAAGTCATTAGACAAGACAAAAATATATCCTATTGTGATGGTGCCAGAGGAAGGTGATATAAAAGAAAAAATGGTAGCAATTGGGGTGAAATGTATCGTAGCTCCTGTTGATTTCATGTTTAGGTCGCATGACCATACCAACCTTGTGCGCAGGTGTGCTCATTGTTACAAAAGACTTAAAGCACACATAAAAAGTTTTGTCCTTGATTGTAAAACCATAGATAAGGAAATTGGTAATATTCATGTTGACATTGTGCATTCCAATACAGCTGCAATATTGACTGGTTTTGTACTTTCCAAGTATTTACATTGTAAACATGTATGGCATCTTAGAGAATTTATAGACAAAGATTTCCACGAAAAGCCATATCTTGGATTTTGGCTCATGAGAAAGTATATAAATGCAGCTGATGCAACCATTTCTATAACCAATGCTGTCAAGAAGCATTGGATTCGTTCTAAAACAAAAAATGCTTTTCAGATATTCAACGCTGTCAAGAGTGTTTCTTCGTTGAACCCAATCAATTTTAACAAGGAAAAATACTTCCTCTTTTGTGCTAATTTAGTAGAAAAATATAAAGGAGCCGACTTGGCGATGGAGGGATTTTGCAAATCTGCCATGTATAAAAAGGGGTACAAATTGGTTTATGTAGGCAACTATAGGGATGAATACAAGGAAGAACTTTTAGAAAAAGCTAAAGAAGTTGGAGCTGAAAATCTGGTCGAGTTTGTCGGCTATTGCAAGGACACTACTTCTTATTACGCCAAAGCCACAGCATTTCTTATGTGTTCTGAGAATGAAGCTATGGGGCGTACCACTATCGAGGCTTTTTGGAACGGTTGTCCTGTTCTTGGACGTAACACTGGTGGGACTCCAGAGTTAGTAAAAAATGGAGAAACAGGATATTTGTTTGATACCGTAGAACAATTGGCTAATCTCATGGTATCAATTACGAAAGAGGACAATTCTCATGTTATAGAGTGTGCTAGAGAATTTGCCATTTGTAATTTTACAGAAGAAGGTTATGGGAAAAAAGTGGAAAAAGTTTATAGAACAATATTGAAACAACAATGATTAGGAATAATTTAAGTTTGTGGATAATATTGGGTGATATTTTATAGACCAAATCTTATGAGATTACGCAAAATACATATAGGCAATTATCGTAAGTTGAAAAATTGCATCATTGAGTTTGATGAAAAGCAAACCGTTTTTGTTGGTGCCAATAATAGTGGTAAAACATCCGCCATGCAAGCGATTATAAGTTTTCTAAAAGAAAATAATCGTTTTACAGCTAATGATTTTACGCTTACAAATTGGAAAAAGTTGAATGAAATAGCAGAAGGTTGGATAAATGAGGACGCAGATTCTCCTAAACCGATTCTTGCTGATATTTCAGACTTTTTGCCAACGATGGATGTTTGGATAGATGTATCAGAAGAAGATACTTACCTTGTTAAAGATTTGATTCCTTCTTTCGAATGGAAAGGACAAACTGTGGGTATGCGTATTCTTTATGCCCCGAAGTATATAGAGAAATTACATGATGAGTTTAGGGATGTATATATGAGAGTTAGAACGTTGGAGAAAGATGGGGCTAAAACAGTGTCTCCAACATCCTTTTGGGATTATTTGAGTAGCAATACACGACTTCACAATAGTTTTTCTTGCCATTATTATGTGTTGGATATAGAAAAAGAAAAAACTAATGGCGATTTTCAAGCATTACCTGATATAGAATATGATGGTGAGTCGAAGAATCCATTTGAGAAATTGTTTAAGATACATTCTATAGAGGCACAGCGAGAGTTTTCTGATCCTGACGGAAGGGATAACTTGGGACAAAATAACTTGTCAAGACAGTTGCAAGCGTATTACGAGCAGCATATACAGCAAAGAGAAGTAGTATCGCAGGAAGACGTTGATATCTTTAAGGCAGCAGAAAATGCCAATAAAGTGTGTGATGAGAAGTTGGAAATGGCTTTTTCTGGTAGAATTGACGAACTAAAAAATATCAGTTATCCAGGCTTCTTAAATCCTGAAATAAAGATTCACAGTAAAATCAACGTTAAGGATACTCTATCACATGATTCCGCAGTGCAGTTCCTTTTGAACAAAGGGGAAGAAGAGTTAGTGTTACCAGAAAAGTATAATGGGTTAGGTTATCAGAACTTGATTTCCATGTACTTCAAACTTATTCAGTTTAGAGATGAATGGCTTCATGAGGGAACTATAGGAGAGGAAACAGGTGAAGTTGAGGCTGTAGAGCCGATTCACTTGGTTCTGATAGAGGAACCTGAAGCACACCTTCATGCGCAGGCTCAACAAGTATTTGTTCGTAAGGCTTATGAGACTTTGACTCATTCTGATAAAATTAAGGACAAAAATTCTTTCACAACACAGGTCGTGTTGAGTACTCATTCCAATCATATTGTGAAGGAGTTGGATATGAATTGCTTGCGATATTTCAGAAGAGAATTGTCTAAAGAAATACACATTCCGATTTCAACAGTTGTGAGTTTGCTAAATATATTTGGAAAGGATAAGGATACCAAGAAGTTTGTTACTCGTTATATCCAACTGAACCATTGTGATTTTTTCTTTGCCGATGCCGTGATATTGGTGGAAGGTGCTGGTGAGAGAATATTAATGCCTCGTTTTTTAGAAAAAGAAGGTGTTATAGATAATTATATTTCGGTAGTGGAAATAAATGGTAGTCATGCACATCGTTTTAGAAGCCTTGTGGAGGTTTTGAATATTCCTACTTTGGTAATTACAGATATAGATTCACAGGATGTCAATGCTAAAGGAGAAAAAAGAAAAGCATATACACAAAAAGGGAAAGGACAGGTTTCAGACAATGATACATTGAAAAAGTGGTTGCCAGAAGAGTCTGATGTTGATAACTTGTTGAAGATTCCGAGCAAAGATAAAATTTCTGGAAATGTGAGAATAGCTTACCAAACAGGGATAAAGTTAAAATTACATGGCTCAAAAAGAACATCTACCGCTTTCCCTTATACATTCGAAGATGCTTTGGCTTTAACAAACATAGAGTTGTTTACGGCAGACGGATTAAAAGGTGTGGGGATGGTTAGAAAATTTAGGGATATATTGAAGGCTTCTACAACTGCATCTAAATGTAGTAAAGAATTGTTTAAGAGTTTGAATTCAACTCAAAAGGCTCCTTTTGCCATAGACCTTCTTTTTATGGATGAGTTTGAGCAGTTGAATACTCCAGAATACATAAAGGAAGGTTTGATATGGTTAGATGAAAAATTAAACCCTGAAAAATATAAGGATGGAAAACGTAGATAATGAGGTAAAGGAACAATTGATTTCTTGCATTTCAAGCGAAAAGCGTAATAGCTTTTTCTTGTTTGCTGGTGCTGGCTCGGGTAAGACATACACCTTAGTAGAACTTCTGAAAAATATCAGAGAGTTATGGGGCAAAAAACTTGCAATGGAAAATCGTAAAGTTGCGGTTATAACTTATACAAATGCAGCTACAGATGAAATCAGAAGTAGAGGCAATTTCGGTACTCTGTTTCATATTTCTACGATTCATAGCTTCCTTTGGGATATAATTCAACCTTATCAAAAAGAAATCAAGAGATTGTATCTTGAATATATGGACATAGATATAAAGAACTTGTCCGATAGACAAAAGACTACAGCAAATAAAAAGACTAAAACTTATTTGAAAAATGCAGATAGGCTCGAAAGGCTTCAAGAGCGAAGAAATGCAAAGGCAAAAATAGACAAGTTTGTTTATAATCCCAATGGCGATAATCTCCAAGCTAATTCTTTGAATCATCAAGATGTGATAAACATTGGTAATGATATGATTTGCCAACACCCATTGCTGAGGCAAATCTTATCTCAACAGTATCCGTTTATATTGATAGATGAAAGTCAAGATACTAAAGGAAAGTTAGTGGATGCTTTCTTCAAGATTCAACAAGAATGTCCGAAAAACTTTACTTTGGGATTCATTGGGGACATCAAGCAACGCATCTACATGGATGGTAAGGAAAATATAAAAGGGGCGATACCAGAGACATGGCTTCAGCCTCAAAAACAGATGAACTATCGTTGCGATAGACGAATTATAGAATTGGCTAATAAAATAGCAGAGGGTATTGATGGTAGTAAGCAAGTGCCAAGAGAAACAGCTAATGAAGGATTTGTCCATCTATTCTTGATTCCTACAGATGTGGATAAAATAAAAACAGAACAAGAGGTTTGTGATGAGATGAATCGCATTACTGGCGATGAAGGTTGGAATGTGGAAAAACAAAATGTTGAGATTTTGACCTTAGAGCATAGAATGGCAGCTACAAGGTTAGGCTTTGAAAAGTTACATGATATCTTTAATGGATGCAAGAGATACCAAATGTCTTACCTGCAAGGAACTATGCCCGAAATGTCTATATTCTCAAATGCCATCTTGCCATTGTTTGAACTGATAAAAGAAGGTAAAAATTTAGAAATCCTAGATATATTCAAAAGAAATTCTCCTTTGATGGGATCAGTTCCAAAAACAGATTATGTAAAACGTTTACATGAAATCAAGGAAAAAATAGAAATTCTAAAAGAATATGACATAGAGAAAGTTACAGCTAAAGCAATACTGGAATTTGTCAAAGACAATAATTTATTTCGCATTCCTGACTTAATAGATGACGCTTTGGAGGAAAGGGAAACTGAAGACGACGAAACTGTTTTGGCATGGGAAAGTGCATTAAACCTAACCTTGTTCGAATATAAAGCGTACGATGATTATGTGAACGACAGGACAATGTATGCAACGCATCAAGGAGTAAAAGGCTTGGAGTTTTCTCGTGTTTTAGTCTTGATAGATGATAAGGATGCTAAAGGTAAGTTGTTTAATTATGAACGCTTATTTGAAGTGGAACCTTTGTCAAAGACAGATGAGAAAAACATAGAGGAAGGTCGTGAGACCTCGATAGACAGAACCTTACGTTTGCTTTATGTTACTTGTACTCGTGCCAAACATTCTTTGGCTTTACTAATGTACACGGCAAATCCTGAAAAAGCAAAGGCAACAGCTTTGGCTAAAGGATGGTTTAATAATGATGAAATATCAATAATGACATGAACGGCAAGGCGAAAATAAGTATTGTCATTCCAGTCTATAATGTGGAGAAATATCTTCATAAATGTTTTAATAGTAGATAATCATGCACAACAATAGTGTTTCTATATGCAAGGCCTTTGGCATCATGCTGATGGTGATGCTTCATGCTGGAGTACCAGGTGGTACGATAATAGCCATGTATCCTACTATTACCCCGACTGAAGTTTGGTGTGTGCTTTATGCCTTTGTTGGCATATTCGTACCCATCCTTTTTGTCAAATCGAGAATTATGATAACAAAACAGTTTGTATGAAATATACTTTTCTTTTGCCTGCTTATAAGGCGAAATACTTAAAAGAAGCACTTGATAGTATCAAGAACCAAACATATACAGATTTTCAAGTTCTTATAAGTGATGATTGTTCACCAGAAGATTTATATAAGATTGTAGAGCCATATTTGGTTGATACTCGTTTTATGTATAGACGAAATGAAACGAATATTGGCGGAGAAAATTTGGTGCGTCATTGGAATCTTTTGTTAGATTTGTGCGATACTGAGTTTGTAATAATGGCAAGCGATGATGATTCGTACAATCCAAAATTTTTGGAAGAAATAGATGCTTTGACTACTAACTATCCCAATGTGGATTTATTCCATGCTCGTGCCTGTCATATTGACGAATGTTCTGGGATAACAATGCTTGATGCAAGTTATCCTGAATATGCTACTCAAATAGAGTACCTGGCATTTAGTGGTTTATTGAATCATGTAGAGTGTATCGCAAACTATGTGTATAGGACAGATAAATTAAAAGAAATTGGTGGATTCGTGAATTTACCTTATGCCTGGGGAAGTGATACTGTAACAAATAATCTGATGGCAGCTAATGGTTGTGTTTCTACATCGGATATATTGTTCTCGTTTAGAATGTCGGGCTTAAATATTTCAAGCGGCGGTAAGACATTTGGTAAAATGGCAAGAGGCAAGTTTGAATCAGCTATGCAACAATACTCCTACATGGAAAAGTTGTTCAATTCTTTGCCTGCCAGTGGGGACGAATTATATAAGTACCAATATAATCTTGCAAAGAAAGTCCAAATAGAATGTATAAACTTAACGACTTATTATTACTGTGGAACTTTGAGTTTCATGGAGTTGTTAAAATTAATCAGATATATGAAAAGGAATGGTTTTATAACAAATAGGTACGAAATATACAAATACATATCCAAGTGGATTTATTGTAAAAAGTAAATTAGTAATGCTTTTTATTGAATATTACAATGAGTAAAATAACATTTTTTTTAGATATTGCAATAATGCATATAAACTTTATCTGTACCAAATTTTTCCATAGCAAGATTCTTTTTGTAGGAAAGTGTTGTTGTAAGAAGCTGCATATATCAGAAGTGGGTGGAACAACAGGTAACAGAGTGGAGTTTGGTAGGCATGTTATTTTAAAGAATTGCCATGTGCGTTTTGAAGGAAATAATCATACGCTTCGTTTTGGCGATGGCATTAAGCTGGAGAATGTGTCCTTTTTCTTTGAGAAAGATGACAGTGATATAATCATAGGTAATGGAACTTGGATTAGCCCAGAATGTGAGTTGGCTGCCTTCGAACATTCAAAGATACAAATAGGAGAAGGATGCATTTTCGCAAAGGAATGTATGATAAGAACTTCTGATTCACATGTCATCAGAAATGCGGAAGGAGAAGTGATAAATCGTCCAAAAGACATAATGATTGGCTCGCATGTTTGGTTTGGGCAGCAAACTTTTGTGTTGAAAGGTGCAACCATTCCTGGTGGTTGTATTATAGGAGCGAGGTCAACAGTGACAGCATCGCTTCAAGCCGAGCAAAACTCTATAATTGTGGGACAACCAGCAAAAATGATTAAAAGAAATATACAATGGGAACTGTAAATCAATACATCGTAATGAGACTTCGTAGTCTGTATGGAAAAACGTTCCATCCAAAGGATATTTTCTTTACAGACTATAGTGAAAAGAGTCGGGACAAAATTCAACAGATAATCTACGACAAAATAATTGAAGGAAAGCCTTTGATGGTAGCAAGGATGGGAAGTATAGAACTGGATGTCTGTGAAAACATTAAAAGGTGCTTCTTTTCAAAGAGTTCGAACATTGCATTTATCAGACATAAAGGTCAGCCAAATTTCTTAAATCCATTTTTACTTCCTCTTTTTCATAAAAATGCAGGCTTCTTTCCTGAGGATAATGTTGGGATGCTAATAAAATTTTATGAGTTGATGCTTACTTGTATGAAGGAGGTTGACGTATTGGGAAGTTGGCGCCCTAATGAGATTATGTTTAAAAACGAATTGAAAAGCTCAATAAAAGTTGACAGGGAGCGTATGACACCTCTGCTTACGGAAAGACCTTGGTCTAAGGCATTAAGAGGAAAAAAAGTTTTGGTAATACACCCTTTTGCAAAAACGATAGAAAGCCAATATAAAAACAGGGAGTTTTTGTTTCCTGGCAATCCTGATATCTTACCAGAGTTTCATCTTATGACTCTTAACGCAGTGCAAACAGCAGGTGGTGCAACTTCAAATTTTGCTAATTGGTTTAAGGCATTGGAATATATGGAGCATGAAATAGATAAGATTGATTATGATGTCGTGTTGATAGGATGTGGTGCATACGGTTTTCCTTTGGCGGCACATTGTAAGCGTATGGGTAAACAGGCTATTCATTTGGGCGGAGTCTTACAATTGCTTTTCGGAATAAAAGGGAAACGGTGGGAAACAGATCCTGGTTATATCAAAGATTTCCCATATGCAAGTACCTATTACAATGAATATTGGAGAAGAGCCTCTAAAGAAGAAACACCACAAAGGGCAGATGTTGTTGAGGACGGTTGCTATTGGTAAAAAGAGAAATCATGAAAGTTGTTCATATCACAAAACTACCTGATGGAGGAGCATCTTGGTGCGCCATGAGGATTTGCCACGCTCTTAGAGAACAAGGCATAGATGCGCAGATGCTTCTTATGCAGGGAAATACGGCTGACAATATTACAATTGCTAAGGCAGATTGGCTGTATCGTGAGCATAGTCATATCGGTGTCCGTTTATTGGTCAAGATTCTGAAGCTTATACTTCGACCTTGTTTTGAGTATCTAATTCGACAACGGAAACAAGCAGAACAAAAAAATAAAATTTTCTTTACCTCTCCTGTGACAGGTTATACGGGACTGGCAAATCATCCTTTGGTTCAAGAAGCAGATATTGTTCATTTGCATTGGATTTCTGATTTTGTTGATTTTCCAACATTCTTTAAACGAGTGAAGAAGCCTATCATATGGACTATTCACGATGAGAATCCGGGATTGGGAGGCTTTCATTATCTTTCACATAGAGAGGGAGCTTCGGAAGAGTATTTGAAGTTGGATAAGAAATATGAGAAGATCAAGCGAGAGGCATTGGAAAATGGCAATAAACCTTATCTGGTTGCTATATCTTCTTATATGAAGAATTTCTTCACGAAAAGCATCGTATTAAGAAATTGTCCTGTGAAACTCATACACAATGGTGTGGATTGTAATGAATTTCATCCACTATCCAATGATAAATGTCGGATAAAATTGGGAATCCCATCAGATAAAAAGGTATTCTTGTTCTCTTCATATCAGATTGAGGATAGGCGAAAAGGTTTGCACGTGCTGATTCCTGCATTAGATGCTTTGAATGATAGCTCAATAATGCTGATATGCTTAGGTAACTATAAGTCTGTACCTCAAACACAACACATACAAGTGCGTTGTGAGGGATTGGTAATTGGTAGCGGTAGGTTGTCAGAATATTATTCCGCAGCAGATTATTTTGTACTTTCTTCTTTCCAAGAATCTTTTGCTCAGACACCATTGGAATCATTGGCTTGTGGTACGCCAGTTGTAGCGTTCCCATGTGGCATAATTCCCGAATTGATTAATCCGAAAATTGGTGTGATGAGCGATGACTTTACTACGGAATCTCTTATGGAAGCAATAAGAAAAGCAATGAATACGGAATATAATCACAACGAGATTAGGGAAGATGTTGTGTCTCGCTTTTCTTATGACATAATAGCCAAACAATATATTGAATTGTATAATCAAGTACTTCAAAACAAATAAGTCATGAAGTTATCAATTATTACTATTTGCTATAATGACAAACAAGGTTTGCACCGAACCTTGGAGAGTGTGAAAAGCCAAACGTTACATAACTTCCAATATGTCGTGATAGACGGAGCTTCAACTGATGGCTCGGCGGAATTTTTGGTGGATTATGCTTCTGTGATAGATTATTCTATCAGCGAACCTGACAAAGGGATATACAATGCTATGAACAAAGGCATTCGGAAAGCTGATGGAGAATATTGCCTGTTTATGAATGCTGGCGACACACTGTTTGCGGATGATACCATTGAGCGTGTATTGACACAACTCGATGGAACAGACTTCCTCTCGGGTGATACGATTTGTGTGTTTCCCGATGGCAAAACGAAGGTTTGGAAAGCGGTCAATGATGCTTCAACCTACTTGATGTCTATGTATTCGCTTAGTCATCAGGCCACATTCATTAAAACGGAACTGTTGAAGAAACGTCCTTACCGTGAAGACCTAAAAGTCGTCTCGGATTGGGAACAGATGTTTTATGAATTGATAATCAGGGATAGAACATACAAACGTTTGAATTTGAATATCTGCAAGTTTGCCCAAGGAGGAGTCTCTTCGTCACAGGCAGAAACTCGTGAAAGGGAAAGAAAAATTGTTTTGGATGAGCATTTCTCTAATAAAATGCAAGCAGATATTGTTCATCCTAACCTGCTCGTTCGTATTGTGACTTTGGCTGATTATGGAAGTCATTATTATCGCAAGTTGGAATTGGCTGCGAGGGTTGTGAGAAAACTTTGGGGTAAAAATAAGTAACATAATCACATGAATGTACTTTTTAGTTTATATCTTCTGCCCCATATTCTTGTCTTTCTATGGTATAGAAATAGGCGGAAAGTTATTCTTGTAGATTTGGCTGCTTTTAGTTCTTCTGGAGGGGCTAGTGTGAAAGATTTCATTAGTTCCATGAAATCAAAGGATTACAGAAATGTGTTCTATTATCGGATTCCATTCCTTTGGCGGCATTTGCTGAATGTGTTGTTGAAGCGGGAGCGTACTTGCTGGATACATACAGCCAATATAGGCGGAGGATTGAAAGTGCAGCATGGTTTCGCTTCGCTCATTGTGGCAGAGAGCATTGGGAGGAACTTTTGTTTCAACCAGAACGTTACGGTAGGATTTGGAAAAGGCGGCAAACCTGTAATCGGTGATAATGTGAGAATATATACAGGAGCGGTGGTGGCAGGCAGAATACGAATCGGCAATAACGTGACAATAGCCGCAAACAGTCTTGTTAGGGAAGATGTTCCTGACAACAGTCTGGTCTATGGGAATCCATGCATTATTAAAAGAAAATAAAACAATTGATAATTGGATATGTCGGATATATTTGTTTCAATCATAGTTCCCGTATATAACGTGGAACGCTATCTCCGTGAATGTCTCGACAGCATCGCGCAGCTGAAAGCGTTCTCATGGGAGGCGATACTCATTGACGACGGATCGACAGATTCGTCGGGGAAGATCTGTGATGAGTATGCAAGGCAGGATTCGAGGTTCAGGGTTGTTCATCAGAAGAATGCCGGCGTGAGCACTGCGAGAAATGCCGGTCTGGAGGCAGCCAAGGGAGAGTGGATATGGTTTGTGGATTCGGATGACAGTATAAACCCTAACTTTGAAATTGCCAATATGAATGCATTGGAGCGTGCTGACTATGTGCTGTTTGACTTTCGTGAATTTCATGATGGTGAGGTGGTAAAGAACTTGGAATATCAAGTTGCTGAAGTGTATGACGAACAGCTCGTAAAGAATGATTTCCTGTGTAAATGGCAATGTAATCATCACCAACGTCTTTTCTATCGAAAGGCGTTGGTGATGATTAATCCCCACCAACGTCTCGCATTCTCCGAAGGCATAAGGGTTGGCGAGGACTTGGAATTTCAGTATAAATTTCTTACTCGCTGTCAGCATCCTGTCCGTTTGAATGCCGTGCTTTACAATTACCGTCTTCGTGAAGGTTCTGCTACGCAAGGGTTGAGCTATCGTCGAAAGAATGTGGAGGACTTGCCGATAGTTATAGAGCATATGCTTGCATGGTGTAAGAAAGAAAACGTAAAGTCTGAACCTTGGTTGGAAATGCGAATCCAACAAATGTTCCAAAACTTACTATATAGTGCTTCGTTGGTGAAGGAGACGGATATGAAAAGCTTGCAAAGCACAATACGCCGATTGCTTGATACCTATCATAAACAAGGTTTCCGCTTTCCTAAATCTAACAAAATGAAATTGGCATATTGGAATGTAAAAATATACTTTATTCTGAATCGCATATATTTAAAAAGGAAAGGAATATACTGATAAATAATATACACAATTATGAAATTTATTGTAAATGCCGATGATTGCGGCTATTCCGCCCATGTAGATGAGCATATACGAAATGCCATAGCTTTAGGGCGTGTCAGTTCAACAACTGTCATGGCGAATATGGCAGATTTTGAAGGTGCTGTTAAAATGTACGCAGAGTTACATGATAAGGCTTCTTTCGGTATGCATTTCAACCTTACAGAAGGAGAGCCGTTACTGGAAAACCAAGAACTGCTCGATTATGGATTCTACAAGACAGAGAATGGCAAGGTGGTGTTCAACGGAAAGATGTTTAAGCATAAGTACTTGCCTAAACGTATCAAGGAGGGTATTAGGATGGAACTTGAAGCCCAGTTGATCAAAGTTCTTGATTCTGGCATCAAGGTTTCTCACATAGACAGCCATCATCATGTTCATACAGCTCCATTCATTCTACCTGTTGTTACAGGCTTGGCAAAACAATATGGAATCAAGAAAATCAGAAAAATCAACAACAGGGGATTTAGAAACATCAAGGCGTTTCAATTCCTATGGATGCAATATGTCAGGTCGTTGGCGCATCTAAGCACTACGACACATTTCTATGGTTTCGACGAGTTTCTTGAAATTGCCAAGACGCATTGTTTTCCTTCAGAGTCTGTGATAGAGTTGATGTGCCATCCTGGGGGAAAGTATCACCCGGATGAAGAGACGTTGGTTTTGAGGGTGGATTTGAAAAAGCAGTTTGATGCCGACATCATCAATTACAATAATCTCTAAAAAAAAGAATCTTGTTGAAAATATAACTTTTATGATACCAAAAATTATTCATTACTCATGGTTTAGTGGCGAACCCTATCCAGCAGAACTGAAAGCTTGCATAGATACATGGAAGAAGGTGTTGCCTGATTATGAGTTTATATTATGGGATGCCAAGAAATTGGCTGAATGTAATAATGTGTTTGCCAACGAGGCAGTGAGCGTGAAGAAGTGGGCTTTTGCTGCCGACTTTGTGCGTCTGTATGCTGTATATCATTATGGAGGCATCTGGCTCGACACGGATGTTGAGATGTTTAATTCGTTCGATCCGTTTTTGAATGATGGCATGTTTATCGGTAGGGAATATTACGTTTATCGTGACAATTTATGGCGTGAGTTTACCATGCTTACCTCGCATTGCTTCGGTGCAGAAAAAGAACATCCATTTGTAGGCGAATGTTTGGAGTTTTATGAGAGTCGTCATTTCATACGTTCTCATAATGAGAATTTGGAGCAAAGCCTACGCTATGATATGACCATTATTCCTAAGCTTCAAACTGCACTTGCAAAAAGATATGGGTTTGATGACAGTAATGAAAGCAACAAACTGCAAGTTCTCTCCAATGGCGTGCATATTTATCCCTATCAGTATTTTGACCAACCTGGCTATACGAGCATGAAGGATGTGGTGTGCATCCATCGTGTTGCGCAGAGTTGGAATCCGAAGGCAAAGGGAACGACCGCTAAATCTGTCACTGATGTCAAGAAAAAGACATTGGGATATTGCAAGATGAGAATCCAACAGAAGTTGGCAAAATTTATCCTCGGATTATAAAATATGTATTTTATGGAAAATAATGTAATCCTATCAATCATCATTCCTTTTTACAACGTTGAGGAATATATAGAGCGTTGCTTGAATAGTATCATTTCGCAATCCGTTTCGCCAGAACTTTTTGAAATTATAGCTATAAATGATGGCTCTAAAGATAAAAGCCTTGATACTGCAGAACGGATAGCCAAGCAACAATCGAACATGATTGTTGTCAGTCAAGAAAATAAGGGACAAAGTGCCGCAAGAAATCATGGTGTTCGTCTGGCGCATGGCAAATATATTTGGTATGTAGATTCTGACGATTGGATAGAGGAAGGATGCTTGACGCATATCTTGCCAATATTGAAAGAGTCTGATGTTGACTTATTTAATTTCGGTCATAAAAATTGGTTTGACGGGGAATTGATAGTAACGCCACATAAATTTGGTAAAATCGGAATATTATGCGTTGGGCATTTTTATAAGCGTTCTTTTTTGATAGATAATGACATCTGGTTTGTGGAAGGTATTTATCATGAGGATTTGGAGTATTGTCCAAGAGTTTGCTATTTGGCAAAGAAACAGAGAAATTTAAGTTTGACCCCATATATTATATATAAACGTCCACAGTCAACCACGACAGGATATAATCCTAAGAAAGCTTTTGACCTATTGGTGGTGGCGCGCCATTTGGCAGAGTTCGCACAAAGAAATAAAATTGAAAGTGCTAATTTTATATATTATATAGCTTTGGCTCTTAATGATTCTCTCCAGAACGTTTATATGTTTGAAATGGATAAAGGCAGTGAAGAAAAATTGAACATGGCGTTTTATGAGAATCGAGATTTATTTGTGTATCTATGGAAGTCGAAAATACTGAAATATAAAATAGAGTATTTGGTATTTATTGTTTTTAGCAAGCATTGTGTGCAACTTTTTAAGTTGATGAAGCATTTTAACTTTCGGGACTTTAGTCAGTTTAAGCAAGTAAATAGTCACTAATTTTGTCTTACGATGTCCAACTTATTTTATTTTATCAAACGAAACAAGTTTGAGGTTTTGATAACAGCTTGTATTCTGTCCAACTTGTTTCCTTTCTTTTTGTCTTCGAATATTTATTATATAGGATTAGTATTGTTAGCATATAAGATGACACGAATGGGCGTGCGGCAAAACAAGAATGCTACTCTATTCATTTTATTCATCTTGTTGATTGCAGTATCAAGTCTTATCAATATGATGTTGGATTTGCGAATGGTGCTCTTTGCCTTTGTGTTGTTTCTGTCTTGTCCTATCTTTACATCCTTGAAATGGCATCTTTACAAAAGACGATTGATGAAATGCCTATTTGTAGGTTTTGTAGGAATTGTGGTTATTAACATGTATGCCAAGATAACTGGGTTTAACCTTCGTGCCATTACGCAACAATGGGAAGACTTGACCAACAAGCAATTCAGTGGATATTGCGACCAACCGATGTGGCTTTCAGCCGCAGCTGCTGTGTCAACCATATATTGCGCCTATCTTGTTTTTTCCCAACAGCGTAAAACTAAAAGGGAAAAATATGCTTATATAGCATTGCTGTTGTGCTCTATTTACATCACTATGATTTCTGGCTCTCGTGCCGCTTTTTTGGCAGCTATAGGTGCCATGTGCGTTGCTCTTTATCTTTTGGTAAAGAATAAAGGCAGATTGATGAAATACATCATAGGTTCGGCGGTAGTAGCTATGGTGTTAAGCCCTGTATTCTTTAGTCGCAAGACGATTGGTGCCATGATGGAAAAGCAAGAGTATCAAGAGGAAACAGGTAATACTTCTCGTGATGCAGTTTGGGCTGACCGTATGGCAGAATTCAAGTCTTCCCCTTTGATAGGTGTTGGCTTTGGCGCCCATGGCGTGGGAAACGAGAAAGAGGTAAGTCGTGTTGAGACTGGTGGCGGATGGATTTCTATTCTCGCCCAAACGGGTATTGTAGGATTGGTATTGGCTCTAAGTATTATCTTCAAGGCATTTACGCCTATTCGCAAGATTCGGCAGGACAGGTCTATGATATGCATCTATGCCGCTTATTTCTTTTTTATCGTGCATTCCATCGTGGAGGGATATATGTTTCAGGGAGGATGGTATCTGTGCTTGATTTTCTGGATGGTTATCGGGCTTCTTATAGAAAACAAGCAATATGGACCAATTATCAGGAAACTAAAACAGGAAAATAAATTGCCATACAATGCATAGTACACGGAAAAGAAAAATAGTCGTATTTCTTGCGGTCTGCCTATTTTTGCTTGTTTCTGTAGAGCTTATTCTTCGCTTTGTATTCGGGTTCTGTGATGCCGTGCTATATCGGTCAAGCGAAGCATACGAGTATATAGCCCAACCCAATCAGCATCGATACCGTTTCTTATCTCATATCGACTACAATTCTTATTCGCAGAGGAGTGAGGAACCAGATTCTACAAAAACAATAATACTGGGATTGGGTGACTCGGTAATCTTCGGAGGAACGATGCTCGATCAAGACAGCATTGCTACTACATTGTTTTCTAAGGAGACTGGGAAGCAGATGCTGAATATCTCGTCAGGAAGTTGGGGACCGGACAACTGTGCTGCTTATCTGAAGGAGAAAGGTACGTTTGGTGCCAAGGCTATGGTACTGGTTTGTAGCAGCCATGACGCTTTCGACATAATGAGCCATGTGCCTGTTGTTGGCATTTATCCTGAATATCCCGAAAAGCAGTATAATTTGGCTATATGGGAGTTGTTGGATAGATACTTGTTGCCAATGGTGAAGGATTGGATGGGACGGACACAATTGGTAGATCCAGATGCGCAAGTCGTAAAAGGAGGGGTGGCGCAGAAATCGCAGAACTTTGACCCAGGCTTTGACCAACTCTTGCAAATCTCTAAAGAGAAGATGATCCCGTTTGTCATTTATCTTCATCCTGAGGTGGGTGAAGTGATGGCGCATCAATATAAAGAAGGTGGACAGCTCATCATGGAATGGGCTGAGAAACATCATATAAAACTTGTAAAAGGTTTGGATGAGGACATAACAACAGATATGTATCGTGATGTCATTCATCTGAATGAGAAGGGACAGAGAAATTTGGCGAACAGTTTAGAAAAGATAATAAGAAAAACAATTAATTGAAATATGATGAAAGAAATTAAAATTGCAGTAATTGGATTGGGATATGTGGGACTTCCACTTGCCCGTTTGTTCTCGACGAAGTATCAGACTGTTGGTTTTGATATGAATCAGAAGCGTGTTGATGCTTTGATGGGTGGTCATGATGCTACATTGGAGGTGAGCGATGAGCTACTTCAGGATGCAATTAACAATCATGGTTTTATTTGTACTACAGATTTGGAGAAAATCAGAGAGTGTAACTTCTATGTGGTGGCTGTTCCTACGCCTGTTGATGTGAACAATCGCCCAGACTTGCGTCCATTGTGGGGAGCGAGTGAGACTGTTGGTAAGGTCATCTCTAAGGGCGACATAGTGGTTTATGAGTCAACGGTATATCCTGGAGTAACAGAGGAGGAATGCTTGCCAGTTGTAGAGCGTGTATCCGGTTTGAGATTCAATACGGATTTCTTTGCTGGGTATTCTCCAGAGCGTATCAATCCTGGTGATAAGCAGCATACGGTGGAAAAAATCAAGAAAGTGACTTCTGGTTCTACTCCTGAAATCGCCGACATCGTGGATGGTGTATATAATTCTGTGTTGGTTAACGGCACCCACAAGGCTCCTTCTATCAAGGTGGCTGAGGCTTCCAAGATTATCGAGAACTCGCAGCGTGATGTGAACATTGCGTTCATGAATGAGCTCGCCAAGATCTTTAATGCGATGGGCATTGATACCCGTGATGTAATAGAGGCTGCTTCCACCAAATGGAACTTCATCAAGCTGAGTCCGGGTCTTGTTGGTGGTCACTGTATCTCTGTTGACCCTTATTATTTGATTCAGAAGGCTCAAGTATATGGTGTGCTTCCTCGTGTGATGTTTGCAGCTCGTCGTTTGAATGACGGTATGGGCAATTATGTGGCAGAACAAACCATCAAGTGTATGAACAAGAAGGGGCTCTTGGTCAAGGATGCCAAGATTCTTATTTTGGGTATAACTTTCAAGGAAAATTGTCCAGATATTCGCAATACCAAGGTTGTTGACATCTATACAAGTTTGGAGGAATACACCAAGAATGTTACCGTGTATGACCCATGGGCAAACAAGGAAAGTGTAAAGCGTGAGTATGGTGTTGATATCGTAAACGAGCTGCCTGTAGGTGAGAAGTTCGATGCTGTAATTCTGGCTGTTGCCCATAACCAGTTTAAAGAACTTGATGTCAAGTCCTTGGTCGTTGACAATGGTGTTGTGTATGACGTGAAAGGCGTGTTAGACCGTTCTGTCGTAGATGGTCGTTTGTAAAATGTAGATTATAATCATGAAGATTGTACATCTCTGTCTTTGTGGTCTGTTTGGTGAGAAGTATGCCTATCAAGACAATCTTCTCACCAAATATCACAAGAAAATGGGGAATGAGGTTACTATCATTGCTCCTACAGCTTCTAAGTTTACATCTAATGGTGGCGTGGTCAATGAGCCTGCTGGATCAAAAATGCTGGATACTGGCTGTAAACTGATAAGAATTGAGAATAAGTTCAAATCTAAGAACATAAATAAGCATTTTAATCTGTATAAAGACTTTACGAATGTTGTTCTGTCAGAGAAGCCTGATCTTATCTATGTTCATAACGTTACTTGTTTCAATTATCTGTGTCTGCTCAAAATTAAAAAGAAATTGCCTCAGGTGCAAATCGTTTTTGACAACCACATGGACGAATATAACAGTAACCAGAACTCGCTATCTCGTTTCTTGAACGGTTTCGTTTTCCGGTATTTCGTTGTTAAACGTCTATTGAAACTGTCTAACATATTCTATGGGGTTACACCTTCACGATGCACTTTCTTGAAAGATGTATTCAAGGTTCCAGAACAAAAAGTCAGACTGTTGTATATGGGAGCAGATGATGAAAAAATGGATTTGGCTCATAAGAATGATATTCGCCAGTCTGTACGTAAACAATATGGCATAGCTGATAATGACTTTCTGATTGTTACAGGAGGAAAGATAGACAAGGTTAAGAACATACATTTATTGGCTGAAGCAGTAAGTAAGATTGAAAATTCTCATGTGAAAATTCTGATGTTTGGAACAATCGTAGATGAATTGAAGCCAATCATAGAATCTATGCTTTCTGATAGAGTTATATATATCGGTTGGATCAACTCCGATACTGTTTATAATTATTTCTTTGCAGCAGATCTTGTTATGTTCCCCGGTCTTCATTCTGCTATGTGGGAGCAAGCTGTGGCATCTATGGTTCCACTTGCGGTTACAAAACTCCGCGGTTTTGATCAAGTAGATTTTAATGGCAACTGTCTTTTTATGGATGGTAAAGGTGTTGACTACTACAAATCATTTGTAGAACATATTGTAGATGACTCTATTTCGTATAATCAACTGAAAATAAATGCCGAGAGTGAAGGTGCAAGCAAGTTCCTCTATAGTAACATTGCCCAAAAGGTTATTGAGGATGCCTTCCATTCTTAGAACCTTTACTCTTAAAAATAATCATATATGTCTATGAAAATCATTCATTATATACCGAGTATAGACCGAACATGGGGTGGTACTTCCACTTACATGCAGGTGTTGGCAAAGCCATTGGGAGAACTGGCGGAGGTGCATATCCTAACGCATGCTTCGGAGAATCCGTTGCCTATGGAGAACTGCGCGGTACATGATATTCCTCGTTTTCGTCCGTTCTCTGGTACTTGGAAGAAAACGGTTGTCGGCTTGCTGAATTGCATTAAACCTGATGTCGTGCATATCAACTGTTGCTGGACGCCTGATTGTGCTATGATTCAACGTTTGGCGCAGAAACAGGGGTATAAGGTGGTGCTGACACCGCATGGTATGCTGGAGCCTTGGATTATTCAAAGGCATTACTGGACTCGGAAGGTTCCTGCGCTATGGTTGTATCAAAAGGCGGCAGTGCAGAAAGCGGACTGCATACATGCTACAGCTGATAGCGAACGTGACAACCTCTTGAAGTTGGGGTATAACAATAATGTCAAGGTTGTGAAGCTTGGCATAGATGCAGAGAGCATTGTCATGAAAAAAACGTGGAAGCGAACCAAGCAGGTCCTTTTTCTTTCGAGGGTACATCCCAAGAAGGGAGTTGACTTTCTTGTTGGGGCAGCTGCTATCTTGCGTGACCAGCTAAAAGAGTATCGTATCATTATTGCTGGTGATGGAGATGCTGACTATATCGCCAATTTCAAGATGCAAATTCATGAGGAGGGTTTGGATGATATAGTACAGATTGTCGGCGGCGTGTATGGAGAAGAAAAGTGGCATCTGTTCCAGACTTCCGATTTCTTCGTATTGCCTACTCATTCTGAGAATTTCGGGTTAGCTATAGCGGAGAGCCTTGCTTCGGGTACTCCTGTGGTTACAACGGTTGGCACACCGTGGGATGATTTGAACAGTTCTGATGCTGGGGCTTGCATTGATATTGGTACGCAACCATTAGTAGATACTCTTCGTAAATTTATTACCTTCTCGGAAGAAAAGTTAGAACAGATGGGCCGTAATGGACGCAAACTTATTGAGAGCAAATATTCTGCCCAAGTGATGGCAAAACAGATGATGGTTCTTTATAGTAGCCTATGAAACGAGAAACGATAGGAAACCTGTTTTATCTTTTGAAATCTGCATTGTGGAAAAACGAGCAAGCTGCTAAAGCAATGACAGATGTTGATTGGAAGGAATTGTATAATCTTGCCAAAGAACAATGTCTGGTCGGTGTCATGGCGGATTCTCTTGGATATATTAGTGACGAGCAAGGCTGTGGAGAAGAAAAACTGAAATGGCTGGCGTATATGATTACTCTGGAGCGCAAGAATCAAAGGATGAATGCGCTGATAGGAAAGTTGTTCAATTTGTTCACTACTCATGGGCTTTCTCCAGTGTTGCTCAAAGGTCAGGCGTTCGCTGCCAATTATCCCTATCCTTTGCATCGCCAATGTGGTGACATTGATGTTTATTTCAAACATCGTGAGGATTGTGAGGAGGCTGTGGCATGGGCTTCAAAGGTAGATAAGGTGGCAGCGGAGGATTCAGACAATAAACGAGAGCGTAAGCATTTTACGTTCTCATTGGAACATGAGGTGGTTGAGTTGCATTATTATATGTGCTTGTTTGATGACAAACGATTGCAACAAAGGCTACAAGCTATCATTGATGATGAGTTCGAGAAAAATTCCCCATTTTTTGTAAAGATAGGCGAAGACTGGATAGAAGCGGTTCCTCCTACTCTGTCTGTTTTACACCAACTCTTACATGTTTCTCGCCATCTTTTGGAGGCAGGTATTGGATTGAGGCAGGTTTGCGACTTGGCATTGTTCCTTGACAGGCATTATGAAGAGGTGAACAAAGAACGGTTGAATGGCTATTTGAGAGATTTGGAATTGGAAAAGGTGGCCAAATCTTTGGGATATATAATGATTCATAACTTGGGACTTGCTGCGGAGAAAGTTCCATTCGGAATAGATGGTAGTTATGCCGACTTCATTTTGAAAGAGATATTTGAGGGAGGAAACTTTGGCAAAAAAAAAACAGAGTATCGCAATGATAAGTGTGGTTTGCTGCGGAAGATACAATCCATATTCTATTTCTACAAGCGTTGCAAGTTGTATCAGCCATTGTTTCCTTCGGAGTCAAAAAGCTATTTTATGAATAAAATCAAATTGAATATCAAATTATTAACCAAACACCATTATTGAATTTTATGATAGACAATATACAAGTAAATCTCGCAACTTTTGACGGTTCTGACTTTGATAAAGGGGCTGGATTTCTAAAGACCACTCTGTGGTATTTCGTGAATGCTTTGATTGTAAGAGCATCATGGAATCCATTTATGGGAATTAAGATAGCCCTGCTTCGTCTATTCGGGGCAAAGATAGGAAGAAGGCTGGTAATCAAAAATAATGTTACGGTGAAGTCGCCTTGGAATTTGGTTGTCGGTGATAACTGTTGGTTGGGGGAAGGCTGTTGGATAGACAATCTTGACAAGGTGTTTATCGGCAGCAATGTCTGCATTTCGCAAGGGACGTTGCTTCTTACGGGAAATCATGACTATACCGTTTCTTCCATGCCTTATCGCAATGCTGCCATTCATATCGAAGATGGTGCTTGGATTGGAGCAAAGACTACGGTGTGTCCGGGTGTGACGATGCATAGAAATGCCATCCTTACAGTTGGTAGCGTGGCAACCAAGGATATGGAGGAGAAAGGCATCTATCAAGGAAATCCTGCAACGAAAGTCAGGGAAAGGAAAATGATTAGATAGAATAACGAGAAACGATGAAAGTTACAATCATAACATCATGCTTCAATCGAGAGAAGACGATTAGAGGCTGTATAGAGAGTGTGTTGGCTCAGGACCATCCTGATATTGAGTATATCGTGGTGGACGGTGCTTCTTCTGATGGCTCGCTTGCCATCATCAATGAGTATAAAGACAGAATCGCCATGATAATCTCTGAGCCAGACCACGGCATGTACGAGGCTATAAACAAGGGCATCCGTGCTGCAACTGGCGATGTCATCGGCTTGGTGCATTCGGATGACTTCTTGTATTCCTCCCACACCATATCGAATATAGTAAAACGGTTTGAGGAAACTCACGCCGATTTTCTGTATGGTGACGGATTATTTGTGAATCCTGATAATACGGACAAGGTGGTGAGGAACTGGATAGGTGGCAACTATCGTCTGTGGAAGGTGCGTCATGGCTGGTTGCCGCTCCATCCCACTTGCTATATCAAGCGCAGCGCCATCGAGCGCAAGGGACTGTATAACGAGAGCTACAAGATAGCCGCCGACTCGGACTTCCTCTTCCGCTATCTGCTTGGCGGCGAACTGAGCGTCACCTATCTGAAAGAATATATCGTTAGGATGCGTATGGGCGGACTGAGCACCGACTCGGCTCGAAGGAAGCAGGTGTGGAAGGAGGATGTCAGGATGTATCAGTCGCATGGCATGAATCCAACATTGACGAAATTGGAAAAAATGATGTGGAAGGTTCCGCAGTTTATCGGGGCTAAGTTCAAGTGATAGGCTTGACTTGTGAAATCTATTGAATTACAGAGTATAAAAAACATAAATATAATCTTTAAAAACTATGTGGTGGAAAATAATTTTAGGAGTGATAGGATTAGTTGTCGTTGGTTTCATTGGCATGGTTATCAAGATGGCGATAACTGAGTCAAAGGAAGAAACAAGGGATATTGAGGAAGCAAGTAAGGTGAGGAAACAATGAGAAAAACGATGACACATCTTTGCTATGTATATATTGAAACCTATAAAAAGCTGCATCAAGTAGGTATTGTAATAGACCCTCATTATCAGTATAACCTCAATATTCAAGAGATGTACTTGGCAATAGATAAAAAGCCTTCCATACCGGATCACTTTTGGGGAGAAGGGGTGTATTCATTATCAGCCATTGTTGGTGGAAATGGGGTTGGTAAAAGTACGGTGCTGAGATTTATTCTTGACGTTGTTGTTGAAGGTGCTGCCAACCAAGACTTTCAAGGGTGTATCGTTTTTGAAAGAGATGGTAACTTATACAAATGTACACGCAATTGTGAGTTGAATATTATTGGTATTAGTAATGTCAAAATCATTGAAACGGACAACGAAAGTATCAATACATTCTTCTATAGTGGTCATTTTTCTCCCCTATTCGACTACAATGATGTAAGAACTGTAGAATTGACAGGAATGTATAATGCAACAGATAACTTTAGGCTTATCAAAGATTTGCAGGATTATTCCAATGTGGACACGATGCACTTGTCAAACAATATACAGTCTCATTTGTTTGCCTATCAAGCCCAAAACAATTATAGAATTTGCTTTTTGTTAAGTCAACAGCACGTCAGAGAGTGTTTTGATGACCTTAATTTCCCTAAGTACATAATTATCAGTGCCAATACCTCAGGTTTTAAAGCTATAGAAGTAAACTATGCCGGGAAATTTAATGGTTGTCAGATACCAAACTTTAAAAGAATCAGAAACAGCATTAAAGATAATGTTCTTGCAAATCTGATATATTACAATTTGATTAATACCATTGCTGACCAAGATTTTATCAGAATAGAAGCGTATGATTTTCTTGTAAGATGGTGTGGTACCTATAATGAAGACACCCAAGATATTCTAAACTTCTATCGAGAATATGTGGCTAATGAACAAATGAATGAGACGCTAAGAACATTTTTGAATGATATACATTGGTGCTTGAAGATAGTGGACGAAATTTGTTCTTTTGATGATAATATTGGCTATTATATAGATGTTCGGTGTGAAGGTGGAAGCCTTTATAACTTAGTAGAACATTTGCTTTCTGATCGAATCTATTTGACAGCCAAATTCTTTGATATGTCATATACTCACTCTTTGCATGACATAACGGTATTAAGTTCTGGTGAGCAAGAATTGTTAAACCTCTTGTCAAGATTGTATTATGCAGTGGTCATTGGACCGACAAAGTTTGATAACCTGCATAGTCCATCATTACTGCTACTCGATGAAGCGGAAATAGGTTTCCATCCGGAATGGCAACGGCAATATGTAAATCAACTTTGTAAGTTTATTCGATTGCTATTGGTTCCAGTAGGACATAATTTTCAAATCGTCCTTACTTCGCATTCCCCCATCATACTTTCGGATATACCAAAATGTTGCACCAACTTTCTGAAAGAAGAACATGGATATGTCGTGAACAATAGGGATGAGCAAGCTGAGACGTTTGCAGAAAACATATTTAATCTGTATCGAAGATCTTTTTTCATGGAAAACGGACTTATAGGAAAGTTTGCATCCAACAAGATTGATGCTCTAAAAGCGAGGATTGAACAATGCCATTCTCTCATGGGCATGGAAGCGATACGACAAGAGATAGCCTATATAGGCGATACGTTCATCAAGGGTTATTTGCTAAAAAAACTTGACGGTATTGCAGATAGGCTCTCATATGAAGAACAGATAGCTTATTATCAGGCTAAGATTGAAGAATTGAGGAGGCATAAGGATGAATAAAATCGAGTTTCCACGTTTGGGAGTTGACGGAAAAGAATATACACGTGAGTATATTCACCAATGGTATTTGACCACATTTCAAGATGCCGTCAAAAAAAGATTGGAGGGATTGGAATATAATTCCCAATATAAAGGGCAAAAGGATTTCGTCAAGAAGTTGATTTCAAACCTTACTTTACTGCTGACAGGTACTCCTCCTAAACTGAAATCATTCATTGACTCGCTTCATTCAGACTATATCAAGATAGCTTCAAAGAAAGTATATAAGCCATACATGACTAAAGGAAAAAGGAGAAAGCAAACATTTGCCAAAGGTTTGTTGCATGCAATGGGGTATGAAAACTATCGTGAAAGCAAATTAGTGGAATTATCTCGTATGCTTAATATAAAGGTTTGTCCTTACTGCAACCATAATTTCACCTTGTACATAGATATTCTTGGCAAGACGAATATGAAAGGACTGTTTCAGTTTGACCATTTTTATGATAAATCCGATTATCCCTATCTAAGCATGTCATTGTATAACTTGATCCCATCATGTTCTTCCTGCAACCATCAAAAGAGGACAACTCAATTGGATATAAGATATAACCCTTATTTCAAAGCTATCTCTGAGGAATTTCATTTCAAGGTGGTGGATTCTTTTCAGTTGAGAAGCGGGAAAAAGGGTGCTGATAAGATTGACATCAAAATAGAAAGGAATGTAAGCAGACAAGGTGTTGACGACTTACAAAATGACTTGCATTTGGAAGAACAATATGGTAGGCATAAGGACATCGTACAAGAAATTTATGACAAGGCATACAATGAAACATATTATCGAAACATGCTTACTTGTATACCTGATGAGGATAGAGAAAAATTATTGAACCAATGGTTGGGAATCCCTTTGGACAAGAATGATATAGATAAAAGACCTCTGACTAAATTCTGTCAGGATGTTTTAAAACAGGCAAGGATGGAATATGGGAGAGGAAAGAAAATATAAATTCAAAGATTATTTATTATGAATACAATCATTATTTACATATCGGACATCCACTTTACTGGGAGAACAGCTGAAAATGAAGATGTCGTAATTAATGCCTTCCTTAGGGATGCCAAAAAGCAATTAGAAGAAATACCACATAAAGATGTTTTTGTCTTTATAGGAGGAGACTTGGTACAGAAGGCTGATGATAAAGAATCATACGATAATTTCTGGAACGATGTGATAGTACCATTAATAGCATTAGGTATCAAGAGAGAACACATCATTTGCGTTCCGGGAAATCACGACATCCATAGAACAAGCATTGAGGAAAACAAAATCGTTTACTCTTCTATTGTCAGTCAAGACTTTACCGAATGTAAATTCAATGACTTGTTGGAAAGCGAGGCTCAGGTCAATTTGTTAACAAAGAAATTTGAGAATTACGAGAACTTTCTGAAAGAAAAGTTAGAATGTACTCATTACAATTCCATTGGTTACCAGATTGAATTGAACGACGAATGGAGTGTTTTTTGTCTAAATTCTTCGCTGACTTCATTTGCAGGAATTGACGATTCTGACTATCCCTTGCTAAAGGATGACAAGGGAAGATTAAATATCGCAACAAGAGCATTGTATCAATGGGTAAATGTCAATTCCAAAAAGAAAATTTTGGTTTTACATCATCCATTCGAATTCTTAACGGAATGGGCTGCTTCTGAATTGAGAAAGATTGTGAAATTGTATTTTGACTTGGTTCTGACTGGGCATACACATGAGCAAAATATCCTATGCAACAATAATAACTCAGACAGTTTCATCTGGTGTATGGCTCCACAGCTTTATACTGACAAGACAGACAAGTTGGGATATTGCATTATAGAGTTGAAAGATAATGCAGTTGATAAGATAACATATAGGGAATGGTTCTCCAGTCGCAACTCTTTCCGTAAGGGTATTGATTTCACAGAAGATGAAGACGGGGTTATCAAGTTTGACAGTCCTAAGGCTTTTGTTACAGATCCAATTACGGTTAAGATGGAAGAGCGTTTTCGGGACACAATGAACGTATATGGAGACCAACCGCTTATCTGGATAGACCGGTTCTTCAGTTTGGAAAGATTCGACCGCTCTTACAGATTCAAAAAAGATAATCTGTATGATGAAACAGACATTATGGACACACCTAATAATCTCAAGATTATCACACCTGCACAATACGGATTAAGTTCGTTTGCATGGCACTTCATCCTTAAGCAATGGAAAGAGCGCAAGGAATTTTGCCTTTATATAGATGGTGGATTAATAAGGAAAGGTGCCGTGAGCAAGATTATTGATGCTCAATTAAAGGCTTTTGATGTAAAAAGAGAGGATGTAAAGCGCATCATTATAGATAATTGGGTGATTTCCAACAAGGATGCCAAAACAATATTGACAAACATAACGCAAGATTATCCTCGAATACCGATTCTCATATTATGTCCTATGTTAGAAAAAACATTGGTTGAGACTGAAAATGTAGCAACTTCTGAATTTGATTTTGCTATATTGTATATGGCTCCATTGCAAACAAGCCAAATCCGCTCCATGGTTGAGATATACAATAGGCACAAGCATATAGGCCAGAATGACATTGTGTTGAAAAGATTGGATGACGACATCCAAAACTTTAACATGCACCGCACGCCATTGAATTGCATCACCTTGTTGGAGGTATTCAGCAACTCTTTTGATGAGAATCCAGTAAATAGAACAGCTGTAATAGAAAAAGTATTGAGAATCATCTTTGATAACGAGGAAGTTCCAAGCTATAAATCTTTACCAGATGTAAAAGACTGCGAGTTTGCCCTTGGGTATTATTGTGAACAGATGATAAGAAAAGAAGAGTTTTATTTCAATGCCCAACAATTCTGTGATGAGCTATACGATTTTTGCCGTACTCAAAAAATAACAATAGACGTCAACTATCTTTTTGATTTATTGCTCAAAAATCATATAATTTGTCAGTATGAAACCAATTTGTATGGATTTCGGTTTGCTTACTGGGTATATTATTTTGCAGCAATGCGAATGTCAAAGAGTAAAGAGTTTGCCCAATTTATATTGGACAAGGAAAATTATGCCCATTATCCTGAAGTTATCGAGTTTTATACAGGCAGCGATAGAACAAGAAACGATGCAGCAGACATAGTGAAGAGAGACATTGCTCGTATTTCTAAGACAGTGCATGAAAAAGTTGGTATGCCTGAAGGTATCAATCCTTTTTCTCGGCTACGACTTGAAACAACAGACGATCAAGTTAAGAAGGCAATCAAGCAGTTAGAGAATAATCTTCAAAAGACGAAGTTGCCTAATGAAATTAAAGACGCTGTTACAGATAACAACTATAATCCTTCTACACCTTTTCATCAAGCAGTTTATAAGGTTTTTGAAAACTATTCAGTAAACTATTTGCAAGAAATGATAGGTATAGCCTCTAAGACATTGAGAAATAGCGATTATATAGAACCTGAGAAAAAAGTAGAACTCTTAACAGCAATAACAAACGCTTGGTTTGACACTATACGAGTAATATATTTAATGGCACCTGCTTTGGCTAAAGACGGTGTTGCCAGATACGATGGCTTTAGCCTTAAACTAACAGAAGGGTTTGATAAACTTAAAGATGACCCTAAAAGACTACTGTTAGCTATCATTGCGGCTATCCCTGAGAATTTGGTTCTTTGGTATAAAGACAACATCTATTCTTCAAAACTGGCTCAATTGATATTTGACAAAATAGCATCTGAGGGAAATTCTGTCATAAAGCACCTTTTAATTTGTATTATTATACACGAGCAACCAGACAGTTGGAATGATGTCGTAAGAAAATATATGTCAGAATTGGATAAACATTCTTTTTTCTTTGGGGATACTCTTGATACATTGAAAACGATGTACGCAAATGGTGTCATGTCCGAAGCGAATATTGCGAAAACAAAGGGTTTAATTCTCTTAGGTTATACAAAACTGGTATCTAATGACAATAGAATGCATCCGGGAAACATGAGACATATAAACAAACAAGTTGCTCTGCCCAATAGAGAGGAAAGTGAGGAAGACTTGTAAAAAAAATAATGTGCTGCCATATCGAATTGAAAAGAAAAATCTTATGAATCCAAATAACCCACAACACAAATCTTTCCTTTGGCATCTCGACATTGAGCCATTCACATGGCATACGTTCTATGGTGATCAATGTCCATCCTTCGTTACGGAAGATAACAAGGAGGTATGGAAACGGTATCTGACGAAAGTCATCAAGAAGCATCTGAAGCCTGAGGTGATGAACACACCTGAGTTCAGAGAGATAGAGACTATGGTGAACTACGAGAAGTTGGTTCGCATCAAATCGGATGAGCAGCGAAAGCGGATGATGGAGAGGCAACGCTATTGGGCTAAGATGGAGCGACCGAGAATCAACTATATCCCGAAAGGGCTGACGGTGGACTATGAAGAGGAGTATTCCAAATATCTGATGCAGGAAGTGGTCTTTGTACCAAGAGATAATGATGACTTTATGGCACTGCTTCGATTGTTGGAGCGTTGGCACAAGAAATCAATTCCACAAATATTGGAGAAGAACAGACCCGATGCAGCGTATGCCATAGCTATATCGTTGTGTAAACATATTCCATTGCTCATCAATCGTGATGACATTGCAGAGTTGGTTGGTGAATACAAAAGACGTATCGGGAAACTGATATTCGATAGCTATCAAGCCTTGGTAGAGACTGTCAAGTCATGGAATAATGAGGAGAAGCGGCAGGAGGTTTGTCGATTTATCGCTGAGAATGCAGGACAATACCAACATTATCGAGGGATGAAGAAAAGGCTGATGGATTTGATGCCAGAGATGACTTTTGATGGTGAGCCTGTGGCTGTGGTTCGTGAGCGGAATGACTTCGAGATATAGAGCAATCGTTTATCAATAACACAAACTTTACTAACGTATATGAAACAGAACATCATGCGAGAAGCACCTATACTTTTACCAGTATTTACAGCGAGTGTGCCTTTGAATTTTCCATCTGAAGGCACGTTTGCGTTCAACAAGAAGACCCACAAGCAGTTGGAGGTGACGGTGAGAATCAATGAGCATCAGTACTTCAACATGAACTTCTTGAACCATGACGGATATATCATGGCATGTTGCAGATGGGCGCATGTGCTGGACTTTACAGAGAATGGGCTTGACCGCATACAGATGATAATCAAACGACATTTCCAGAAGAAATATCCTGTTATCAGTAGTTTGTATGGTCAACATACCGATACGGCTGAGGACATTCACATATCAACCATTGGCTTTGAGGGTAATCCGAAGGAGTGGTATATCTCCATGCGTATCTATGGGGAGCGATTTGAGGACTTGATGCATGGCAATCCGCTGATAAATGTGACGTTTGCCTCTGCCGTGGGCAACCTGTGCATGGCAAGCGTGGATGTGTTCAGGGAAATCATGAAGAGTGATGCCAAGCAGCCGAAGATATTGCTGAAGGAGTTGACTGGTATCGACGAGATAGACAAGGACTTTGACTTCGGCAATTATCTGGATGCCAGGAATCCTGAGACAGGCGAGATTATATCGGCAGCGAGAGAAGACGGTAAGGCTTCGGGAGTGGAACTGCCTGATGAGATAGAAATTCCTGCTTGTATGGAGACGTATCCGACCTATATTTATCTGCCTACATTCATGAAGTCACTGAACGAAAAGGAATATGTTACGTTCTGCAATGCCATATTTTTCGAAATCAAAGGAAAGGAAGCTTCCTTGAAAAAGTTTGGATTCGCCAGAGAAAACGATATGCAATATTTGGAGGAATATGTCTCAGCCATTGGGGACAAAATGATAGCAGGGGAAGAAGCAAAAACAGAACATGTACTGATAGAATCTACCATTTTTCTCATGATGTCGAGTATGCGCAATTCTTTGTATGATGAATTGTATCAACTTAAAGATATTGAGACAGAGGAAAGTAAACTTGCTATGGAACTGGATGGGTATATCAAGAAGTTGGTGTGGCGCAAATGGAACACCAACTACTTGGAAGAATTTGTGAAGCATGTACTGAGCAAGCAATGAAAGGAATCAGGCTCTTTGATTACCAAGAAGACATGGTGAAGCGGATTGAGAAGGCATTTCGCCTTCATCGGTCCGTAATGGTGCAAATGCCGACAGGAACAGGTAAGACATACCTGTTAACAGCAGTCATAGACTCTTTCGTGAGCAATAATCCCAAGGAGAAAGTATGGATTGTTGCCCATAGAAGAGAGCTGGTTTCGCAGATAGACGAAACCATAAAGAAGTTTCATTCCTATTCCGCATCAAATACCTCTTCTCTATTGTCTTCCGTCAAGGTAATGTCAATTCAGTGGCTGATGAGACACTATGACGAAATAGAGGAAGAACCAGGAATGATAGTGATTGACGAGGCGCACCATGCGCTTGCCAAGACCTATAAGGAGATGTGGGAGAGGTTTCCTAAGGCTAAGTTCTTGGGACTGACGGCTACGCCTTGTCGATTGAACGGCAAGGGATTTATGGACTTGTTCGACGTGTTGGTGCAGTCGTGGAGCGTTCCTGAGTTTATCAGTAAGGGACGATTGGCGACATACGATTTCGTGAGCATCAAATCGAATGGTGTGACGCAGCGGCTCATCGACTCCTTGCAGAAGCGAGGGGCTGACGGTGACTATCAAAACAAGGAGATGGATATGCTGCTGAACAAGAGACCAAGCATAGAAAGGCTTTACCAAAGCTTTGAGGAGTATGGCAAAGATAGAAAGGGCATAGTGTATGCTATCAACATTTCTCATGCAAAGAAAATTATGGAGCTGTATCAAGAGTATGGCATCAAGGCGGTTGCCATTGACTCGAAGACTCCTGCCGCGGAAAGACAAGCTGATATTGAGGCTTTCAAGAAAGGCGATATCCAAGTGCTGGTGAATGTTGATATTTTCTCGGAGGGCTTCGACTGCCCGGATGTGGAGTTTGTACAGTTGGCTCGTCCTACTCTCTCGCTTGCCAAGTATCTGCAGATGGTGGGACGTGGACTGCGTGTTGCCAAGGGGAAGAAGAACTGTGTGATTATTGATAACGTGGGATTGTATCGGGTGTTCGGGTTGCCGTCGCAAGTATGGAACTGGAAGGCTACGTTTGAAGGAAGATTGAAATACAGCAGAAAGAAGGAGACTCCGAAAGAAAGAGCTTTCTTCTTGATGTATGGAAAGCAAGAAACGATGTCTGTTGGTCAAGATTCGGAAATGATGATGGTGATGAGCCATGAGGAACTGATGCAGTCGTTGCAATATCGGGAGTTTGTGGAATGCAATGATGATTTTGCTATCGTCAAGTTACCTGACGGAAAGATGACGGTGGTAAATCGACAAGGCGAACAGGTTCTGGAGCCAGGCAACTATTATGACATGAAACTACTGAAAGGAAACATCCTATTCTATAGACCAAAGAGAAAGGAAGTATGCTATGTTGACCTATTGGCGAGAGCTGTCATTGATGATGGACCTAATGTTCCGAACATTCCAAAGGTGGTGACACTAAGCGGTTGGGAATTTATCAAATGTGGAGAGATTTACTATTCTCGTACATATGAAGACTTCTCTTTGCCGTATCAGCCTTCCCAATATGACCTTTTGGACCGTGGGTATTATTTGATATACCACAATGATTTTTCCGTAGGCAGTGGTTGCCAAGTATGGTACTATTATGAAGGTGGTGACGGTTTGATGCGTAAAGATTCAATAGAGAGTAAGGATGTGTGCTTTTTGCGTAATGATTATGTGCATGTGTATTGGCTGTGTGCCAATCTTTATGGTGATGGTATCGTTGTTATGGACAGTAAGGAAGACTACTATCTGGTGGATTCTAATTTGAAGAAGACGTATATAGGATGCAATAACCCAAAGAATGAGAAGGAAGATTTGAATGTAGTGATGCCTCGCCTTGGCAAGAAATACTATCATGAGATGATGTTGCAGAAGAAGGAAAAGGAAGCAAAGGATATGCTTCTTTTGCATGAGAAGTCAGAGGCCGGGCATGTGGAATTGTATCAAGCAGGAAAGAAATGGGGCGTGAAGGTAGATGGTAAAGTTGTCGTGCCACCTCTCTACCACAGTATAGCGCAACCTGTCGGCGCCTATTGTGCCTTTGAAGAGATTCCCAGACATTGGGGTGTTATGACATTGAAAGGAAAAGTGATTGTTGATGCCAGATATGAGAAGGTGGAGATTCGTGACAACGGTTTCGCCATGGTAACAAACATCACTGGGAAAACACAGACAATCAAACTTTTAAAGGTAAAAGAGTAAAAAGGTAAAAAAGTAAAAGGACAAAAAGGCTTTTTGCTTTTTGAAATGACAATGAAGAAGATAAAGCTTTTTGATTACCAAGAGGACATGTTGAAACGAGTGCAAGAGGCATTTAGACACTATGACTCTGTAATGGTGCAAATGCCGACAGGAACAGGAAAGACGTATCTGCTTGCCGCCCTCGTCGGTTTGTTCTTGAAAGAAGAAGTATGGGTGGTTGCTCATCGCAGAGAACTCGTATCACAAATCAAAGACACGCTTGCAAGATTCTTTCCTGCCTTGGATTCAGAGAAAATTCAAGTGACATCCATACAATGGTTGTCAAGACACTATCGAGAGATAAAGGAGAAGCCGAGTCTGATTGTGATTGACGAGGCGCATCATGCGTTGGCAGAGACATACGCTGAGGTGATGAACGCCTATCCGAAAGCGAAGAAGTTGGGGCTGACGGCTACACCATACAGAATGAACGGCAAAGGATTTACCGATTTGTTTGATGCATTGCTATGTTCCTGGAGTATGGAACGGTTTATTGCCGAAGGGCGGTTGAGCCTTTATGACTATTACTCCATCAAACCTGACAGTGCCGACCAACTACTTGTTGATTCGTTGCAGAAGCGAGGTGCTGATGGTGACTATCAGCAGAAGGAGTTGAACGAAGTGATGGATGTAAGACCATCGCTTGAAAGGCTTTGCCTTACTATCAAGGAGTATGTACCAGGTAAGAAAGGCATCGTGTATGCCATAAGTATTCAGCATGCCGAGCATATTGCAGAGTTCTATCGAGAGAATGGCATCAAGGCAGTTGCCATATCGAGCAAGACACCGCTTACTGAACGAAAAGACATGATAGAACGGTTCAAATCTTCCTCGCTCTCCTCTTCCCTAAAATCTGCTTCAAATGTTTCCGAGGAGATTGAGGTACTGGTGAGCGTTGATTTATTCTCAGAAGGCTTCGACTGTCCTGATGTGGAGTTTATCCAACTGGCAAGACCTACGCTGTCATTGGCAAAGTATATGCAGATGGTAGGACGAGGACTGCGAGTGGCAGAGGGTAAAGAATATTGCGTGATACTGGACAACGTAGGACTGTATAAGCGGTTCGGATTGCCATCTGTGGATAGAGATTGGCAGAGTATGTTTGAAGGACGTACTTCTCTGGAAGACATTCTGCAAGAGACATGTATGCAAGTCAATAGTCACAACTGTAGGATGGACCTGGTGATGGATGGTGATGAGGAGATGATGAAAATCATCAATCATGAGCGTCAACAGCAGATGATTATGGACACCTATGGCTATAGCCTGATGGAGAACGACAAAGGGTTGTTGGGCATCAAAGACAATGGCGGCAATGTGATATTAGATTGCATATATAAGAAGATAGAAGTGACCAATGATGGCTTTGCCTATTGCTATATAAGAAAGAAAGTAGGTAGGAAGGAATGGATTGACTTGCGGAACAGGTTGTGGTTTGCCAATAAGCCACAAAGTGTGAAGCTGATGGGCATCGATTTCAGTACAGAGGATGGCAAAAAGCTGTACCCTCGCATACTATCGAAGTATATTGATGAAAAGACCTACCTGACGGTGAAGACCTTGGAACTACAAGTAGGAACAGGACTAAGCTGGAAGCATAGGTTTATTCCTTGGGACGAGCCGAACAAGGTGTATATATACAAAGAAGGAGAAGGCAACGCACGACTGTATGTTGATGAGAACGAACAATATTTTGTACAGAAGAACATAGGCAGCCAACTGGAGAAAGTTGACTCTCGTGAGGAGTTGGCTGAGTTTGCAAAAAAAGACAAAGAAGAAAGGAAGGAAGAATTAGAAAAGCTTAAGAATTCATATAAACTTTATGAATATTATCCTGTCGATAACTTCTATCCTATCAAGAAATATCTTGGAACAGCGAAAGATAATATAAGAATCGAGAAAGACGGCATTTGGCATGTGGATGATGCACAGAGTAATGAAAGTTTTTGGGTTGACCCTATCACACACAGGAAACATTATACAAGACCAGTCCTGTTCAAGCGTGGTTATCTGAACATATTGAAAGAAGGCGACTGGTGCTATGTAAGAAACATCCCTGGACTTATGAACAGACCATTAAGGCAATGGGAAATTGTGGCAGATGACAATATTTGTGTCATCAATAATACGTATCTGATAGAGAAAAGTGAGACTGATCAATGGTACAAAATATGCAGAAGAACAGATGACTTCACTTATTTTTCTGTATTGGCATGCTATTATGAAAGTGAACTCATCAAGGATGATACTGAGATCCAAATTACTCAATTTGATGGCGAGGGCTTGAAAATGACCCAAGAAGGATTTCCTTACACACCAATTGTGATAAAAACACGTAAAAGAAGTAGGTGGTGGTGACGAAAACAGACCGATATGAACAATAGCTCATGTCGGTCTGTTTTACGTTTATGTATGTTTCTTCGTAGAAGGATAGAACAGATGGTCTTTGTCCAAGAATACTGGATAGAATACAGATTCTATAATATAACCAGCAAGTCTTGGCTTTTGACCACCGATTTTCCGAATCGTTCCCCAAGATACTTCGCCCTTGATATGCGGAGGAATTTTGAAGTGGCTGTTTTCTGGGAAATCACCATATACCTTCAAGAGTCCCTGCTGTACCGCTTCTTGTCTTGTAAAAGAGCATACTTCTACAAATCGCCCAACAAGTTTATCAAGCATTTTCTCTTCTTGCCATTTTTCAAGAGTCTGTCCTGGAGGACATTGGTTGAAATCGAAATCCTTGAAGTTGAAAGATAACTTGGGCTGTTCATCTTTCACCTTACGCTCATCTCTCACATTGGCAGTACGGCTTTCGGAAGCAGCAGTGCTTTTGAACTTATTCTCAAACTTACTCTTCTTTTTTGCTGCCATACTCCATGATGAATTTATCAATGTTGCCGAAATAAGGAATAGCCCCATAGCGTCCCAGCAGATAATCCTTAGAGAAAGACGCATCGTTACGGACACTATTAGCCTGATTGATTTTGTATTCCACTAGAGAGTACAAATCAGATGCACCCTCAGAAGATTTCTCAGCGAACCATATCTGATCACGACGAAGCAAATCCTTACGCAAGAGGTTTGTATCGTGAGTTGTTATAATCAACTGCGCCCCCAAGGTATTCATCACACTATAGAATAGTTTGAGCAATTCTACTGACAACTGTGTATGAAGACTTGCGCCAAACTCATCAATCACAAGCACGCCACCATTTTGGATGGTGTCGAAGAATGGACCAAGAAGAGCAAACAGTTTGGTTGTACCCAAGGACTCAAATTTGAAATTCAACTGCTCCTTACCAATTACCGCCCCATTGTCATACAGATCATGGGTTGAAAGAATTTCCAACTCATGTTGCTCTATCCGTTGGTTGGAATCTGTCGGGAAATGGATGCCCAAACGAGACAATATTTCAAAAGGAGTATCTTGCGTATCAACTTCCTTGACATTCTCTTTAACGTTCATATCCTTGATGCAATTATCCACTATGCCAATCATGTTGAGGATTTGCTCGCGAATCAAAGGATTGTGTATAAAAGTCCTTGCAGTATAAGCCAAGGTGTTATCGTCTAAACCTGAAAGAATATTGAAACGCTTACGAAACCATTCTTTTACCTTCATTGCCACTTCCACATTGAATTGAGCTGCCGTGGAAAGGTATAGGGCATTACTTCTGGTTTTTGTGTCAACTCCTCTTGCACCCTTTACCACTTTTGAGTTGACCTTGATATTTTGTCCTTCACGCTTAAAACAATAGCTCTCTTTTGTACTTCCTTCAAGTAACACGAAGAGCCATTCGGTCAGCACTTTGTTCTGACTGACCTCAAATCCATATCTGTATCTTTCTCCATTGCAGATGAATATCATTTGCATAGAAATAGGCTCTTTTGTACTTTCAACATCAAAACGATAATGAAGAAGAGAGAGACGCTTGACGATGCTCTCATCGACAAATGACCGTAGCACCATAGACTTGAAAATGTCCATGGCTGCAATTACAGAACTCTTACCCGAACCATTTGCACCGTAGATGGCGGCAGACCTTAAATAACGCTTGCCGTTATCCATGGTGGAAACATTCGAGTAACCATCATTGCTCTCGCACTCCTTGACAGTAGTGCTTGCAACCATACTAAGCGAAACCTCATCTCTGTATGACATGAAGTTTCTTATCGTAAATTCTATCAGCATTTGTTCATACGTTGTTGTTCGTTGTGGACGCAAAAATACAAATAAATCTTCGCATAACCATAAAAATTGAGATTATTTCACAAAAATTGCAATAATATGTGATAGTGTTGGCGATTTGGTACCGCTTTTGCGGTCGTATGGAACCGTCAGTTTTACATTGTCGGATTTTTCATAGCGGACATTTGGTACCGGTACCATCGGAGCGATATTCTCAAATATTAGGTATAAGAAGACTACTTTTTGTGACTTTTGATGTAACAAAAAAGAACTTTGGGATTGAAAATAATTCCTTTATGTTTGGTCACTATATGCAGATGCTCGCCTGTTGCACGTCCTGTGGAGCCTGATTTACCAATGATGGTGCCGGCAAAAACAGGAGCTTCTGGGGCGATATGAACTTTAGATAAATGACAATAGCTGATGGTGAAGTCGGCATGACGAAGGATGATGTAATTGCCAGAGCGAGCATCGTAGCCAACCTTCTCCACTTTACCATCCATCATAGAATACACATACTCGTTATGCGCATGAAGGTCTATACCATGGTGCATAGACTTTCTGCCATTGATAGGGTCACGACGATAACCATAAGGACTGGTGACCTTGATTGATTTCAGTGGATAAGTGATGCTTGGATAGCTGCTTATCCGCTGTTTTTGTTTGCTATCCATTGAGTCTGTTTCCTGTTGAAGTAGATGGGCTTGTATAGAATCTACCTGATTGTTTGCAGGAGGCAGAAACTTCTCCTCAACTTTCTTGACTTTATAACGGCACGCGTTGTCGCTGATGGTATTGAACTGCGCCTTTGCATTCGATACCGCCAGACAACTTATTACCCATAATGCCACTATTTTCCTTTTCATGGTGCAAAGTTAGGGAAAGAAATCAAGAGTGATACACGATGCTGTAAAAGTATAACATAAAATAAGATTAAAGTATGATTGAGAGTATGAAATAATGATATAATCATAATAAAACGGAAAAGATTGGGCAGAAGAACGTAGGCTTTCTTGTATTCATTACTCTTAGACTATCTTTGCATGGCTATATGCAAAGTATCATTCAAAATATAATCAGAATATGAAAAGAAACTCATTTGAAGAAAGCGAAGTGCCATATCAGACACTTGCAAAGTTCGGTCTTACCCATGAGATGATAGAAGACCTTCCGATGCATGTCTTGGATGACATCAGCAATGGTCGTCCATCGCCAGTGTTGCCTGTGAGCATGGAAGTAAACGAGGGCTACAGTATCAAGAGCAGAACCCGATTTGCCTTGGTAAGAATGGCAGACGGAAATGTGGATGTGATGTTCTATCCTGTTTTGAAGTATGCCCCATTGGACAAATTCACCAAGGAGCAGCAGGAACTGTTGAAGCAGGGCAAGGCTGTGGTGGCAGATGTGGATATGCCAGATGGCACACATGTCAAGGCATTCGTGCAGATTGACGGAGAGACCAACCAGGTGATGGCTGTGCCGACACCAGTGATAGGCAGAAACCTACAGGTGCTGTCCGACGAACTCAGTCTTGGAGGAACGGAATTAAAGAGCATCCAAAATGGCGAGGCACTGACATTTGCCGTAGAAGACGAACCTGTGACCGTAGGCATCGACCTGAAGAGCGATACTGGCATCCGCTTCGCCAACGGCGATGGTGAGCAGTGGCGCAAGGAAGGCAAGCGAGAGTGGGACAAATACACCTTCGGCATCTATGGCTGTTGGGTGATGGACGATGACGGCAATCTCGACTATGTTCCAGAGGAGGAATATACCGAAGAGTTATGGAATGAGCAGAAGAAAGCTGCCGGAAGACATGCTTCTGCTGTCGCAAGAAAGTAACGTGAAACATCAAATTTAGGGAAGAAATGAGAAAAGGACCTTATTATACAGAAGACATTCTCGTGGATAAGATGCAGAGCGGTGAATACGGTTGGCTTGATTATGTGAACCATTTCAGTGAGGAATGGCAGAACGAGTATGAGGAATACTGCAAGGAACACGCCCTGTGCATCGGCAACGAGAGTGCGGAACAGTTTGTGAAGTACAAGGACGAGCTGTTGGAGCAAGGAATGGAAACAGAGAACGCTTAATACAATCATGCTATGGCGATAAGAAAGAACTTGAATCCAAGACAGATGGACTTGCAGCCAGAGATGCGTGACATCTTGATGCGCAATGGTATGCAAGCCCATATCATAGCCAACGGTGACGGTTATCAGTTAGCGGTACAGGGACATGACTCCCCACTGCTGACCTATAACCTCACCGAGAAACAGATGTTGGCATTGACCGATTGGGGAACCAACTCTGCCAACAAGAAGGCATATAACACCTTTACAAGCATCATCGGCAAGGACTTCTACATGCCGAGAAATCTTGTCCATGCAAGGAATGCTAACGGAAGAGTGGCTATGGGGCTGCATGGATATAGGATTGGTGCTGGAGAGTACGGACGGTTGGGATGGAGTCCAGAGTTTTTAGGTTGGACACCGAGAATGCAGGACGGCTATCATCTACGCAGAGTCGGAGGACAGATGTTCTATGCAGGAGCACCAATGGTAGCGGAAAAACCAGACAGAAGGCTGAAACCTGGTGAGTTAACCTCTGGAGGTTATGGCTTTTACTATAAAGGACAGCAACAAGTAGTACCACAAGCAGATGTATTACAAAACCTGCAAGCCGTGATGACACCTGTAGAAACACGTCCAAGAAGTCAAGAGCCAGCCAAACCCTACAAGGAACTGATAAGCTCACCTGTATATTTCTCCAACGATCAATGGCAGGAATGCCTGTCTTCACACGGTATCATCATCGATGAGAAGGCAAAGACACTCACCATCCAATCAGAAAGCACCAAAAGTGATATGGTGTATGACTTGACCGACGATGAATTGAAGGCATTGACCAACAATTCTGTCAAGCAAGTGCCAGTAGCTAAACGACTGGATATATTGAATAATGTCATCAAGGATGATTTCGCCGACAAGATAACGATGGACATGCTCAACAGTAAGGAGCGCATCCATATAGGTTTACGTCCAGAGGTGCAGCAGGAGTTAGACGGCAAGATGCAGTTGCAGTCAACAGTAGAACCATTGCAAGTACAGCAAGAACCGATGAACAATAAGGTGGGCATTGTAGAGGGGCAGGACTTGGACGAGAGTAAGGGATGGTTCCGTGAGGGCAAGCATGGCAGAGAAGTAACTGTTGGTGAGATACGAGTGGAGCCAGCGGAGCAGGAAGGCAAGTACCGCATGACCGCCATCATAAGCGGAGAACGAGTAAGCCACGAGATAACGCAGAAGCAGTATGACAAGTTCATGGCAGTGGATGACTACCATCGCATGAAACTCTTCTCCAAGATATTCGGTGAGGTTGATATGAAAGACCGCACCAGTTTGAGAACCAAGATAGGAGCTGCACTGTTAGCAGGACTGGGTGTTGCAGCCGAAGTCGGTAGTGAACTTCATAGACCACATGGCGCACCTGTAGTGATAGTTGACCACCATCATGGTGCAGCCCCTGCACCACCTCGTCCCTACTTCAAACCAGGAGTAGATACACCGATGGATGTGGCGGCGAGAAACTTTGAGGCAGCCATGAACCAAGAGGTATTGCATCAGCACATGGGGAAAGGACTATAACGGAATACGCTTATGGCAAACAACGAACTGACATATAATGATTTCTTGCAGCGTCTGAACATACAGGAGTTGTTGGTGGACGCAGGCTATCAGTTGAACAAACGAGATGGCTTGCGCTATCCGTCGTATGTAAAGGTGGACAGTCATGGACAGCGAGTGAGAGGCGACAAGTTTATTGTCACTGGCAATGGCAAGTGCTGTTTTCAGCCACCAGAGCAGAAGAACTACAACGTGATAGGTTTCATCAAGGAGCATCCGACGCTGTTTGACGACTATAAGCCAGGGATGTCATTGGACAGACTGGTGAATGTGGTATGCAACAGACTGTTGAATAATCCCATTGACGTGCGTGAAAGCAGAGTGGCAGAACCCAAGCGAGATGCCAAGCCCTTCAACCTGTCAGACTATGACATCTTGCGTTTCAACCCAAGGGAAAAGGACACCCAACGGAAACACTATCCTTATTTCAAGGAAAGAGGCATCAACATGGGGACCCAGTTCGCCTTTCACAAGCATTTCTTCTTGGCGACCAAGCGTCGAAATGATGGATTGAGTTTTGCCAATCTCGCCTTTCCACTATCCTTGCCGTCCAAGCCGGACAGCATCGTTGGATTGGAAGAGCGAGGCAGACCGAGACGAGAGGACGGCAAGGCATACAAGGGCAAGGCGGAAGGAAGCAACAGCAGTGAAGGATTGTGGATAGCCAACCTGACAGGTAAGCCATTGAAAGAAGCCACAAATATTCTATGGTTCGAGAGTGCCTACGATGCTATGGCAGAGTACCAAATCAATCCAGTGAAGAACGTGTATATCTCGACCGGAGGTACACCGACAAAGGGGCAAATAAAGGGAATGCTGGAAGAGACCCGACAAGCGAACCATTATTTGGGCTTTGACAAAGACGAGGCAGGACGTGGCTTTGTGAAGAACTTCAAAGCAATCGCCAAGGAAATGGGATTTGCAGACTTCACGGTGCAAGCCTTTCATCCTTTGGGACAATACAAAGACTGGAACGATGCCTTGCTTGGCAAACGAGACCAACGGTTGATAGACCAAGGAGAGATAGACTTCGACTATTTCGAGTTCGCCAAGGCGCAAGAGGCTGAGAGGCAACAAGAGCAAGCCAAACAGAAGGAAAAAGAGGAACAGACATCGGGCTTCCGCAGATAAAGCACGGTGTCATTATCAAAAAGGAGAACTATGCAGCAGACATATCGGTATAGAAACATCATCATCAAGCCCCATTGGATGCAGTTTGTGATAAACGAGCTGCACTTGCTTGTGCTTATAAGTGTAGGTTTTGTATATGCAGGTATTGATGATGCCGTTCTCTCCACTTTGGTGTTTGTCCTCTCGCTCTTGCTTTCCCTATGTTTGGCATATCGAATGGTCTATCTATGCAGGATGCGGTACATCATCAGTAACGAACAATTAGAGTTTGAGCATGGCGTGTTTCATCGGGAAGTAGATTATCAGGAACTATACCGTGTGGTGGATTTCAACGAAAGTCAAACTTTCATGCAGCAATTATTCCGATTGAAAACCGTGAGCATATACTCTGGAGACAGAACGACACCAAGGCTTGACATTATCGGAGTACCGATGAAGGAAGAACTGGTGACAACCATCAGAGAACGAGTAGAAACCAACAAACGCAGGAGGAGCATCTATGAGATTACAAATAGGTAAGATATGGTTGATAGCAATTATCGGCATAGCAACGGCATCGAAAGCCAAGGCACAATTGGTGTCATCCAATCCCTTGGAATGGATGGCATTGGCAGAAGGCAATGAACTTATCAACAGTGAGATTGAAAAGCAAATCAACGGACAGACCAAGACGGCGTTGTTGCAGAATACAATGGCTGCTGAGTTTAACCAGATACACAAATGGGAGAAGAAGTACAACAGCTACCTGAAATCAGTGAACGGCTATGCCTCTTCGCTGAAAGCCTGTACCCATCTGTATGATGATGGCGTGAAGATTTTCATCACGCTCGCCAAGTTGAAGACAGCCATTAAGAACAATCCGCAAGGCATCGTGGCAAGTATGAGCATGAACAACCTGTATATCGAGACGGCAACGGAACTGGTATCGGTTTTCAATCTGTTGAATGATGCCGTGGCAAAAGGAGGAACGGAGAATATGTTGACAGGAGCAGACCGTTCGAAGACTTTGTGGGCATTGAAGGATAAGTTGTTAGCATTTCAGAAGAAGCTCAACAAACTGTATCTAAGCATCCGCTACTACACCATGAGTGATGTGTGGAACAATGTCACGGCAGGGATGATAGACAGAAGTAATGGTGAGATTGCTACGCAAGCATTGGGGCGGTGGCGGAGAGCTGCCAAAGTCAGTACACCATAATAATATAAAAACATTTGAGTATGAGAACATGGATATTTTGCTTTGGCATCATGCTGCTTTCTGTCTGCAAGGTGCAAGCCCAGAACGACCCTGTGTTGGCAGGAATGATATACGCATATACAGACAAGGCTGAAAAGGAGTTGAAGAACCAGGAGAAGGTGATGCTGATGCAGACCACCGGGCATATCTGGTTGAAAGAGGAAGTGGAAGGAACCACCAATCTGCAACGAGAGTTCAACAACTACTTGGACTCGTTCCGCTCCATCGTGGTGTATGCTGCACAGATATATGGCTTCTATCACGAGATAGACCGGTTGGTGGATAACTTGGGAGGATTCACCAAACAACTGGATAAACATCCGAGCAATGCCCTTGCTGTGGCACTGTCAGCCAAGCGCAACAAGATCTATCGGGAGTTGATTATGGGCAGCGTGGAGATAGTAAATGACATCAGGCTTGTATGCTTGTCGGGCAACAAGATGACCGAGAAAGAACGAGTGGAAATCGTTTTCGGCATCCGCCCCAAGCTGAAGGTAATGAACAAAAAGCTGCAACGGCTGACCAAGGCGGTGAAGTACACCTCGATGGCAGACATCTGGGCAGAGATAGAGGAAGGTAGCCACGACAAGGCTGACAAGAAAACCATCGTGAAGGACTGCATGAACAGATGGAAGCGAAACGGAAAGATCAAATAACAATAAAAAGATACGACTATGAGTATATGGGCAAAGATAGCAAAGTATGGCGGCAGTGCCTTGAAAGGTGCAGGTAGTGTCGCCAAGCAAGGACTGAAATCTGCAAGCAATACGGCTGTGCATCCCACCCAAGCACTAAAAGGCGCAGGAAGTGCGATGAAAACAGCCGCTGTGGGCAGCGCAGCAGGATATGTGGCATGGCAGAACCTTGTCAACGACAAGAGCATGGTGGAGATAGCCAGTGATGTGGTGGTAGGAAAAGACACCACGGAGAAAATATCCGAAGCTGTGGAAGACGTGAAAGGACTGAAGAACAAGGCTGGAGAAGCTGTGGATGCTGTGAATGATGCCATGGGCGACATCAACAGTAAGTGGAGCGGAATGAGCAACTTCTTCCGTGGCATCTTCGGAGGCAACGGACTGGAGATGTTCGGCAACTTCTTCAAGAACTTAGGGAAAGGAAACGTGTCGGGACTGAGCCTTGCAGGACTGGTAACAGCAGCGTTCCTCACCTTCGGACGTTTCGGATGGCTTGGCAAGATAGCAGGAGCCATGCTCGGCATGATGCTCATCGGCAACAATTCCAATATCAAGAACATTGTCAGTGGTGATGGCGGTCAAGGAAGAAATGTGAACGAAGCAGAAACGACCACACGCAGTGGCGGCATGAAACGATAAACATAAAAACGACAACAACATGAGATATACAGAAGAAATGATGCTGCAATCAAAAAGCGGCTTTTGCATGCCCTTTGAGGAGCGAGGCAAGGATGTGGAACTGACACTTGGCTATGGAAAACAGAAGCATCCTGTAACTGGAACCGTGTTCTTCCATCACGGACTGGACTTTGAGGCAAATCACTATCTGCTGTCTGCCTTGGCAAGCGGAACGGTATCGGGCATTGGCAATGATGCGACACACGGCATCTACCAAGTGATACGCTACGGCAAATATGAAGTGACCTACGCCCACCTTGCCAACGTGTTCGTGAACTTCGGACAAACCGTGAAGGCAGGAAACATCGTGGCATTGAGCGGTGACAGACTGCATTTCGAGGTGAAGTTTGACGGCAAGGAAATCAATCCGATTGATTTTCTGACCATGCTATATGGCAATGTGAAGGCAATGGAACAGACCGGTAAGACTGGTTTTCCTGAGTTTGAGACCTACGACATGAATATAGCCACACAGTATGACAAAGACCAGAAAGAGATAGAAGAATTGATGCTGCGCTTCATGCCATCGTATATGGAAGACCTGTATAAAGGTATGTATGTGACACCGCAACATGCAGAGCAGTCGCTGAGAAACATTTTTTCGCTATCAGCAGCGAAACACTATTTCTATGAAGCTATGCCATCCATCAGCAATCCGTTAGGCATCGGGCAGAGAGCTATGCCCTTGGCTTGCAAGGTGCAGAACTTGCTGATTGCGGATTTCTTGAACTATCTGGCATTGCGGCATGGCATCTATCTGTCCACATTGAGCGAAGTTCTAAAAAAAAACTCCATGACGAAGCCGTAAGGACAAGTGGCATCATCGATCCTCTTGCAGAATTGGACATCGATGTGCAGAGCTTCGACATTCCAAGGTTGGTGAGCGTCTATCCCGACCGTGCAGGAGTGAGATGGTGGACAAAGGCGTGGTTCAATAACCGAGAGGAAGGAGAATGCTCCGTGGAGATAGAACTGCAGCAAGCCATCCTCTTCATCCATGACAGAATAGAGAAGGACTCTTGGCTGGAGGAATACTTTCCAAAGCAGATGGAAGTGTATCACCAAGCCATCGAGCAGACAAGAGAACAGATATTAGGTCAACTAAACGTAACGCTATAATGAGTACTATCAAGAACCCGACACGCTTTGCCGAACTGGAGTATTGCCTTCAAGGATATTTTGACGGCAAGCTGGCACCTGTGATGAAACAGGTGCGAGATGACTTGACTCACAAGCAACTGGAGGAAAGAGGCAGATACCAGAGCAGTTTGGCAGGAGTGCTTGCTTCTGCCAATCCGTATGCCGACAACACCGAGTTTGTTCTAAAGCAAACAGGCAAATGGAACAGCAAAACCACGGAGGACTATCTAGCGATGTGCAACCAGAAGATATGGAAGGACAAAAACATCGTGAAGGATTTGGCTCTTCTTGCTGGCGAGTGGCGCAATGCCGTGGTGAAGGAAATTGGACGAAGCAAATATGACGCTTTGTCGAAAGCCTGTGGCGAGGATTTGGCATACGCATACGTTGCACAAAGGATGGAAGACCTGATGATTGGGAAGCTCGTCAAGGACAATACACCCAAATCAACGATGGACTACATCTTGCGAAAGGCAGCACAAAACAGCATCTGGGGACTGCAAGAAGAACTGATGAAGTCACCATTGACGGCAGAGATAGAAGCTCGTGGCGAGAAAGCCTATAAGCCAAGCAAGACGGAGAAGTTTGCTGGAAGGGCTACCGCCTCGGTAGTGGATGCCGTGACTATGGGCGGTATCGGTAGTTGGAAGTCATTGGCAACTTTGGTGGGGAGCGACATGGCATTGGGCTATATCCTCGATTCCAAGAAGGGAAACGGCGAACAGCGGAAAGAGCAAGCCATGGAATTGAGCATCAGCAAGGGCGTATTCGGACAGAACGGCAATGCCTTCACTGTTTTTCGCTCACAAGCTAAGAAAGTGAATGCCACCGACAATGGCTATGTCAAGACGCTCAACAGCAAACTCCATAATAAGATACATATCCCACAAAAAGCATTTACGCCTATGACATGGACAGATAACAGTTTTAAGTTTCCTTTCCAAAAAGAGCAAGAGAAACGGAACGATCCGAAATACAAGAATGTACCGCTGATAGTGGCACCAGGCAAGGAGGATGCCTATCTCGAAGAGAAAGCCAAGCACGACGCAGCCAAGATTGCAGAGGCAGAGCGCATCATCCAAGAAAAGAAAGAGGCAGAGGCGCAACAAACAGAAACTGATGAACAACAGCAAGCGCAATCAGAGGAAGAACTTCAAGAACAACCTGAAAATGACAACAGCAACGGTTGGGAAGGGCTGTTGAAGAACTTCGGACTGAATGGTTTCAGCGACATCGGCAATAACCTCGGCTATGTGATAGCCATGTTGCCCGACATCCTTGTTGGACTGTTCACTGGCAAGACGCAATCATTAGGCTTGAAGGACAACATGATGCCAATAGCCGCCATTCTTGCAGGAATGTTTGTGAAAAATCCATTGCTGAAGATGACGCTCATCGGTATGGGCGGTGCCAATCTGCTGAACAAGGCAGGACATGAAGCATTGGCAAACAAACGGGAAAGCAATGATGGAAATGCTGTATCATACGATAATACAACAGCACAAGCAGTGCAATATAAGTCCTATCCAGACGAACCGTTGAATCCCCGAATAGCCAACCCTGTGCTGCAAGGCAACTGTTTAGTGGCAACCATCGACCGAGTGCCATACACCATCCAACTGCCAGAGCATGTGGTTGGAGCATATCAAGCAGGAGCCTTACCACTCAACACCCTTGCCAATGCCGTGCTTGCCAAGAGTGACCAGATGAGACAGATGGCAGAACGCAACTATGGCGAGCAAGAAGTGAGAAATGTGAGAAACGAGGCGATGGAAAACGCAGAGCAGCGAGAAGTCATCCAACGTTCAAGATAAGATAAAACGTAAAACAATCATACAATGAAAGAGAAAAGTCCACAAGAGAAGAATGCGGCAGAGCGTCAAGTGTCACTGATTACCGAGGCCCTGTCGAAAGCAGCCGACAACAAGGGTGTCTGGCTGAATGAGCAAGGAAAGCAATATCCACGGTTTTACCCGAAGGGAGCGGCAGTGAGTCCGTTCAATGCTCTCGTGATGGGATTGAACTCCGACAAGAACGGATTTTCTACAAATCTTTACACGTTATTTAGTGAAGCCAAGAAGCGAGACGAGTCTGTGATGGCGCATGAGAGAGGTGTGCCGTTCAACTGGTATGCGTGGAACAAGTATGTGAACCGACATAATCCGGAAGACATCATCAGCAGAAAGGACTACCAGGAATTGTCGGCAACCGATCAGACACAGTACAAGGGCATACATAATCGGGAAATACGAGTGCTGTTTAACATCGACCAGACCATGCTGCCACTGAAAGACAAGGAGAAATATGAAGATGTGGTGAAGGCGAATGTCGGTGCGAATGAAGACAAGGCATTGCGTAGCCAAGTAAATGACTTCATCCAGAAGATGAAGGAAAACCTGATGGCGGTGCGCAAAGACGGAAGCGGAGTGGCACACTATGACACAGAAAAAGATGCTGTGTATATGCCCAAGCAAGAAAACTTTGAGCAATATAGCGATTATGTGCAGGAAATGCTGCGCCAAGTGGTGAGTGCCACAGGACATCAACAGCGACTGGCAAGGGAGGGCATGGTGATGAAAAACGGCATTGCGCCATCGGAGGATGCCGTGAAGCAAGAGAAACTGGTGGTAGAACTGGCTTCGGGCATCAAGATGATGGAAATGGGTATGCCAGCCAAGATTTCCAAGGAGAACATGGGACTGGTGGATTACTGGAACCGTGAACTGAAAGAAAATCCATGTCTGATAGATGCCATAGAGAGTGATGTGAACAATGCCTTGGACGTTATCCGCAAGGCAGAGCGTGGCGAGAAAATAGAATATTCATCCTTGAAGAACGAGCAGCAGACCACCGAGATGCAATTGAAGATGCCCAAGCATTACTTCGTGGCAGACGAGATAGCCAAGCATCCTGACAGCGAGCAGAAGTTTGTGGTGATTGTAAGAGACAAGGAAAACAAGAGTGCTGATGTGGTGTTGCCAGCAGGAGCATCATTGGAAGTGAACAACGAGGTGTCGGGCATGAGCAAGCAGCGCATCGAACATGCCTTACAGAAGGAAGGTTTTCAGTCTGTCAAGTTCTATAATCCCGATGGCGCTTTGGGCTACCATCCTGATGACAGCTATTTTGCAGGAAAGGACATCACTGTGGCAAGATTGAAGAACTGGCAACTGGAAGACATATCCAAGATAGACGTGAGTGATGCCGTGAGCCAGAGCAAGCAGGTGGGCTTCGACCGCATACAGATGGTGCAGGATGACAACAAGCGTTGGGCGATGTATATCAAGCCCGAAGGACAGAAGGCTTTTTCCATCTATCCCGACAAGGCGGACTTAAACCGCTTCTTCACCACGCTGAAACAGGCGCAGGACACGATGGATAGTCTGAGAGTGGAACTGGCACAGAAATACTATGCGATGGCTGAAACAAAGCCTGACCTGAAGGTGGACTTGTTCGGCAGCGGTCAGCACAACGAGGTGGACATGAACCGCATACAGAAAGTGAACGTGTTCAAGGCAAAGAACGATGTCATTCTGTGTGCAGCCACCATTGATGGCGCAGACAAGTTGCAGCCTCGTGTGGTATCGCCAAGCCAATGGCAACGAATGTGGATTGCCGAAGACAAGAACGAGTACAAAAAGCATCTTGCTGCTACCCTGTTTGCTGACATCCTGCAGAAAGGACAGACGCAGGAGCAGACTGCATCTGAGAAGCAAGTTGATGAAACCGAGGTGAAGCAAGAAACGCAAGTCTCCACCGATAAGAATGAGGAAGAGCATCGAGAATATCATGAGGAAGAGAACAAGCAAGCTTCCTCTGAGGAAAAGACAGATATTAGGGAAGAGAAGGATGCGACTGTTCAAAGAGATAATAACGCTACTGTGGAAAAGAAGGAAGAAACAAAGGGTAAGCAGAAGGAAGAAACCAAGGACTCTCCCATCATGAAGCAATGGAAGGAGTTGAAAGCCAAGCATCCAGATGCTTTGCTGCTGTTTCGTGTAGGTGATTTTTATGAGATGTATGAACAGGATGCCAAGCGAGGAGCGGAAGTGTTGGGGATTACATTGACAAAGAGAAACACCCAAGCTGGTATCTACATGGCTGGCTTTCCACATCATGCCTTGGACACCTATCTGCCCAAACTTATCCGAGCAGGAGAACGAGTAGCTATCTGTGACCAGTTGGAGGCACCCAAGCAGAAGCAAGAGGAGCAAAATACTGAGGAACAGCAGCGTTCTGGCGGTATGAAACGATAATAATGAGGATATAAAGACATGAGCAAGAATCAGCAATATGCAGAAAGATATGCTGTCGAGGCGATGGAACAAATGAAGCGATATGGCATCCCTGCTTCCGTCACCTTGGCGCAAGGCATCTTAGAAAGCCGTAATGGACAGAGTGAACTGTCGCAGTTGGGCAACAACCATTTTGGCGTGAAGGCTTCGAAAAGTTGGCTGAAGAACGGTGGCGATTATCTTGTCTATACCGATGACAAGCCGAATGAGAAGTTCTGCAAGTATGCCACGGTGGGTGACTCATACGAACACCATTCCAAGATATTGAAGAACAACAGCCGCTACAGCCAATGCTTCAAACTCTCTCCCGACGACTACAAGGGATGGACAAAAGGTATTGAGCGAGGCGGTTATGCCACCAATGGAGGATATGCTGCCAGTTTGCAAAAGATTATCGAGATTAATGGATTACAGAAGTATGACCAACAGGTGATGCAAGAAATGAGGGCTGAGGGCAAGAAGTTCGGCGTAGAACAGAATGCAAGGACTTCAGCAACGGTATCGTCTTCGGTATCGACATCCAATAATGACGAAAAGAAGCAAACAGCATCTCAAACAACCAACGACAAATACTCATTCCCTGTGAAAAGGGACGAGTTCTTGTTTGTCACTTCTCCATTCGGTATGCGTCAAGACCCTATGGACAAAAGCAAACAGCAGATGCACAAGGGTATTGACATCAGAGCCAAGCATGATGATGTGCTGGCTACAGAGAATGGCGGTAAGGTGATTGCTGTGAACCATAATGCCAATACTGGCGGTGGCAAGTCTGTGACAGTGGAATACGCAAGAACGGACGGAAGCAAGGTGCAGACTATCTATATGCACTTGGACAATATTGCTGTAAAGGTGGGAGACGAGGTGAAAGCAGGGCAAAAGTTAGGTGTGTCGGGAAATACCGGCACACGCACTACTGGCGAACATCTGCATTTCGGAGTGAAAAACATATCGGCAGACGGCAAGACAAGAGACGTGGATCCTGCATCATACTTGGCGGAGATAGCGCAGAAAGGCAATCTGAAGCAGCAAGCATTGTATAACGGTAATGACCTACTGGCAAAATACAAGGAAAACAGTTCGGCAGTGGACACGAGTCTGTCACCTGACGATTGGATGAAGAAGCTGTTGTCATCTGAGGACGCAAGCACAGGATTGTCAAGTGCAGACCCGATAATGGGATTGGTAACAACCATGTATAGCAGTCTGCTTGCCCTCGCTGTGCAAATAGACAGTAAAAGCGAGGAAGAGCAAAAAGCGCAAATCTCAGAAGCTGTAAGCAAAAGGCAGGTGGACTTGAAACCGTTGATGCCGACTATGAAGGAGTGCGTGCTGAGCGTTGGCGACAATGGAAAGGCTGTGTTGCAAGCGGACAATGGCACTACCAAAGTGACGAGAGAACTGACCAATGCTGAGTTTAGCAGACTATCGCAAGTGTTGGGTGATACCAATCTAAGTAACGAAGCCAAGAAGATGCGTATAGCTGGAATGGTGAATACTATCGTGCTGACGCAACAGGCATCGCAAAACTATGAACGTGTCCTGGAACAGCAAGAAGGTCAAAGTCAGACAATGCAACGAAAGTAAGGACATGAAGGAAAGAATGAAAAGATGGTTAGCGGTAGCGGTTCCTCTATTGATGGGATTGTCGCTATTTACGGTAGTGGCATATGGTGCCTATTTGTTGGGCGGAGTGTATGCAGCTGTCGGATATATCGGGTTCAATGTTATGGTGGGAGTCTGGCTGTTTCGGGAAATCACCAAAGCACCCATGATGGATGATTGACATTTGGAAATAATCAGATACTTGAAGGTTCCACATCTTGGTCGATTGAAAACGAATAAAAAAGTATTTGAGCTATGATTAAATGTAACGTAAGTGTGTGCGGAACCGTTAGCAAGGCTGCAGTGGTTCGCAATGGAAAGGACGGAATGCCGTTTACTACATATTCCGTAGATGTGGTGATACCAGCCAAGAGTGGTATCAACAAGACCGTGATTGTCAGTTGCATCATGGATGGTGACGATGCGGAAGGCATTGTCGTGGGCAATCGCATCGAAGTGAAAGGTGTACTGACCTTCAAGAAGAAGGACGACAACCTGTATTTCAACTTGAAAGTATCGGAAGTGAACCTGTCGTCTGTATCGGAAAGCAAGGATGGTATCGTGGGCGACCTGGAGTTCAAGGGCAAGGTCGGTAAGGACATAGATATGAAGAAGGACAAAAATGGGAAGGCTTTCCTGATGTTTTCTGCTTTCAGTGCAGAGAAGATTGGAGAAGAATTTGCTTTTACATGGGTGCGCTTTGTCCGTTTCTCGGAAGAAAAGGAAGAATGGCTGCAGTCGAAAGCCGCCATCGAGGCAAAGGGCGAGTTGGAAATCTCGGTGTATAACGACAGACTCAACCTGGGCTGCAAGGTGGCGGAGTTGAGTCAGTGGGAAAAGAAACCGTATAATCCTAACAATTAGCAAGTATGGCATATTACAATAAGAGTCCACAGAATAATGGCGATGGAAAGAATGCTGAGGACAGAGCCTTGGACACCTTCGCCAACATGATGATAGAGAAAATCGAGTCGTTGGGAAGCAAGGACGGATGGCAAAAGCCTTGGTTTACGGAAGGTACATTGAGCTGGCCGAAGAACCTGTCTGGCAGGGAGTATAACGGCATGAATGCCTTGCTGCTCACCATGCTCTGCGAGAAGAAAGGCTACGAGTTGCCAGTGTTCTGTACCTTTAACCGTGCAGTGGGTTTGAACTATCAGACCGACAAGCAAGGTAACAAGAAGCAGATGGTGGATGCTAACGGAGAGCCGTTGCCCAAGGTCTGCATCAACAAGGGAGAGAAGAGTTTTCCGGTGATGCTGACGAGTTTCACCATTGTACACAAGGAGACAAAAGAAAAGATACCCTATGACGACTACAAGCGAATGAGTGCTGAGGAGCAGAAGGAGTATAATGTCTATCCGAAGTTGAATGTGTACCAGGTGTTCAATGTGGCACAGACCAATCTGAAGGAGGCAAGACCTGAATTGTATGCCAAGTTGGAAGCGGAGAACAAGCCCGAAAAGGCATTGGTGAAGGAAGGTGACATGTATTCGTTTCCTGCTGTTGACCAGATGTTCAAGGAGCAGAAATGGATTTGCCCCATCAATATCGAACACCAGGACAATGCGTTCTACTCCATTTCCCGCAACCAGATAACCATTCCTGAGAAGTCACAGTTCAAGGATGGTGAGTCGTGGTATGGTACAGCGTTTCATGAGATGGTTCACTCGACAGGAGTGGAAAATCAGTTGAACCGCCTTAAACCGCAGTCGGGCTTCGGTTCCGATGAATATGCACGTGAGGAACTGGTGGCAGAGTTGGGCAGTGCGTTGGTGTGCCAGAAGTATGGCATGACCAAGAATTTGAAAGAGGACAGTGCCGCCTATCTGAAATCATGGCTTGGCAGTCTGAAAGAGTCGCCAAGTTTCATCAAGACCACCTTGATGGATGTGAAAAAGGCAACGTCTATTCTCACGCAGAGAATAGACGAAGTGTCTTTGGAAATGAAAGAGCAACAGAGTGAGGATGTTGCAGCTTCGGTATCAGATGAGAAAAAGGATGCGAAGGGCATGGAGCAATCTGCATCATCTGACAATAGTGAGCAAACTGAGGCAGAAGAGGAAAAAGTCGCACGGTCTGCGTTCCGTCGATAATGAGGCAATTTGTAGCAAACAAGGAAAAAATCCAAGATGCACACATATATAATAATGTGTAAACATCTTGGATTTTTCGTTTTGGGAGTTTTATTCTTCCTCCTCCTCATCTTCTTCTGGTGACAGCCATTTCTGCCAATCTTCCTCATCGATGGTGAGGTCGTTCATTTCCCAATCGT
>OBCH01000021.1_pt1 | contig 53355 bp, 46 predicted proteins | sample 1495941 | NCBI WGS metagenome assembly OBCH01 (sample SAMN03418276, study PRJEB22391) | human gut metagenome | biome: human-gut; feature: organic feature; material: feces | host: Homo sapiens | place: Tanzania | collected 2013-01
CTGTGCCTGATACCAAGAAGGCAGTGGACATCATCGCCGGCAAGTACGAGACGGAGTCATCAGGCGGCATTACTTACGACACCATCCGCGACTATGCCGAGCAGGGAGTTGACTTTATCTCTGTGGGTGCGCTTACCCATAGCGTGAAGGGATTGGACATGAGTTTCAAGGCCTGCGAGTAAGTAATTGAAGATTTAGAGTGAAGAAGAACGAAGAGGGAGGACTCTTTATGCTTTTCTTTTTGTTCTACAGTACAATATTCTTGAGGAGTTGGGAGTTTTTCCTAACTCCTTATATATATAATAAGGTGTAATTTTATGAATAAAATTTTTGCTTCGGCCTTGATGGCTGCAGCTTTGGTGGGCGGTGTCTCAGAGGCAGATGCCTGCACCAATTTCATTGTGGGCAAGAAGGCATCTGCAGATGGTTCTGTGCTCTGTTCTTACAGTGCTGACGATTATGGTATGTTCCAGAACCTTTGTCATTATCCAGCTGCCAAGCATGCCAAGGGAACCATGCGCAAGGTGTTCGACTGGGATACCAACAAGTATCATGGCGAAATACCAGAGGCTCCAGAGACCTATAATGTAATAGGTAATATCAATGAGTGGCAGGTTACCATTGGCGAGACTACCTATGGCGGTCGCGAGGAGATGGTCGACTCTACAGGTGTTCTTGATTATGGATCGCTTATCTATATTGCCTTGCAGCGTTCCAAGACAGCCCGCGAGGCTATCAAGGTGATGACTACATTGGCCAATACTTATGGTTACAACTCAGAGGGTGAGACCTTCACTATCTGCGATCCCAACGAAGCTTGGATCATGGAGATGATGGGCAAGGGAGCCGGCAGTAAGGGAGTAGTATGGGTGGCTCAGCGTATTCCTGATGATGCCATCTGTGCTCATGCCAACCAGAGTCGTATCGGTAAGTTCAACATGAAGGATAAGCACAATGTGATGTATGCCAAGGATGTGGTGGCTTTTGCACGCAGCAAGGACTGGTATAAAGGCAAGGATGCCGACTTCTCTTGGAAGATGGCTTATGCCAAGCCCGATTTCTCGGGTCGTCGCTTCTGTGATGCGCGTGCCTGGGCTTTCTTCAATCATTTCAAGGACATGAGCCGTTACCTGCCTTGGGCGCTTGGCAAGGATCCTCAGGCAGAGGACATGCCTCTCTGGATAGTACCCGACCGCAAGGTGAGTGTACAGGATATGGAGGCTTGCATGCGCGATCATTATGAGGGCACTCCGCTTTCGGTAGCCGATGGTGACGACTTGGGTGGCGGTATCTGGCAGATGCCTTATCGTCCTACACCACTTTCATTCAAGGTGGATGGCAAGCAGTGCTTCAACGAGCGTCCTACAAGCACACAGCAGAGTGGCTTCGTCTATGTAAGTCAGATGCGCTCTTGGTTGCCTCGCGAGATTGGCGGTGTGCTCTGGTTTGGCAACGATGATGCCAACATGGTGGCTTTCACACCTGTTTACTGCAGCTCTACCATTCAGCCAGAGTGCTACAACACACCTGGTGCCGACGCTGTTACCTTCAGTGACAAGAACGCCTATTGGGTTTGCAATATGACAAGCAATATGGTTTATCCTCGTTACAGCCAGCTGTTCCCTTCATTGAAGGAGGTGCGCGACAGTCTCGACAATAGTTATTTTGCCGCCCAGAAAGAGGTGGAGGCAAAGGCACAGGAACTCTATGCGCAGAATCCTCAGCAGGCAGTCAAGTATCTCAACGATTATGGCATCGAGAAGGCTCAGCAGATGCTGACACGTTGGAAGCAGCTCTTCCAATTCATGGTGGTGAAATACAACGACATGATCATCAAGCCTACCGACAAGGATGGTAACTTCGTACGTACCAAGGAGGGACTGGGTGCTCGTCCTGTACGTCCTGGCTATCCTGAGAAATATGCCAAGGAGCTCATCAAGCAGACTGGAGATAAGTTTGTTGAAAGGTAAAAAAGTAAAAAAGTGCCTTGCTGCCTTTTAAAGGTAAAAAAATAAAAGGTAAAAGAGTAGGAGGGTGGTGCTCATTCTTCTACTCTTTTTTGTTAATGTCGGTTAAAAGCCACGGGTGGCGTGCAATGATTTTGTCATAGTGGTGTTTAATCAGGTAAAAACAACAAATAAGAGATTATAATGATGAACAAGAAAATGACAACAGTGGCTCTCGCAGCTATGGCAATGGCGCTGACCACATCTTGCAGCACAAGCAAGAAAGCACAAAACCAGGTGCATGAAGGCACCACCAGTTTGGAAGCTTCTAAAGGTAACGCGGAGAATATGGATCCGGAATATCTCGTTCTTTCTGATGCTCAGGAGGCATTCGTCAAGAAGAACAATCAGTTTGCACTCAATTTCTTCTCGCAGGTGGCTGGTTTCGACTCCAAGGTCATCTCGCCGCTGAGTCTCACCTACCTCATGGGCATGCTTGCCAATGGTGCCGACGGACAGACACAGCAGGAGATACTGAAGGCTTTGGGATGTGAGGGTGATATGACTCTCGACGAGTTGAACGCTTTCAGTCGCAGCATGATGCAGTATGCTGCTAAGGCTGACCCTTCTACCACAGTCAATATTGCCAACTATATCGCGCTCAACAAGCATTATGCTTTGAAGAATGAGTTCGCCAAGGCGGTGTCTGCCAACTATCAGGCTGGCATAGAGTCGCTTGACTTCAGTAGTAGCAAGACTACAGCCCATATCAACGACTGGTGTAAGAAGCATACCGACGGCATGATTCCTACTATCATCGATCAGGTGGACGCCAATGCCATCTCGTACATCATGAACGCCATCTACTTTAATGGCAGTTGGGAGAAGAAGTTCAAGAAGAGCGAAACCAAGCAGGAGAATTTCAGGGGCTATACTCGCGACATCAAGCGCGTGAACATGATGCACCGTGCGGGCAAGTATTTCTTTGCCGACAATCAACTGTTCTCGGCCATCAACCTTCCTTATGGCAATGGTGCCTATGCGATGACCGTCTTGCTGCCACATGAGGGCAAGTCTGTCGACGAGATGATGAAATCGCTTGATGCAGAGAAACTGGCTGCTGTCAGCGGACAGATGGAAGAGTGTGTGGTAGACCTTAAGTTGCCACGTTTCACCACCGAACTGGAACTCCCGCTCAATGAGATTGTCAGCAAGTTGGGTGCTCCAAGCATGTTTGATTCTGGTAAGGCCAACTTCAGTAAACTTGCAGAGGGCAATGTCTTTGTATCCAAGATGCTCCAGAAGGCAAAGATTGAGGTGAGCGAAGAGGGAACCAAAGCTGCAGCCGTAACAGCTGCCACCGTCATGATGACTTCCTTGCAGCCCGAACCACGTAGGGTAGTGTTCCATGCTGACCATCCTTTCGTCTATATGATAACCGATGTTCGTAGCGGCTCTATCTACTTCATAGGCCAGTTTACAGGCGAAAATTAGAATATTTGAAAAATAATTGCCGAAAAATTTGGTGGAATGAAATAAAAGCGTTACCTTTGCACTCGCATTTGAGAAATGATGCTTGAGTTCGGTTAACGAGTCCGACAAGGAAGGTTGGGTGAGTGGCTGAAACCACCAGTTTGCTAAACTGACGTGCGGGTTTACCGTACCGGGGGTTCGAATCCCCCACCTTCCGCAAGCTGATTTTCGTGAGTGCAATTTTGGTCGATTCATCTAATGGTTAGGATACAAGATTCTCAATCTTGGCATAGGGGTTCGATTCCCCTATCGACTACATAACAACAATCCGCTGCAAATCATTGATTTGCAGCGGATTTCTTTTTTATTTCTTTCTTTCCGATTCTTTCACGAAGCCATGTCTATAGGCATACAGCAGTTCTTCCAGATCGGCAATTTGCTTGCGCAACTCCCTGCCTATGTCGGTATCTGCCACGAGCATGCGTCGGTTCGACATTTCCACAATCTGTGTGGTGCTCTTGATGTCGGTGCCTCGCAGGATGGCATCCTCTGTACTGGTGAAGGGTTCGTGCTGTACCAACTGGAATCCACGTGAGTGATAAACCAAGGTGTAGCCGGCAATACCCGTCTCGTTGTGGTATGCTTTCGAGAAACCTCCGTCTATCACCATCAGCTTGCCATTGGCTTTGATGGGATTCTCGCCCTTGGTGGTGCGTACGGGCACGTGTCCGTTGATGATATGGCGGTTAGGACCAGTCACTCCAAAGGCATCCATGATATGGTCGATGACTTGCTCGTCGTCACGCAAGAGGAAGTAATAGCCTTTTTCTTCCTTGTGGGTTTCTTTGTCGGTGATGAAGTATCGCTCAAAGGTAGCCATCTTGCTCTTGTCGAAGAGAGGACTGTCAGGACCGCACCATAGGTAGATGAAGTAGTCGATAGCGTATTCGCGCTCTTTAGGGTCGGAGTCAGACTGGAAGGCTGTGCGTATCTGCATGCCCGTCTGGTGCATGAGGTCGCGGCCTGCGTACTTCTTGCCAGGGAATATCTCTACCTCTTTCAGCGAACCGTCCTCATTGAGTGGGCACGATGCGTGGAAGAGCAGGTTGTCGTTGATGATGGTGTACATGCAGCCGTGCTGCAGCATTACCTTGATGTGCTTGTGCAGTTTTTCGCATACCATGAACGAATGGTGCAACTTTGCCATCAGCATCTCTTCTTCTGGCGACAACTCGTAGGGTGAGGCGGGATTGATGGTAGGGAAGTGGCACGATGTCATGGGGTAGATCTTACCGTCTATCTCAATCTCCTTTTTCTCATAGTTGATGTGTTCGAAGAGTCGGCGCTTGTCCATCTTCCATTCGGGATGCTTGGCGATGAGCTGTCCCTCTATCTTAAACTGGATGATGGCAATGGCTTTGTGCATCTGGGAAGTCAGGCGCTTGGTCTTCTCGTCTATGGCAGCTGCGCCACCACTCATTTTGGGCATAAATTCTGCACATTCATCATCCTTGTAGGCTTCCATGGCAAAAGTGGCTAAGGGGATAAGGTTGATGCCGTAGCCTTCTTCCAAGGTGGAGAGGTTGGCATAGCGCAGGCTCAGACGGATCACGTTGCAGATGCAGGCATCATTACCAGCAGCAGCTCCCATCCACAGCACATCGTGGTTTCCCCATTGTATATCCCAACTGTGATAATGGCGCATCTTGTCAAGGATGATGTGTGCACCTGGTCCACGGTCGTAGATATCTCCCAAGATGTGCAGTTGGTCAATAGCAAGGCGCTGTATCACGTTAGCGATGGCGATGATAAAGTCATCGGCACGTCCTGTAGATATGATGGTATCGACGATAACGTTGACATAGGCTGTCTTGTCATGGTCTTCGGTATGTTCGTGCAGGAGTTCCTGTATGATGTAAGAGAAGTCGCAGGGTAGCGACTTTCTCACCTTCGAGCGGGTGTATTTGCTCGACACATCACGGCATACTGCCACGAGCTGGTGCAGTGTGATGTGGTACCAGTCGTTGATGTCGGTTTCGTTTTGCTTTACCAGTTCCAGTTTCTGCTCAGGATAGTATATGAGCGTACATAACTCGCGTTTTTCAGCTTCGCGCAAGGTGTTGCCGAAGAGCTCGTTCACCTTTCGCTTGATGTTTCCTGATGCGTTTTTCAGCACATGCAGGAAAGCCTCGTATTCGCCGTGGATATCAGCCAGGAAATGTTCTGTGCCTTTAGGAAGGTTGAGAATGGCTTGCAGGTTGATAATCTCTGTGCTGGCTTCTGCCACTGTCGGGAACGATTGTGCCAATAGTTGCAGATAACGCATATCTTTGTTTATGTCGTAATGTTTCATTCGCTGATAAAGTTTAGTTCTACATATCTTTTGCAAAGTTAGCTTAAAATTCAGACTTTACAAAGTTTTTACTGAAAAAAGTGTTTCTGACAATAGTTATGTAACTGAATTTTCGCAAGTTCTAAACTTGCAAAAGTTCAAATCAGATTGAGATATACAACAAACGGGAGACAAACGAAATTTGTTCGTTTGTCTCCCGCTATATTTATTTGAGAGTAGGGGGATGATTACTTCTTCAGAACCTTAACGGTAGTACCGTCATTGCGCTCTACGATGTAAACACCAGCCTTGCTCATACCAGATACCTGCTGACCGCTGAGGTTGTAAACAGCCTTTACACCACTCTGAGTTGTAACAGTCTGAGGCTTGTTGATGCCAGTAGTTGTTGCACCTTCAATTATTATTACGTATCTATTCGCTGTCTTAAGATCGTTAGAAACGATGTTAATAATGGCTATAACACCATCTTCGGTGTTGAAAATAGATTTTGTTACATAAGCAGATTTGCTGTCAGTTTCAACTTCTAAATCAGAGTTCTTGACTTCGCCGTTGAAAGCAGTGTAATATACACCTTCTTCTTCAGTAAGCTCTTCGCCTTTGAATTTGATAGAAGTGGCGTTGGCGTTATAGACTAAGCGCATGTCGTCAATCTTGATAGCGTCCTGCTCGCCATCTTTGTCTGAAAGACTTCCACCACCAGGTACAGAACATGTAGAGATTGTAACAAGGATAGCTTTTGCGGCCTTGTCTGTTTTATTGTAGTTGAAAGGAACTGTCAACTTCTGCCATGTATTGTCCAAACTTTCAATCTTGTCATTCTTTGCAGTGGCAACAACATTGGTGTACTTGTCATTGTCCTGAGGATCCTGATAATATGTTCCGTCTGTTATTGCAGCGCTGATAGTAGCATAGATATTATCTTTGTTTGATTCTTCTCTTACTCCTTTAAAGAACTTAGTCCAAAACTCAATAGCATCTGGTTTGCAAGTCAGAATGGTATAGTATGGGTCGCCGTTCTTGTCTTTATATGTATTTGACAAATCAAGGAAAGAACAGTTGGCTGGATCATCAGCTGTTGCACTGCCAGCTTTAATTCGACCTGTTGTTACGGTTCCATTTGCTGATTGACCCCAAATAATTCTTGACTTAACCTCAAGAGAAGAAGTTCCTGTACTGCCAGGACGTACATCATTTGACTGCCAGTTATGTTTCGTTTTAGCAGAATTTAACCCCAAAGCCGCCTCGCAATTGATGAATGAATGCCAGTGATTAGCTTGATATTCTTTATTTATTCCACTTTTCTCCTCATGGAACGCTTCGAAGTTTGAATTTGGAATCTGACCAATATTCTCTACATCGCCCAATTCAACTCTTACATTCATAGGTGACTCAGGATCAACCATTGAGATGCTAAGGATCGCATTGAATGTACCTCCGTTAAGCTCTCCTTTTAAGATGATAGGTACATCACCAAGACCTGGACCCGTCCATTTGACAGAAGCATCATCACCTGCGGCTATCTGTATTGTCTGCTGTGTGGAAAGGCAAATGGTTGTACCACATGTCATAGCATCAACATCATTTACTTCAATGTTTCCAACAGGTATCGAACCCATTTTGAAATTCTTCAGACTAAGGCTGTACTTGCCATCCTTTTGCTGAGTTACAGATACGGTCTGAGTTGCTTTTGGTTGAGAACCTCCTTCTACTACAACAAGGAGAGGGCAAGAATAATCTTCTGCCATCATGCTGAGTGATGAAAGTGCAAAAGCAGCAATAGTAAATAATTTCTTCATTTCTTTTCCTTTCTAAATATGATTATTTAAATTGATATATTAATCCTATATTTCCATAAATCGGATAAAGTGATTGTTCTATCACATTGAAATCTTTTTTAAAGACTTCAGAGAGTCCCCATGTAAGTCCTGCGAAACCGCCCCAACGTTTAGAGAAATACCAATCCACACCAACATCGATGCCAAACTGCCAGTTACGCATATCGGCCGAAAAGTCGTAGTCTCCTCGATCTGTTGGCTCATGTCCAATGTTTACTTTGGTTCCCGTAGGATCTGTTTCTCTAAGATAACCGTCGTATGCGTATCCATTGAAATTATGGGAAGTTACATATGAAAAATATGGACCAAACTTAAAACGAACCTTATTGCTTAAATCGTATGCGGCTTGGACAGGAATCGTTGCCAAACTTTGGTCAACTTTTGTTACCACATTTCCCGTAAACATACCTTCAATAGGATCGTCGTTTCCCTGTTGCATACTCATGTGATAGTTTTTTACGGTGGCATCTACCTTCATGCCTTTGTTCTCGAAATGGAGACCGAACATGATTCCCCAACGGTCGTTAAATGGATGATAGGCATCCACACCCAGCATGAAGTTTGGGCGCAGGCTGTAGCTGTTCATCTTACGGATGGTGGACGGCATTCCATTTGGCGCGGTTCCTCCTAAATGATAACCAATTCTTGCATAATAGCTGTAGTTGCGGAGCAAATTGTTTGCACAAAGTCCTTCAGTTATTCCGAAAAGAACCAATATAGCTGTTATGAATATTTTTTTCATCTTATTCGTCTATTTTTTCACATTTTATAGTAAACTTATCTACCCAAAGTGTACTACCGACAGCACCTTCGAATTTGTCACCATTCACACTTGATGAGCATACGATAGCTAAACTATAGCCGTATGATTTCATCTTATTCTCATCAATATCTTTGCTGTATTGGAAGTCGATATTGAAGTTAGTCCATTCGGGTGTATCGTCAATGTCTGGCAATTTTGCTAAAGCTACAATATTTTCGCTGGTTAAGATATCATTACCATTAAGAACTTTGTTTCCTGCCTCATTGTCGTACAATACTGCATAGATAGAACCATAATCTTTCTTGTCTGCAAGTTCGTTTTGATCCTTGTCTGTTACTTTTTCGCCTCGTAAGTACTTATAGTAACCTTCGAATGATACTGGCTTGAAATTAATCTGCCAACCAAACTCAGTAGCCTCCATTGGATGTTCGAGAGCTATGTTGGCATTGAATCTTCCATAAAAGAAATTTCCTGCAGCGATTGGCATTTGTAGTCTGACAGCTTTAGAGCCAGTGGCTCTTGTTGTCAACTTCACGCAATATTTGCCTTCTTCCAGTTCACTTTCGACAGGAACAGAAGGGTAGTCTGTGGATTTTGCCAATGTCTTACTAAGATAATATCCTGGATTTCCTGTTGCCCAACTGAAAGTCTTTGTTCCTTCATCACTTTTATCGTACCAAACGTAATATTTGTTGGCAGGATTGTTGGTGTTCTTTTCAAATGTGCTGAAGTCGTAATTAATGGTGTTTAAAACAACTGGGGGTAATGTGAATGAAACGTTATATTTTCTGCTCCATTCTTTGTCTTGTGATGTGACTGTATAAATAATTGGACCATTTGAGAAATCCTGTAGTGAACCACTTTCTGGGTATATAGTGGCGCCTTCTGTTAGTCTGAACTGTGGTGCTAAGGCACTACGGTCGGTACCTCTTTTTACTTTGAAAATGACATCATTTTGAATAGAGGTTAGACTTATCAGTGTATCACTCTTCTGGAAAAACATTTCCAGCGGATTATCTAAATGGATGTAAGCTTGTTCAATGTCACACTCTGCGTTCAGAGGTTCCTCTTTAAAACAAGAAGTGAGGGTAGTGCTTAACAAGGTAGCAACTACAATCTTTTGTATATGTCTCATATATAAATATATAATCTTAAATTTCTGATGCAAAGTTACGACAAAAACTTAAGTTGTGCAAATGTTTTTAAAGAAAAAGATGCATTTAGCGTAAAAACGTTCATAAAATAGGAGTTTATTATATGTTTGATAATCAAATGGATAACAAGTTTCTTGTTTAAAGGAAAAAGGATGTTTAAAGGAAAAAGGTAACTACTCAGCACACCCTATAGCCATAAAGTAGTAATTTTAATACTATACAACTAAAATCGTTAAACCACATTGAAATCTCTGTTCAAAGCCTTTGAACGGACATTCAAAGCCTCTGAACGGACATTCAAAGCCTCTGAACGGACATTCAAAACCTTTGAACGGAGATTTTATAGGCTAAAGAAAACATTTATATAGCATCTATTGAACTTTAGCAAGCTCGGAAATTATAGTAGTTGGAGAAGTTTATCACTCTCTTCGGCATTGAAAGTGATGGTCAATAGCCTTATAGGAATGAATATATGATTGGGATAAAAAAAAGGACCAGTTCTCGGAAGAGAACCAGTCCTTGGTATTTATAAGTGATATCTATTATGATTCAACTTATGCAGAAGACAGGCTGATGATTAAGCCTTGCCCTCCATCTGAGCCTTGAGCTTAGCAAGAGCATCGATGTCACCGAGAGAAGTACCAGCTGCTACGTTGTTGATAGCTGCTGCCTCGTTCTTGCGTGCACCACCGTTGTTGTGCTTGCGTGGAGCTGTTGTCTTAACATCGTCCTTGCCCTCCTCGAATGTACGAGAGTGAGAGAGGATGATACGCTTAGTCTCCTTAACGAATTCGATTACCTTGAAGTCGAGCTCCTCGCCCTTCTTAGCCTGGCTGCCGTCTTCCTTAACGAGGTGCTTTGGAGTAGCGAAGCCTTCACCACCCTCAGCGAGTGTGATAACGGCACCCTTGTCCATCAACTCTGTGATAGTACCCTTGTGTACAGAACCTGGAGTGTAGATTGCCTCATACTCATCCCATGGGTTCTTCTCCAACTGCTTGTGGCCGAGGCTCAAGCGACGGTTCTCCTTATCGATTTCGAGAACTACTACATCGATAGAAGCGCCTACAGAAGTGAACTCAGATGGGTGCTTAACCTTCTTAGTCCAAGAGAGGTCAGAGATGTGGATCAAACCATCAACACCTTCCTCGAGCTCTACGAAGATACCGAAGTTAGTGAAGTTGCGTACCTTAGCTGTGTGCTTGCTGCCTACAGGATACTTCACCTCGATGGTCTCCCATGGGTCTTCCTTCAGCTGCTTGATACCCAAGCTCATCTTACGCTCAGCGCGGTCGAGAGTCAAGATAACTGCCTCTACCTCGTCGCCAACCTTCATGAAGTCCTGAGCTGAACGCAAGTGCTGGCTCCAAGACATCTCAGATACGTGGATAAGACCCTCTACACCAGGAGCGATCTCTACGAATGCACCGTAGTCAGCCATAACGACTACCTTACCCTTCACGTGGTCGCCCACCTTCAGGTTAGCATCGAGAGCATCCCATGGATGTGGAGTGAGCTGCTTCAGACCAAGAGCGATACGCTTCTTCTCCTCATCGAAGTCGAGGATAACAACGTTGATCTTCTGGTCGAGAGCTACAACCTCGTGTGGATCGCTTACGCGGCCCCAAGAGAGGTCTGTGATGTGGATCAAACCGTCAACACCGCCGAGGTCAACGAATACACCGTAAGTAGTGATGTTCTTAACTGTACCCTCGAGAATCTGACCCTTCTCGAGCTTGCCGATGATCTCCTTACGCTGCTGCTCGAGCTCCTGCTCGATGAGCGCCTTGTGAGATACAACGACGTTGCGGAACTCCTGGTTGATCTTTACAACCTTGAACTCCATTGTCTTGCCTACGAATACGTCGTAGTCGCGTATAGGGTGAACGTCGATCTGGCTTCCTGGCAAGAAAGCTTCGATACCGAAAACGTCAACGATCATACCGCCCTTAGTGCGGCACTTGATGTAACCCTGGATAACTTCCTCGTTCTCGAGAGCTGCATTAACACGCTCCCAAGACTTGCTGAGGCGAGCCTTCTTGTGAGAGAGTACCAACTGACCCTTTACGTCCTCCTGGTTCTCTACATAAACCTCAACCTTGTCGCCTACCTTGAGGTCTGGGTTGTAACGGAACTCAGAAGCTGGGATGATACCGTCGCTCTTGTAACCGATGTTTACGATAACTTCCTTCTTGTCGGCAGCGATAACTGTACCTTCTACAACCTGATGCTCGCTTACCTTGTTAAGGGTTTCGTCATAGGCCTTCTCGAGGTCCTCTTTGCTGACGTTTGCGTTGCCGCCATTCTCGAACTCGTCCCAATTGAAGTCGTCCAATGGCTTTACGTTCTTTAAATCTGACATAAAAATAATAATTAAATTTTAAATTAATAAAGTTAGACTTTATGTGAATATATATAAATCGGGCGCAAAATTACTCATTTTCTGTGAATTAGAGCAATCTTGCGCCCGATATTGTTGTCGCTTTATATTTTTTTAACTTCTTGTGTGGAACCTTGTGGTTCTTTTAGCCTTTATACCTTAATATATAATAAGGTGTAGCTGTCTTTAGCATCGAGTTTATCTGATTCTCATCTTTATCACCTTGCTGTTTTGGCGTATGATGACGATGCTGTTGGCATTGGTTTGCGAAGGAGTCAACTTTCTTCCGTCGATGCTGTAAACATCGTAAGGCTTAGAGAAGTCGATGAAGTCTTTTGGCTCTGTTGTCGTTTCCTTAATGCCTGTCGAATTCTTGGTTCCTGTGATGGTGGCCTTCTTGATTTCCCAGGTGCAGCACATATTCGTATCGCTCTTGTAACGGAAGGATATTGTTGCCTTGGTTCCTACAAATTGTGACAGGTCGAGGGTGTAATCATAGTAAGTCCAGCTGTCTTTAGAAGGAACATCAAAGTCGGTTAATTGGGTCTCTTCCATAGTTCCGTCTGAAACATCTACAGATTTTAATTCTACTTGAGATACTCCAGGGCCTTACCTTTGGCAAAGTTGATAGCCTGATTGATGGTAAGTTTGGCGTCGTCATAGCCTGTCAGGTCAACCTCTGGCAATGTGAGTGTTGCTTCTGCTGCATGGTTGCTCTTATTGCTTGAGTTGTAGGCAGTTGCTTTCCAGCCATATTTAGCGTCGCGTGTCCATATATTGTCATAAGGACTGTCATTGCTGATGATGCTCTCCTTGCATCCGCCATCATTTGAGGTGAAGGTGGCTTGATAGACATTCACCTCGGTAGCGTCAGGGTTGGGGTCTGGGTCGATAGAACCACCGCCTCCGCCTTCGCCATTCACGTAGCTTGAAGATTTGACTGTAGTCTCAGGATTGAAGGCTATGTTGGTGCTGTCGCCCCATACATATTCCATCAAGTTAGGGAAGTCAACGTAAGGATTTCGGTTTCCCTGAATCTTAGCTACATCATTGTTGCGCTTGATCTCTACTGCGTCTGGCTTGTCGGCCTTAGCCCACTGGATATAGAGCTTGTATGCCCATTCTTTAAGAGTGGGGTAGGTGTTGTTGTATAGAGAGTTTGATCCTTCAGACTGCCACTTGTTAGCGTAGTCTTCATAAGCCGTTACGATGTACATATAACCACGGGCAAAGTCTCCTTTCCATTCGTCGGCAGGCTCCCACAAACTTAATCCGTTGGCGCCACTTCCTACTTTCGTAGCGCCATTCGTGTTTGTTACTTTAGTAACGATGCCCATGCCTCTATTGCCTTTGCTGGAGTTTATCTTTGACTCGCAAGGCATGATATTGAATAAGTCTTTTTTAAGATTACAATTTGTTTTTCCCCACCAGCTTTGAGCAAAAGAGTGTTCTATATTCATACCACTGATACTGGAGCCGCGTCTGCCGTATTTCTGCCAACTATTTCTGGGTGAATATCGGTCTATGCAATAGCCGTCATCAGTAACATCAGTAACATAGAATCCCCACCACGTACTTTGGTCGCCAGAACCATACTCAAGTACTTTGGCATTTTTGATGATTTTCCATATAGCCGTCTTCAGTTCAGCGCCTTTTTTGCCTTTGAGTGAACTGTAATAGCCTTCGGGAATCTGTGCCAGCATAGGGAGTGCCGGCATTACACTTACCAAGAAAGCAAGTGACAAACGTAGTAATTTTTTTCTCATATAATTAATCGTTATTATATTGTTTTGGCGCAAAGTTACAAAATCTTTTTATAAGTTCCAACTTTTTGCACAAGATTTTGATGGCGTATGTGCTATTGTCTTGATAATGTTATGGGTTGATAGTAAACTTGTAAAAAAAATCTGGCAACAGGAGCTGTTCCTCGAAGGGATGATAAACAAAAAAATGATGTATAAGCCACCGTGTGACTTATACATCATTTTCTAAATTCATTTCTCTCTTCAGAGGTTATTTCTGCAGAGGTATCTTCTTGACGCGACGCTCGTGACGGCCACCCTCAAAGGTAGCTTTGAAGAACTCGTCGAGGATAGCCTCGGCAGTCTTGTTGTCAATGAAACGTCCAGGAAGCACGATGACATTGGCATCATTGTGCTGGCGGATAAGTTGGGCGATATCCTTGTTCCAAGCCAAGCCCGCACGTACACCTTGGTGCTTGTTAAGAGTCATAGCCATACCTTCACCGCTGCCGCAGATACCGATACCTGGATAGACATCTCCTTTCTCAATGCCTTCTGCCAGAGCATGGGCAAAATCAGGATAGTCTACGCTTTCGTCGCTATATGTGCCATAATCCTTAACAGGATAACCCTTCTTTTCTAAATACTGCAAAACGAATTGCTTCATTGGAAAACCTGCGTGGTCGCTGGCCAATCCTACTGTCTTTACTTCCATAATCATTACGTTTTAAGTTATTTACTCTGCCAAGAATGCCTTCACTTGCTTGTAGACATTCTCGCCTGTATATCCCAATTTCTCATCGAGCACCTTGTATGGGGCAGAGAAGCCAAAGCTCTCCAAGCCGAATACCTTGCCGTTGGCACCTACCAGTCCCTCGAGTGTGACAGGCAAACCTGCTGTCATACCGAAGATCTTGGCGTTCTTAGGCAATACGCTCTCCTGATATTCCTTGCTCTGGCTGCGGAACAAGCCCTCTGAAGGAGCACTTACCACGCGTACCTTGATACCGTCCTTGCGCAAAGCCTCGGTACCAGCCTCCAATGTAGAAACCTCAGAACCGCTTGCTACGAGGATAACATCTGGATTCTCGTCGCTGCCAGCCACGATATAGGCACCCTTGGCTGCCTGCTCGTAGTCGTTGCCCTCTGGCAGTTTGGCTATGCCCTGGCGAGAGAAGATGAGCGCTGTAGGAGTATCGATGTTCTCCATAGCGAGCTTCCAGCAAACTGTTGTCTCGTCGGCATCAGCTGGGCGGAATACGCGTACACTGTCCTTACCGGCATGGTTCTTCAACTTTTCCATCAAGCGAATCTGTGCCTCCTGCTCTACAGGCTCGTGGGTAGGTCCGTCCTCACCCACACGGAATGCATCGTGAGTCCAGATGAACTTGACAGGAACCTGCATCAAGGCTGCGATACGAATAGCTGGTTTCATATAGTCGGAGAATACAAAGAATGTACCCATTGCTGCTATCACGCCACCGTGAAGCATCATACCGATACACATATCAGCCATGGTAAGCTCGGCTACACCAGCCTGGAAGAATGCTCCAGAGAAGTCACCACGTACCATGCTCTTGGTCTTCTTGAGGAAGCCGTCGGTCTTGTCGGAGTTAGAGAGGTCGGCAGAAGCGCAGATCATGTTAGGAACCTGTTCTGCCAAAACACCCAAACAAGCAGCAGATGCTGCACGGGTGGCAGAACCTGCCTTCTGTTCTATCTTGCTCCAGTCTACCTTTGGAGCCTTGCCGGAGAACCACTCATCCATCTGGGCGCTCTTCTCAGGGTTGGCCTTGCGCCATTCTGCCTCGGCAGCCTTACGCTCGGCAACAATCTTCTTCAACTCCTCGGCACGCTTGGCGTAGAGTTCTTTTACATCGTCGAAGATAACGAATGGATTCTCAGGGTCTCCACCGAGGTGCTTGATAGTATTGGTATAGGCATCTCCACCGAGAGGAGCGCCATGAGTATTGATGCAAGCCTCATAGCTTGTACCATCGGCACGCAAGGCTCCCTTGCCCATCACGGTTTTACCAATGATAAGGGTAGGACGCTCCTGCTCCTGCTGAGCTGCTGTGAGGGCTTCACGAATCTGAGCTACGTCGTTGCCATTAATCTTGATGACATTCCATCCCCATGCCTGATACTTCATCTCGGTGTTTTCGGTCATCACAACGCCACACTCTGTAGAGAGCTGGATATCGTTGGAGTCGTAGAACATGATGAGGTTGTTCAAACCCAGGTTGCCTGCAATACGGCCTACACCCTGAGAGATTTCCTCCTCTACGGCACCATCAGAGATGTATGCATAGATTTTGTGCTGCATCATGGTAGAGCCCAAACGTGCCTCAAGGAACTTCTCGGCTACGGCAGCACCAGCTGCAATAGCATGTCCCTGACCCAATGGACCGCTTGAGTTCTCAATGCCACGAGCTACATCGAGTTCTGGATGTCCTGGAGTTACAGAACCCCACTGACGGAACTGCTGGAGGTCGTCCAAGGTAAAGAAGCCACGCATGGCCAAACCTGCATAGAGCATAGGGCTCATGTGACCAGGATCGAGGAAGAAACGGTCGCGGCCTGTCCATGTTGGGTCTGATGGGTCGTATACCAAGAACTCAGAGAAGAGTACGTTGATGAAGTCTGCACCACCCATAGCACCACCTGGGTGACCAGAGTTAGCTTTTTCTACCATAGAAGCAGCCAGAATACGGATATTATCGGCTGCATGATTCATAACTTTAATGTCGTTCATAAACACAAATTGTATTAAATATTTTGTATGGTCTTACTTGTGATTTTGAATTTTTCCACAAATATACTATTTTATTTTTAAAACAACAATAGATTTTGCCGGAATTTTCACTTTTAGCGCTTTTTTACTTATTTTGGCATCCTTGAATACTGAAGGCTTGACGTTTTGAGGGTGTTGTTTAGTTTATTAGGTCTTTGATACAAATTCAGGATTATGGTTTCTTGTTGGCTACTGCAGCCTGCTCGATAGCCAGTCCTGCCTTATAGGTCTCGATGTACTTGTCGAAGCCCGCCACGTCTAATTAATGCTTCTTTTTCTGTCCGTAGTATGCATTGGGCCCATGTTTGCGACTGAAGTGCTTCTCTACGAGCAGAGGGTTCATGGTGGTATTCTTGTTTACCGTGAAAGAGATGAACGCCATCTTGGCAACCTGTTCTGCCACTACTGCATGATAAACAGCCTCGTCGGCATCCTTGCCCCAAGTGAAAGGACCATGGTTCTTTACCAATACGCCTGGGGTATGAACAGGATTGATGTTTCCCTTCTTGAAGCGGTCTACAATAACCACTCCTGTATTGTGTTCGTATTCTGCCATCTGGTCGGCAGTCATATCGTCGGTGCAAGGTATGCAGTCGTGAAAATAGTCGGCATGAGTGGTGCCGATATTAGGGAGGTCCAAACCTGCCTGAGCCCAGGCTGTGGCATAGGTGGAGTGGGTGTGTACGACACCTCCCAATTCAGGGAAAGCACGATATAATACCAGGTGGGTAGGAGTATCGGATGAAGGGTTGAGATCGCCTTCCACTACCTTTCCTGTGGCTAAGTCAACTACCACCATGTCGCTTGCCTTCATTGTTTCGTAACTCACTCCTGATGGTTTGATGACTACAAGACCTTTCTCGCGGTCGATTGCGCTCACATTGCCCCAGGTGAAGAGAACGAGGTGATGCTTCACAAGGTCAAGATTGGCCTTGAATACTTTTTCTTTTAATTCTTCTAACATCGTTTCTTATGTTTTTTATTGAAATATCGTAAATTATTGAGTTAGGGAGTTGGGTTAAGGAGTTTAGACAATTCTCTTTTTATCCAAGCAAATAAAGGTTTACTTGAGTTTAAACGAAGGATCCTGTGCGTAAGCTTTCTTGTTGAAGCGATAGAGAGCAGCTCCGCGTCGTGAGCCAGCTTTGTCTATCAGTTCGGTCTTTTCTATGAAGTCGATATCCTTGATACGTTTACGGAAGTTGCGCTTGTCAATCTCTTCGTCCATCACCGCCTCGAAAACATGTTGCAGTTGGGTGAGGGTAAACAGATTGGGCAGAAGTTTGAAACTCAAAGGTTCTGTGTTGATGCGTCGGCGTATCTGGCTGATGGCATCTTGTATCATCTGGTTGTGGTCGGCGTAGAGTTGGGGCAAGTCCTTAAGGCTTACCCATTCCAAACCATGTTGTTCTCTGAGCTTGTCGTCATAGTCTACCACATTGATGAGGGTACAATAGGCAACCGATATAACTCGTTCGCCCGGGTCACGGTCTATATTGCCGAATGCTCCTACCTGTCTGATGTATAGGTTTTTCATACCTGTCAGGTCGAGAATGACACGGTTGGCAGCTTCTTCGAGGCTTTCGTGTTGTCCTACGAATCCACCATAGAGGGACCATTCGTCTCTTCCTGGGTCCATCTTGCGTTTACCTATTAATACTTGAAGGTTCTTTCCGTCAAAACCGAAGATGATGCAGTCAACAGCGACGAAGACTTTAGTATATTCTTTATAAAATTGAGTCATGTTTATAATAATATGTTATGATTCTATGGAATTCTTGTCTGGCACACTGAGTGATACTACACGACATTTTAAGGTACTGTATTAGTTGTCATTTTGTCTTGGGTGTAAAATTACATTAATTATTTTAAAGTTGTAGCATTTTTGCTAAAGTATTTTTCAGGTAAAGTGTGTCTTTAACACTATTTGTATAAAATAAAAGAGCAAGTCCTTGTTTTATTAAAGAACTTGCTCTTATTTGAGTGATATAATCGTTAATTATAAAATCTTAAAATAATCGCTATATATAATAATGTATTTATTTGAAAAGTAGTTGTTGTTAGCATACCTTGTGTGATCCTTCAGAGATGATGACAGGATAAACTTCAGGTTCATGACCATATTTGGCTGCAAATTTAGCTTTTGCATCTGCAATGAACTTATCGTAGATGTCATCCTTTACAAGGTTGATGGTACATCCTCCGAAGCCACCACCCATAATACGGCAGCCTGTTACACCATTCTCTTTGGCTACGTCATTCAGGAAGTCAAGTTCCTCACAACTAACCTCGTATTCCTTGCTCAGACCATAGTGTGTCTCGTACATCTTCTGACCAACAGTTTCGTAGTCACCTTTCTCAAGAGCATCGCATACTGCCAGCACGCGGTCTTTCTCGCCCAATACGAAATGAGCACGGTTGTAGTCTTCTTCGCCCACTTCTGCACGGACCTCTTCAAGTTGTTCCCATGTGCAGTCGCGCAAGGTCTCAAACTTGGCTTCAGGATGTTTGGCAGCAATATGCTTTACCACGTTCTCGCAAGAGTTACGACGATCGTTGTATGGTGACCCCGCCAACTCGTGTTTTACCTTAGAGTTGACCAGACAGAGTTTGTAGCCCTTTGGTTCGAATGGGAAGTACTCAAATTCGCGGCTATTGCAGTCGAGACGCATGAGTTTGCCTTCCTTTCCGAATACGCTGGCAAACTGGTCCATGATACCGCAGTTGACACCTACATATTTATGTTCTGTAGCCTGACCTGCCAAGACAAGATCCCACTTAGAAATCTTGTTGTCACCAAACAAGTCGTTCAAGGCAAAGGCGAAACAACTCTCAAGAGCAGCAGAAGAAGACATACCAGCACCGAGAGGCACATCACCATAGAAGGCCGCATTGAAGCCTTTCACATCTACGCCCAAAGCCTTCATTTCCTGACATACACCATAGATATAGCGTGCCCATGAAGCACGTGGACCCTCAGGGTCGTCTACCTTGAACTCCACACGGTCCTTCAAGTCGATAGAGTAGAGCATGACAGTGTTAGTTCCGTTAGGACGGATTTCAGCCATGATACCTTTGTCTACTGCACCGGGGAAAACGAATCCTCCATTATAATCAGTATGCTCACCAATCAGGTTGATACGACCTGGTGACATATAAATGTTTCCAGTTTTGCCGTCGAAATGCTTAATGAAGCGGCTTCTTACTTTTTCAATATCCATAATCAGTTAAGTTTTTTTAGTTGTTCATTCAAGATTTGTCGGTTATATAAAAGCCCTAAGGCATTAAAAACCTCAGGGCTATCATATTTCGTAGTTTTTATTCTACAGGAATATCCTTGTTGACATTCTTGCAGCCAGCTACAGCATAGAACAGCATGTATGCCATACAGATGAGAGGCACAATATAACTTGTCATATAGCCTCCATTATCAGCGATGAAGTTCTGTACCAATGGAATTAATCCACCACCTACTACCATCATCATGAAGATACCAGAAGCCTGGGCGGTATATTTGCCAAGACCCTCGGTAGCAAGATTGAAGATAGATGCCCACATGATGGATGTGCAGAGACCGCAGAGAACCAGGAACATGGCAGCAATAGGTACGGTTACCATCTGGAAGGAAGTACCAGTGAATACAGGCATTTCAACCGTTGTAGACTTACCCAAAAGAACTGCGAGAAGGATGAAAATGATGCCAGCACCATTGGCAAAAATCATCATCTGGCGACTTGATACCTTATCAGCGATAAAGCTCGAGCAGAGACGGCCTACCAACATCAAGAGCCAGTAGGTACCTGCTACGAATCCACCGATAGCGGCAGCATTAGCCAATACGACTCCGTTGATCAAACCACCGCCATTGGCTGTAGTGTCAGAGATGTAGAAATTCAATGTACCAGGAATACCTACTTCAACGCCTACATATACGAAGATGGCGAGAACACCAAGGTTGAAGTGACGGAATGCCCAAGGTGAGTGCTCGAATACAGTCTTGTCTGTAGTCTTGCCCATCTCTGGATCCTGAATAGGAATGAAGATCAAGATGAAGAAGGCTGCTGCGAATACAGCAAGGGCGATGTAAAGTACCAGATTTACGTCTACTATCTTTGTGTTGGCTGTTACGGTTCCGATAAGTGCACCTACGAGCATAGGAGTTAAAGTACCAGACAAGCTGTTGAGTGTACCTCCTATGAGGTTCAACTGGTTACCACGATTGCCACCGCCACCGAGAAGGTTCAGCATAGGATTCACTACTGTATTCAGAATACATACAGCGAAACCAGAGATGAATGCTCCGAAGAGGTAAACGGCGAAACCAGAGATATCGGCACCGAACTTACCAGAAATGAACTGGATGAATACGCCTACAAAACCAGTAGCAATACCGGTGAGGGCTGTCTTCTTGTAACCAATCTTGGTGAGCAACTTGCCTGCGGGTATACCCATGAAGAGATAAGCTAAGAAGTTCATGGCGTTACCCAACATACCTATCATGTTGGCACTACCGCTGTCGGCGAATACATTTTTCCAGATGACTCCGATAGGAGCTGCCAGATTCGTAACAAACGAAATCATAGCGTAGAGAAACATCATCGTGATGATGGCGATGATATTACCATTTTTGTTTTGGCTTTCCATTTTTAATTGTTTGATAGTTGATATTGTTATTATTTAATTATTCCGGGTTTGTTCTCATCGTAAAAAAGAATACAGCTCTATATTATAATCTATATTAAGAATGTTATTCAAGAATATGATTTTCTTTAGGAAATGTGGTTGCTTTTTCAAACGAGAAAATGGAGCAGACGCTTTTCGAGTACCTGCTCCATATATATAATAAGGTGTTATTTCTCTACACCAAACTTATAAATAGTTTTCTGTGTGTAGGTGTCGCCTGGTTTCAAGCGGCAACTTGGGAAGTATGGATGGTTAGGTGTGTCAGGGAACTTCTGTGCCTCGAAGCAAACAGCGCTGCGGCGTGGGAATGTGGCGCCATGCTGACCAGAGATACCAGTCAGGAAGTTGCCAGTATACATCTGCAAGCCTGGTTCGGTGGTGTAAACCTCCATTGTGCGGCAACTGACAGGATCCTTGATCTTTGCTGCGAAACTCAACTCGCCTTCCTCTTTCTTATTGAGAACGAAGTTGTGGTCGTAGCCCTGTCCGTTCTTTATCTGCTCGTTGTCGGCATCGATGTCCTGGCCTATGGTCTTTGGAGTACGGAAATCGAAAGGAGTACCCTCTACCTTGAGAATTTCGCCGGTAGGGATAGAAACCTTGTCTATAGGGAGATAATAGTCTGCGTTTACCTGACAGATAATGTTGTCGATAGTAGGTGTTGGGTTGGCAATTCCCTGAATAGAGAAGAATGCGTGGTGTGTCAGGTTGACTATTGTCAACTTGTTGGTTGTTGCCTGATACTTGATGACAAGCTCATCGTCATCAGTCAAAGTATAAGCCACCCATACGTTCAACTCACCGGTAAAACCTTCTTCGCCATAAGGACTTGCATATTTGAGAACTACAGCATTGCTGCTTACCTGCATGGCATCCCATACGTGTGCATGAAATCCTGTAGGACCGCCATGAAGATGGTTAGGACCGTCATTGCGAGCCAACTGGTATTCCTTGCCATGGAGTGTGAACTTGCCATCCTTGATGCGGTTTCCGTAGCGGCCAATAAGTACGCTCAGGAAAGGCTCAGGAGAATTGATGACATCCTGTATGTTGTCATGTCCTTGAATAAGGTTGGCGTAATTTCCGTCCTTGTCGGGCATCATGATGGCTACAATGGCGCCTCCATAATTGGTTACGGCAACCTCATTACCGTTACTGTTTTTCAGTACGAACAAGTCTGTCTGCTTGCCATTGACTGTGGTCTGAAAATCTTCTCTTTTCAGACCGCACTTATTTGCTGGTTCTGTATTCATAATATCCCAATTGTTTAGTTATTCGAATGTTTTAAAGTTACATACTGCAAAGTAAATAAAAAAAAATGATTACAACAAATTTTTTTGCAACTTATTTGATTTAAAAAAACTAAAATATATTATGCCAGCAAATCGGCTACCACATAGCTCGAACCTCCCACGAAGATGAAGTCGGTATTCTTTGCTTCTCTTTTTGCAGCTTCAAATGCTTCTTTTACAGACAGATATGTGTTGCCAGCAAGATCATGCTCCTGTGCCATCTTGCATAGCTTTTCCACGGGTATAGCCCTCTTTGTTGAGGCTTGTGTCCAGTAGTAGGTTGTGTCTGTTTTAGGAAGCAACTCCAGTACACTTGACACATCTTTGTCGTCCACCATTCCGAAGACGATATGTCGGTGTGTGCATGGTTGTTTTTCGATCTGTTGGCTTAGAAATTTCCATCCAGCCACGTTGTGTCCTGTATCGCAGATGACAAGAGGTTTGTCGTTCAGTTTTTCCCAACGTCCGCGCAGTCCTGTCGTCTCGCATACGTTGGCAAATCCTTTTAGGATGGCTTCTTTGCCGACGATGCCTTTGTCGAGCAGGATAGATATGGCGCAAAGTATGGTTCTTGCATTTTCTTCCTGGTAGATTCCCCGGAGTTCCATCTCTATAGGTCCGAAAGTATGGGTGCCTAACACGTGACGACCTTCCGCAGTTGTTGCAACGGTGTCGTTGCTGAAGGCAGATTCCTCTGAGAAGATGACGGGCGCCTTTCTTTCCTTTCCTATGGTTTCGAACACAGGACGGGTTTCAGTGGTGGTGGTTCCTATCACTACGGGCACATCTTCCTTGATGATGCCAGCCTTCTCGAAAGCTATTTTCTCAAGGGTGTCGCCAAGTAGCTGGGTGTGGTCGTAGCTGATGTTTGTGATGATGGACAGGATGGGGGTGATGATGTTTGTACAGTCGAGGCGTCCTCCCAATCCCACTTCTATGACGGCATAGTCTACCTGTTGTTCTTTGAAATACTTGAAAGCCAGGGCTGTGGTTAGTTCAAAGAAGGATGGATGCAAGGGCTCGAAGAAGGAACGTTCCTCTTCTACAAAGTCTACCACATATTGTTCGGGAATGCATTCGCCGTTGATGCGTATTCTCTCGCGAAAATCTACCAGGTGTGGCGAGGTGTAGAGTCCTACTTTGTATCCTTGTGCCTGAAGGATGGCAGCAATGGTGTGTGAGCAGGAGCCTTTGCCGTTGGTTCCTGCCACATGGATGGTTTTGAAATACTGATGGGGATGACCGAAGTGCTCATCCAGGGCATGTGTGGTTTGCAGTCCGGGTTTGTATGCTGTGGCGCCTACCTTTTCGAAAACGGGAGTTCTCGTAAACAGATATTCTGTCGTTTCTTTGTAGTTCATATATGTGTATATATAATAGGTGTGTGTCTTCATTAATGATAAAGAGCAATCCTGTTCTTCTTGTTTTGGAGAAGAGGATTGCTCTTAGTTTTATTTTGAAAAATTACTTGAACAGATTTTTCAAACTGTCGAAGAGCGTCTTCTTCGTAGCATTGTCTGCCTTGAAGTTCTCGCTGTCCTTCAGTTTCTTAATCAGTTCTTTCTCTTCCTTGGTAAGTGTCTTGGGGACATAGACGGTTACGTTGCAGATGATGTCTCCCTTGCCATATCCGTAGCCTTTTACGGCTGGCAGCCCTTTTCCGCGCAGGCGAATCTGCTTGCCAGGCTGTGTGCCAGGCTCAATCTTGACAGTGGTCTTGCCCTCTATGGTAGGAACATCTACCTCGCCTCCCAATGTAGCAGTTGCAAAATCGAGAACCAGGTTGTAGTAGAGGTTCTGTCCGTCGCGCTCGAAGGTGTCGTTGCTTTCCTCGCTGATGAGGACCTGTATATCTCCGGGGTATCCGTTGCGCTTTCCGGCATTTCCCTTTCCTGCTACGGTGAGTACCATTCCGTCCTGAACTCCGGCAGGAATGTTGATTTCCACTACCTCGTCGCCTTTTACAACACCATCGCCGCCACAGGTCTTACACTTGTTTTTGATAACAGTGCCTTCTCCGTGACAGGTAGGGCAGGCGGCTTGAGTCTGCATCATGCCAAAGATGGAGCGAACGCTCTTGATGGTATAGCCTGTTCCATGACAAGTGTTGCAAGTTTCGGGCTTGGCTCCACCTTCACTTCCTGTACCCTGACAGTCGGGGCACTTCAGGTCTTTATGAACTTTGAACTTTTTTGTGACACCGTTGGCAACTTCCTTCAAATTGAGTTTTACCTTGATTCTCAGGTCGCTTCCCTGGTGCATTTGTGGCTGTGCGCTGCCTCCGAAGCCGAAGCCACCACCTCCATGTCCGCCAAAGATATCGCCGAACATAGAGAAGATGTCGTCCATGTTCATGCCTGCGCCGCCTCCGAATCCTCCGAATCCACCTTGTGGACCATTGAATCCAAACTGGTCGTACTGCTGTCTCTTCTGAGGGTCGCGCAGTACGTCGTAAGCCTCGGCGGCTTCCTTGAACTTTTCCTCTGCCTCCTTATTGTTAGGATTGCGGTCAGGGTGATATTTGATGGCTATCTTTCGGTAAGCCTTCTTGATTTCATCGTCGGATGCCGACTTGTCGACGCCAAGCACCTCGTAATAGTCTCTCTTAGCCATTTGCTAATGTTGAATTCTTTATGTTTTATTTATTCTTGTTCTATTGTCCTACGGCAACTTTAGCGTGGCGTATTACTTTGTCGTTGAGTGTGTAGCCGGTCTGGATGCAGTCTATAACCTTTCCTTTCTTGTCATCGCCCATACCGGGCACCATGGCAACAGCCTCGTGATAGTCTACATCGAAATCTTTGTCTTGTGTCTCGATCTTCTTGACACCAAGGCTTTCGAGGGCTTTGCTGAATTTATTGAAAATCATCTGCACACCTTCCTTGATGACTTTAGGATCCTCGCTCTTGTCGGCGATGGCACGTTCAAAGTCGTCCAGGATAGGCAGGATGGCAGCGATTGTCTTCTCACCGCCATTGAGGATGAGGTCTGCTTTCTCCTTCAGGGTGCGCTTGCGGTAGTTCTCAAATTCGGCAGTCTTGTAGAGCAACTGTTTTTTGAGTGATTCTACTTCCTGTTCTGCCTTGGCGAGAGGATCAAGTTCTTCGGTCTCTTTCTCTTTACCGTCTTCGGCTGACAGGTTGTCAGTCTGAGCTTGTTCTGCCTGCTTTTCTGTCTGCTGCTCGTCAACCTTCTCGTTGGCGTTGGCATCTTCTATCTTGATTTCTTTTTCTTTAGACATAATGAATGTTGTTTTTTTGTTTAACACGTTTTGTGGCGTGTGTTGCAAAAAACATGCCAACCTACTTGTTCCTTTCGAAATGGTGGGGTTGGCATGTTGTTTCTTATACGTTGTACATCTTGGCTTTCTGCTCCTTGATAGCCTCGTCGTAGATGTACTCATCGTACGACATGAGCTTGTCGATGGTGCCCGATGGGGTCAGCTCGATGATGCGGTTGGCTACCGTATTGATGAACTCGTGGTCGTGGCTGGCAAATAGCACATTTCCCTTGAAGCCTATCAGGTTGTTGTTGAAAGCCTGAATGCTTTCCAGGTCCAGATGGTTGGTAGGTGTGTCGAGAATCAGACAGTTGGCGTTCTGCAGCTGCATACGAGCTATCATACATCTCATCTTCTCGCCTCCCGAGAGCACGTTTACCTTCTTCAAAACCTCCTCGCCGCTGAAGAGCATACGACCTAAGTAACCCTTCATGGCCACCTCGTTGCCCGGACCGTACTGGCTGAGCCAGTCTACCAGGTTCATGTCGCTCTGAAAGAATTCGGTGTTGTCGAGTGGGAGATAGGCTGTTGTGATGGTTACGCCCCACTTGTATTCTCCAGCGTCAGCCTTTCTGTTGCCATTGATGATTTCGAAGAGGGCGGTCATGGCCTTGGGGTTATGAGAGAGGAATACCACCTTCTCGTCTTTCTCGATGTTGAAGTTTACGTTGTCGAAGAGAACTGTTCCATCCTCGTCGACAGCTTTCAAGCCTTCCACCTCAAGAATCTGGTTGCCAGGCTCGCGGTCCATCTGGAAGATGATGCCTGGGTATTTACGGCTTGAAGGACGAATCTCCTCGACGTTGAGCTTCTCGAGCATCTTCTTGCGGGATGTGGTCTGCTTACTCTTAGCCACGTTGGCAGAGAATCGGCGGATGAACTCTTCCAACTGCTTTTTCTTTTCCTCAGCCTTCATCTTCTGGTTCTGAGCCTGGCGCAGAGCCAACTGTGAACTCTCGTACCAGAAAGAGTAGTTTCCGGCAAACATGGTTATCTTGCCGAAGTCGATATCTACGGTCTGGGTGCTCACAGCATCGAGGAAGTGACGGTCGTGAGAAACCACCAATACGGTTTGCTCCACGTTGCTCAGATATTCCTCCAACCATTCCACGGTGTCGAGGTCGAGGTCATTGGTAGGCTCATCGAGCAACAGGTTGTCTGGGTTTCCGAAGAGGGCTTTTGCCAGCATGACACGTACCTTCTCAGTATTTGAAAGCTCGCCTACGAGCTTGTTGTGCTTGTCTTCCTGTACACCAAGGTTCTGAAGCAACTGGGCAGCATTGCTCTCAGCCTCCCATCCGTTCATCTCGGCAAACTTCAACTCCAAGTCTGCAGCACGGTTGCCGTCTTCCTCGGTCATCTCTTCCTTAGAGTAGAGGCGCTCGCGCTCCTTCATATTTTCCCAAAGAGGCTGGTGACCCATCAGAACGGTGTCCATGACGCGGAACTCATCATATTTGAAGTGGTCCTGCTCCAATACCGAGAGGCGCTCGCCTGGTCCTAATTCCACGCTTCCCTTGTTGGGCTCCAGATCTCCGCTGATGGCGCGAAGGAAGGTAGACTTACCGGCACCGTTGGCACCAATAATACCATAAATGTTGCCGTGAGTGAACTTGAGGTTTACGTCCTTATAGAGGACTCTCTTTCCAAATTGTATCGCTAAATTGGTTACAGTTATCATTAACTTAAAAGTTTATTGTATGTTATTTTCAAATTTGGATGCAAAGGTACAAAAAATATTTGTAAATCAGAAATTTAGTGTAGAAAAGGACTTAATATTTAGTTAAAAACATGGATATTTTTTGTCAATCGAACAAAAAGGCATAAATTTGTAGACCAAAAACGATTTACAACTGATATGCGACAAGAAAACAATAAGTGGCAGAAGCGCGCTGACAGGGGAGGGTTTGGAGTCCCCAATGAGTATGACCATTATGTGGTCAGCAAGCCTGCGCCTCTGTTGGAATGGCTGTTGGAAAACGTCAAGAGTTCGAGCAAGACCAAAATCAAGCAGATACTGCAAGGCCGTGGCATCCGTGTGGACGGCAAGACGATCACCAAGTTCGACTATCCTCTGAGACCCGGCATGAAGATTGCCGTCAGCAAGTCGAAGAAAAACCAGGAAACCTTCAAGAGCAAGTATCTCAAGATTGTTTACGAAGACCGGTATTTGGTGGTGGTGGAAAAGCAGATCGGCATACTGAGTATGGCGGCAGGACATTCATCGCTCAATGTGAAGACCGTGCTCGACGACTACTTCCACAAAACCCGTCAGAACTGTCAGGCTCATGTGGTGCATCGACTCGACCGTGATACCAGCGGATTGATGATTTATGCCAAGGACAAGCAGACCGAACTTGCCTTGGAGGATGACTGGCATCACAACGTATACGACCGCCGCTATGTGGCTTTGGTGTCGGGCGAGATGGAGGAAGATGAAGGAACTGTAGCCAACTGGCTGAAGGACAATAAGGCATATATTACTTATAGCAGTGATACAGACAATGGCGGCAAATATGCTGTCACTCACTATCATACGCTTCAGCGCTCAACTGATTATTCTCTTGTAGAATTTAAATTGGAGACGGGGCGTAAGAACCAGATACGTGTTCATACTGCCGATATGGGACATCCTGTATGTGGCGATATCAAATATGGAAATGGAGATGATCCTTGCCATCGCTTGTGCCTTCATGCCTATGTGCTTTGTTTCTATCATCCCGTTACGCATCAGCCCATGGAGTTTGAGACTCCTATCCCACCAGAATTTCGCCGAGCTTTGAAATCATAACATCTAAAGAAAAGACATGAATCATTTTGAATATTACGTTTTTGCCCTCATCGTGCTGATTGTGGGCTTCCTGATAGTGAAGAAAGTTGCTACCTGCTTGTTCAAGACAGTAGTAACTGTCGTCGTGCTTGCCATCTTGGCCGGCATTTATTTCCTGGCAAGCTGAAAAAACGAAGCCGGCTTCGTTCGCCAACGAAGTAGCTTGCGATAGTCAACGAAGCTGCTTGCGATGGTCAACGAAGCCGGCTTCGTTTTTTCCTTTTACTACAACTACTTACTTCCGAAGTATAAGAAGAGCATACCGATGAGCACCAACAACAGGTCGACAAACTTGGCCTTGAGGTTTTTCTCGTGGAAGAGGGCAGCTCCGAAGAGGAAACTTACGATGACGCTTCCTCGTCTCACCATGCTCACGATGCTGATCATGGCTCCCGGCAGACTCAGCGCATAGAAGTACACGAAGTCGGCAGCACTCAGGAAGATGCTGATAAAGATGATGGACCAGTGCCAGCGGAAAGGGGTTGTCTTGTGGCGTGCCGGCCACCATAGAATCATCATCATGAATCCCATCATGACTAACTGGTAGATGTTGTACCAGCTCTGCACAATCATGCGGTCAAGTCCCACACCTCCGTTCTCGGGCGGAGCCATGAGGTATTTGTCATACAGTCCGCTGATGGCTCCCAATACGGCAGCCAGGACGATAAAGTATATCCATTTGTCGTGCTTGAAGTCGATACCTTCCTTTTTCCCGCTTTTCGACAGCATGAGGAATGATACTATTGCTAAGATGACACCTATCCATTGGTACAGGTTGAGTACCTCGCCATATACAAGCATGGCTCCCACGAGTGTCATTACAGGACGTGTGGCGTTGATAGGTCCCACAATGGTAAGGGGCAGATGCTTCATACCGAAGTAGCCGAAAGTCCAGCTGCTCAGCACGATAAAGCTTTTCAGAATGATGTATTTGTGTACTTCCCATCCGCCAGAGGCGACATGGAAGATTGTTCCGTCGAGTGCATTCGTCGTATAGCTCGTCACGATAAAAGGAACGAAGATGAGCGACGAGAAGAGCGTGTTGAGAAACAGTACCGGAATAACTGCGTTACCTGAAAGAGCCTTTTTCTTGAAGGCGTCATAAAATCCCAGCAAGGTGGCTGAGAGAAATGCTAAAATTAACCACATATTATATCATGAATTCTTTTTACCCTTTTGTCTTTACAAGTCGTATCTCACCTCCTCCAAGAAGAGGGCGTGTCCTGGCATACTCTCGCCTGCATCGCTGCGGGTTCCGTTGTGCAGGATGTCGAGAAACTGACTTTCGCTTATTTTCCCTCTTCCCACATCAATCAGCGTACCCACTACTGCACGCACCATGTTGCGGAGAAAGCGGTTGGCGGTTATCTCAAAATACCAGGTAGAGGGTGAGGTCTGTACCCATTGGGCTTGTGTCACCTCGCAGAGGGTTGTCTTGTTGTCGCCACCCGCCTTGCAGAAGGCAGCATAGTCTTTGTGGTGCAGAAAGTGGCGTGCCGCCTGATTCATCCTGTCGAAGTCGAGCGGAAAGTTCATCTGCAACGAGTAGTGGCGCTCGAAGGGATCCTTGCACGTATGTATATAATAATGATAGGTACGCGAGGAGGCAGAGAAGCGCGCATGCATGTCGTCGGCTACCCGTTTGATGTCTTTTACGGCAATATCTCTTGGCAGAATGCGGTTCAGACGATAGGTGAGCTGTGGGGTGTCAAGCTCTTCGCCTTCCCAGTCGAAGTGGGCAGCCATCTTTCTGGCGTGTACTCCCGTGTCTGTTCGTCCTGCACCCACAACCTCCATGTCGCGTCGTAAAAGAGTAGACAGAGCTTTTTGCAACTCCTGCTGTACAGAGTTGGCGTTGGGTTGGATCTGCCAACCATGATAATTGGTTCCGTCGTAACCGAAGAAAATAAAGTATCTCATTTTACTGCCCTTGAATTCTCACATGCATTTTTTGCTTCAATCGGCTGCAAAATTAATAAAAAACTACGAAATATGCGAAAATAGTACTGATTATTTTGCAAAATGATATAATCTTGAAAGAAAAACACAAATTTGTTTTGCAAATTGACAATTAAATTGTATTTTTGCCAACGATTTTGTATTAATAGATTATGGCACAGAATATATTCAAAGGCTTAGGTATAGCCCTGATTACCCCATTCAAGACCGACGGAACAGTTGACTATCAGTCGCTGAAGAAACTGGTTGAGTTTCAAATAGACAATGGTGCAGACTTCCTCTGTATCCTTGCAACTACAGGTGAGGCTCCTTGTCTCACCCAGGATGAGAAAAATAAGATTACCGAGTTGGTGAAAGAGGTGAACCATGGACGAGTTAAGATATTGAAATATTGCGGTGGCAACAATACTGCAGCCGTGGTGGAAGAAATCAAGTCTACTGACTGGAGTGGTATTGATGGTATCTTGAGCATTTGTCCTTATTACAACAAGCCTTCTCAGGAAGGACTCTATCAGCACTTCAAGGCTATTGCGCAGGTTAGTCCATTGCCTATCGTTCTTTATAATGTGCCTGGTCGTACAGGCATCAATATGAAGCCGGAGACAACTTGTCGCATCGCCCGTGACTTCCCCAACGTAGTAGCCATCAAGGAGGCCAGTGGAAGTTTGGAGCAGGTGGATGAGATTATCAAGAACAAGCCTGATAACTTTGATGTCATCAGTGGCGATGATGCACTTACTTTCTCTATGGTGGCAAGCGGTGCTGCAGGTGTTATCTCGGTTATCGGTAATGCGCTGCCCAAGGCCTTCAGCCGTATGATACGGCTCGAGTTCCGTGGCGAGTATGAGCCAGCGCGCAAGATTCATCATGCCTTTACCGAGTTGTACAGTCTGCTCTTTGTGGATGGCAACCCTGCCGGTGTAAAGGCGCTGCTCAATGATATGGGCTTTATCGAGAACGAACTGCGCCTGCCGTTGGTTCCTACCCGTATTGCTACCAAGCAGAAGATGAGTGACATATTGAAAGACCTTCGCATTTAAGCGATGAGATATTCTCAAAACGCGGGTCTGATGTTGTGAATGGCCGCATGATGGAGCTTCTCACAACATCAGACTCGTACTTTTTCCTACTTTACCGCACTTAAATCCAAATCTATTATTTAAAATATGTCAGAAGAAAGAAGAATCATTCATGAAATCACGCCTTTGATGGGTAAGGATGTCCTCTACATTGCCGACAGGCACAAGAAGGAGTTTACTTATCCCATTCATAATCATTCAGTTTTTGAGCTCAACTTTGTGGAGAATGCTCAGGGAGTGCGCCGTATCGTAGGCGACTCGCAGGAGGTAATAGGCGAGTACGACCTTTGTCTTATCACCTCTGCCGAACTGGAACATGTATGGGAGCAGAATGAATGCAAGAGCGAGGATATTCGCGAGATAACCATACAGTTCGATTTTAGTATGGGCGATGAGACCCTCTTTGGCCGCAATCCTTACTCCAGCATTACCCGTATGATGCAGGAGGCACGCAAGGGTTTGGTGTTCCCCATGAAGGCTATTATGAAGGTTTACAGTCTTCTCGACACTCTCAGCAGCATTAAGGATGGATTTTATGCCGTGCAGCAGTTTCTTACCATTCTCTATGAACTGTCACGTTGTGACAATGCACGTACGTTGGCTTCCAGTAGCTTTGCCAAGGTGACGGTAGAGGACGACAGCCGTCGCATCCTGAAGGTAAAGAACTATATATCCAAGAACTATATGGACGACCTGCGCTTGCCGATGCTCGCCGATTTGGCTGGTATGAGTCCAAGCGCTTTCAGCCGGTTCTTCAAGCTGCATACAGGGCGTAACATCAGCGAGTATATCATCGACCTTCGTCTGGGTTATGCTGCCCGTATGCTGGTTGATACTGCCAAGTCGATCAGTGAGATTGGTTTCGATTGCGGTTTCAACAATCTCAGCAATTTCAACCGTATTTTCAAGAAGAAGAAAGGCTGCTCGCCTACTGAGTTCCGCGAAAACTATCACAAGACCAGAATTATTGTTTAGGTAGAGAAGTTAGAGAAGTTAAAGAAGTTATCACTCCCTTTGGTCGTTAGAAGTTAAAGCCAACAGCCTTTAAGGGATGTATATTTAGCTGTAAAGCATATGGCTTTAACTTCTATAACTTCTATAACTTCTCTAATTTCTTTAACACCTCCATTTGCGGTACCCTGTTATCATAAGAGGATAAAAAAATGATGCCTGTCTCGACAAACGAGGCAGGCATCATGCTTTTTTAGTAGGGTTACTACTTATTAATAGAACTTGAAGTAGTTGCGTGCGTTGTTGTAAGAGATATCTTCTACCATGCGTGAGAGGCTCTCCATATCGTTAGGCAGCAAGCCCTTCTCAACATCGTTGCCAAGCAGGTTGCAGAGCAAACGACGGAAGTACTCGTGACGTGGATAGCTCAGGAAAGAGCGAGAGTCGGTCAGCATACCTACGAATCGGCTCAACAGACCGAGAACAGAGAGGGCGTTCATCTGGCGTGTCATACCATCGAGCTGATCGTTGAACCACCAACCTGAACCAAACTGAATCTTGCCTGGGCAAGAACCGTCCTGGAAGTTGCCAAGCATTGTGGCAATCACCTCGTTTGCACATGGGTTCAGTGTATAGAGGATAGTACGTGTGAGCTTGCCTTCCATGTTCAACTCGTTGAGGAAGTGGCTCATAGCCTTGGCTGTAGTGAACTCACCGATAGAGTCGAAACCGGTATCAGGACCCAGCTTGTTGTACATCAATGTATTGTTGTCGCGGATAGCACCATAGTGGTACTGCTGTGTCCAGTCGGCAGCATAGTCCATCTCGGCACATGCCTTCAGGAAGGCGTGCTTGTACTGGCGAATCTCGATAGCAGAAAGCTGCTGACCGCGCATAGCCTTGGCGAAGATGGTCTCAATCTGAGAGTCTGTATATGGCTCATCGTAGAACTCCTCGATACCATGGTCGCTCAACTTGCAGCCATTCTCGGTGAAGAAGTCGTGACGCTTCTGCAGGGCATCAACCATATCCTGGAAGGTAGTAACGGTAACACCTGCTACCTCGCCCAACTTGTTCATGTACTCAGCGTAGTCTGGCTTCTCGATGTTCATGGCCTTGTCAGGACGCCATGCAGGAATCATCTTGATCTCGAAACCGCTCTCGCGAGTCTGCTTGTGATAACGCAAGTCATCAATTGGATCGTCTGTAGTACATACGCACTCTACATGGTAGCGGCGCATAAATCCACGTGCTGTATACTCTGGCTGCTGCAACTTCTCGTTACACTCGTCGTAGATTTCGCGTGCTGTCTTAGGGCTCAACTGCTTGTCGATACCGAAAGCTGTCTTGAGCTCAAGGTGTGTCCAGTGGTACAAAGGATTACGGAATGTATAAGGTACTGTCTCTGCCCACTTCTCAAACTTCTCCCAGTCGCTTGTATCAGTACCTGTGCAGAAACGCTCATCTACACCATTGGTACGCATGGCACGCCACTTGTAGTGGTCGCCGCCCAACCAAAGCTCTGTGATGCTCTTGAACTGATGATCATTGGCAACCATCTCAGGGATGAGGTGACAGTGATAGTCGATGATAGGCATTTTAGCCGCATGATTGTGATACAAATCCTGCGCAGTTTTGGTGTCGAGCAGGAAGTTTTCATCCATAAATTGTTTCATAATTGTAATTTAGTTTTTTAAGATTTGCTTATTCGACTTGCAAATATACATTATTTTTTTGCAATCCACCAAAAAAATACGTAATTATTAGGTTTATTTTACTAAAACGATTACGTAATGTACGTGAGTGGGGTGAGAAGAGGAGTCTTTCAATTACACAGGTCTGCGTAGTTTTTGTTTCTATTTTCTATCATTCCGTGTTTCTCTATGCTTGTAAGCCAAAAAATATAGTCAGAATCCTTCTGTATAATTTTTCATCTATAGGCGTTACTTAACTGTGAAAAAAATATTTCCCAGTTAGGAATTTTTTTTTCTCAGTTGGGTAGATTCTTTTTTCCAGTTAGTCCATGGTTTTGGGGCAATTATTGAATAAATATGCTGTATAATTATTCTTTTGTTTGCTTGGTTACTTAACATACTTACGATAGTTAAGTAATGAGCCCACTTTAAAAAGTCATTTTTACGAAAATCGGCTATTAATTCTCAAAAAGTTACAAAGACATAAAATGCGATTTTCGACTTTTTCAAGTGGGCTCAGTTCGGTAATAATAAAAAAGAGGTAGCTTTATTGAAAGCTGTTGATAGTTTCCGCTATATACTTAGTTTCTTCCGAAGTCATCATCTGATGGCAGGGCAGACTGAGTTCCTGTTGGTGGATGCGTTCGGTGATGGGCAGGGAAAGCTTGTTCCATGATTTGTAGCAGGCTTGCTGATGGGGCGGGATGGGGTAATGAATCATCGTACCTATGCCATGCTGGCTTAGGTAAGTCTGCAGTTCGTCGCGCTTCTCGCAGAAGACGGGGAAGATGTGAACCACGTTTCGGCTCCAGTCGTCATACATCTGATGGGGAACCATGACCTTGGGATTGTTGATGAGCGAGAGATACTCTTTGGCACGTTGGCGGCGAGCCTCGTTGAGTAAGTCGAGGTGGCGAAGCTTTGCCGTAAGGACGGCAGCCTGCATCTCGTCCATGCGCGAGTTGGTGCCCACGTATGGAAAGACATATTTACGGCTGCTGCCATAGTTGCCCAAGGCGCATAACCTGTTGCTCTTCGTGGAAAGACATATTTACGGCTGCTGCCATAGTTGCCCAAGGCTCTCACAACCTCAGCCAACTCATGGTCGTCGGTAGTCACAGCTCCTGCATCGCCCAAGGCACCAAGGTTCTTGCCAGGATAGAAACTGTGGGCTGCCGCATTGCCTAAAGAACCTGTCTTTCTGTTGCCATACATGCATCCATGCGCCTGAGCGTTGTCCTCGAAGAGCAACAGGTTATGCTGCTGACAGAAACGCTCTATCGCTTCGGTCATGGCACATCTGCCGTACAGATGGACTGTCATTACCGCCTTGGTGCGAGGTGTAAGAACTTGATGGAGCAGACGGTCGTCTATCTGCAAAGTCTCCCATCTTGGTTCTACGAGTATGGGTTTCAACCGACATTCTGTGATGGCAAGAATGGTGGCGATATAGGTGTTGGCAGGTACGATGATCTCGTCGCCCTCATGCAGTCGGCCCAGTTCCATTTCGCCTCTGAGCATCAGTTTCAGAGCATCCAGTCCGTTTCCGCACGGTATGCAGTACTGCGTGCCGATGTACTGGGCGTAAGCCTCAGCAAACTGCTGGTTGGCTTTGCCCTGCAGATACCATCCGCTCTCCACCACCTGATGGATGGCATCAAGGATGTCTTGTTGTAAAGGACTGTTGATGTCCTTGAGGTTGAGATAATCGATGTGTTGCATAGATATTTTTGTTGACTTTGCAAAGATATTGCAAAGATACATATTTTCTTTGAGTTGCGGGCATTGTTTGCCATAAAAAATCAGATGTTTTTATGGCTTGTGTATGGCTGGTTGAAAACTTTTGCTTATCTTTGCGCCTATGAAGCATAAAAATCTTTTCAGCCTCTTGTGCCGTATGGTGTGGCTATGGGTGGCAGGTGTGATAGCTATGCCAGTCGTGGCACAGCGTCATGTGATTTATAATCAGCGTATTGCCAGTCTGCAGGTAGTGGCAGGACAGCGATGGCAGGAAATGCCCGTTGCCCAGCTTGGCGAGCCTGTGCACATCGATTTCGATGACATGACCCACGACTATGAGCGTTATTCCTACAAGATAGAACATTGTGAAGCCGACTGGTCGGAGTCGCGTGAGATCTTTACCAGCGATTTCCTACAGGGATTCAATGGCGAACTCACAATCGACAACTACGAACAGTCGCTCAACACCAATCATCTCTATACGCACTACAGTCTTACCATTCCCAACGAGCATTGCCGGCTGACGATGAGCGGCAACTACAAGCTGTCGGTCTTTTCCGATGATGATGATAGCCATCCTGTCTTCACTGCCTGCTTTATGTTGGTGGACCCACAGATGAAGGTTTCCATGTCGGTGACGGGAAACACAGATATTGATATTTATCACAGTCATCAGCAGGTGGCGATGGCGATAGACTATGGTGAGGTGAGAGTGACCGATCCTGCCCGACAGCTGAAGACCATCGTACTGCAGAACGGCAGATGGGATAATGCTGTGACAGCACCGCGTGCGGAGTATGTGAATACCGAAGGGCAGAGTTGGAAGCATTGCCGACAGTTGATATTCGACGGTGGCAACGAGTATCACAAGTTCGAGATGCTGGACCTCAGTCATACCACCATGGGGCTCGACAGCATCTTCTGGGACGGAAGTGAGGCACATGCCTATGTGATGGCAGACCAGCCGCATCCCAACTATGTATACGACGAATCGGCGAACGGAGCTTTCTATATTCGCAACAGCGACAACATTGACAACACCTTTACTTCGGATTACGCCTGGGTGCACTTCTTGTTGCTGGCGCCTCGTCAGCAGGGTGATGTGTATCTGAACGGAGCTTGGACTCAGGACAGTTTTCTGCCTCCTTACCGAATGGAATACAACGAAGCAGCTAAGGCATACGAGGGTGCCGTCCTGTTGAAGCAGGGCTACTACAGTTATCGCTATGTGGTGGTGAATGCCGATGGTACTATAAAACCCGTAACCACTGAGGGCAGTTTCTATCAAACGAGAAACAAGTATCAGGTGTTAGTATATTATAAAGGTGTAGGCGACCGTACCGACCGCTTGTTAGGATACGGCGAAGTAATGGTAAAAGTAGAAAGTTAAAGGAGATTTCTTAGAAGTCAAAGGAGTTAAGGAGTTAACTCCTTTGACTTCTATTACTCCTTGTCTTTAGTTCTTGAAACTGTGGATAGGTGCAGGAATGCGTCCGACACGATTGACGAATGCAGAACAGCTGAACGAGTTGACAGGCATGATAGGTGCATGACCTAACAAACCACCAAAGTCAACACAGTCGCCCACCTTCATTCCTATGACAGGAATGACACGTACGGCAGTAGTCTTCTGGTTGATCATACCGATGGCAGCCTCGTCGGCGATAATTCCTGAAATCGTTGTAGCAGGCGTGTCGCCAGGAATAGCTATCATGTCAAGACCCACAGAGCAGACACAAGTCATCGCCTCCAGTTTCTCGATGGTAAGGGCACCAGCCTCTACAGCATCAATCATACCCTGATCCTCGCTGACAGGGATAAAGGCACCGCTCAGACCGCCTACGTACGAAGATGCCATGATGCCGCCCTTCTTCACCTGGTCGTTGAGCAGGGCAAGAGCAGCAGTAGTGCCAGGAGCACCAGGATGCTCAAGACCAATCTCCTTCAGAATGTCTGCCACGCTGTCGCCAATGGCAGGAGTAGGAGCCAATGAGAGGTCGATGATGCCGAAAGGAACCCCCAGTCGATGAGAAGCCTCTTTGGCTACTAATTGTCCTACACGTGTAATCTTGAAGGCAGTGCGCTTGATGGTTTCGCAGAGCACCTCGAAACTCTCACCACGTACACTTTCCAAGGCATATTTCACAACACCAGGTCCGCTGACGCCCACACTTACTACAGCATCAGCCTCGCTCACGCCGTGGAAAGCACCAGCCATAAAGGGGTTGTCGTCAGGAGCGTTGCAGAGCACAACGAGTTTGGCACAACCCAAAGAACCCTTTTCCTTGGTATTCTCGGCAGTATCCTTTACGATTTCACCCATCAGGCGAACCGCATCCATATTGATTCCGGTCTTGGTAGAGCCCACATTGATAGAACTGCATACAAAGTCGGTCTGCGCCAAAGCCAGAGGAATAGAGCGTATCAGGAGTTCATCGCTCTTGCTCATTCCCTTGGAAACGATGGCAGAGTAACCACCCAGGAAGTTGACACCCAACTCTTTGGCACACTTGTCCAAAGTCTTGGCAATCTTCACGTAGTCGTCTGTTGTCTTGCAGGCAGAGCCACCCACCAGGGCAATAGGAGTAACAGAGATGCGCTTGTTGACGATAGGCACACCAAACTCCTTGGAAATATCCTCGCCCGTCTTCACCAAGTTCTTGGCCAGTCGGGTAATCTTCTTGTATATGTTGTCGCAGAGTACGTCCACCTCAGTCGCAGCACAGTCCAACAGGTTGATACCCATTGTGATGGTGCGCACGTCGAGATTTTCCTTCTCTATCATCTTGTTGGTTTCAATAACCTCAGAAATATTGATCATCTTAATTTATAGTCTTATTTCACTTAGATACATTAAATTTTCCTTTTACGAAGAAAAGTCCTTTCTTCACAGAATAGTCTGTCGTCTTACTGCTTAGCATCGGCAGACTTAGATAGCAATTAGATTCTGTGCATCATGTCGAAGATTTCCTCGCGCTGGCATTTCACCTGAACGCCCATGTCTTCGCCAATCTTTTTGAGTTCGTCGGCAATGTCTTCGAAAGATTTCTTCATTTTAGCCATATCGACAATCATCATCATGTTGAAATAATCCTGCACGATGGTCTGTGAGATGTCGAGAATGTTGATGTCGTTTTCTGCAAGATAAGTACACACTTTGGCAATGATACCTACTGTATCCTTACCTACCACTGTAATAATCGTTCTGTTCATGAATGAATTCCTTTTTTAAAATGGGTTTAAATTGTCTGGCAAAAGTACAATATTCTTGCCAAATAACCAAATAAATGGTAGAAAATCAATAAAAACGAGCTCGTTTTGCCATAAAAAATGTTTTTATCTTCGTCAAATCGGATATTTCATTTATCTTTGCAGAATCTATGCATTAAGATTATGAAACGACGACTATACATATTCTCCATTTGGATTGCCACGATGGGTATGCTTCTCTCAACGGTGATGCTTCATCATCATCATTATGAGCGTATCTGTATGGTTGTGGAGGTGTGTAGTCAGGACGGAAGTCTGAATGATGAGCATACTGAGCATCATGATACTGAGCACGAAGGCTGCCAGGTGAAGCAGATGCATCATTTCATAGTCAAGAACCGGGTGGTGAAGTCTGCCGTCAAAAAGCTTCTTGATGCCCATCATCTGCAGGTCTTTGTTCTTCCTGCAGAAGCGTGTTTCTTCTGTCTTTCTGCCTGTGTGGCAACAGAGTGGCAGGCTCTCACCTTGCCTTTGTCCGAAGAATCGTGTTCTGCTTTCAGCAGGCGCGGACCTCCCTTGTTCTCTTAATTGTTTTTTATATACAGACCCATGTTGCCCTTTGCTGTTTGAAGTAAAGGTATGATAGGGGCTTGTGTTGATGTCTTTGCTGCATGCAAGGGCATATTAAAGTTCAATAATTAACAAGCAATTCAAGAGAAATGATAAAAAGAATTTTGATAGTAGTGGCAGCAACCGCTGTCGCCATCTTGTGCTTCACCCTATGGCAGAAGTCGCAAGTGGAGAATCCACATGCCGACGAGCATGAACATGAGGAACATGTGGATGTGGAAAATATCCTGTTGAACGAGAAACAGATCAAGGCCGTCGACCTGAAGTGGGGGAATGTGGAAACACGAGAGCTTGATGCCACGATACAGGTCAATGGAGCCCTGGTGCTTCGTGCTCAAAACATCGGAATGGTTACCTCACTGATGGGCGGCGTGGTGAAGAATGTTTACGTGAAGGAAGGACAGCAAGTCGCTAAAGGCCAGACTGTTGCTGCGATAGAGAATACTGATGTGCTTTCTTTGCAGCGGGAATACTTCACCACTTATCAGGAGTGTGAGTCTGCCCGACAGGAGATGGAACGCCAGAAGTTGTTGGCTTCCAATGGCGCTGGGGTGAAGAAGAATATGCAGATGGCACAGAAAGATTATCAAGTGGCTCGTGCCAGTATGGTGGGTATTGCCCGTCAGTTGCAGCAGATTGGCATTTCTGCACCATCGGTAGCCAAGGGCCATTTCACTTCTGTCTTCCCCTTGCGTGCTCCGGTGAGCGGTACGGTGAGTGAGCTGACAGCCTCGTTGGGAAGTTATGCCGACATGCAGACTCCTCTGATGAAGATCAGCAACAACAAGGCTGTGGAATGCGACCTCAACGTATTTGAGAAAGACCTGGGCAAGATAAAGAATGGCAACCGCGTGTTCCTTTCCCTTACCAATCAGCCAGGAGTGAAGTTGACAGGCAAGGTATACGGCATGAACGAAAGCTTCAACAAGGGCACGAAGAGTGTGGCGGTGCATGTAAAACTCGATGCGGCACCAGGCGCCAAACTCTTTGACGGCATGTATGTGTCGGGACAGATAGCCACCGGGCGACAGATGTGTTTTGCCTTGCCCAATAAAGCTATCGTGAGTGCAGAAGGCAAGCAGTATGTTTTTGCCCTCAATCATGAACCTAAGAACGGAGAGTACAGTTTCTCGCGCCATGAGGTGACGACTGGTGTCAGCACGGATGGATATACAGAGGTTGCCCTCTGCAAGCATATCAAGGAAGGACTGAAGATAGTTACCGACAATGCTTTCTATCTGGCTTCGATGACGGGTGAGCATGGTGATGAACACTAAGTAAAGTAGAATAAATACACATTACTATGTTTCAGAAACTTATCACATATTCGATACACCATAAGATGGTGGTCGGAATCCTGACAGTAGCTTTGGCTGTGTGGGGCATCTGGTCGTTGGTGCATCTGCCTTTCGACTCTACCCCCGATATTACCAATAATCAGGTGCAGGTCATCACGCAGGCCCCTTCGCTTGGAGCCCAGGAGGTGGAACAGTATATTACCAGTCCGATAGAGATGGCGCTTGCCAACATTCCCCGTCAGGAAGAACGCAGAAGTATTTCGCGCAGCGGCTTGTCGGTAGTGACACTTGTCTTTGATGATGGTGCCGATATCTATTGGGCGCGTTCGCAAATCAGTCAGGTGCTCGAGGCTGTTGCCAAGGAGTTGCCTGCCAATGCCGATACCGAATTAGGGCCTATAGCTACAGGTTTGGGCGAGATATTCCACTATACAGTACGGCCCGAGAAAGGTTATGAGGACCGCTATTCTCTCACCCAGTTGCGCACCATTCAGGACTGGATCGTACGCAAGCAGTTGGCAGGAACGCCAGGTGTGGCAGAGGTCAGCGGATGGGGAGGCTACGTCAAGCAGTATGAGGTGGCTGTAGACACAGACCAGTTGAATGCCAACGGCCTTACCATCAGCGACCTGTTTGATGCCCTGCAGCGCAACAATGCCAATACCGGCGGAAGCTATATCGAGCAGAACTCCAATCAGTATTACATCCGTGGACTGGGTGTGGTAAAATCGTTCGACGATATTGCCAACATCACCGTCAAGACAATAGAAGGAACTCCTGTCAGAATCAAGGATGTGGCAAAGGTGCAGGAAGGACACGCCACCCGTTTCGGAGCCGTGACAAGAAACGGCGAGGGTGAAGTGGTGGCAGGTATCGCCATCATGCTGAAGGGTGAGAACTTCCAGCAGGTCATCAAGAACGTGAAGGAGCGTATCAATCAGATACAGAAGTCTCTGCCCGAAGGTGTGGTGATAGAACCCTTTATCGACCGCACCAACTTGGTGGAGCGAGTGGAGGGAACCATTGCCCACAACCTGATAGCAGGCGGACTCATCGTCATCTTCGTATTGGTTCTCTTCTTGGGCAACTGGCGTGCCGGTCTGGTAGTGGCGAGTGTCATTCCGTTGAGTATGCTCTTCGCCTTTGCTCTGATGAAAGCCTTCGGTGTGGATGGCAACCTGATGAGTCTGGGAGCCATCGACTTCGGAATGATAGTCGATTCGGCGGTTATCATCGTCGAGGCTGTGGTGACACATATCAACAGGGGCGATTTCTCGCAGCCTGGTGTGCGTGCTGCCTATATAGCCCGACATACGGCAGGAGGTGGTTTCTCCCTTACCCAGGCAGAGATGGATGCAGAGGTGCATTATTCCGCCTCGCGTATCAGACAGAGTGCAGCTTTTGGTGAGATTATCATCATGATCGTGTACATTCCGCTGATGACGCTTGTCGGTATCGAGGGAAAGATGTTCCGTCCCATGGCGTTCACCGTGTTCTTTGCCATCTTGGGTGCTTTCATCCTTTCGCTTACCTATGTGCCCATGGCGAGCAGTCTGTTCCTGAGCCGTAAGGTACACACGAAGGCTACTTTTTCCGACAGGATGATCAGTCGGCTTCAGACCTGGTATCGTCCTGTGTTGGAATGGGTGTTGCGCCGTCGCAAGGATGTGATTACCGCTGCCGTGGCACTTTGTTGCGTGAGTGTGGTGGGACTCAAGTTCCTGGGAGGTGAGTTTATTCCAAGTCTCGACGAGGGTGATTTTGCTGTGGAGATGAGTATGGCGCAGGGTACGTCGCTCTCTCAGATGGTGGAAACCTGCACCAAGGCAGAGAAACTCCTGAAGTCTGAATATCCCGAGGTGAAGCAGGTGGTGAGTCGAATCGGTAGTGCGGAGATTCCTACCGACCCGATGCCCGTGGAGCGTGCCGACATCATGGTGGCTCTGAAGCCCAAGGCAGAATGGACTTCGGCAACGACCACCAGCGACCTGATGGAGAAGATGGAGGCTGCGCTGAAGAATATTCCCGGTATGGAGGCTGAGTTCTCACAACCCATACAGATGCGTAACAATGAACTGCTTACGGGTATCAAGCAAGATGTGGCCATCAAGATTTTCGGCGACGACCTCAACACGCTTATCCAGCAGGCAGAGAAGGTGGGTAAGATGATCAGTAATGTGAGAGGTGTGAGCGGAGTCATGGTGGAACAGGTGGCAGGCTTGCCTCAGATACAGGTGAGGTGCAACCATGAGCGCATGGCGGAGTATGGTGTCAGCGTGGACGATGTGAACCAGGTGCTTGAGACAGCTTTTGCCGGTGGAACAGCAGGAGTTGTGTTTGAGGGCGAGAGAAAGTTTGACATCGTGTTGCGACTCGACAAGGATGTGCGCACCATAGAGGCATTGCAGACGCTTGCCATCCCCGTGAGTGCAGGTCAACAGGAAGGCCCGGCTGCTGTGACTGTTCCTTTGAACCAGTTGGCTGATATCGTCTACGAAACGGCCCCAGCCCAGGTGTCGCATGAGGACGGTGCCCGTCGCATCTATGTGGGATTCAATGTGAAGGGACGCGATGTTCAGAGTACAGTCGATGAGATTCAGCACTTGCTCGACAGCAAGTTGCAGTTGCCCGACGGTTATTATTACACCTATGGCGGAGAGTTCAAGAACCTGCAGAGTGCCGTCAACCGTCTGATGATAGTTGTACCTTTGGCGCTTGTCATCATTCTCTTGCTGCTCTATGCCACGGTGAAGAGCGTCCGCGAGTCGCTCTTTGTTTTCTCTGCCATTCCTTTTGCAGCCATTGGTGGTGTGTGGGCGCTGTGGTTGCGCGACATGCCTTTCTCTATCTCGGCAGGAGTAGGCTTTATAGCGCTCTTTGGCGTGTCTGTGCTCAACGGCATCGTACTTATCGGACAGATGAATCAGATGCAACGGGAGGGCGTGACCGATGTTCAGAAGCGCATCATAGACAGTTGTATGATCCGTCTTCGTCCTGTACTCATGACGGCGCTGGTGGCTTCCATGGGTTTCCTGCCTATGGCGCTCTCGCATGGTGATGGAGCTGAGGTGCAGAGACCTTTGGCTACTGTGGTCATAGGTGGACTTATCACCTCCACTTTGCTTACTCTCCTTGTCTTGCCTGCCATCTATAAGACGTTTACGAAGGGAAGTGAAGAATTAATGAAATGAAGAGTGAAAACTTCTAAACCCAGCGAAACTTGAGTAAAAATAAAAAATATGAAACGAATGAATATGACGATAATAGGACTCTGTGGTTTGGTTTTGCTGCCACAGACAGTCCTTTCGCAGACCCGAAAGGTGAGTCTGCAGGAATGTATTAATATGGCTCTGGAGAAGAATCCGCAGATGCAGGTTGCCAATAAATCAGTAGAACGTGCCAAGGCTCTGCAGGGGACGGCATGGGAGATAGACAAGACCGAACTTTCGCTGTCGCAAGATCCCACATCGGGCGGCAGTCCTGACAATGCTCTTTCCCTGTCGCAGAGTATCGAGTTTCCTACTTATTATATAGCACGCCACAAACAGTTGAAGGCCGAAACGCAAGCAGAGAGAAGTAAGGCTGCTGTGGTTCGCCTGTCGCTCGAGAATGATGTGAAGGCAGCTTATTATCAGGCTGTCTATCAGGCAGAAAAACTTCGCGTATTGGAGAGTCAGGACAGTTTGTTGGCACAGTATCGCACGTTGGCTGAGAAGCGATACAAGGCAGGAGAGACCCGACAGTTGGAACTGCTTTCGGCAGAACGTCTGCAGCGCGAGAACAAGATGGAAGTGTTGGCGGCTCACAACGAGTTGGAGACAGCCCAGCTCTTGCTCTCACGTCTTGTGGGAAGCATCGAGACGGTGGAGCCAAAGGAAGATTCGTTGTTTCCGCTCGACTGGAAGCAGGCCTCCTATAACTATAGTCAGACCCCCGACGGACAATATTCAGCCGACCGGCTGAAAGCTTCCGAACAGGCTGTACGTGTGGCAAAGAATGGTTTTGCCCCATCGCTCAGTCTTTCATTGCGCAACCAGCTCGTCATCAGTTCCTGGAATCCCTATGACCAGGACAGAAGCCGCTTTGACGGAGGCAACTTCATGGGTTTTGAGGTGGAAGTGGGCATCCCGCTCTTCTATGGTGCCACCCGTGCCAAGGTGAAGGCAGCCAGGAAGGAGCGCGAGATGATAGCCTTGGAGATAAAAGAACAGGAACAACTTCGCCAGCAGGAATATCTCTCAGCATTGAGCCGAATGAATGCAGCCTATGTGAGATACACCTATTATAATGAGGAAGGCAGAGAGAGGTCGGACAAGATGGCAGAGCAGGGACTCTTGGAATACAGCCAGGGTGAGATTTCCTATCTGGAATACATGAATGTCCTGCAGGAAAGCATCGACCTGCGGCTCAAGCGTGCCTCAGCCCTCAACGATTACAACCAGTGTGTCCTGGTCATGGAGAAACTCTGTGGCAGACAGTGACACGCTTTGTGCCAAAATAGTGCAGCAAAATATACTTCGTGGGGATGTTTATCGTTCAATCGTGTGACGCTTATCGTGAAATATGATGAAAAATCCATTGAAATGCGATAAAAATTTGGTTGTTACGAAATCTTTTATTACTTTTGCCCTCAGAAATGTTTTGAAAAATTCAGCAAAAAACAATAGCGATGAAACAAACAATTTTGGTGACTGGTGGTACAGGCTTTATCGGAAGCCACACCACAGTGGAGTTGCAGCAGGCAGGCTACAACGTAGTGATAGTAGACAATCTGTCCAATTCTAAGATAGAAGTATTGGACGGTATTGAGAAGATAACAGGTGTGCGTCCTGCTTTCGAGCAGGTAGACTTGCGCGACAAGGCTGCCACAGAGGCTGTGTTCCAGAAATATCCCGATATACAAGGCATCATCCACTTTGCTGCCAGCAAGGCAGTAGGAGAGAGTGTGCAGAAACCATTGCTCTATTATCGCAACAATGTGGTTTCGCTCGTCAATCTGCTTGAGCTTATGCCTCAGTATCATGTCAAGGGCATCATCTTCTCGTCTTCCTGCACGGTATATGGACAGCCCAAGCCAGAGAACCTGCCTGTCACCGAGGATGCTCCTCACCAGAAGGCTACTTCTCCTTATGGCAACACCAAGGAAATCAACGAGCAGATTATTGCCGACTATATCCACAGTGGAGCCAATGTGAAGAGTATCGTGCTGAGATATTTCAACCCTATAGGTGCACACCCCAGTGCAGAGATTGGCGAACTTCCTAACGGAGTGCCCAACAATCTCATTCCATACGTCACACAGACAGCCATGGGCATCCGCAAGGAGTTGACCATCTTCGGTAATGACTATGATACTCCCGATGGTACATGTATACGCGACTATATTTATGTAGTCGACCTTGCCAAGGCTCATGTGGCAGCCATGGCCCGTGTGCTCGATCAGGAGACTGAACCAATAGAGTATTTCAACATCGGCACAGGCAAGGGTAACTCTACTCTCGAAATCGTAGAGACCTTTGAGCGTGCCACAGGTGTGAAGCTCAACTGGAAGTATGGTCCTCGCCGTGAGGGCGATATCGAGAAGATATGGGGCGACTGTACCAAGGCCAATAAGGTGTTGGGATGGAAGGCTGAGGCCAACCTCGATGAGGTGCTTGCCTCTGCGTGGAAATGGCAGCAAAAACTGAGAGCTGACGGCATCATGTAATGCATAAGCGTTAAATATTCTGAAAAGTGAGAACTTTGGTCGGTGATAAAGGCCATAGTTCTCACTTTTTTATTAATTTTGCAAAAAGGAATATTTAAACACGTATACGTATATGAGAAGAATCTTACTTACTTTTTTGTTTGCACTAAGCTTGATGGCTGTCTTGCCACAGCGTATGAGCGCAGCTGCAAATATTGAAATTATAGATAATGACTTCCTGCAGATTACCGTAACGGTAACCAGCGCAGGGGTGTTGCATGTCACAGGAGCCAACGGTTATGTGCTGCAGGTTTATAATGTGCTTGGCGTAAGGGTTGCTTCTATCAAGGTGGAAGGCAACGACAAGCGTATAGACTTGCCGCTGAAGTCGGGCTGTTACATTGTCAAGGTAGGCAATGTGGTACGCAAGATTTCTATCAACCGATAGGTCTTTCTTCCTGGCATTGCTGTGGGCTATTGCCGTTTTTGCCCTTACTGGATGCCAGGAACATGAGCCTAATTCCAACAGGTGGGTGACTGTTGAGTCGTTCAGAGAATTCTCTGAACCAGGACAGACCATCAATTCGCACCATATACGTAATTTTATCGACAGCCTGATGAGGGCAGACAAGGATGCTACGACGGCAGATCATCGTACCCGCAGCTATTATATGAATGAAGGAAGGTTCTTGTGGATTGACCGCAAGGGCGTGGATGGCCGTGCCGATACCTTGCTCCACTGGCTAAGGGGAGTAGGCGATATGGGATTCTCTACCCGCCGTTTCTGTGTGGGGAGTCTGGAACAAGACCTTCGTTCTGTCCGCACGCTTCAGCTCGACAGTACGCAGCAGGGTAATGTCAATGCCGTATTGGCACGACTGGAATATCGGCTCACCAAGGCTTACTTCCGTTATGTGGCTGGTCAGCGTTTCGGTTTTACCAATCCCTCTTATCTCTTGAATCGTCTTGACACGATAGAGCCAAGTCGTTACGACTCTGTGAAACGTCCGGTTCGCTATCGTGGTCTCTTCGATATTCCTGTGGATCGTGTAGGTCGCGACTTCTTTCTCATGGCAGTACGCAAGGTGGAAGTCGACTCTTTGGGCGTTTTCCTCTCTGAGGTGCAGCCTCGCAGTGAGTTCTATCGAGCCCTGCAGAAACGGCTGACGGAGGTGCGGGGTGACAAGAACCTGCGTGCCAAGATACTCTGCAACATGGAACGTTGCCGGTGGAGGGAGAAAGATCCCATGCAGAACCATAGCAAGTATGTAGTGGTCAATATTCCTTCGATGCACCTCATGGCCATCGATCATCACGACACACTCTCCATGCGCATTGGTTTTGGCAGTCTGAAGACTAAGACTCCGCTGCTTACCAGCCGTATCAAGTATATGGAGGTGAACCCGCAATGGGTGATTCCACGAAGCATCATCGACAAGGATGTGGCGCATCATGCGGGCGACTGGCATTATTTCCACAGCCGCAACTACTATGTGGTGGACCGCAAGACGGGTAAGCCTGTTGACTTCTCACTTGTCAGCTTCTCTATGTTGCGCAATCATAACTACAGCGTAGTACAGCGAGGAGGCAAGGGCAACAGCTTGGGCCGGCTCATATTCCGGTTTGACAATAATTTCTCAGTCTTCCTTCACGATACCTCAAGTAAGGGAGTCTTCAGCCGTGAAGACCGCAGTGTGTCGCATGGTTGTGTGAGGGTAGAGAAACCCTACGAGCTTGGTGTCTTCCTGATGCACGAGAAGAACCAGCAACTCATGGACAAGTTGAAGTACTCGATGACAGCCGACAGTCTTGCCAACAGACGGATGATAGTGAGGAACATCAAGGTGGACCCTCAGGTGCCACTTTATATCACCTACCTCACCCTTTATCCGATGGCAGGTGGGCACATGGCAGAGTATGCCGATATCTATGGCTTTGACAAGGTGATATACTCAGCATTGCAGCCTTATCTATAATAAAAAAACAAACAGAATGATGATAAGTGACAAGGAAATGACCGACATGATAGCCGATGCCCGCACCCGGCGTGAGGGTTTTGAGGCTCTTGTGCGCCAGTATAGCGAACCGCTGTACTGGAAGATTCGTCATATTGTCATCACTCATGAAGATGCCGATGATGTGTTGCAGAATGCTTTCCTGAAAATATGGAAGAGTCTTGATTCCTTTCAGGGCAAGTCTTCTCTTTCCACCTGGCTTTATCGCATCGCCATCAACGAGGCCTTGGATTTTCTGCGCCATCAGCGCCAGTCAGCCATGTCGAGTGTCGACGACAATAAGAAAGTTGCCAATCAACTGATGGCAGACGACTATTTTGATGGCGACCGAATGCATGCTTGGTTGCAGGAGGCTGTGGCTCAGTTGCCAGAAGTGCAGCGCACGGTGTTTGTCATGAAATACTTCGACGAGATGAAGTATTCCGAGATTAGTGAGGTCTTAGGAACGAGCGAAGGCGCCCTCAAGGCTTCTTACCACCTGGCAGTGAAAAAAATAACAGAATATTTGAAGCGGTTTAATTAAACCAAATGTTTTTTGAATCGTCTATATATAATAAGGAGAAAAAATATGATAAAAGAAGAACAGATATTGAAATCCAGGTATGGCACCCAGAGTTCTTTCCGTGTGCCTGAAGGCTATTTTGACGAGCTTGCATCGCGTGTCATGGCTTCGGTTCCAGAATCGCAGCCTGCTCTCGATATGCAGTCTGAGTCTGCCTTTAAGGGTGCCCGTATTGTTCCGATGTGGCGTCGTGCAGTAGTGCGCAAGGTGGCAGTTATAGCCGGTGTGGTTCTTTTGTTGGGAGGAGCTTCCATAGGTATCGGTACTTCTCTTTCTTCACGACAGGCAGGCAAGTCTGTGGCAAGTGGGGGATGGGCTTCGGTCATGCATTCGGAGGATAACTCCTTTGATGAAGCTGCCGACTATGCGATGCTTGACAATCAGGACATCTATGCCTCTCTGCTGTCAGAATCGTCAGGTTTTTAAATGATCAGTTTTAATGGTAAGAGCAAAATGAAATCAAAGATTATAATCGCCTTTTTGAAGCGAACCGTTCTTGTGACTATGCTGTTGGTCTTCGGACTTTCCACAACTACTGCGCAGCATAAGAAACGTCCTCATTTCGACCCGAAACGTTTCGAGGCGGAGTTGGAGCAGTTTATCACTACCAATGCTTGTCTTACGCCAGGAGAGTCGGCAAAGTTTTTCCCCGTTTATCGACAGATGATGAAGCGTCAGCGTATGATATTCGACGAGATGCGCCGTTTGCATCACATAGATACTCGTGACAATGAGACTTGCGCCAATGCCATCCGTCGTCAGGATGAGTTGGATGTGGAGATCAAATTGTTGCAACAGGAGTATCATTCCCGTTTTATGCTCATCCTTCCTGCTGGCAAGGTGATGCGCATCATCAAGGCAGAGGAAAAATTCCATCGGCAGATGTTCAAGCGTATGTGTCCGAAATGATGCAGAGGAAAGAAGCTTCTTCATGAAGCGTTTACCGTCATATAAAGAAAAGGCTATGCCGCAGGATTTGTCCTGTAAGGCATAGCCTTTTTTCTGTCATTATCAAAGTTTTCTTATTTAAAGTTTTGTTGTCTCAGAAATAAATTATAACTTTGCACGTCAGAAAAGAAAATTATATAATTTATATATTTATGTACAGGACAAACACTTGTGGAGAGCTTCGACTCTCTGATGCCGGCAAGGAAGTGACTCTTGCCGGATGGGTACAGCGCACAAGAAAGATGGGTGGTATGACATTCGTAGACTTGCGCGACAGATATGGCATCACTCAGTTGGTTTTCAATGAGGCCGATGATAAGTCATTATGTGATGCAGCCAACAAGTTGGGACGCGAATACTGCATCCAGGTGAAGGGTGTGGTAAGCGAGCGTCAGAGCAAGAACCCAAAGATGGATACTGGCGACATCGAGATTTTGGTAAAGAGTCTGCAGGTGCTCTCTGAGAGTGCCACACCTCCTTTCACTATCGAGGACAATACCGATGGCGGTGATGATATTCGTATGAAATATCGTTATCTCGACTTGCGCCGTCCTGCTGTTCGCAAGAATTTGGAGTTGCGTCACCGTATGACGATCCTTATCCGCAACTTCCTCGACAATTATAACTTCATGGAGGTGGAGACACCTATCCTTATTGGTAGTACACCAGAGGGTGCACGCGACTTTGTTGTGCCTTCACGCATGAATCCAGGCCAGTTCTATGCTTTACCTCAGAGTCCTCAGACACTGAAGCAGCTCCTGATGGTGGCTGGCTTCGACCGCTATTTCCAGATAGCCAAGTGCTTCCGCGATGAGGACCTTCGTGCAGACCGTCAGCCTGAGTTTACACAGATAGACTGCGAGATGAGTTTCGTCGATCAAGATGACGTTATCGATCTCTTCGAGGAAATGGCTCGTCATCTCTTCCGCGAGATTCGAGGTGTAGAGTTGCCTAAGCTTCAGCAGATGACATGGCATGAGGCTATGAAGCGCTTCGGTAGTGATAAACCCGATTTGCGTTTCGGTATGGAGTTCGTAGAGCTCAAGGATGCATTTGCCGGTAAGGGCAGTTTCTCTGTGTTCGATGAGGCTAAGTATATTGGCGGCATCTGTGTGCCAGGTTGTGCCGACTATAGTCGCAAGCAGCTCAACGAGCTGACCGATTTCGTAAAGCGTCCACAGGTAGGAGCCAAGGGCCTGGTTTACATCAAGTATAATGCCGACGGCACCGTGAAGAGCAGCATCGACAAGTTCTATTCTTCTGAGGAGTTGGCAGAGATCAAGACCGTGATGGGAGCCAAAGATGGCGACTTGGTATTGATTCTCAGTGGTGACAATGCCAACAAGACCCGTATCCAGCTCTGTTCTCTTCGTCTTGAGATGGGCGATCGTCTTGGTCTTCGCGATAAGAATGTATTCAAGTGCCTCTGGATTATTGACTTCCCTCTCTTTGAGTGGAGCGACGAGGAGCAGCGTCTTATGGCTACCCACCATCCATTCACTATGCCTAATCCTGATGACATCCCATTGCTGGATGAGCATCCCGAGCAGGTACGTGCCAAGGCTTACGACTTCGTATGTAATGGTATCGAGGTTGGCGGCGGCTCACTCCGTATCCACGATACCAAGTTGCAGGAGAAGATGTTTGAGGTTCTCGGCTTCACTCCCGAACGTGCAGAGGCTCAGTTTGGCTTCTTGATGAATGCCTTTAAGTATGGTGCGCCACCTCACGCAGGTCTGGCATTTGGTCTCGACCGCTTCGTCAGCATCATGGCCGGTCTCGACAGTATTCGCGACTGTATTGCTTTCCCAAAGAACAATTCAGGTCGTGACGTGATGCTCGATGCGCCTTCAGCCATTGATCAGAAGCAGCTTGATGAGCTGCAGATCTGTGTTGATGTTAAAGAGTAATAATTCTTATAAAAATTCTGCTATAGATACCGCATTTGCTTGATATATATCAAAAAATGCGGTGTTTTCTTTTAAACAATGCAGATTTAGCTTGAAAATCGTGATATAATCGAATAAAAGTATTAAATTTGCAAAAAAATATAATACAAAACTCCTGATTAGAGCGATTTTAATTAAATTTTTACTAAGAACATGGCAGAAAAGAAAACAACAAAGACAGCTGTTAAGAAGGCAACTACCACTACAGCTGCAAAGAAGGCTCCAGCAACCAAGAAGGCTACTGCAGCAAAGAAAGAGGTTCTTTACTTGAACGAGGAGAACGCAGGTTTCAAGGCTGGTGATGTTTATCAGGCATTGGCAGCAGCAGGTAAGGCTCTCTCGCTTGCAGAGATTGCTAAGGCTGCTAAGATTACCGCAGAGGATGCAATCCTGGGTATAGGATGGCTCCTGAAAGAGGGTAAGATTAAGAATGAGGACAACAAGTTGGTTCTCGCTTAAATAGAACACTACAGGAAGGACCGCACCTCTATCAAAAATAGTTGGGTGCGGTCTTTTTTTTTGCCTTTGGCGTTAATGGTTATTTCAAATATAATTCTGTTTTCATGAACTATGATCGTGAGATTCTTGCTGTGCTGACTCAGGCAGGAGAGAAGGGTCTCAAATTGGAACATATAGTACGGCACGTGTACAATGCCTGTAATTCAATGTTTACTCCGTTGAATTACAAGGATGTCTATACATATGTGTCGCAGTATTTAGTGAAGAGCAGTAAGCTGCAGGGCTCGTGTGTTCAGAAGGCAGGTTACGGTGTCTATCGGCTTAATCTTGCCACGACAGAGGCGAAGCAGCTCATGTTGCAGTTTGGCAGTCATCCTGTACAGGAAGAGGTGTCGGAGAAGAGTTCTGTTGACTCTTCGCTTTCTCTCTTCGGAGATGATGATTTTTAGAAGGATATGGCATTGCTCATTAAGGCAATGCTTTTTTTTATATTGAACTTTAGTAAGTTTAGAAGTTATCACTCCCTTCGGTCGTTAGAAGTTATAGAAGTTAAATGGAAACAAAAAAGTCTATGTCAAGAAGACATAGACTTCGATTTTGTACACCCTTAGGGATTCGAACCCTAGACCCACTGATTAAGAGTCAGTTGC
>OBCH01000025.1_pt1 | contig 49495 bp, 39 predicted proteins | sample 1495941 | NCBI WGS metagenome assembly OBCH01 (sample SAMN03418276, study PRJEB22391) | human gut metagenome | biome: human-gut; feature: organic feature; material: feces | host: Homo sapiens | place: Tanzania | collected 2013-01
ACAACAACCGTGGCGGATATGGTCGTCCACAGGGCGGTGGCTACAACAACCGTGGCGGATATGGTCGTCCACAGGGCGGTGGCTACAACAACCGTGGTGGATATGGTCGTCCACACACACCAGGCTACGATCCCAATGCAAAATATAATCTCAAGAAGCGTATTGAATATAAGGAGGAGAACATCGATCCTAACGAGCCATTGCGCTTGAACAAGTTCCTCGCCAATGCCGGTATCTGCTCACGCCGTGAGGCTGATGAGTTTATCCAGGCAGGTGTGGTTACTGTCAACGGTGAGGTAGTAACCGAGTTGGGAACCAAGATTCTGCGTACCGACGAAGTGAAGTTCCACGATGCTCCTGTCAGCTTGGAGAAGAAGGTTTACGTGCTTCTCAACAAGCCAAAGGACTATGTGACAACAAGCGACGATCCTCAGCAGCGCAAGACAGTGATGGACCTCGTGAAGGATGTTTGTCCAGAGCGTATTTATCCAGTAGGCCGTCTTGACCGCAACACCACAGGTGTGCTTCTTTTGACCAACGATGGCGACCTGGCCAGCAAGCTTACCCATCCTAAGTTCTTGAAGAAGAAGGTTTATCACGTACATCTCGACCGCAACGTGACAGCTCACGACCTGCAGCAGATTCGTGACGGTATCACTCTTGAGGATGGCGAGATCAAGGCAGACGCAGTAGAGTATGCTGATGACAACGACAAGGCACAGGTAGGTATCGAGATCCATAGTGGCAAGAACCGTATCGTTCGTCGTATTTTCGAGAGCCTTGGCTATCGTGTCACCAAGCTCGACCGTGTACAGTTTGCCGGTCTGACTAAGAAGAACCTCCGTCGTGGCGACTGGCGCTTCCTGACAGAGAAGGAAGTTGACATGCTCCGCATGGGTGCTTTTGAATAAGAAACAATAATATGAAGTTAAGGAGTTGAGGAGTTGACTCCTTAGCTCCTTAACTTCTTTAACTCCTTGAAGCATAATATTAACAATGGAAACAGTAAAAAGAACTAAGGTTGTAGACTTGCTCAAGAGCACAGCCTATGGCTCAATCGTGAATGTAAAGGGATGGGTGCGTACCCATCGTAGTAGCAAAGCAGTCGATTTTATCGCTCTTAACGATGGTTCTACTATTAATAATATTCAGATAGTAGTCGACCCATCCAAGGTCGATGAGAATCAGCTCCGTCAGATTACCACTGGCGCCTGCATCAGTGCAGTAGGTACTTTGGTTGAAAGTCAGGGTGCCGGACAGAGTGTTGAAATCCAGTGCGAAAGCATTGAAATTTACGGTCTCTGCGGAAGCGATTATCCTATGCAGAAGAAGGGTCAGAGCTTTGAGTACATGCGTCAGTATGCTCACCTGCGTCTCCGTACCAACACCTTTGGTGCCGTGATGCGTATTCGTCATAACATGGCGATGGCTATCCATACCTACTTCCACGAGCATGGCTACTTCTACTTCAATACACCTCTCATCACAGCCAGCGACTGCGAGGGTGCAGGTCAGATGTTCCAGGTAACTACCAAGAACCTCTACAACCTGAAGAAGACAGAGGATGGCAAGATTGACTATTCTGATGATTTCTTCGGCAAGCAGACTTCATTGACCGTTTCTGGTCAGTTGGAGGGCGAGTTGGGTGCCACAGCCCTTGGTGCTATTTATACATTCGGTCCAACTTTCCGTGCAGAGAACAGTAATACTCCCCGCCACCTGGCAGAGTTCTGGATGGTAGAGCCTGAGGTGGCATTCCTGGACATGGCTGGTTTGATGGAACTGGAGGAAGATTTCATCAAGTACTGCATCCGCTGGGCACTCGACAACTGCAAGGACGATCTTGCATTCCTGAACAAGATGATCGACAAGGGTCTGATTGCCCGATTGGAAAGTGTGCTGAACTCCGAATTCGTTCATCTGCCCTATACAGAAGGTATCCGCATCTTGCAGGAGGCTATTGCCAATGGCAAGAAGTTTGAGTTCCCATGTGAGTGGGGCGACGACTTGGCTTCAGAGCACGAGCGTTTCTTGGTAGAGGAGCACTTCAAGAAGCCTGTCATCATGACCAACTATCCTAAGGCCATCAAGGCTTTCTATATGAAGATAGACGAGGAGGAGAGTGGCTTCGGTGGCAAGAGCGGCCAGACCGTTCAGGGTACCGATGTGCTTTTCCCACAGATAGGTGAGATCATCGGTGGTTCTGTCCGTGAGGAGAGCTATGACAAGCTGATGGGCGAGATCAAGGACCGCAACATCCCAATGAAGGATATGGAGTGGTATCTCGACACCCGTAAGTATGGTTCATGTCCTCATGCTGGTTTCGGTCTCGGTTTCGAGCGCCTGATTCTCTTTGTTACAGGTATGCAGAACATCCGTGACGTGATTCCTTTCCCACGTACTCCTAAGAACGCAGAGTTCTAAGTGATTGAACTTAATATATAAAATGCCCTTCCTTTGTTTTATACTTCGGGGGGGCATTTAATTCATAACACCAATCTGATGACAATAAGACCTGTATTTATTTATCTGTGTTTTCTGAGCGTATTGTCTGCTGCGGCTCAAGGCGTGGACGACAATGTGCATATAGTAAACTGTGTGGACCGGTATAAGTTTAAGGTGAATTCCGATGGTATTCCTGTCATCTCGAATACGACGGATTTGGAATATGGCGTGACAAAATATGCAGCACTTGTTCAGCCGAATGTCTACTATGGAGATTTTATCCGTTTGGACAAAGCTTCCTCCAAGGGCACGGCACAATATAAGTCAGCTACACCTGAGAATATCTTCTTTGATGACACCAAGGTCTGTTATTTCAATTATCGGATACCCAAGGTGGGTAAGACTTTGAAGGCCTCTTTTGCACGAACCTTTATCGATCCTGTTTATTTCACAAGAATCTCTTTTCCCGAAGACTACTATGTAGAGAACAAAACCGTCCAGGTGGTTATACCGAAGGCTTTATCTCAATATCATCTCAAGGAGTGTAATCTTCCTGCCGATGTGGTCAAGACAGCTGTGGCCGATGAGGCTGGCGACTCCGTGTTTACCTATGTCATGCACGGCTTGTCTGTGCCAGTTTCCGAGGAGGGAGCTCCAGCCTGGGGCTATACTGTTCCTCATTTGCTCGTAATAGGTTCGTTCAAGGATGAACAGGATATGTTCGCTTGGTCTAAGAAAATGGCAGATGTCGACTGTACGATTCCCAACCAAGCGGAAATCCTTGCAGAGATAGCCCAAGGAGCAAAGAGTGACAAGGAGAAAATTGCCAACACCTTTGCCTGGGTGCAAAGCCACATACGCTATTTGGCATACGAGGCCGGCGTTTCTGCCCATCAGCCAGCCACTCCTGCCGAAACGATCCGTAAGCGATATGGTGACTGTAAGGCCATGTCGCTCTTGCTGAAAACCTTGTTGAAGGCTCAGGGTTTTGATGCGCGACAGACAGATATCGGAACAGATGACATTCCTTATACATCGCATGAAGTACCCACCATTTCCTCTGTCAATCATGCGATATGCACGGTGTTCTATCAGGGTAAGCCCTATTATCTTGATGCCACCAATTCTTACATACCCTTAGGGTATATTCCTACAAATATTCAGGGACGACAGGCTTTGGTGGAAGAAGGAGAAGGATGCCGGGTCTATACGTTGCCCACATTGCCTCAGGAAGCTTGTTCCTCATCTGTGGAATACGATTGTGCACTTTCCGTAGAGAAGGATGGCAATTATGCCATGAAGGGCACTCTGAATTCTTCTTGGAAAGGAGATATGAAAGCCATGGTCTTGTCGGCATACGACGCAGCTGCGCAAGATGACAGACAGCAATTTCTGTCTCGTTTGTTGGGAATGGACGGCAATAAGGACGAAATGAGGGATGTGGTGCTCAAAGGTAGTAGGCCCCAAGACGAACAGCTCGCCATCTCTTCCTCTTTTTATAAAGGAAACGTGGGAGTGTCGGCAGACCAATATCTCTATGTGGATATGAATCAGGACAAAGATGTGTGGTTGGAGAAAGTAGATACTGCCAAGCGGGTTTCCGACTATATGATAGGTATGAAACTGAAGAATGTGCGCAAGGTCAGTCTCTCTGTACCAAAAGGAATGCGTGTGCAGGAACTCCCTGCTCCTTTTGCGTCGCATACCCATTGGGCTGACTTGTCTTGTACGTTTTCCAAACAAGGCAATCGTGTCGTCATGAAAAAGGAGTATGTCATCAAGAACAGGCGAGTAGCCTTGAAGGATATTCCGGCATGGAACAAAATGGTTTCCGAATGGAATGATGCCTGCAATCAGCAAGTAGTTATATTAACAAAATAAGTAATTGATATTTTAAAAGGTTGAGATTATGAAGAATGTAAGAATGGCGGGAGTTGCTTTCTTCTTATTGATGATGCAACTCGTATGTTTGTCGGTTAAGGCCGACAACAAGGCTGATTATCTCAAGTTGGCGCAAAAAGTACGCCAAGAAGTATGGGACAATACGCCTGTTGATTTCAAGAAACGGGCTGTGCCCGAGAAATACAAGAAGGAATCGGCGGTGATTCTATCTTATTACAAGGAACTGAGTACCGATTACCATCGCAAGGCTACGACAGAGTTGTTTATCAGCGGAAGACTGACACGCCAGATAGATTGCGAGGATATGGAGCGTATGCTGATACAAATCAACGACAAGAAAGCCCTGAAGGACTATTCTGAATTCTCTTTTCTTACAAAATCGAAGAAGTGGCAGGGCGGATACCATCATACGACCAATACCATCTTGGGCATTCGTGTATTGAAGAAAGACGGCACGGTGCAGGTGGTGGATTTCGACGATTACGTAGATGTGAAGGAAGGTAAGAAAGGCAAGGAACTCAGTCAGAAGATTGCTGTGCCAGGTTTGGAGATTGGCGACTGTATTGATGTCTTCTCATTAGACCAGATAGACACTCAGGAACAGCAGTTGGATCCGTTTGTATTTTTCTTGCGCCAAAGTGAGCCAGTGCTCTATAGCCGTATTCATTGTGTGTTGGATCAGAGTCTTGCCACCGTTTATCGTTCCATGAATGGTGCTCCCGAGTTTAAGCAGACAACGGATAAGGACAAGAATGCCGTGCTCGACCTGACTATGGACCAGCCTGTGGATGCAGAACCTTCCGTATGGTACAATTCAACCGTTCAGTCGCCTTACATCATGATGTTTATTACTCCTACCAAGACCAAGACGGTCATCGTAGAGAAAGCCATGCGCAAGAAGGGTGTGCGTGCCAATCCAGATGTGGCACCTATTCTGCAGGATGACTGGAAACTGATGAAGACTTATGTCAGCAAGAATGGCTATTCGCCCATCGGCCTCTCTGGTAAGTACACGAGAGTGTTTAAGGCTCTTAAGAAAGCAGACCTGTCTGCAGAAGAGAAGGCAGACAGGATAGCTTCGTTTGAGTATACATGTGCGGGAACTTCTCAAGAGTCATTCAATGTGGTACCCAACTACTTGCGAAAGTTAGGAGTAGAATTGGAGATGGGCATCACGACACCTCTCGGAGCACTTCCAGTGGATCAGTTGATCAATTACAATTCCACCACTTGGTTCTTCCGTCTCAAGGGAACAGATTTATACTATTTCCCAGGTGTTTATCCCAAGGTGGCATCCGAAATACCATTTATTTATCAGGGTAGAAAAGCATATATGCAGGATGCGGAAGCGCCTTTTGAGATACCTGTAAGTAAGGCTTCGGACAACAGGTCGGTGGTTTCTGTCAAGGCGAGCCTTGATGGTACGAAGATGAATATCAGCCGTCGGGTAGTCTATTCTGGTGAGCAGAAAATGTTTGGACAGTCTGTTTGTTCCCCTGAAGTAAGTCTGTATGGCCCAGACCATTTGGAGGCTTATTGGCGTTATTTGAAATATGACGATAGCGACCCATATTGCGTTTTCCCCAAGAAGGATGCCTCCAATATCAAGGCTGCCTTTGCAGAGTATAAGCAGAAAGAGCAGGCTGACCAGTTTAAGGAAGAGGTTACTGGCTATCATGAGAGTGATCCCGTCAAGGTCAGTGGCTATGGCGTAGACTGCGTGGGCATCCGTAAGGACAGTGCCGATCTTGTCTATCATGTTGATTACGAGATGGAAGGATTGGTGAAACGTGCAGGAAGCAGCATGATGCTGGCTGTGGGCAAGCTGATAGGAGAGCAGATGAAACTGGAAGGCAATGACCGCATCCGCAAGGATCGTATCTGGCGTAAAATGGCATTTGCTGATGAGTGGAATATAGAGGTGGCTTTGCCCAAAGGCTATCAGGCTTCAGCTGAGTCATTGAAGAAACTGAATACCACCGTCAGCAACGATTGTGGCGAGTTCGCGGTGAAGGCAAGTGCCGGGGCTGGCAAGATCATCGTGCATGTAAGCAAGAGTTTCTTGCATCGTGAGGAACCTGTAGCCAACTGGGACAAAGTCTTGAAGTTGGTAGATGCTTGCAGTGCTTTCAATGAGAAACAAGTGGTGATCACCAAGAAGTAATTTGTTTTCGCTGTCACAACACAACTGTGATTTGCCGATCAAAATAAACATGGTAAGTGACGGGTAAGGGGCAAAAACTCAAAATAAGTAACTATTTATTTTGTGTTTTGCCCTTTTTGCTGTACCTTTGCACTAAAAATAGCAGACAGGCTGACTATTTTTCGTATAACAGAAACAATCGTAATAATATGGGAAAGATAATATTGACGGGCGACCGTCCAACAGGCAAGCTCCACTTGGGGCATTACATCGGCTCACTTCAGCGCCGAGTACAACTGCAGAATGCAGGCGACTTCGACAAGATGTTCGTGTTTATGGCCGATGTGCAGGCTCTTACTGACAATGCAGACAACCCAGAGAAGATACGTCAGAACATCACCGAAGTGGCTCTCGATTACCTCTCTGCAGGCCTTGATCCACAGAAGTGCACACTCTATATTCAGAGTATGATTCCTGAGCTTGCCGAGCTCACCACCTATTTGATGAACCTCATCAGCGTATCTCGTGTTCAGCGCAACCCAACGGTGAAGACCGAGATCAAGATGCGCAACTTCGAGGCCAACATTCCTCTTGGCTTCTTCTGCTATCCAGTAAGTCAGGCTGCTGACATCACAGCCTTCAAAGCTACAACCGTTCCTGCAGGTGAAGACCAGGAACCAATGCTGGAGGTAACACGTGAGTTGGTGCGCCGTTTCAATCAGATTTATGCTCCTGTGCTTGTAGAGCCGGAGATCATGCTCCCTGAGAATGTGGTTTGCCGTCGTCTTCCAGGTACCGACGGTAAAGAGAAGATGAGTAAGAGTCTTGGCAACTGTATCTATCTGAGCGACGACGAGAAGACGGTATGGAAGAAGGTGAAGAAGATGTCGAACGGTGCTCCACGTATGAGTATGGAAGAACCAGGACATCTGGAGTGCAATGCCGTGTTCACTTATCTCGAGGCATTCTCTACACCCGAGGACTTCGCTGAGTTCTGGCCAGAGTTCCAGAATCTCGACGAACTGAAGGCTCAGTATGTGAAGGGAGGCATCGGTGACGGAACCTGTAAGAAATTCCTCAACAGTGTGCTCAACAAGATGCTTACTCCTATCCGTGCCCGCCGTCATGAGTACGAGCAGGATATTCCTGAGGTGTTCAACATCCTGAAGAAGGGCAGTGAGGATGCCCGTGCCTTTGCAGCCCAGACCATGGACGAGGTTCGCAAAGCCATGCGTATCGACTACTTCAGCGATGCAGCTTACATCGAGGAGCAGGCTGCGAAGTTTAAGATTTAATGAATAGGAAGATATTACATTTAGCGGTACCGTCGATAATCAGCAATATCACGGTACCGCTTTTGGGTTTGGTGGATGTCGCCATTGTCGGTCATATCGGTGATGCGTCTTATATCGGAGCCATCGCTGTGGGATCGATGCTCTTCAATGTCATCTACTGGTTGTTCGGCTTCCTGCGCATGGGAACCAGCGGAATGACCTCGCAGGCATTGGGAAGACGAGACTTTTCCGAGGTGCAGCGACTCCTGGTGCGCTCTCTGAGTATCGGTGTGGGGATAGGTCTGCTGTTCTTTATCCTTCAGCGATGGATGATAGGATGCGGACTGTGGGCGATGTCCCCCGAGGCGGATGTCGTGGAGTTGGCTCGCAGATATTGCTATGTCTGCATCTGGGGTGCTCCCGCAGTGCTTGGACTTTATGGATTCACGGGTTGGTTTATCGGTATGCAGAACACCCGCATCCCGATGGTAGTGTCGCTGACGCAGAATGTGGTGAACATCCTTGTTTCGCTGATGCTTGTCTTCGTCTGCAGGATGACGGTAGAAGGAGTGGCGCTCGGAACGGTCATCGCCCAATGGTGGGGACTTCTGATGGCTTGTGTGCTCTATCGTCTCTACTATCGCAGATTGGGCAAGTATGATTATCGTCACCATATCTTTGATTCCGAACCACTGAAACGATTCTTCTCGCTCAACAGGGACATATTTCTCCGTACCGTATGTCTGGTGGCTGTGAATCTTTTCTTTACGGCAGCAGGTTCCCGCGAGAGTACGCTGGTGTTGGCTGTCAACACCTTGCTGATGACGCTTTTCACCATCTTCTCTTATTTTATGGATGGCTTCGCCTATGCGGCAGAGGCATTGAGTGGCAAGTATTATGGAGCAGGAAACAGGGTGGCGTTCCGGGAAGTAGTGAAGAGAACGATGATGTTCGGTGTAGGCGTAGCCGTCGCTTTCACCTTATTATATATAATAGGTGGCGAGAACTTTCTCTCGTTACTCACAAGTGATGAGAAGGTAATAACGGCATCCGGTGCGTATTTCTGGTGGGCAGTGCTGATTCCCTTGTCGGGCATGTCGGCATTCGTCTTTGACGGCATCTTTGTCGGTATCACCCAGTCAAAGTCGATGCTCTGTTCCACCGCCATTGCCTCAGCTTCGTTCTTCGTTCTGTTCTTCGTTCTGCATCCTTTACTGGGCAATCATGCCTTGTGGTTGGCCTTCGTTCTCTACCTTCTGTTGCGAGGTGTAGTATTGTTCGTCATTTACCGCGGCCAGCTGCGTTAAGTGGCGGAGAATGTTCTTATAGAATATAATATTAGAAATAACGTACATTATTCTTTAAAAATTGCACACTGAAATATGGTGTGCGCATTTTTCCGCAAAACAACATTAATATAGTTTAAATCTCGGCTGATAATTCTTTTTAGTTAGCTTATTTTATTAATTTCGCACAGCAAATTTAAAAGAACATCAGCAGATAAATGACAGCTCAGGAATATTATCTACAGGGCAATGCCTATCGCAAACAAGGTGATTACAAGCATGCTCTCGATTGCTATATGGAAGCCATAGCCCTTGACCCCGACAGCCCTGCCGTCGTAGCCAAGGAAATGCTCGATAATATCCTCGGCTTTTATTGTAAAGACTATTATAACCCATGACAAAGAATAAAATTTTAGGGGCAATTGTGGTAGATACAGAGCGATGCAAAGGTTGTGCGCTCTGTGTGGAGGCCTGTCCTCACGATGTCATAGCGCTTGCCGAAAAGAAGGTGAATGTGCATGGCTATCGTTACGTAGAACCAGCGCATGCCGAGGCTTGTGTAGGCTGTACCTCATGTGCCATCGTGTGCCCGGACGGTTGTATCACCGTTTATCGAAAAAAGGAGGAAATCTAACAATGGCAGAGCAAGAAGTAACACTTATGAAAGGCAATGAGGCTATCGCCCATGCCTGTATACGATGTGGAGCAGATGGCTTCTTTGGCTATCCTATCACTCCACAGACAGAAATCATTGAGACCCTTGCGCTCCTCAAGCCTTGGGAGACGACAGGTATGGTTGTGCTCCAGGCAGAGAGCGAGGTAGCCTCTATTAATATGGTGTACGGAGGAGCCGGAGCCGGAAAGCGTGTGCTTACCACTTCGTCGAGTCCTGGTGTGGCTCTCATGCAGGAAGGCATCGCCTATATGGCAGGTGCCGAAGTGCCTGGCGTTATCGTCAATGTGCAGCGTGGCGGTCCAGGACTGGGAACCATCCAGCCTTCGCAGAGTGACTATTTCCAGGCTACCCGTGGAGGAGGCAATGGCGACTACAACGTGATCGTACTCGCCCCGGCGTCGGTACAGGAGATGGCCGACTTCGTAGACTTGGCTTTCACCCTGGCATTCCGTTATCGCAATCCTGCCATGATACTGAGCGATGGCGTCATCGGTCAGATGATGGAGCGTGTGGTGTTGCCACCTATGAAGCCCCGTCGCACCGAAGAGGAAATCGCACGCGAGTGTCCTTGGGCAACTATAGGCAGAAGCAAAGACCGCCAGCCCAACATTATCACCTCGCTCGAGCTCAAGCCAGAGGTAATGGAGCAGCGCAACCTTCATCTGCAGCAGAAATACCAAACCATACGCGAGAAAGAAGTGCGTTATGCTACTGAGCATATCGAAGATGCCGACTATGTCATCGTGGCTTTCGGAAGTGCCGCCCGTGTAGCAGAGAAGAGTATCGAGGTTGCCCGTCAGCAAGGCATCAAGGTAGGACTTTTCCGTCCCATCACCCTATGGCCTTTCCCGGAGAAGCAGCTTCATGAACTTGCACAGCGCTGCAAAGGCATACTCGTAGCCGAGATCAATGCCGGACAAATGATACAAGACGTGCGTCTGGCAGTCAATGGAAAAGTCCCCGTAGAACATTTCGGACGCTTGGGAGGAATCGTTCCTGAACCAGAAGAAATCGTTGAGGCTGTAAAACAACTTATCAGCAATACTCAAAGTATAAAATAATGACGAACAATATCATATCACCAGAAAACCTGGTTTACAAGAAACCAACATTGATGAACGACACCCCGATGCATTACTGCCCGGGCTGTTCTCATGGTGTGGTGCATAAGCTCGTGGCCGAGGTAATCGAGGAAATGGGAATGGAAGACAAAGCCGTGGGCATCTGTCCTGTAGGATGTGCCGTCTTTGCCTATCGTTACCTTGACATCGACTGGCAGGAAGCAGCTCATGGACGAGCTCTTGCCTGTGCCTCAGCAGTGAAACGTCTTTGGCCCGACCGCCTCGTCTTTACCTATCAGGGTGATGGCGACCTGGCTTGTATCGGAGCCTGCGAAACCATCCATGCCCTCAACCGTGGTGAGCACGTAGCAGCCATCTTTATCAACAATGCCATCTATGGTATGACGGGAGGACAGATGGCACCGACAACACTGCTTGGACAGAAAACCTCTACTTGTCCTTACGGACGTCAGCCCGACCTTCATGGTTATCCACTCAACATTACCGAGCTGGCATCACATCTTCAGGGAACCTGCTATGTGAGCCGTCAGAGTGTGGAAAGCGTAGCCAGCATCCGCAAAGCCAAGAAAGCCATCCGCAAAGCTTTCGAGGCAAGCATGAAGGGACTTGGTTCCAGTCTTGTGGAAATCGTCTCCACCTGCAACAGCGGTTGGAAACTTTCACCAGTAGAAGCCAACAAGTGGATGGAGGAGCATATGTTCAAGGAGTATGTGAAGGGAGACCTGAAGGATACAACGGGAATGTAAGTGAAGAGCAAAGAATGAAGAGTGAAAAAAAATCATTTGCTCTTCCCTAAAACAAATAGAAACAAATGAAGACAGAAATCATTATATCCGGTTTTGGTGGACAGGGTGTCCTCTCTATGGGAAAGATCCTGGCCTACTCAGGACTGATGGAGGATAAGGAGGTTACGTGGATGCCTGCCTATGGGCCCGAGCAGCGAGGCGGTACAGCCAACGTGACAGTCATCGTGAGCGATGAGCGAATTTCATCGCCTATCCTCAGCCATTACGATGTGGCCATCGTGCTCAACCAGCCGTCGCTCGATAAGTTTGAGCCCAAGGTGAAGGCTGGAGGAATCCTTATTTATGACGGCTATGGAGTCATCAATCCGCCACAGCGCAAGGACATTACCGTCTATCGCATTGATGCCATGGACAAGGCTGCCGAGATGAAGAACTCCAAGGTGTTCAACATGATTGTACTTGGCGGACTGCTCAAGGTTTGTCCGGTAGTAAGCACCGACGGACTGAACAAGGCTCTCTACAAGTCGTTGCCTGAACGTCATCACGCCATGATACCGCTCAACATGCAGGCTGTGGAAGAAGGAATGAAGATCATCGAAAAACAAAAATAATTTTTTGAGGAGTTAAAGGAGTTAAGGGAGTTAAGAAGTTAAGGAGTTTTTTTAGAGTCATGAAGAAGATATTAAATCCTTATTTAGGCAAACCGGAGTACAACTGTGTTTGTTGTGCTCCTGGCAATCCTGTAGGATTGCATCTTGAGTTTTGGGAAGATGGCGATGATGTGCTCACCGTCTGGTCTCCTGGTACAAACTATCAGGGATGGGTGAACACCCTTCACGGCGGCATCATCGGAATGCTGATGGACGAAGTGGCAGGATGGGTGATCAACCGTAAGCTTCAGACTACAGGAGTCACGATGCAGCTCAATGTGAAGTACAAGAAGCCTGTGCTTACTACCGATTCGCAGATTACGGTTCGTGGACATATTGCCAGTCAGCGCCGCAACATAGCTACCATTCATCTTACTCTTGAAAATTCTGCAGGCGAGATTTGCGACGAGGGCGAAGCTGTTTACTTTACTTTCGGTCCGGACAAAGCCAAGGAGATGGGGTTCGACGGCTGCAAGGTGGAAGGCGAAGAGTAATCCTATACACGCCCAACAGCTGATGTGCTAAAACTTGTATAATCTAATATTCTGTATTCCTCAAGATACATATACCCAAAGAGCCACGACTAAGCCTTGCAACCAAGTTGTGGAACAGATTTGACGCTAAAAATATCATACCCTGTCATATTTTTAGCGTCGCTAAGAATATTTTGCGCCGTTTTCTTGTTTGTCTTATTTTTTTATTGTATTTTTACAACATTATTTTGTTACGCATCGTTTTCTCGAACGTGAGAGAAAAGTTGCGTCAAACGGATGAACAAACTATTGAAATAAGAAAGGATTTACAGAAATCAACATGAAAGAATTCAAAAAAATATTTGCCGTTTTTGCACTTTTGACGGGAGTAGCCATGGGGGCTGTAGCTGCCAATTTCTTCTGTCGGGTACATGACTTTGCTTCGAATAATGGTTTGCTTGAGGCACATATGTCTAATGCAATACAAGATAAAGACGGATTCATGTGGTTTGCCACATGGAACGGATTAGTAAGATACGACGGCTATAATTATTACTCGTTCAAGCCCGTGCAGAACTCTGGTGGAACGATTTCATCGAACAGAATCTTCAATATCAAGAAGACGGCAAACGACAAGTTATGGTGTCTTTCTTCTGACAACAGGCTGTATCTTTTTGATACCCATTCCTGTGTTTTCTCCAACTTTCATACTAAGATACCAGCTGTGAGAAACAAGTTGGTAAAGAAACTACTAATCTTGAAGAAGGGAGTGACTTGGGTGATTTTCAAGGACAATACTTGCCTCAGGATAGATGATAGAAAGCCATTTGCCAACACAAAGTGCATAAGCGCCTACAGCCGAAAGCTCGGTTGGAGTAAGGAAATCAACACCATCGGTCAGGACAGCCTGAAGCGCGAATGGATATTTACCGACAAGGCAGTAGTTCGAGCAGACGGCAAGGTGTGTGTCAAGGGAAAATATAAGTTTATTGTAAGCAACAAGGGATTTACCTGGCTGGTAACAGAAAATGGACGGTCAGTATTGTATGACGGCAGCCGCACAAGGGCGTTATGGAAAGGTGATAATAGAATAAAGATAAGGCATGTGTTGTATGCTGGTGGAAAATTATTGTTAGCTTCCAACAGAGGTACTTTCTCGGTCGATGGCTTCAGTGGGAAACTGAAACAGCAGAGCGAGACTCCGGCAGACTATCTTTATAAAGACAGCAAAGGAAGAATTTGGACCTTCCCCAAGTCGAACAGAGTAGAGGTCATAGACATCGCTAATAATAGGGTGATGAGGCTTTCTTCTCCGCTTGTTGCCAGCAAGTCGCTGATGAAGAATCCTCAGCTGATATTCGAAAACGGATATGGACGCATCATTGTGAAGCCTCAGATGGGGCAACTGTCGTACTATGACGAGCAAGACAAGACTCTGCATCCTTGCCGTTTCTTCAATGCCAACATGCCAACTACATTCCAGCCTTCCGAAATCAGCAAGTATTTGGTAGACCATAACAAGTGCCTGTGGATATTCAAAAAACACGAGGCATACTGCATCTCATTCCATCCCGATTGCTTCGTGTTCAACAGCAATCCAGGACGGCAGGAATGTCGTATGCTGGGACTCGATAATATGAGTAGAATTTGGGCTGCCGACCGTTCGCTCGCAATCTATTTGCAGGGAAAGGATTGTTCGCAGCGTTATCTGGCAAGTTGCGGAACCTGGGGAAATGTTCCAACAAGGTTTTCTAATCAGCCTGTCTACTCATTTATGAAAGATACTGATAATAGGTTGTGGATAGGCACCAAGGGTGACGGATTGTATCTGCTCACCCCTCGCATACAAGGTGTAGGATACGAGGTTGAACATTTTATACACGATGCTAAAGTAGCCACCAGTCTGTGCAGCGACTCTATTTATGCCATCTATCAAGATCGCCGAAAGAGAATATGGCTGGGTACTTATGGATCGGGCATCTTCTGTGCCATGAAAACTGGTGGAAAATGGAACTTTAGAAGAGTAAATGGATTTGCGCACGACATCAAGGTACGGTGCTTCTATGAGCCTCGGAAGGACGTATTGCTGGTAGGAACGACGAATGGACTCGTGGCTGCAGATACTCGCGACAGCCATAGCGTGAAGACCTATACCAATGCTTTTCGTAACGAGTCTTGGGGGCTGAAAGGCAATGATATTATGAGCATTATGGGATATGGAGGTGAGGTGTATGTAGCTGTGTTCGGTAGCGGAATCAGCCGTCTGGATAGTAAAAACTATCTTTCGGACAACCTGCATTTCACCACTTGGACCATCTCCTCTGATGCAACAGCCGACCAGATAAAGTCTGCTGTATGCGATGGGCAGCAGTTCTGGATAATCTCCGATCAGAGTATAACAAGATTCTCGCCAGTCAGCAAGGCATTGATGACATTCGATCGCTCATGCTTTACGGAGCAGGCCAATTTCTCAGAGGCAAAACCAGTGATAAGGAATGGCTTTGTTACCGTGGGAACTATGACGGGAACTATGACATTTGATAGCGGGATAACAAGCCGGTATATGATCTCGAAAAAGCTTGTGTTTACCGGCATACAATATACCAACGACATGAACATACGTCCGTTGAACGATATCGACACGCTGAGAATTTCGCCCGATGAGAGAAGTTTCTCACTTTATCTTTCAGACCTCAACTATAGTGGGAACTCCGTCACACGATTCCGCTACAAGATGGAGGGCTACAACGACGGATGGAATTATACGAGCGAGAATCAGCATGCTGTGAACTACAATAATATAACGCCAGGCAAATACAATCTGGTAGTGGAAACAATAGGAAAGGACGGAAAATGGGGTGTAGCCAGGAAAGCTATACCCGTAGAGGTGACACCAAAAATTGTTGAGACGACAAGTTTTAGGCTGTTCGTTGTATTACTGATTATAGGATTCATTATAGCTCTGATACATGCCGTCATCTATCTGAACAGAATGCGCAGATCGTTGCAGCAGAAATACAGTTTACTGATGACTGTAGAAGAGTTGACTGCCAACATTAAAAACGAGGAGAAACTAAAACTGAAGGAGAATGACGACAAGAAATTCCTCGAGACGAACATCCGCTTTTTGGAAGATCATATTGCCAGTAAAGAGTTGAGTATTGATGATTTTGCCCGACACTTGGGGATGAGCCGTACGGCTTATTACAACAGGATGAAGGAACTGACAGGACTGCCGCCAGTAGAGTTTGTTAAGCAAATCCGTATCAAGAAAGCACTCTGGTTGTTGAAGAATGGCAAACACTCGATTACAGAGGTGGCATACGAAGTGGGATTCAACGATCCTAAGTATTTCTCACGCTGTTTTAAAGCCGAAATGGGCATGGCACCTTCGGCATATATACATACGAATGACAAGGAATAAGTCCCGGATGCGAGGCAATCATGCAACCAAGGGCGACAAAAGTTGCTGGATGGTAGAAAAGAAATGAAAAATCGGGGAACGGTTAAATACATAACCATCCCCCGCAAAAACTCAATACAATATATAACCTAAATTATTTTTTTTTCTACTTTAATACCTTATAGGTGTTGGTACCTCGAGACACAATGGTAAATCCCTTAGTGCGGGCTGATACTTTTCGGCCAAGTGCATCGTAATATGTGTATGGTGCGTCAGTGGTGATTGTTGCTGGACGAATGGCGGTCGTGCCAGACTGCTGATAACCTACCAACTTGGATTTATAATTCAGAACTGCATTCTTCAAGTCAGTGTTGACCTCATGGCTCTCATCATCAACATCATTGTCGAAAGTCCATTTAAAATCACCTCCGCCAACACGGCCAGCATACGTTGTCACAATCTCTGGAACATCCTCTGTTTTATCAGGATTTGACTCATACATTCCGGCAGCAGTATCGAAGTTGCTGTATGAGCAAGCTCCGGTCACCGACTTTACGGTCTCAGGCACCTTCTCATCGCGGTTTTCTACCAAATATGCGTCAAACTGAGTGGAGTTTTCGGTCTGGTAAACAAGCTTGAGTGTTGTTTTCTCGTTGACAAAGATGTTATTGTAGGCTTTTGTCATACCACCTTCCTGTCCAGAGAATGTACCCTTCAAAGTGTAGGTGCCTGTGGTTTCGTCATACTTGTCTGTTCCCTGACCGGAGATCATCATAGGACGCTTCACCTCACGGAAGTAATTATTCTCTACAAAGGCCGCACTGTTACTCGTGTTGCCGATTCCATATACAGACACGCCATCATAATAGTTGTTGTACAAGTGGGCTGTAACAAAGTGAAGTCGTGCACAGCGAGAATCGCAATGGTCGAACCAGTTGTGATGATAGGTGATACGCAGATTTTCTGATTCTCCAGTAGCTCCTCCGCATCCCATCACCTTTCCGCTGTCAAAGAAATGGTTGAAAGAGATCGTAATATCGGTAGAACGATACTTGATGTCGATGGAGCCGTCACCTTTCACTTGGTCTTTGTCGCTGCCAGGCTTTCCGTAGAAAAAGTCAATATGATGAACCCAAATGTATCGGTTGTCGGTGTCGAGTGATACTGCATCATCGCCAAAGAGCATGATGCCCAAGTTGCGAAGCTCAATGTTTTCTGTACGTTTCAAAGTGATACCGAATCCATACAGAGTGGCATCGTCGCCTACGCCCTCTAAGGTGACATTCTGGAATTTCTGAGTTACTTTGGCTCCCAAAAAATTGATATAAATACCATCCTTGAGTCCATTAAAATTAGTAGTGATACAGCCTACAACTCGAATGATAAGAGGTCGATTGTCGAAACTTTTACCATAAGCACTCAGTATCTCACCCAAGCCTGTACACGTAGTGATTTTTCCTTTCTTGTCGGTCACGACTTCAAGAGTAATGTTGTTGATGTCATTATCGGTTACATAGATAATGCGGGCATTGTCTTTTATAGTTCCGTCCATCTTGTAACCGCCAGGAATATTGCCGTCAGCAAAGGCAAAACCCTCTCTGATGTGTGACTTTACTTCGAGTGAAGGAATCTCTTGTGTTTCTATAGTCTTACCATTTTCGTCAACAGCTTCCACTGTCAGGGTGTAATTTCCTGCTTTCAATCCCAACACGTCAGCACGCATATGGTCGGGATAGACACGAATGAGTTGATTGTCTATTTGTGTCTTTTCGCCACCTGACAGTTGGTAATATACATTGTATCGAGAAGCTTTGCTTACGTTCTCCCACTCTACGTACGCACTTTCAAGACCACCTGCTGATTTCAAAATATTCATTGCACAGACAGGATGGGTAAACAATAATAATAAGGTGGCAATTGCCGCCATACAACTTTGTGTAAATGTTGCTTGTTTCATAAATTGTGATGTTAGTTTTTGTTTTGGTTTGTTTGTTTTTGATTTCTGCTGCAAAGTTAAAAATGTTTTTCTTTTAGGGCGGTTAATAATAGACAAAAGAGGTGGATTAATCGTCAACTGTCTGTGTATTAGGCGCTTTTGCGTGTGTCTTCTCTCCGTAAACCACAAAAAAAGAGATAACACATAATGGGTTATCTCTTATCAAATTAGTGAAAATATCGTAGGCTCCTATTCCTTTACTTGCATAAAATCTCTAACTTCTCTAACTTCTGAACTTTCTAAATCTCAATACTCAAAATTCCAGCTTCTGCAGCAATTCTGCGAAATCGTCGATGATCCAGTCGGCAGAGGCAAGTTGCTCGCGGGTTCCGTTGCCATAAGTCACGGCACATGCCTTGCAACCAGCGTTGTGCGCCATGTCCACATCGAATGTCATGTCGCCAACGACCAAGGCTTCTTCTATTTCTCCATTCATCTCTTTCAGAGCCCGCCACACCATGTCGGGGGCAGGCTTCACATGCTCCACATCATCGCCCGCCACTATAGAGGTGAAGATGTTGTCGAGCGCCATCTGCCTGACATAGCCGTCGAGCGAACAATGGTTGCGGCTGCTTGCCACGCCCAGTACGAAGCCACGTTGATGCAGTTTACGGAGCGTTTCTATCACATGAGGGAAAGGCTCGACAATCATGATTTCCTTGTTCTTCATGAATATCTCGCGATAAGTGGCAGCACAGGCTTCACCCTCTTCGGCACTCATGCCAAAGAGTGTCACAAAGGCCTCGTCGAGCCGAAGTCCGATCGTTTTGGCGCAAGCCTCGTCCGACTTCACCTCGAGTCCTCTTTCCCGCATCGTGTCCTGCAGGGTCTTTACTATCAGCCGTTGTGAGTCGCCGATAGTTCCGTCAAAATCAAAAATGATGTATTTCATTGTTTCTCTTCCATTATGATCGCTTTTATCATGTTGTTGCGTGCCACATCAGGCTTCAATGCCACATCCAAAGGCATGTCGTCCGGAGTAACCTGAATCACTCTGTCGAAACCAGCATCCAGCATCGCCTGCCTGTCGCTCACGCCACCCGATACAAGCCAGATTTTCTGATTGGTAACATGCTCAAGGATTCTTTGTGGCAGTTTCCCCATCAAGGTCTGCCGGTCGCTATGTCCTTCGCCTGTAATCACAAGGTCAGCATTCTGAATCAAGGCGTCAAATCCAATTTTCTCTAAAAGAAGCTCAGCCCCAGGACGAGCCTTGGCATTGAAATATTGCAGGAAGGCGTAGCCCAAACCACCGGCAGCACCAGCTCCCGGAGCCTCACTCCTGTCATAACCGAAATGCTTGGCGCTCACCTCGGCAAACTTCCGGGCACGGGCATCCAGCATTTCCACCATCTTAGAGTCTGCTCCCTTTTGAGGAGCAAAGACATGAGCTGCGCCGTTCTCGCCGCAAAGAGGATTGGTAACGTCTGAAGCCAGCACAAAGTTGCATTCCCTGCGTATCGTCTTCCAGTCGTCACCCATAGCCTTGAGCATTCCTATACCGCAATCGGAAGTGGCACTTCCGCCCAATCCCACGATGAAATGGGTCACGCCCCGGCGATAGGCATTCACGATCATCTCGCCCACACCCCAGGACGTAGCCTTCATCGGGTTGCGCTGTTCGGGCTCTATCAAAGCCAGGCCTGCTGTCTGCGCAATCTCGATAATAGCAGTATTGTCCACTATTCCGTACTCAGCCTCCGTCCATCGCATCAGGGCATCATGAGCATGAATCCTCACCCGTTCACCCTTCATTGCCGAGAGAAAGGCATCGAGCATTCCCTCGCCCCCATCACTCATTTCGAGGGTTATGATTTCGGGAGCCGACAAAGCTCCTGCTATTGTGTCATTCACCTCCCTGCTCGTAAGGCAACCCTTATAAGAGTCGCATGCTATGACAATCTTCCGATATCCACTTCTCATCATATCTTTGTTGATACAATTGAATGCCTTTCATCGTGTCATGTTATTCCTGGTAGAACTGTGTGAACACCTTGACGCAGAACTCATGGTCGGCAGTGCTTCCTGTCTCGCGGCAGCTGTGCATGGCAAGGATGGCATTTCCCATGTCGACACCGCGCAGCGGAATGGAAGAGGCAAGGATGTTGCCCAGTGTGCTTCCACCTGCCACATCACTGTGGTTCACAAAGCGCTGGCAAGGCACACCTGCCTTCTTGCACAGGCCGGCAAAGACCGATGCAGAATAAGCGTCGCTGGCATACTTCTGGGCAGCATTAAACTTGATGACCGGTCCGCCTCCCAGCATAGGATGGTTGGTAGGGTCGTACTTCTCGGAGTAGTTGGGATGCCATGCATGGGCATTGTCTGCCGAAATCATGAAGGCACGCTCCACAGCCTGATAATAAGCCTCCTCGGTTCCGCCCTGAGCCAGGGCGATGCGCTTGAGCATGTAGGAGAGGAAAGGACTGCCGGCACCCTGCTTGGTCTGCGAGCCCGTCTCCTCATTGTCGAAGATGGCAAGCACCTGTGTGGTGTCGGTGGGTTGTGAAGCCAACAGCGCCTCAAGTCCGGCAAAGCACATAGACAAGTCGTCGAGTCTTCCCGAAGAGATCAACTCATTGTGCGCGCCAAAGGTGCAGGCAGGAGTGGCATCAGCCAGATAGAGGTCGAAGTCGAGAATGTCCTCGCGAGCCACGGTCTGCTGTTTGTTCAGTTCCTCGAGGATGATGTTCATCAGCAGGTTGCCTTTCTCCAGCTCGTCGTTGATGATTCCCAGGATGGGAAGCACATCTTTCTGCCGGCTCAGCTTCACCCCATCATTCACCTGTCTGTTGAAGTGAATGGCCAGGTTGCTTATCTGCAGCAATGGGCGCTTCACGTGCAGCAGGAGGGTAGTGGGGGTCATCACGTCCTTGCTCTTCACGATGACTCTTCCAGCGAGGGTGAGCGGACGGTCGAACCATGTCGACATGATGGGACCTCCGTACACCTCAGTGTTGAGCTTCACGATGCCTCCCTCGCAGTCTATCTCTGCATGAGGCTTGATGCGGAATGTGGGTGAGTCGCAATGGGCACAAATCATGTGGAATCCCGTTTCAGCCAGGGCTTTTCTGCCTATCTGGAAGGCATAGATGGAGGAATCGTTCTTGGTGACAAAAAACTTGTCGCCGGCCTTTGCCGTGCCTAAGGCCTCGGTGGTGTCTATGCGGCGATAACCATGTTGCTGCAACTCATCAGTAAGGTTCTTGACGGCCAGGAAATTGACTGGCGAAGCGTCGAGAAATGACAATAATCTCTGGATCATGTTTTATCTTGTTTTCGTTAATTCTATCTTGGGTTAATATGTATACCTTATTAATTATACTGCAAATTTACAATAAATACCCCACAAAACAACCTAATGGGCGAAAAAGAATTCCTTTATAACATTTATTAAGTTGGAGGTCGGTTATTTTTAGACTACCTACTTGTTGTGCCTCATAGTCAAATGGAATGCTAACAGCCGACAGCTTTGTCAGCAAAGTATAATTATTTTAAACTTTGCTGACACCTTTGGCATTTGCCTGCGACAGAACTGGCAACAAAAGGACTGCATCGTGAACTGGCACGTATCTTGCACTATCCATCCGTGAAAGCGGAAAGCTACAAGACGATGACAATCAATGAGTTGGCTGAGTCTTGAGGCTCGAGGCAATCAAACAAAAGTGAATAATAAACAAAAGTATAACAAATAGAAATCCCGACGGAGTCGCAAGACACCGAGAGGACGAGTAAAAGAAAATTGGAGGTTTTAATTATGTTATTAGCTCGTAGAAATAATGATTCTAATTGGTTGAGTAATTGGTTTGATGACACTTTCTTTGATACCGACTTGATGCCACGCATGAATGTCGCTACAGCTCCTGCCACCAATATCAAGATGAACGATAAAGTCTACACCATGGAGGTTGCTGCTCCTGGCTTGAAGAAAGAATGGGTTCGCGTCAATCTCGACAATGACGGCAATCTCTGCATCGCCATTGAGAACAAGATGGAACATAAGGATGAAGACAAGCACGAGCACTATCTGCGTCGTGAGTTCTCTTACAGCAACTACCAGCAGTGTTACACCTTGCCTGAGGATGCCGACCGTGAGCATATTTCAGCAAAGGTAACTGACGGTGTTCTTGAGGTTGAGATTCCAAAGCTTACTCCTAAAGAAGAGGCTAAGACAACCAAGAAGATCGAAGTAAAGTAATGTGAATTTTCATAAGTTGATGATTTTACATAAATGATGAGGGCAGATTCCAAGTGGGTTTGGAGTCTGCCCTTTTTGCATTAGATAAGATGACACATTCTCCTAATTTATTCTAATAAAATATTACACATTGTTAGCATCACGAATTATTTTTGTACTTTTGTAAAGCGAAAAGCTTGTGGGCATTAGTGCTCACACTTTAAGTATTTTACGCATAAAAAAGACAAAAATGAAGAAAACAATTCCAGTAATAGGCATGGCTTGCAGCGTATGCTCTGCCAATGTTGAAAAGAAGCTGCAGTCGCTAGAAGGCATCAACTCCGCCTCGGTTTCCCTGGCGAGCCGAACTGCCCTGGTAGATTATGACCCCGACATTATCTCTCTGGAAGATATGAAACGGGAAATCAGCAACGCCGGCTACGACCTCGTCATCGAAAACGACAGAAGCGTGGAGGAAATCAACCGCCGTGAGTTCACCCTCCTGCGCCGCCGAACCCTCGCTTCCTGGCTCTTCGCCATCCTGACCATGTGTTTTTCCATGGGCTGGATTTCCCTGGGTATGGAGCAGAATATGATTTCAGATGGCGTTGCTTCAGCTCATCATACCAATTCCTTCGCCAACCAGATTTGTCTGCTCCTGGCACTCGCCAACCTGCTCTACTGCGGCAAACAGTTTTATGTTTCCGCCTGGAAGCAGCTCCTGCATCATACGGCAAACATGGATTCGCTCGTAGCACTCAGCACCCTCATCGCCTTCCTCTTCAGCACCTTCAACACCTTCTTCGGAGAAATGGTCTGGGGAGCGAGAGGCATAGAATGGCACACTTATTTTGATGCTTCCGTGATGATTATCACCTTCGTGCTGACCGGCAGATGCCTGGAAGAAAAAGCGAAAGACAGTACGGCGAGCAGCATCCGACAACTGATGGGAATGCAGCCTAAAACCGCCCGACTGGTGACTTACGAGAAGATAGAAGGCACCAACGACTACAAGATGGAGGAAGTGCCGATTTCCACCATTCAGATAGGCGACATGATAGAGGTAAGAGCCGGCGAGAAGATTCCGGTGGATGGCGTGGTGACCCAGGCTGAGAGTTTCATGACTGCCGATGCTGCCTATGTGGATGAGGCGATGATAAGCGGCGAACCGACTCCGGCGATGAAAAAGGCTGGCGACAACGTGCTGGCTGGCACTATTCCGAGCCAGGGAAAGCTTCGCATGAGAGCCAAGCAGATTGGCGAGAACACCGCCCTGGCGCACATCATCCGAATGGTTCAGGAAGCACAGGGCAGTAAGGCACCGGTGCAGCGCATCGTAGACAAGGCTGCCGTGGTGTTTGTGCCCGTAGTGGCAGCGATAGCTTTCTTTACCTTCCTGGTGTGGTTGATTGTGGGTGGCAACGGGGCGCTACCGCAAGCCATCCTGTCGGCTGTTGCCGTTTTGGTGATTGCCTGTCCATGTGCCATGGGACTGGCCACTCCCACGGCCTTGATGGTAGGTATAGGAAAGGCGGCTCAGAAGCAAATCCTCATCAAAGACGCATCGGCTTTGGAGAATCTCAGAAAGGTGGATGCACTTGTAATCGACAAGACGGGAACGCTTACTATTCCGAATCCCAATATTGATTTCACCCGACAAGACCAATTGTCTCTGCAGGAGCGTGAATCGCTCAAACCCCATGCCAAGGAAGCGATGACGGCACTTCGGCAGGAAGGCATCGAGGTGTACATGATGAGTGGCGACAAGGAGGAGGCTGCCCGTTACTGGGCGCAGGAAGCAGGCATCGGCAACTATCACAGCAAGGTGCTGCCTGGTGACAAACAGGCTTTGGTGAAGACGTTGCAGCAGCAAGGCAAGCGAGTGGCTATGGTGGGCGACGGCATCAACGACACGCAGGCTCTTGCCCTGGCAGATGTGAGCATCGCGATAGGGCGGGGAACGGATGTGGCGATGGATGTGGCTCAGATAACGCTCATGGGCGATGACCTCATAGCTCTTCCTGATGCTGTTGTGCTGAGCCGCAAGACTGTGGGCATGATTTGGCAGAATCTCTTCTGGGCTTTTGTCTACAACATCGTGTGCATTCCCCTGGCGGCAGGTGCGCTCCACATCTTTGGCATCGACTTCCAGATTACTCCGATGTGGGCAAGTGGACTTATGGCTTGCTCGAGTCTGAGTGTCGTGCTCAATTCACTAAGGCTGAGGTGGGCGTGAACCCGATTCCGTCCGTTGTTGGATGTGACAGCAGGCCGTGGATGAAGAAGAAATTGGCGAAATGATTGATAGTTTTTCGAGAAAAGGGGAATAGTTGTTTTATTTTTTGTATCTTTGCACCACGACAACATGCATGGTGCGTGTTTGTGTGAAACAAGATAAAAGAATTATTGATATGAACTATGCTCTTATTATAGCCGGCGGTTCTGGCAACAGAATGGGACAGGACATTCCCAAACAGTTTATGCACGTGGATAATTGTCCGATTATCATCCATACGATGATGGCATTTCAGAAGCATCCCGACATACAGGGAATCGCCGTGGTGTGCCTGGCAGGATGGGAAACGGTGCTGCAGTCGTACGCCAACCAGTTTTGTATTACGAAGCTGAAGTGGATCTTCCCTGGTGGAGCCAATGGGCAGGAGTCGATACACAATGGTATCTATGGTCTGAAAGAGGCAGGATGCAGCGACGATGACCTCGTGTTGGTGCATGATGCCGTGCGGCCTCTGCTCTCGCAGGATATTATCTCTTCCAACATCGCCATTTGCCAGAAGTATGGTTATGCGATTACGGGCATCAAGTGTCGTGAGGCTATCCTGGAGAGTGAGGACGGGTTTACGACAACGACAAGTATTCCGCGCGACAAGCTGATCCGTACGCAGACGCCTCAGACTTTCAGGCTGGGCAACTTGATAGCTGCGCACGAGGAGGCTAAGGCCAAAGGCATCGACAACTCGGTGGCATCGTGTACGCTGATGGCTGAGCTGGGTGGAAGAAAGATGCACATCGTGCCGGGATCGGAGAAGAATATCAAGATTACAACCGTAGAAGACCTTGAGATTCTCAAGGCCCTGATGAAGGTGCAGCCCGAGGGATGGATTAAGTAAGTTACTCAAGTTAACTCCTCAAAAGAGATAACTTCTTTAACTCCTCACTTTGCGAAAAATCATTTGGCAATGTCGGAAAAAACAATATACAGGAAAGATATAGACCGCCTCTTCGATGAGGGGCTCGACTTGAAGCGTCTCAATGGGAAGACGATTCTCGTAGTGGGTGCTACAGGACTGATTGGCAGTTGTGTGGTCGACGTGCTGATGCAGAATCCTGACAGAGGTTACAGGGTTGTGGCGGCAGGACGCAACAGGCTGCGTGCCAGAACGAAGTTTGCTGCTTACTGGGACGAGGCCGACTTTGGCTTTGTCGAGATGGATGTTACGCAGCCTATGGACGAACAGTGTGAGGCTCATGGTCTGTCTGCGCAGGGTATAGACTTTGTCATCGATGCAGCAAGTAATGCGAGTCCCAACTTCTTCCGCGAGAAACCTGTGGAGGTGATGAAGGCGAATTTTGATGGTGTTGCTCATCTGATAGAGTTTGGCCTGCAGCATGGCATGAAGCGCATGGTGTACATCTCTTCGGGCGAGGTTTACGGCGAGGGCGACGGCAGCGAGTTTTCAGAGACAAGCAGCGGTTACGTGGACTGTGCATCGGTGAGGGCTTGTTATCCTTCGTCGAAGCGTGCAGCCGAGACGCTCTGTATGGCTTATGGGGCAGAGTATGGCGCTGATGTCGTTATAGCCAGGTTGAGCCATACTTACGGTCCAGGCTTTACGGAGAGCGACAACAGAGTGTATGCGCAGTTTATCCGCAACGTGTTGTGCGGTGAGGATATTGTGCTGAAGAGTCGTGGTGAGGCTTTCCGGTCGTGGCTTTACGTAGTGGATGCTGCCCATGCCATTTTGCGCCTCCTGCTCGACGGCGAGAGGGCAAATGCTTATAATGTGGCGCATTCGGAGTCGAATATATCTATCCGTGAGTTGGCTGAGTTGATAGCAAGGAAGGCTGACCGCAAGGTGGTATTCGACATTGCCGAAGACGACGTGATGAAGGGGAATACGACCCCAGTCACCAAGGCAACCTTCAATACCGATAAGCTGAAGGCATTGGGATGGAAACCGCTCTGGGATGTGGAGAGTGGTTTCGGGCACACGATAGAAGTTTCGTTTGCTCAGAAGTTATAGAAGTTTCTTTGAAATCTCCTGCCATGTCTCTCTTTTCTCCATGTTGAGGTAATAGCGCAGGTGTTTCTCTACCCGTTGTTCTACTGGCGGCAACTGCATGTAGTTGCCGAAGAAGTGGCTGAGATACTTGTCGTATTCTGCAGGCAGAAGTACGGTGGTGTCTTCGAAGGGGAATGGTTTGCCGTTGCCAAGCCATGCCTTAGGGAAGATTTCGCGTTCATGATAGGAGCCTGTGTAAACCTGTACATTTTGTGCTTTGTCGAAGTTGTAGAGATGACTCAGATGATCCATTTTCGCTATGAAATGTCTGCGCATGAGGTTGCGGAAGAAGAAGGCTGCCGTCTTGACGACAAAACGTCCCCAGGTCTTACGATGGGTGAGCAATGTCAGGTATTCGCCAAAGGTGTTTCGGGTGGAAATGGCGTTGAGGCAGTTGATGTGCTTCACATATTTGCGCTGCAGTGCCTTGGCCTGTTCCACATCGTCGGCAGTGGCATCAAGTGGGAAGATGTCGACGAAGAGTCCGATGATGCAAGGGCGCTCTTTCTCCTCGATGAGTGTGGTGTTCTTGTTGACCAGCTTGGAGAAATAGAGAGGGTAACGCTCGTTGTTGTAGGGCGTTACCACCTCGTAGTTGCCGAAGTCCTCGTGGCGTGCTATCTCAAGAAAGCGGTCGTAGTCGGGGCGTGGCATGATGACGTCGATGTCATCGTCCCAGGGTATCATACCATGATGGCGCACAGCCCCTATGGCAGTTCCTGCACAGCAGTAGTAGCGCAGGTTGTGTGTGTGGCAGATACTGATGAATGTCTTCAGTATGTCGAGTATGGCTGCGTTCCATTCTTTCTTGATATTCTTGATGTCCATAGTCTCTTGTATAGTTTATAGCGGTGGAAAACTTATTTACCAGCAGTCCTCACCGAAGACGTTGGCGATGGTGATGCGTGCGGCTTCCTTCTTGCTGAGCTGATGTGTCCAGGGTGCACGGGCTTTGGTTGAGGCGCCAGGACCATGGTTGCCGTACTCGAAGTAGCGGGCGGTCTTCTCGTTGCTTGCATTGCGCCAGTTGTCCCAGCCTACAGGACGGATATGGCTGCCCATTTCGCAGTCGATGAAGAGTGTGTAGGCGTATGGACGCCATGGACGGCCCAGATAAACCTGTGTGGCCTCGGGCGAGGCGGTGAGGCGGCACTTATGGAACACGTAGCCATACTGCTGACCGGCTGGTGTGGACGCGGCTGTGATATAGCTGTTGGACTTGCTGTGGATTTCGCAGTTCTCGAACCAGGCGATGGAAGGACCGAAGATGAAGTCTGTTGTTCCCTCGATGTAGCAGTCGTAGAAGGCGATGCGTGTGCCGGCAACGCCTGTATATATGGTGTCCTGATTGCCTAAGAGTCGGCAGTTCTGTACCAGGATGTGGTCGCCCTCAGTGTGCAGGGCTACAGCTTGTCCTAATCGTGCGGCATTGTTTTCGATAGTGATGTTCTTCAGGGTGATGTAGCTGCCCTGAACCTTCAGTGTGTAGGTGCGGAATGTGCCGATGGGCTTGCCCTTGACAGCAACCTCGGAGTCGAGTCCGCCTGTTGGCATCTTGATGTTGGCATGGTCGTCCCAGGTGATGATAGTCTGGTCGCGGTCTTCGCCACAGATGGTGATGTTGGTGAGCCATGATGGGATGATGAGTTTCTCCTTGTAAACGCCTTTCTTGACGTAGATGACCTTGGTGTAGTCCATGAAGGCACGGCACACCTCTATGGCTTCGTCGATGGTGCGGAACTCGCAGGTGCCGTCGCGTGAAACGAAGAGTGTGTCGGGGTTGTCGTACTTGTTGGCTGCCAGCACTGGGAGGACTGCCAACGTGGTGAGGATAGACAGGATTAGTTTTTTCATTGTCGTTGTTTTTTGTAGGTTGATATTTGTTTTATAGTTTTCTGTCCTATGGTTTACAGGATGCGCTGTACATCCTGCAGGCCGTCGATGGTCTTCAGATTATCCATGATCACCTTTACATCTTCGCGGTCGTGAATTCTGATTTCGATGCAACCGTCGAAGATGCCATTGTCGCTGCTGATGGTGAGCTTGTGTATGTTGACATTGAGCTGGTCGCTGATGACACGGCTCACGTCGAGGAGCAATCCCTTGCGGTCGATGCCCTTTATCTCGATGGTGGCGTCAAAGTACATCAGCTTGTGCATCTGCCACTTGGCGTCGACGATGCGGTTGCCATAGCTCGACTTGAGCTTGGCTGCCACAGAGCAGGAGCGCTTGTGTATCTCGATGCGGTTCTTGTTGTCGATGTAGCCCATGATGTCATCGCCAGGAATGGCATGGCAGCATGAGGGGAAGATGAACTGCGAGATGTTCTCCTCGGTGATGATGAGGGGTTTCTTCTTGTTGAAGTCCTTGCCCACCACCATGAGCTGTTGCGGCTTGTTGTCCTTTTCGTCAGCCTTTTTGTCCTTGCTCTTGCCGAGGAAGGGGATATAGTTGCGCCAACTGCTTGAGCTCTTGTCTTTCTTGTTCTTGCCTTGCAGTTCGTCAAGATCTTTCTCGCCCAACAGAATGCAGTGGTCGCCCAATGCCTGGAAGAAGTTCTCGTGTTTCTGTATGTGGTGATAGTCGCAGAGCTTGTCGAGGATGGAGTTGTTGACCTCCAGACTGTTCTTCTTGAGCCATTCGTTCAGAATGTCCTCGCCCTTCTTCTGTATCTCGCGGTTGTCGCGTCGCAGTATGGCTTGAATCTTGCTCTTTGCCTTGGCTGTGCTCACGAAGTTGATCCATGAAGGCTGTACGTGCTGACTCTTGCTGGTGAGGATTTCCACCTGGTCGCCGCTTTGCAGTTTATGGCTCAGTGGCACCAGCTTATGGTTTACCTTTGCTCCGATGCAGTGGCTTCCTAAGAAGGTGTGTATCTGGAAGGCGAAGTCGAGGGCTGTACAGCCTGCTGGCATGGTCTTGATCTCGCCCTTAGGGGTGAAGACAAAGATCTCTGAGGCAAAGAGGTTGAGCTTGATGGCATCGAGAAAATCCATGGCGTCGGGCTGTGGATCGTCGAGGATTTCCTTGATGGTGCCCAACCAGTCGTTGAGCTCGTTCTCGTCCTCTGTGTATTCAGCGTCTTCGCCTTCTTTGTATTTCCAGTGGGCAGCAAATCCCTGTTCGGCCACCTCGTCCATACGGTCGCTTCTTATCTGTACCTCTATCCAGCGTCCCTGCTTGCTCATGAGGGTGACGTGGAGTGCCTGATAGCCGTTGGCTTTAGGATGGTTGAGCCAGTCGCGCAGACGGTCGGGATGACTCTTGTATATCTGGCTGATGGCCACATAGATATTGAAGCATTCGTTGACCTCGTTGGCTCTTTCTTTGGGTGTGAAGATGATGCGGACGGCAAGGATGTCGTATATTTCGTCGAAGCTCACGTGCTTGTTCTGCATCTTGTTCCAAATGGAATAAGGGCTCTTTACACGTGCCTTGATCTTATATTGTATGCCCATCTTGTCGAGTTCCTCCCTGATGGGCTGTGTGAATTGCGAGAAGAGGGTGTCGCGTTGTGCCTCGGTGTCGGCAAGTTTGTGCTCGATGTTGGCGTATTCCTGTGGATGATCGTAGCGGAAGCTGAGGTCTTCGAGCTCGGTCTTTATTTTGTTAAGGCCCAGACGGTTGGCCAATGGAGCGTAGATGTAAAGTGTCTCGCCGGCTATCTTGTACTGCTTGTTGGCAGGCTGCGAGGCGAGTGTGCGCATGTTGTGCAGACGGTCGCAGATCTTGATAAGGATGACGCGGATGTCGTCGCTCATGGTGAGCAGCAGTTTCTTGAAGTTCTCGGCTTGTGCCGATGCTTTGTCACCAAAGATTCCACCGCTGATCTTGGTTAGTCCGTCTACAATCTGGGCTATCTTCTCTCCGAAGATGTTGGAGATGTCTTCTACTGTATAGTCGGTGTCTTCTACCACGTCGTGCAGGAGTGCGGCACAAATACTGGTGGATCCCAGTCCCATTTCCTCGCAGGCTATCTGAGCCACGGCGATAGGGTGCATGATGTAGGGTTCACCCGAGAGGCGACGTACGCCCTTGTGTGCCTGGCGTGCAAAGTTGAATGCTTTGGTGACAATGTCTACCTTCTTGCGGTGACGTGAAGCTACATAGGTGTCGAGCAGATGCTGGAATGCATCGCCAATGAGCTTGTTGTCGGCCTGTTCTCTCTCTAAGTCTTTAAGGTTCTGATCGTCCATAGTTCTTGCCTCCTGCGCTTTGTGTTAGTCAGATTAATAACTATATATATAATAATGTGTATATTACTTCACCTTGAGTTTCTTGCCGGCACGGATATGGTTGCCCGAAATCTTGTTGAGCTTGCGCAGTTTAGCCACGGTAGTGTGGTTGCGTTCTGCTATCTCCGACAGGGTGTCACCACTCTTGATGGTTACGTTTCTTCCTCCGCGCTTACTCTTTCTGCTTCTGCTCTTGCGGCTCCTGCTGCGTGTTGCAGAGGAGCGATGGCGGCTGCTGTGGTAGCTGTGGCGGCTTACCTTAGGCTCTTCTTGGTTTACCTCTACGACAGAGCGCTTGAGCAGCAGTTCGTCGGTCTTGAAGTTGTAGATGGAGTCTTCCTGGTCGATGAAGGGGCCAACGAGAGATGAGGGAAGTCGTACTGTCATAGGCTTGTTGAGACCATTGACAATGTCGCGACGGTATTGTGGATTGAGGCTGCGAAGGTGCTGGATGTTGATGTTGAGCACCTGGGCAATCTGCTCCAGATGAAGGTCTTTGTTGACAACCACGGTGTCGGTCTTAATAGGCAATTCGGTCACCATAGGACAGATGTTATGGTCGCAATAGTAGTTCATGATGTAGTTGGCTGCGATGAAGGCTGGCACATATCCGCGTGTCTCCTTGGGGAGGTAGGGATAGATGTTCCAGTAATCGGCAGAACCTTTGGCGCGGTGGATGGCCTTGTTGACCTTGTCGGGGCCACAGTTGTAGGCAGCGATGACCAGGCTCCAGTCGTCGAAAATCTTATAGAGGTCGCTCAGATAGTGGGCGGCAGCATAAGAGGATTTCACTGGGTCGCGACGCTCATCGATGAGCGAGTTGACCTCAAGTCCGTAGCGCTTACCTGTACCTATCATGAACTGCCAGAGGCCGGTGGCTCCTACGCGTGAAACGGCAGTAGGGTTGAGGGCAGACTCGATGACAGGAAGATATTTGAGCTCGAGGGGAAGGTTGTAAGCCTCTAAAGCCTCCTCGAAGATTGGCATATAGAAATTGCCTGCGCCCAGCATATAGCTCACAGAGCGGCGAAGCTTGCCGCTGTAGCGGTCGATGAACTTCTGCACCACATCGTTGTAAGGCATCTCGATGATGGTGGGCAGACGCTTGAGTCGGTCGATGTAAACCTCCTTGTCGAAGACTGGGTTGACATCACGATAGTTGCAAGATGTGTCTTGCATCATATAGGTCTTAGCATTATAAAGATGCAGCAGGCTGTCGAGGTTGTCCTCCAGTCCTACAGGGACTTCTATCTCTTCCTCGTTTCCCTGTTTGTCGGTGACTGTGATTACATCTTCTTTTTTCTCTTCAGTGTCGTCGGTTTGCGCCAGCATCTGTACTGGCATACCAAGTAACATTGCAGCTGCTAATAATAGTATTTTTTTCATTTATGTTATTCTTTCTTTTCTATAAGTTTCTTTAAGATTCTACACAATTGTGTTCCTCACTTTAAAAAGTGAGTGAGCATTGAAGTCCCAATGTTCCTGATCGGAAGGGGTTGCGGCTTTGCGGGTTGCTGTTCATGAAGGCAGGCTCTACTCTCAGAGTAAGGTCGTCGGAAATGTCGAACTCGGAGAGTGATGCGTCCACGTAGGCATCGATGATGGAGAAAGCGTAAACGCCAATCATCACAAACACACCCATGTCGCGCCAGCGGCGGTAACGGTCTTTGCGCTTGCGGAAGATTTCCTTGTATCGGTCCATGTTGCTGGCATCGATGGTGGCTCCTAAGTGCAGGAACTGGTTGTAGCTGTCGGTAGTGGGGTCATCGTCCATGATGTCCATATAGGCCTGTGAATAGTCGTGATACATCTGGTTGTTCCAGGTGATGGCATAGGCACAGCCTACGAAACCACCATATATAATAGGTAGTTTCCAGTATTTGCGGTTGTATATCTGTCCTGCTCCTGGCAGAACGATGGCAAGCCACATGGCACGCTTGGTGTCAGGACGCCATGTGGACCAGTCGCGCTTGGGCTTCTTGGTAGCAACCTGGAGCATACTGTTGAGCTTGAGACTGTCTTTGGCAGAGAATGTTGTATCTGCAGATGCCACTACGGCAGGCTGATCTTCGCCTGCAGTGGATTGACTGGCTGTGACAGCCTTCTGTGCCTGAGCAGCCCAGGGTAGGCTGGCCAACAAGACTGATATACAAATATGTGATATTTTCGATTTCACCTAATTAGTTTTGTTTTAATTGGTCGAAAACGTTCATGATGTGCTCTAATTCCTCCTCGTTGGCAAAGGGAATGCTGATTTTTCCCTTGCCCTTGGGTGAGCAGGTAAACTGAACCTTGGTGTTGAGGAACTGCGAGAGGCGGTTCTTCAGCAGGGTGAACTCTTCGGGCAGTTCGGCTTTTCCCTTGATTACCTTTTTGGCTGTCTCGTTGTCCTCGCTGTCCTTTATTTGCTGTACCATCTCCTCTACCTTGCGCACAGAGTAGCCGTTCTTCTGAATTTCATGGAACAGCTTGATCTGAAGTGAAGGGCTGTCGAGTGCCAAGAGGGCGCGGCAATGGCCCATGTCGATTTCTTTCTTCTGAAGTGCCATCTGTACCTGAGCTGGCAACTTGAGCAGGCGCAGGTAGTTGGCTACAGCAGCGCGGCTTTTGCCCACGCGCTCGGCTATCTTCTCCTGAGTCATCTCGTTGTTCTCCATCAGGTGCTCGTATGCCAAAGCTATTTCTATGGCGTTGAGGTCCTGGCGCTGTATGTTCTCGACGAGTGCCATCTCCATCACACTCTCATCGCTGATGGTACGGATATAGGCTGGTATGGCTCTCAGACCAACCAACTGGGAGGCACGCCAGCGACGCTCACCTGCGATAATCTGGAAGCGGTTCTCTGCCACCTGTCGCAAGGTGATGGGCTGAATGATGCCTATGGCCTTGATGCTTTCTGCCAACTCATGGAGTGCTTCGTCGTCGAACTCGCGACGAGGCTGGTTGGGGTTGGCTTCTATCTGGTCGAGAGGAATCTCGTTGATGGTACTGCTGCCCTGTGTGCGCACTCCTTCGGTAGAGATAAGTGCGTCGAGACCTCGTCCCAGGGCATTGCTCTTGGTTCCGTTATTGTATTTCTTGTGTACTGCCATTTTCTATTTCTTAGTAAGGAGTGAGTCTTTCTTCACTCTTTTTTCTTACTTTATGAGTTCTTGTTGATAATTTCTTTTGCCAATGCCAAGTGGTTCTTGGCGCCGTTCGACTCGGTGTCGTAGAGGATGACGGGAAGGCCGTGGCTCTGGCTCTCGCTCAGCTTCACGTTGCGCTGGATGACGGTCTTGAACACCAACTCCTGGAAGTGGCGCTTCACCTCGTCGTAAATCTGGTTGGCCAGACGCAGACGGCTGTCGTACATGGTAAGCAGGAAGCCCTCTATCTCGAGCTTGGTGTTGAGCTTGCTTTTGATAATCTTTATCGTGTTGAGCAACTTGCTGATGCCTTCCAGGGCAAAGTATTCGCACTGAACAGGAATGATGACGCTGTCGGCTGCTGTCAGCGAGTTGACTGTGATGAGTCCCAGAGATGGCGAGCAGTCGATAAGGATGAAATCATACTCGTCGCGGATAGGGGCGAGCAGATTCTTGATAACCCTTTCGCGGTTCTGCAGATTGAGCATTTCTATCTCTGCACCGACAAGGTCGATGTGGCTGGGGATGATGTCGAGTCCATCAATATCGGTGGTATAGATGGCATCACGAACATCTGCATGGTCGATAATGCACTCGTACAGAGAGCAGTCTACCTCCTTGATGTCTACTCCTAAGCCGCTGGAGGCATTTGCCTGTGGGTCGGCGTCTACTACAAGAACCGACTTCTCCAGTGTGGCCAATGATGCTGCCAAGTTGATGGTGGTTGTCGTTTTGCCGACACCGCCTTTCTGGTTGGCCAATGCGATTATTTTTCCCATATTCTTAATTTTCTATATTAAAAATCATCACAAAATTTCTGCAAAGATACATATTTTATGCGAGAAAGACGTTACTTTAAAGGTTTTTTCGTACTTTTGCACCAAAAAGAGCGATATTTTTATGGAAAATAAGAAACCTTTAATATTAATATCCAATGATGACGGCTATCATGCCAATGGCATCAAGACGCTTGTTGGATTTCTGAAAGACTGGTGTGAGGTGCTTGTGGTGGCTCCTGAGAGTGGACGGTCGGGCTATGGATGCGCCTTCTCGGTAACATCACCACTGCTGTTGAAACGCAGACACAACATGGGCGAGGAGGTGGAAGTGTGGTCGTGCTCAGGAACGCCTGTCGACTGTGTGAAGATAGCTCTCGACCAGTTGTTGGATTCTCGGGTTCCCGACCTGATACTCAGTGGTATCAACCATGGCGACAACTCGAGTGTGAACAATCATTATTCGGGCACAATGGGCGTAGCCAAGGAAGGCTGCATGAAGTATATTCCCTCGGTGGCGTTCAGTAGTTGCAACTATGATGTGAACGCCGATCTGTCACCCTTGCGCGACGGTGTGGTAAGCATCGTGAAGCGAGTGCTTCGTGAAGGACTGCCCAAGGGAACTTGTCTTAATGTCAACTTTCCCGTCAATCCTCCTTTCAAGGGCTTTAAGGTTTGCCGTATGACATGGGGCTCGTGGATCAATGAAGTGGTGAAGGAGCATCATCCTCGGGGATATGACTATTACTGGATGGTGGGCGAATATCGCAATGATGAGCCCGAGGCTGTAGATACTGATCAGTGGGCGCTCAGTCATGGCTACATAGCCATTACGCCTACAAGAATAGATGTGACCGACTATGAGTGGCTTGAGAACAACAGGTCGCTCAACACGGAAGCTTCTGAACTTGACGATTAACTAAGAATATTCGACAATAAGGATGAAATATTATCTGATAGTAGGTGAGGCGAGTGGCGATCTGCATGCCAGCAGATTGATGCGCTCGTTGAAAAAATATGACGAATTGGCTAAATTTCGATTCTTCGGCGGCGACTTGATGGCTGCTGAGGGAGGAACTCGTGTCAAGCATTATAAGGAACTGGCCTATATGGGTTTTGTACCTGTGTTGCTGCATCTGGGCACCATCTTCTCGAACATGAAAAGATGCAAGGAGGATATTGTGGCGTGGAAACCCGATGTTGTGATCTTAGTCGATTATCCAGGCTTTAATCTCAATATAGCCAAGTTCTTGAAAAAGAATACGTTGATACCTGTCTACTATTATATTTCGCCTAAGATTTGGGCCTGGAAGGAGTGGCGTATTAAAAGCATCAAACGTGATGTGAGCGAGATGTTCTCCATACTGCCTTTCGAGGTGCCTTTCTATGAGCAGAAACATAAGTATCCCGTTCACTATGTGGGCAATCCCACTGCTCAGGAAGTGGCAGAGTTCAGAGCAGGATATCATCAGACGCATGAGGAGTTTTGTCGAGAAAATAATCTTGACAGTCGTAAACCGATTGTCGCTCTTTTAGCTGGTAGCCGACTACAGGAAATTAAGGACAATCTTCCTGCCATGATAGAGGTGGCTGAACGTTTTGAAGATTATCAAATGGTGTTGGCTGGAGCTCCGTCGATAGAGGATGAATATTACGATAAATTCCTGGAAGGTACTCCTGTCAGAGTGGTGAAGAATAAGACTTACCAGCTCTTGTCTCACACCACGGCGGCTCTTGTAACCAGTGGAACTGCCACGCTCGAGACAGCCCTGTTTAATGTTCCGCAAGTGGTGTGTTATGAAACTCCCTTGCCAAAACTGATTCGTTTTGCCTTCAATCACGTGCTGAAGGTTGACTATATTTCTCTTGTCAACTTGGTGGCCAATAAGGAGGTGGTTCCAGAGATGTTTGCCGATAAGTTTACGATAGACGGAATAGCCAACGAACTGTATAAGATTATGCCAGGGCAGCCTGCACGCGAAAGAATGCTTGCTGAATATCAGGAAGTGCTGAGAGAGTTGGGAAGTAAGGTGGCGCCAGACGAAGCTGCTTCTATCATGGTAGATTTGTTGAGAGTGCATCGTGCTGAGTTGATACGTCTGGCTAAAGAACGTGCTGAGGCCGTAGCCAAGGCTGCCGCCAAAGCTGCAGAGCTGGCTCGTGTCAAGGCTGAACAGGAAGCTGCCATCGCCCGGCAGAAAGCTGAAGAGGCAGAGCGGGTGAGCCAGCAGGAAATAAATGAGCCGTAGTAAAATATGAAAACTTGCTATTGATTATCAATAAGTTACTAAGACAAAAAAGTTTCTAAAAAAAGGCTCATGAGTTAAAGGGAAAACTCATGAGCCTCTTTTTTTATACGAAAAGCTGCAGTGTATAGAGATAGATGACAGCTGCGGGAATGGCCATGAGCGAAGAGTCGAAACGGTCGAGCATACCGCCATGTCCTGGCAGCAGTGTGCCGCTGTCCTTTACTCCCAAAGTGCGTTTGAAGAGACTCTCTACCAAGTCGCCCCATGTTCCGAAGAACACGACAACCAGGCCCAATCCCATCCATCCGGCAATGCTGAGTCGGTGAGCCTCGCCGTCATTTGCCAAGTAACCAATCACGGCAGCTGCAATCAGAACGAATATACCTCCGCCTATGCTTCCTTCCCAACTCTTGGCAGGACTGATGCGTGGGAAGAGTTTATGCTTGCCAAAAAGCGAACCGCTGCAGTAGGCTCCGGTATCGTTTGTCCAAAGGAATATGAAAATACTCAGTGGCAACAGCATGTCGTAGTGTATCTGGCCGTCGAAAGCTGAGTATTCGAAAGCCAAAATATTGATCATAGAGAGGGGCAGGGCGATGTACATCTGCGAGAGCATGGTGTAGGCCCAGTCGTTGATGGCGTCTTTGTTGCCGGTATACAGTTCGCTGATAAACAGGTAGACGATGGTGAGCAGATAGGGAACAAAGACAATGAAATTGCCTACGATGCCCATTCGCAGTCCTGCTACGGCCAGGAAAAAGTATACTCCGGCAATGGTGCAGATCAGACGGTTGACGGTGACGTCTTCCTTCTCGTTGTTTACCAGTCCGCAGTATTCCCAGATGCTGAGTCCTGTAATGATGGTAAAGAGGAAAATCATGGCTCTTGGGTTGAGGAAACAAGACACCATGCACACCACGAACAAGACGCCCGTGATAGACCTCACGATAAGATTCTTTTGTTTGTCGGTCATTTGTGATTCCTTATTTTATTTGTTGTTTGTTTCTTCTGAGTTCTCGTCGTTCTGCACGTCGGTATCATTGTTTTCGGTGCTTTCAGACGAGTTGTCTTCCTGTTGTGCCTGCTCGTGAGCCTTGATGGCTGCCTGAACCTCGGGCAGTTCCTTCAGTTTGTCGTCAATCTTGGGCTGCTCGTCCTCCATGATTTCCTGTGAACGGCTAAGCCATGGACGCTTGCCAAAGATTTTCTCTACGTCTTCTGCCATGATCACCTCTTTCTGGATGAGGAGCTCGGCAAGGGCGTTATGGCCTTCCTTGTGCTCTACGAGGATGTTCTTGGCTCGGGTATACTGTTCGTTCACCATCTTGAGCACCTCTTCGTCTATCATGCGGGCAGTGGTGTCGGAGTATGGACGCTGGAAGGAATATTCCTGGTTGTTGTAATAGCATATATTAGGCAGCTTGTCGCTCATACCTAAGTAGGCTATCATGCCATAGGCACTCTTGGTGGCTCTTTCCAGGTCGTTCATGGCTCCCGATGATATATGGCCCGTAAAGAGTTCCTCGGCAGCGCGTCCTCCCATGAGCGAACACATCTCGTCGAGCATCTGTTCCTTGGTGGTGATCTGTCGTTCTTCGGGCAGATACCAGGCTGCTCCGAGAGCCTGTCCGCGTGGTACGATAGTTACCTTGATAAGTGGATTGGCATACTGACAGAACCATGAAATGGTGGCATGGCCAGCCTCGTGGAGTGCGATGCTTCGCTTCTCCTCTGCTGTCATCACCTTGGTCTTTTTCTCCAGTCCGCCTACGATACGGTCTACAGCATCGAGGAAGTCTTGTTTGCTTACGCTCTTCTTGTCGTGGCGTGCTGCTATAAGGGCTGCCTCGTTGCACACATTTGCAATATCGGCTCCCGAGAATCCTGGTGTCTGTCGTGCCAGCAGGTCTACGTCTACACTCTTGTCTACCTTTACAGGTTTTAGATGAACCAGGAATATGGCTTTTCGCTCATTCAGGTCAGGAAGGTCGACGTGTATTTCACGGTCGAATCGTCCTGCACGCAGCAAGGCGCTGTCGAGCATGTCCACACGGTTGGTGGCTGCCAGGATAATGACACCGCTGTTTGTTCCAAATCCGTCCATCTCGGTAAGCAGGGCGTTGAGCGTGTTCTCGCGTTCATCATTACCTCCCATGGATGGATTTTTGCTGCGGGCACGTCCTACTGCATCAATCTCGTCGATGAAGATGATGGAAGGTGCTTTTTCCTTAGCCTGACGGAAGAGATCGCGCACACGTGATGCACCTACGCCGACAAACATCTCTACGAAGTCGGAACCACTCATCGAGAAGAAAGGTACGCCAGCTTCGCCTGCCACGGCTTTGGCAAGGAGCGTCTTACCAGTTCCCGGAGGTCCTACGAGAAGGGCTCCCTTAGGTATCTTACCACCTAAGTCGGTATATTTGTTGGGGTTCTTCAGGAAGTCTACGATTTCCTGTACTTCCTGTTTGGCTCCTTCCTGTCCTGCCACGTCCTTGAAGGTGATGCCGATGGCATTGCCTTTCTCGTACATACGTGCTTTGCTCTTGCCTACATTGAAGATCCCTCCGCCTGAGCCGCCCATGCCGCCCATACGTCCCGACATCCACCAGATGAAGACGAAGAAAAGAATCAGCGGGAAGATATTCCACAAGATTTTGAGGAAACCGTCCGTTGACTCGTTCTTATAACTGAACGAATTGATTTTCTTGGCTTGCACCATGGCGTTGGCAAACCTGTCCACCTCATCAACCGAACCAAACTGCACCTCCACATAAGGGTTGGTGCCTAAGTTCTTGGCTGAGGTTTTGTACACCTCGCGTGAGTACTTGGGGTTGATATACAGTTTCAGGGTGTTCTCGGTCTTGTTGGCTACAACGCTCAGCACATAACCTTTTTCCACGTATTGCTTAAACTGTGTGTAGGTGGCTTCTTGTGTGGCACTTCCTCCTAAAGAGTTTGTGCCTCCGCTCAAGTAGGCTACCATCAGTCCGACGATGATAAGTATATAGAGCCAGTTCATGTTGAACTTAGGCATCTTGGGGGGTTGGGGCCCGCCGGGATTGTTCTTGTTGTTGCCTTGTTCCATATTGAATGTTTCCTTTCCTTTTTTTTTGTTTTAAAAAAGACTTTTGTTTCTTGCTTTCTTATGTATCTATATATAATAATGTACGCGTGCGACTGTTACATCACGTCTGGCACGGTTGTCAGTTTGGCGTCTTCCCAGAGGTGTTCCAGATCATAGAACTGTCTTACCTCAGGCTGGAAGATGTGTACGAGTACATCCACAAAGTCGATGGCTACCCATTGGTCGTTTCCCAATCCTGCTACGTTGACAGGTTTCTCGCCCAATTTCTTACGGCAGAAGTCGCCTACTGATTCTGCAATAGCCTCTACCTGGGAGGGTGAACCGCCTTGGCAGATAATAAAGTACTTGGCTATGGAGCCGTCTATCTCGCTCAGGTCGGCAATGACGATATTGCTGCCTTTTTTCTCTTGTATTCCTTCTTTAATTGTCTCTACTAATTGTTTTGCTGTATTCATTGAGTTGTTGTTATGTTTATTCGACTACAAAGATAGTGCAAAAAAATGAGTATGCGTTACTTTCCTCCAACTTTTCTGTTTTTTTAAGGTTGGTATGGCGCAAAAACACGTGTTTTTTGAGGGAAAAGGCGTAAAAATGAAAAAAATAACGATTTTCGATAAAAAAGTTGAGAAAAATTTTGTGGGTTCAGAAAAAAGTATTACCTTTGCACTCGCAATTAAGAAATGACATTGCAACAACAAAAAGACATTGGGATATGGTGTAATGGTAACACTACAGATTCTGGTCCTGTCATTCCTGGTTCGAATCCGGGTATCCCAACCAAGAGCATCTTTCTTTTAGAAAGATGCTTTTTTTGTTTTAGGGAGTTTTGTGGATGAGTCATTTCCTTCCTGTCCATCAATATTCGGTACGACTTTCAGTAAAGGTTTTGTGTTTTTCCTTTCTTATACATATAAAAAAGCCGAAGTGCTTGGTTTGCACTTCGGCTGTTCTTTCTTATTTGTTTTCGGCATCGATAGCCTTTATTTTCTGTTTTACGAGTTCGAGATCATCTTTGAGCTTCTGCACCTTTCGGTTCATCTCCTCTACGAGGCTGTTTCCCTTCTTGCTGGCAGCATTGAGGAAACCAAGGTTGTTCTCGTAGGTGGTAATCTCGGAGCGCAACTGGTCGAAGCGGCGCAAGAGGCGTCCGCGCTCATTGTCAAGAGCATCCGATCCCTTTTCTGCCACGTTCTTCAAGTTGTTCTTGAAGTTGTCGAGGTGGCGCTTGGCGTTGCTGATATGCAGGTTCTTGTATATTTTGTCGAGCACATCGTGGTACTGCTTGTAGATAGCATCCTTCTCTTTGAAGGGCACGTGACCTATCGCCTTGTACTCGTCGATGAGTGACTGTACCTGCTGCTGTACGTTGTCGCCAGCATTCTCGAGCAGGGCATTGAGCTTTGCCACTACCTCTTTTTTCTTCTCTAAGTTGGTGTGCTCTGTGCTACGTGTACCAGCATTAGCCTTGTTACGAGCCTCGAAGAACTGGTTGCATGCATTGATAAACTCCTGCCACAGTTGATCGCCCAACTTGCGAGGCACAACACCAATCTGCTTCCATTCCTTCTGCAGGTTGATGAGCTTGTCGCCCGTCTTGCGCCATTCAGTGCTTGTAGCGAGTTCTTTAGCCTTTTCGATAAGAGCTTTTTTCTTTTCGGTATTGGCAGCATATTCTTCTTTCAGCACCTTGAAGTATTCAGCTTTCTTGGCGAAGAACTCATCGTTGGCAGTGCGGAAGCGCTCAAAGATCTTCACGTTCATCTTCTGAGGAGCGAAGCCTATCTTCTTCCATTCGCTCTGCAGCTCGATAACCTCCTTGGTGACTTTCTCCCATTCGGAAGCGAGCTTGTACTGCTGTTGGTTGATGGCTTCTATCTTCTCGCAGAGTGCAGTCTTCTTCTCGAGGTTTTCTTCTTCCTTGGCACGCAACTGCTCGAAGTGCTGCTGATGCTTTTTGTTGATAACCGTGCTGGCAGCCTTGAACCGGCTCCATATCTGCTCACGCAACTCCTTGGCTACAGGTCCTATTTCGCGATATTGTGCGTGGAGTTCCTGCAACTGGTGGAAAGCAGAGATGACATCTTCTTCCTCGTCGAGTTTCTCAGCAGCCTCGCAGAGTTTGGTCTTTGCCTCAAGATTCTTCTTGAAGTCGTATTCACGAGCCTCGTTGTTGAGCTTCAACAGGTCGTAGAACTGCTCTACGTAGAGCTGATAGCTGCGCCAGAGCTCGTTGGCCTTGTCGGCAGGAACGGCCTTTATCTCCTTCCATTCTTGCTGCAGGGCTTTGAATTCCTGATATGATTTGTTGGCCTCGTCGGGCGACGTTGCCATGGCTTTTATCTTTTCGATGATGTCGAGCTTTTTCTGCAGATTGGCCTGTTTCTCTTCCTCTTGTGCGAGGAAAATCTTGGCTCTTTTCTCTTTGATGATCTGCATCTCCGCCTTGAAAGCCTCCTCCGCCTCGTCGGGCAGGAGAACATACTTCTCGGGGTCACCGCCACCAGCCAGATACTCTTTCATCTGTGCATCTCTTTCAGCGAGATGCAGTTTGTAGAAAGTAGTCTTCAGCAGGTCGAGCTCGTTTTTCTGAGGAGCTTCGTCGCTGTGCGCTATTTCCTTTACACGGTCGAGTACTTCCTGTTTGGTAGCATAGGTTTTTGTCTCGGCTTCTGAAGTATTCTCTACTGCAGGTGTCTCAGCCACTGTGGCTTCCACCTGTGGTTCTTCAATGGTACCCTGATTGAGGGTATTTTCTTGAGAGTCCATCATGTCACTTGATTTAGTTTATGATTCGAGTTCCTTGGGGGTGGCTCTGTCGTAGAGTCAGCCCGCCACACAAAAATGTTTGTATTATAAGTTGCAAACTTAGTCAAAATAAACGACAAATCCTAATAAAACGGTATATTTTTAATATATTTTGTGTTTTAGAGCAGTCGTTTGTAGCGCAGGAAGCCCCAAGTGAGTCCTGATACGATGAATGAGATGACCAGTGCGAACATAAATCCGTAGGGACTGTTCTCCATTCCGTTGATGAGGTTCATACCGAACAGAGAAGAGATCAGCGTAGGCAACATCATCACGATACTGATGGAGGTCAGCGTACGCATGGTGGTGTTCATGTTGTTGTTGATGATGCTCGAATATGTGTCCATTGTCGATTCCAAGATGTCGGAATAGATATTGGTGGTTTCACGAGCCTGTGTCATCTCGATGTTGACGTCCTCAATGAGGTCGGCGTCCAACTCGTCTACCTGCAGTTTGAATTTCAGTTTCGACAGCAGATTCTCGTTGCCACGGATGGAGGTGATGAAGTAGGTGAGCGAGTCTTGCAGGCGGCTCAGTCCTATCAGGCTCTCGTTGTTGACACCATGGTCGAGGTTGCGCTTAGCCTTCTCTATGAGTGAGTTGATCTGTTTGAGTCGTTTCAGATACCATACGGCAGACGACAGGAACAGCCGGAAGATCATGTCGACGTAGTCGGTGAATCCTTCTCCTCGTTTCTGCTGATAGCTCACGAAGTCGATCATCATATTGGTCTCGTAATAGCACACGGTGATGGTGACATCACGCTTGTGTATGATGCCCAAAGGGACTGTAGTGTAAGGAGTTCGGCTTCTTATCTCCTTGACATAGGGAATACGCAGAATGATGAGCATCCAGCCGTCGTCATATTCGTAGCGGGCACGCTCATCGGTATCGCTGATGTCGGAAAGGAAGTAGTCGGGAATGTTGAATTTTTCTTCCAGTAGTTTCTGATCTTCGTCGGTGGGACAAGTTACTTGTATCCAGCAGTTGGGCTGCCACTCATTGATGGCAGTAAGGTTCTTTTCGATGTTCCAGAATGTTCTCATTGTGCTAATCTCCAAAAAAAATAATAAACTCTGAGCTATGGAGATTGGCATGAGGCTGCCTGTTGGTGAGGCTTTATCCTATGAATCTCCACGCTTGAAATTGGTTATTTTCCGCGTGATAATCGTCCATTTTTGTTTTATTTTGATTTGACATGTGCCAAAAAGAAAAACACTCTATTGGCAAATTCGCGTGCAAAGGTAACTAAAAATATTGAAATTGTAAACGAAATAGCCGAGAAATTTCTTCCTCGGCTATCTTTTTATCATAAATGTAACAAAAGTCAGGTTGAAAAGGGGAGAACAGGTCTCCCTCTTCCGTCCTTACTTCTCAGGAATTTCGGTAAGCAGCTGCTTCATGAGGTTCCAGAAAGGAGCCACACAGCTAATCTGGCAACGCTCGTTCTGGGTGTGAGGGCTGAGCAGGGTAGGACCGAATGATACCACGTCGAGATGAGGATACTTGCTCAGGATGATAGAGCACTCCAGTCCGGCATGAACAGCCTGAACCTTGCCGTCTACACCATTCTGCTCTTTGTAAACCTTGAGTACATGCTCCAGGATGTCGCTTTCTGGGTTTGGATTCCAGCCGCCATAGCTTCCGCTGAACTCTACCTTCATGCCAGCCATAGAGAAGCAGCTCTCCATCATGGTGGCGATGTACTCCTTGTAGCCGTCGTGTGAGGAACGTGCCAGAATCTTGACAGAAGCCTTGCCTTCACCTATGGCGATGATGGCCAGGTTGGAAGATGTCTCTACGATATCAGGCATGGATGGAGCCATGCGCAGTACTCCGTCGTGACAAGCATAGATAGCGTCAATGAGGTTGTCTTGTATCTCCTGAGGAACCTCCATCTTAGGAGTTTCTACGTTCTCAGCAAAGAATTCTATCTTCTCTACATTCTCGATGCCCTTGAACTCGTCCTTCAGTTCATCCTTCCAGTCGGCAATCATGTCGTTCAGAGCCTCTACATTCTCCTTAGGCAGGGTAAGCACCACCTCAGCCTCGAATGGGATGGCGTTGCGCATGTTGCCGCCCTGCCATGAAGCCAGGCGAGCATCGAGTTCGGCGACAGCCTCGCGTACAAAGCGAACCATGCACTTGTTGGCGTTGGCGCGGCCTTCGTTGATTTCGATACCAGAGTGTCCGCCCTTCAGGCCTTTCAGCGTTACCTTTACGGCAGCGTCTTCCTTATCGGTTTCCACCTCTTTATAGTCGAGTGTGGCAGTGATGTCGATACCGCCGGCGCTTCCTATCACGAACTCGCCCCATGACTCGGTGTCGAGGTTCAGCAGGATGTCGCCATTGAGCTCACCAGCTGGCAATTCGTTGGCACCATACATACCGGTTTCCTCATCGCGGGTGATAAGTCCTTCTACCGGACCGTGCTGCAAGTCTTTGGCCTCCATCACAGCCATGATGGTAGCTACGCCCAAACCGTCATCGCTGCCCAAAGTGGTGCGGTTGGCACGTACCCAGTCACCGTCGATGATAGTCTCTATAGGGTCGGTCTCAAAGTTGTGCTTGCTGTCCTTGGCCTTTTGTGGCACCATGTCCATGTGGGCCTGCAGGATAACTCCCTTTCTGTTTTCGAAACCAGGAGTAGCGGGTTTACGCATAACGATGTTGCCTGCTGGATCCTGGAAAGCCTCTACGCCAGCCTTCTTGGCGAAGTCGAGCAAGAAAGCCTGTACTTTTTCAAGATGTCCTGATGGACGTGGCACCTGTGTGAGTGCGTCGAAGTTGCGCCAGATTTCTTCTGGCTTAAGATTCTTAATGTCAGCCATAATATGATTATTTTAATGAATGTTGTTTGTTTTCTTAGTGAATGTCAGGACCAACCAGGCGTATATGCCCAGAAGGATGACCAAGAGCGTCTGTACGGAGTGAACGATGAGCACAAAGAAGAGCGCGTCGTCCGACTGTATGCCGTAGAGTATGAGCATTGTCTTCACGGCGAAATGCCATGGACCGGCACCATTCGGTGTGGGCACTATCACGGCTATGCTTCCCACGATAAAGGTGACGAGGCCGCACGTCAGCCCTAAGTGCGAGGTTGCCTCGAAGCACTGGAACGTGAGGAAATAGTGCAGGAAATAGCAAACCCAGATGCCCAGGGTGAAGGCGACAAACTGCGGTACGTTGCTGACACCTTTCAGCGAGATGACACCTTGCCACAGTCCGCCAAGAGTGGCTTTCACCTTATTATATATAGATAGCTTCTTGAGCAGCACATGCAACAGGATGAGTACGGCAATGCCACAAATCCCGCAAACCAGATAGCCTGTAGCGCTGAACTTAGACAGAATGCCGTCGAGACTCGTTCCTGTAGTATTGAAGAAATTGAGAAATACCGGAATCTGCATCAGAAACACCAGTATGGCAATGATCATTACCAAGAGCGAGTCGATGGCACGTTCGGTGACTACGGTGCCCAACGACTTGGGGAATGACACATTGTCCCATCGCTTCAGTACTCCACACCGTGCGAACTCACCTATGCGGGGAATGACAAGGCTCAGCGCATAGGAAAGATAGATGGAGTTGACGCATACGTTGGTACGAGGATGCTCGTCAACGGGTTCGAGAGTCTGCTTCCATCGCCAGCCACGAAAGAGCTGGGCCAGGATGCCGAAGGGGAACGACAGTAGCATCCAGGTCCAGTTCATCTTGTGAAACAGCACGTGCTCCACCTGTTTGAAATCGAACCCACGATACATCCAGTAAAGAATGGCACCGCCCAAAATGAGCGAGAAAGCCACCTTACATGTATTGTTTACTATCTTTTTTATGTCCATAACTCATGCAAAGGTAATCATTTTATCGTCAAAAGTGTATTATCTCGGATTTTTTTAGCATAAATAAACGATTGAGGGTTTCTTTGTAATTCAAGTTTCGCAAGTTTTTCCCCACACGGCCTGAAGGGGCAGAAACTCTTAGCCCAGGGCATCGCCCTGGGTAATTACGTCAGCAAACCTGTCGCCCTGTAAGGGCAAAAGCTTTAAAATACCGGACAAGAACTTGACCTGAGTCAAAAAAAGAGTAGAAATTACACTTTATTGTTCAAAATGTTTGCGCACACACAGAAAATGCCGTACCTTTGCATCGTCAAAAGGATATTAAAGCATAACGCTATATATATTCAATAAGTATTAATTAGTTTAAAGGTAAAAAGATTATGGTATTCATGATGACTTTTGCCGTTGTGGCAGTAATGATTGCCCAGGCAGTGAATGTGGAGAACAAGCTTGACTAAGCACTCCACCTTTTTCTAAAGAACAATTTATTAGAGAGATTATAGAAATGGAAACGGGTTTTGGCTCACGAGAGCTGAAATCCGTTTTTCTATTTTTAGCCGCTTGGCATCTTGTGGCATAATATCTCCGAAAAGGTGTGATCAGTTAGTCTTTTTTCCCCCTTTTGTTTGCAGTTTCATGATATTATCGTAACTTTGCAGGGTCTTCGATAAAAAGATAAGATCAAACAACTCAACTTTCGCAAATGCGTCACTAAAACCATTTATTATGATGCGTACTAAATTTATTACATCCTTCATGTTAGCCCTCGTATGCGGCTTGCCAATAACGGCTAAAGTATATACGATTCAATCATTATTGGGAGATTTGGTTGTCAACGTCCATGTGGATAAGTCAATAACATGGGCTGTAGCCAAGGGAAAAACTCAGGTGCTGCAGCCATCAGTTATCTCCTTACAGACTGATAAGCAGACTTTTGGTGTGAATCCCAAAGTGCGTAAAGCATCTGTCACCAACTGGAAAAACGATGATAATGGTGGTTATCAGCGACTGCTCCTTTCCTGCAATGGGTACGATGTGGAATTCCGGGCCTTCATGAATGCCGCAGCTTATCGCATCATCCCTAAAAAGACGATCAACAAGGTGCTTAATGAAACTTCGGAATATCGCTTCGCTGGCGATTATCAGGCATTTGTTCCCTACGTGAATGATAATCGGGGAGGGGAACGTTGGTGTTATTCCTTCGAGTCATATTATGACGAGGCCCCACTGTCTAAGATGTATAAGGATTCTCTTGCCATCACCCCTCTTGCTGTTTGCTTACCTGACGGAAAGAAGGCAGTAGTGATGGAAGCTGATGTGGAAAATTATCCTGGTATGTATCTCTTGAAAGGAACACCTTCCTCTACAGCTTCAGGAGTATTCTCTTCAGATGCATCTACGGATTATTCGATACATGCAGTCTTTCCTCCATTACCATTAAAAGAGGAGATAGGAGGCTATGCCCGTCTGAACTTAGTTCCTACCGAACGGGCTAATTATATTGCAGAAAAAGTAACCAAGTTGCCTTGGCGTATAGTCCTTGTTACGGATGAGGACAAGCAACTGGTGGGTAATGATATTGCCAAAGTTCTCGGTCCTGCGTGCCGTGTCAAGGACACCTCGTGGATAAAGCCGGGAAAAGTAGCTTGGGACTGGTGGAATAATACCAATATCACAGGTGTAGACTTCCGTGCGGGTATCAATACAGAGACTTACAAGTACTTTGTGGATTTCGCCAGGAACAACCATCTGGAATATATCATCATCGACGAAGGATGGAGTGACCCGGAAGATTTGCTGACATTCTCCGACAAGATGGATATGGCAGGCATCATCAATTATGCCAAAGAAAATGGAGTGGGAGTGATACTCTGGTCTTCATGGCGTAATCTCGTACAGCGTGGACATGATAAAATGGAGGCAATCATGAAGCATTACGGCGATATGGGTGTGAAGGGATTCAAGGTAGATTTCTTCGACCGAGATGACCAGAAAGCCATTAATTCTGTTTATGAAATCGCGGCATGTGCAGCAAAGCATCATCTTCTGCTCGACCTGCACGGCATGCGTCCGTTTGGCGTACAGTTCTCTTATCCTAACATCGTGAATATCGAGGGAGTGAAAGGCTTGGAGAATTCCAAGTGGGAACCTCGTACAGGTGTTGGTCCACTGCATGATCAGCCAAGATATGATGTGACGATTCCTTTCCTCCGTGCTCTTCCTGGTTCCTTCGACTATACCCCGGGAGCTATGGTGAATGCCGTCCGCTCGCAGTTTTTCGGCAACAACGACCATCCGATGAGTCAGGGTACGAGAGTACATCAGATGGCGATGTACACGATCTTTGATGCACCTTTGCAGATGCTGGCCGATAGTCCAACCAAGTATATGCAGAATCAGGAGTGTACCGACTTTATCTCGCAGATACCTACAGTTTATGATCAGGTGGTTCCTTTGGATGGAAAACTCGGTGAATACGTGGTTGTAGCCAAGAGGAAAGGCAATAAATGGTATATAGCCGCGATGAACAATTGGCAGGCTCGTGATCTTACTGTCGATCTTTCCCGTTTAGTAACACCGAATGACACAACAGGTAAATTGGAAAAATTGAATGGCAAGGCCAATATCTTTGCCGATGGTATCAATGCAGACCGTGAGGCCACAGATTATAAACATACTTATCGACAGGTAACTTCTGACGATAAGCTCCAGATACATCTTGCACCAGGTGGTGGCTGGACAGCTATAGTAGAATAATGTCGTCAGGCTCACCCCTTATGGAGCGAGCCTGATTGTATTAGATTTTCCTGTCACGTTT